>OGZB01000362.1_pt1 | contig 28182 bp, 31 predicted proteins | sample 1576691 | NCBI WGS metagenome assembly OGZB01 (sample SAMEA3541479, study PRJEB24748) | human gut metagenome | biome: human gut; feature: human-associated habitat; material: faeces | place: China | collected 2012
TCTGGAGAAAGTTCCCTCCCCTTCCCCAAACCCCATCCCCTCCTTCAAAGACTTTCGACTTTATCGAATCCCTTTTCCCCGCTTTCCCCTATGGGCAACAGAAAAGCCCGAATGAAATCATTCGGGCTTCTTATTGAGAAAGACGCTAAACAGACAACAAGACGACCCCGTTCTATTTTATCAAACTTCGAACGGAACGAACTCCTGTCGCGTAGCCTCCCCACCAGTCAAAAGCCTTTGAAGAGAATGGGGGGGAGCGAGCCGCTCTAGCAGTTTGGAGGGGGAAGGGGAAACGTGGGGCCCCCCTTTCCTCTTCCCCCTCCAATTTTTTCACGCCCCTATCTCTATTGCCCAATCGTCGGCAGAGGAGGGATGGACGCGGCGGTGTCTTCGGGATGAACACGGACAAGCACGGAGGCCGTCGTGCCCGCACGGAGCTCGATTCCCTTCGGAAGCGCGTCGAAATGAAGCCTGACGGGGATGCGCTGCGCCAGCCGTATCCACTCGAACGTAGGGCTGACCGAAGGCAAAAGCTGCTCGCCGGTGCTCCCGTTCTCGCGGGCAATGCCCCAGCCGATGCTCTCCACAGTAGCCTCAAGCGGCGTATCGGAATAGGTCATGAGCGTGATCAGCGCCCTGTCGCCGGGACGGAAATCCCGGATCTGCGTCTCTCGGAAAAAGGCGTCCACGCGGAAACTGTCCGCATTGATCAGAGCAACCAAAGGGCGATAGGCCGTCGACATGGTCCCCGGCTGCACCGTCAGATTGGTGATGTACCCGTTCACTGGAGCCGTAACGTGCGTGAAGTCCAGATTCAAGCGAGCCTGATCCAATTGGGCTTGCGCAACCGCCACGTCAGCTTCGGCAGACAGGAGCTGATCCTCGGCCTGCTGAAAGGCTTCGGGAGAAATCGCACCCGGCGCGTTCTGCTGAAGCCGTGCATCGCGCCCCGCCCTGTCACGGGCGGCCTTCGCAACAGCCTGCTTCTGGCGCACGTTGGCTTCGGCCTGCGAAAGCGCCACGCGGGATGGCCTGTCGTCCAAATCAAAAAGCGGATCGCCCACTTTCACAAATTGATTGTCGCGGACATGCACGGTCTTGACCTCCCCGGACACGCGGGCGGCGACCTGAACGACTTCCGCCTGCACCATCCCGTCACGCGTCCACGGATTCCTGAAATAGGCGTTGTAACGGATGTAGCAGAAAACGCAGGCAATCACGATGATCAGCAGCGTCAGGAACCAGCGAAGCAAACTGTTGATGCTCATAGAACCATCCCGAACGGTAGGAGGAGACACACATAGATGACGATCAACGCCATAAACACCCACGGCGGATTGGCGAACCAGCCGGAAAGCCCGGTACGGTTCAACACAAACGCCGTCGCCAGCGCGCCCAGAATGCCAAACAGCACTATGGGGAGAAGCGGCGAAAAATAGATGCCCACCAGGGCAAGTTCATGCGGCATACCCACCTTCCTTCAACATACGGAGAAATATTTGCAATAGAATAAATTCATTGTATTTTTATGAAATCCCAAAAAGACAAATCATACATACGGCGCATCCTCTCCCCGAGCACGTTAAAAGGTACGGGCTGTGGCGCCGCCTCCCCACCACTCGGAAGCCTTGGGAGGGATGGACAGGGGAGGGGTTCCCTTCCCCAATCCCACGTTCCCTCTCAAAACTTGTTCCGGGAATCGACCTCCACCGGAAGGGAACGCATCAAATCGAGCGTATTGGACAACGATTTCATGATGCCCGCACAGGAAACGAGCAAGTCCTGCACAACCTGGCCACCCGCGGGCGCATCCGGCCCTTTCTCGGCGCGGGCGCTTTCGCGCAAGCCGTCAATCATGGAACGGACCACCGCTTCCATGGATTCAAGCCGGTCTTTCAAAGGTGCTTCCACAAGCGGCACACGCGCCGTACCCGGCTGGGAAGGGCACAGCAGATCGCTATCCACGGAGCGGAGCCGAGCATAGAGCCCCTGCATTGAGGACACCATGTCCTGAACCTCCGTGGAAAAAACGCGGACCAGTTCGGGTTTCACAAAAGTCACGGGGAGTTTTTTTGCCAGGATGCCGATATCTTCAGCCAAAAAGCGCGTCCTGTGCAGACGGAAAAGCATCCTCAGACGGAACAGGGAGCCGCGCCGCTGCTCGCGGCAAGCCCGCAAATGGAGCAGCAACGCTTCCGACGAGCGGAAAAAGGCCTTTTGCCTCTGGAGAAACAGGGCTTCCGTATTGGGCATGAACAGCGCGTAATGGACCAGGGAAACGATGGAAATGCCGAACAGCAGCGTAAAGGAGCCAACCAGCAGCTGCCCGAAATCGTATGTCGGGAGGTTCGTAAAATTGCCTATGGACAGCCACGGCAGCATGAAGGCCTGTTTGGTGAAATTCTGTTCCTTGCGCGGAAACGCGAATGTGATGAAAAATCCCGATACCCCCATCATGACGATGAACTCGCCAAGATTGGAAACCAGAGGATAGATGAAGGTATAGGCCAGCCCCGTACAGCCGATGCCGAGCGCAAAGATCAGCACCTGGCGCAGCGGTTTGTCTTCGCCGGTCATGATGCCGATCAGGCCGAGCACGATGGTCAATTCCAGAAAAGCGATGGATTCCAGCCCCGGAGGGTTGAGGAGTATCCAGCACAGCGTCGCCACCCAGAAAATGACGAACATCTGGGACATGTAGGCGTATTGCTCGGGCTTGATGACGGAAAGGGCCTTTTTTGATGCCGACGGCTTCAGTTCGGGCATGGGCCCGCCATGCAGCAGAAAACCGGCCAGCATCAGCAGCTCGCGGCAGTGCGCCGTCTGTTCCTCAAACAGCTTCACCGCAGAAAACGCCAATCCCTTCCGTGTAGAGCCGAGTTTCTCGAATACGCTTTCATCGAACGCGAGCGGCTGTACGTCTTCGGGCTTCGAGGAATCACCGGGAGAGCCTTCCTTCCCCAGGGCATCCAGGCGATCGAAAAGTTTCCCCAGTTCGGCGACCCGCGACTCAAAATGAGGAAAAAGGGATGCCATATCCAAATCTTTCATGGCCACGAGGGTCCCCATCCAGCGCCGCTGGAGCTCCAGCAGTTCGGCGCTGCACCGGACGGCACGCTCCCAGTGTTCCCGGTAACGGTAAACCTGATACGTCTCCAGTTGCACGGCCGGGACAAGCTGCCCAACTTTATCGAGGATTTCCCTCATGCCGACATACTGCGTATACATGCGGCTCATCTGCCCTTCCGCTCCGGCCCCCTCGTTCATGACGAAAAGGGCCTTGTGCCCCGCCATGAGATCCTGCACGCCGCGATACAGGGACTTGATGGATGTCCTTGGAGAAAAAACAAGTGTTACAACGGTATACACGCCGATACCGAGCAGTGTTTCCTCAACCCGGTATACGGAGAGATGAAAGGCATCCTGGGGTTCGTGAACCGCCATGAGGCAGATGATCAGCGTGACGATGCAGGAAATGAAGAACGCGTAGCCATAGTAAACGCTTGTCAGCATAAGATAGAGCATCAGGCACAGATAGAGGGACAGCACGGACAGAAGGAGCATACGCTCTTGCGCGAAAAGCCCGAGCAGGACAAGGGCGGCGACAGCCCCGGCGATCGTGCCGAACATCCGCAGCACGCCCTTTTGCAGGGTCTGGCCGATGCTCGGCAGGCTGATCACGAACACGGTGAACCCCGCCCAAAATGGCCTGTCCAGATTCCAATAGAATGCCAGCACATACGTACAGACGAAGGCCAGCGCGGTTACGGCGGCGGTATGGATGCGGGAGGACAGTTCGGCGGTCATGGCAAAGGAGGGTGGAGGTTAAGGATGCCGCCATAGTACCGTGCCTCAGATGTCCGTCAATCCGCTGAGAGCTTTGAGAATACTCCGCGCCCCTTTACTTCGGGCCTGTTTTCCCCTATAAGAGGCGCTGCATACGAACGGGCGGTTAGCTCAGTTGGTAGAGCGCCGCCCTTACAAGGCGGATGCCACAGGTTCAAGTCCTGTACCGCCCACCATGAATATCAGGGACTTACGGAATAAACTCCGCAAGTCCCTTTTGCTTTCCCAACACCATTCCCAACACACAGACAAAAAACAATCCGTTGTAATTTTTTCCTCGACAGTAAGGGTGCCCTACTGAAGACGACATAAGTTGGGCTTTCTCTCTTTAGGAGACAAAAGAGAGCTTTTCCCATACACTGAAAGCCTCTTAATATGGACAGCGGAACAAACCTTCAAAAATAGCCTTTATGTAAAAATAAAATTCTGCAAATTTTTTCTTACTAATATAAAATATTATATTTTCAATATGTTATATTATATTTTTCTTGGTGCTGTCATCTTTCATCACTAGTATTTTAGGGTTCACATCATACTGTTACTTCCTAAGATAAAAAATAAAATATACATAGATCACTTCCCCCACAAGCTTACTTGACCATATCGCAGTAAATGCTCTAATGGGATTCCCAAGAGCACTCTAGGGGGGTAGTTTGATATGACAGAGGACGAAGTGAATTTTCAAGAAGACATCGTAACTTATAATAGTATCAGACTAAAAGAACTTCTTGAAACAGTTAGATGTGTTATACGTGGAGGGGTTTTCATTGCATGTATTTGGATCATAATGAACGGACTCATCCAAATCGCAACAAATTCACCGGATCAACTAAGTGCGCTAGCAAAAGTAATAGAGGTACTTAAAGTTAACGATATATTTTCATGGATTGTAACAGGAATTACAGGAACCGCATGGTATATCGAACGCAATGGAAAAAAACGTGCTATAGTAAAAATAGGTAAATTAACTAAAAAAATTGAAGAAAATGACTCTGGAGGAAGAACATCTAGTGGACTTTCTGAAACCGGAGACACACCGGAGGACTAAATGCAGTTATTAATTTTTGGCTTTAGCCTTCTTGGATTATTGTTTGTATGGAAATATATATGGCAAAAAACCCTTCTCGATGAAACAAGAGATAGGCTATTTTGTTTAAGAGAAGAAGTAAGACAATGGTTTATAGATGAAGGATACGACTTATCACACCCTATATATCAATCACTACGTGCAACTATCAATCAACACCTAAGACATACAGAAAGCATAACTGTTATAAGTTATTTATCATTTTGTATATCCATAGAGAAAAACCCACGATATGATAAATATTTATCGAATAATATTTCTAAAATGTTTACAACAGATGATGAAAAATTAAAAATTTTTATATCAAAAACAAGAAAAAAAGCTTCTGATATTCTCATTGTCCATATGGGATTAAGAAGTTTATTTATAACAAGCCTTGTTGCAATTATGATTATTGCAAAAATTATTCGTTACTTATTTGAAAATATACGACTATTTTTTACACAAAAAATATCTTTTCGCGATCAATTAGTCTTTGCATCAATGATACTGTGCCTATTCACAAGTGTCACTCGTACAAACCATTTGACTATGGAAAAATACTCCAATGAATCCAATTTAGATAATAGTAAAAATCAAATAGTACATTCCTGTTAAAAATATTTACATTGCCCACTCTGAACCAGTGGGCTTTTTAGTATTGTAACTCATTCTATACTTCGAGAGCGGGACCGCATCAATATATTTGATATACTAAAATAAAAGATATTCCCTTTTTAAAAAATCAAAATACCAGCAAATTTGAAAGTAACCCCATAGGTGAGGTCGACAGGACAGAAAGGGCGACCCGCCTCCGAGTCACCCCTGTTCTATCACTTGCCGGGCAGTCTATTTCATATCGTACATCTTTTCTGCCGAGCACAATTCAAGCATGGTGCGGCGAACCTCTTCCACAATAGCGAGGTAACAGGAAGCTCGCTCCGCGTCCTCAAAGGTGACGTCGCTGCCGTCCGCCGCGTTCCACTGCACCCGTTCGACAATCGCCGCATCCTTCCCGGCCCCGGCCCCGCCGCGCACCGCCAGCCAATCATCAAAGCGGGAGCGCACAGCGGCCTCAACATCCATTTCGGAGGGAAGCACTCCGGCAAGTTGAGTCAGCTTCCCGGCATAGGCCACAAGGTAGAACCGCCGCGCCTATACTGCTCCACGTACCCACGTTCAAAGTCCCTACGGGCATCCTGAGAGGCGTTTTGCCCTCTACATAGGTAGAGAGTCGTCTTCCCCAAAAACGGGCCTCAGATTGGCTATATAGAGAGTCCCTATCGGGGAGGGGAGGCCACAAAAAGAGGCGGCCCGTTCCCGAACCGCCCCGCCATTTCGTGAGTCCTTACCCCTGCCGTGCTTCCCCTGTGCTTCGTTGCCGTTCGAGTTGGGCCTGTACAGCCGCAAGCATGGCAAGATCGGCTTCAAAGTCTGCCCCCCTGCCTTCCTCGCTTCCTTCCCTCACGGTGGCCTTTCCGTCGCGTTCCCCGGTGCGGCGTCGAGCGTTCGGAGTATTCCGAACGTGAGCCCCCGTCCGGAGGGTGCCCTGCAAGGGTAGAGATTCCCTTTTCATATTAACCGGGATCTCTCTTATTTCTTCTTTTATAGAAGTTATAGAAGATATAGTTACGGTACTCTCCGTGCCGGACGCGGTACGCTTTGTTCCGGACGCGGTACCCACCGTGCCGATTGCCTCTTCACGCGGTACGGAATGTGCCGTTTTTCCGACTTCAAAGGGTGACGTGGTACTCTGTGTGCCGGAACGCAGTACAGAATGTGCCGCCATATCCATTGGGACACGGAAAACTAGCCCATCCCCACCCCTGAGGCACACTCCAACCATGATAAGCCAAGCTATCCCCTTTCGGTACATGCGGTCGCTTATCTCCGCCAAATCCGCAAACTTCCCCGGCTGTATATTTTTTACCGGAAGGAAAGAGCCAGAAGCGGCGGCGGGGTTATTTGTCCACTCTTCCCTGTCACTGGCGACGCAATGCGCCCGCAGGACAAGGTAGAGCCTTTTCGTAGCCCCGGACATTTTCCCCCACACCCCGGAAAGGACAAGCGTGTATGGTAGCGCGAGGAACAGCGACGTCGCAGCGGGGTAGCCCTTCCGATAGTGCAGGTACTCCATCCGGTAGACCGTGTGCCATGCCCGAAACGTCTTGCGCTTGGTGAGACTGATCCAGCCCTGTTCGACAAGGAACCGGAGTCCCGCCCCGAGCGTCGTCTTGCTCACCCCGGCAAGGGAAGCAATCCGCGTCTGAGAGGGCCATGCCTCAAGCAAGGGGCTTTCATGTACCGCCAGCACGGGGAGAATGGAAACGGCGGCGTCAGGCCACGCCCGCAAGCCGCCGCTCCGTATCTGTGCGCGCCACGGTATCAAGGCAAACTGATTGCCTGTGCTCATGGCGTGCCCCTTATTCTACCGGGTAGAATGTCCTGTTTTGTCCTGTCTGCATGGCTATTCCCCCTCGCCGAGATAATGCTGTATCTGTTGCAGAATTTCCTTGAAGACAAACAGGTAATCCGGCCCGGTATCGGCATCCATGATCTTATCACACAGCAAATCAAGGGCATGGGCGAGGATAGCAGCTTGCGAAATATTGGTTTCCTTATTCATGGGATTCCCCCTCGTTGCAGATAGAGTTCAGTTTGTTTTGCAATAGTTCAAAAACGAGGTACGCCCCATGTGCCACTAAGTCACAATCTGTAGAAAAGTCTTCACGGTTCAGCAGATTTTCCGTAGCTTCACGCAAAAAAGCAGTAAGTGCCTTGGCCTCTTCTACATGTTGGACGGCATTGCTATTCATTTGCCGCCCCCTTTTTCTTTTCTACCACCTCGAACCGCCACAATTCCCCATCGGCAAGCGAGAATTGCATTTGCCGCAACACTTCAATGATGAGAGAAACCCCGCTGGAATCAATCCCCAACCCACTATGGGCAACCATAGAGAGGAGATTTTCCAAGCCACAGGAAAGGGCAAACACACGATTGAGATCAACGCCGAATTCTTGGTTGTCGCTCATTCCGCACCTTCCATCTGCCGGAGGATTTTTTTGTTCAGATGTCAGCATTAGTAGCCCCCGGCCACGGGTTGCCCCCGTATCCTTCTTTCATCTTCTTTATGAGCAGGTCAAAACACCTTTCAGCCCCGTAACTGGAGATATGGGAAATTTCCCCACACCCTTGTTCGCCTATAGCCCCGATAGCATCCCGGAGAAATTCGGCTATAGCGAAAGCGTCCATCATTGCATGTTCTGAGCCTTTTTCCCGGTTCATCGCGCACCCCCGGCAAGGAAGAGTTCGGGGGCGAGGGAAAAGGCCAGCAGGACGCCGAGGAAGGCCACTATGAAGGTCTTGTAGAGGAAATAGGACATGGCCCGGTAGAAGGAAACCACGGAGAGGATGCGCCGGGCGGCGTGGCGATCGTGAAGGCGGCTCACCAACGAAGAGCCCGAGTATTCAAGTATGGACATGGGTATCTCCGGATATGCGTCATGATTCCCGGTCAGCGCGAAGGCTTCCGAGGGAATGTCTATTTGTCGTGGTGCGGCGGGGTACCCGGCAAAGGCGAGTGTGTCCTACCTCTGCCGGGCATTTTTCTAGAAGCCGTCGCCGGGCTGCTTGCTCGTCTGGGCGATCACGCAGTAGCAACCGCGAGCCTTGTAGTCTCGGGCGAAGTCTTCAGCGCTGCGGCGATTGAAACACCAATGCAGACGCCGAGGTTCGGTTTCCGAGGTATCGGGCGCAAAGACGATGCACAGCCACCACTTGCCGGACTCATGGCCCTCGGTAATGGACGGCATGTTCAAGACGCGCTGGCGGGCTATAGCGGCCTTTTCCCTATCCTTGCGGGTAGTTTCCGCATAGTTGGCAAAGAAGGCATCAAGGCCACGGGCGGGACGGTTGACGCGGGGAGAAGTTTCGGGAATGTTGGAGATAGCCATAATTCACTCCTGAGAAGTGGGTTGATGGTTAGGCCCGTCTTGGTGTTGGTAGCACCTTGGCGGGCTGTTTTTGTATTGCCCTTTCGTTGAGTTTGTTTTACTATAAGAACATGTAAAGCGTCAAGTCATTTTCCTATAGGAACACAATATTTTTTTAAAGGATGCATTATGTTTAAAAGTAACATACGTGATTTAATGAATAAAAAAGATATGACTGTTCGAGATATGGTGGAAAAAACTGGAATGTCTTCCCGCACTATTCAACGTGCTGTAAAGGATGATTCCATCGAAACCTGTGAGCTAGGTACCCTTGCCCGGATCGGTGCAGCCCTTGGCGTGAAAACGAAACGGCTCTATGAAGAGGTAGAGAGGGAGGAAGAGAAATAGCTCCAGCCCCTTGACCTTTGCCGGGGGGAATGGCTATCTTTCCAAACAAGAGGGACGGCAAGCGCAGCAACGCCCACCGTCCCGATGTGGGGCACGTCCCCCGGATTTCGAGAATCCAGTTTTAGCGCCCCGTAGGAACTGCAATTCCTACGGGGCAACTGCTTTTAGAGGTTCAGCAAGTGAACCACAACAGCCGCTATGACGTCAGCAAGCGCAAGCGCCGCGACGTCCCGGAGGAATTGCTTCATGGGGTTGCCTCCTTTCGGGAGGCGTGCCCCACATCGGGAACACTACACAGCCCCGTCCCTCATGGCAAGGTCGCGCCTCCGGGCACTCCTGAATTGTCAGGAGTGGGAGTCCGCTTTACCGCCTCTCTCGCCACCATCGCCACGCTACCGTAGCCGCCATCACAACCACAAGAGCAACCGCCGCCGTGCCCCATTCCCGTTGAGGCCATTCGCCGGGGTTCCAGCCGCTCCGCCAGCCCGTAGCCAAATAGATGCCTACAGCATAGGCCGCCGCCGTTCGTGTGAATTTCATCATGGGAAGCCCTCCTTTCATGCAGGGTAGCCGCCGCGCCACGCCACGGCAAGAGGGTAAAACCGTCTGAGGTTGGGGCGTTTGCTTGGAGGGCCTTTTCCATCTCGTTGAACCGGGCGATGTAGGCAACTTTGAAGGCTATAGCCTTTTCGCCTGTGTAGCCCATAGTCAAGAGCGTGAAGGCGTCCTTGCTGAGAAGGTAGGACTTGGCCATTCGTGTTCCGATACCCGTTTCAATGGGATACTCGTAGAGCTCAAAATTGAGCTTTACGAACTTTTCAGGTACTTGCGGCAAGATTGCTTCAATATCCCGCAGCATGTTTTTGTGTTCCTTCTCAAAGCTCTCCGCTACCTGCAACGAGGTCACGATTGATCTTTCAATAACTTCCTGAAAACTTCCGAAAACTCAATTTTGAAGTTTCGGAGTACTGGTTTTTTCCAATTTCCCGCTTGCCGACTAGCAACCTTAATGCCCTCAGTGCCCCTGTATTCGCCTTCTGAGCGTCGTTTGACGCCGGAATGGGTACTTTCATCCTGCCGGGAAAGCGTGCCTCAGATTGGCAATATTCGCTCGGCACAAAGTTGCGCTCTCCTCTTTTTTTTGTGGTTGCACCCTGCTACCATCCTGCCACCCGGCAGAGTGATGAAACTTTATTCTTCAGGAGAAGGGGCACTATGGGATTTTTTAGCAATATACTATACAATATTAGTCTTAATTCACAAAGAAAAGCTATAAATAAAAGCATCCAATTATTGAAAGGCATGGATGATGTAGAATTACTGTATTTATATAAAATAGTAATGTTTACAAAAGATAAACTTTATGATTTGTATCATATAAATCTTGACGATCCTTTTTTGGCAGTACAAGAAAATAATAATATAGCTATTATACTAAGTAGGGATATTTATGACATACAAAAAATTGAAGGATCAATAGCTGTAAGTGGTATGACAATTTGGCTACATACAGTACGTGCCGCTCTTGCTCCAGAAATAAGGTATCTAGCCAAAGAGTTGTGGCTTGAACTATCTAGAGGAATGCCCAAAGGAGAGGAATGGTTTCCCACAGGATTTGCTCCATCTCCAGCAAAGATGTAAAAAAAGGCCGGGAATTTCCCGGCCTCTCCTTTAGAATCCGCCTCGTGGTATAACATGGCTTGGCGTCAAATCAATGTCTCCAAAGCGGAAATATGACTGATTGTTTTCCCGTTTCAGCTTGCGTTCAGCCCTTTTCAACGTACCGGGGCTCATCCATTCCCGAAGCCTGTAGTTGATCATGTAGTCCATACCCGCTCGGAGATACCAAAGGTTCACAAACGGCAAATTGTTGGTAATCGTTCGAACCGCCGTTTCCCCGGCTTCTCCCAACTCACCCTGTACCAGTTGACCAGTCATCACGGCAAGATTGGATAATTCAGTGGGAACAGGCCCAACCATATTCGCCGTAAGCTGATTCCCGAACCGATCCGCCGTTCCAAGGAAGAAGTCGCCAAGCAGCCCCAAGCCGCCGCCCTGCATGAAAGCCGCTCCAACGGTGGCGAGGCTCAAAGGATCGCGGGGCGTCCTTCCCTTGCTTATGTCCTTTGCCACCATAGAAACGTATCCCAACGCCGTGGTTGCAAGGAAGAAGTGAACCACGGCGGGCACGTCCGCCATGATGCGCCGTGAATCCAACCACCCCGAAAAGCCCCCTTGTGGTGTCCTACTGGCCCGTTGCCAACGGCTTTCTCCAAGGATTCTTTGCCAGTATGTGACGGGAAAACTTTTGAATTGCCATGCAAAACGGAGCATCTCACCTGCCCAAGTGCCGGGCTTTGTATTCCCGTACATAGCGGCCCGCGTCTTTGCGTCCGGTTCCAGCACGGCATAACTGGTTTCATCGGCAAAGTAGCCCATCACGTCCTGCGCCAGCTTTTGCCGGATGCTGTTGAACCCGTCGGCGCGGGCGGACTCCCACTGCTCAGGAGTAAGGGCGTCCGGCTTCTCGCGCAGCGAATCGGGCAGATACGCCGCCAAATCGTCATCCGTCAGCCTGTAGGCGTTTTCCGGGATAACGTAGTGTTCGCCCTCAACTTCATCAATCATCTTGCCGAGCAATTCAAACCGATCATACAAGCCGTTCTTTTTGAGCACGGCAGCGAGATCAGGGTCAAGGGCATCAATCCCGCCCATTGCCTGCCGAGCAAGCCGTGTCGAAAGGTGGAAGGTGTAGGCGGCGCGGTGTGCTTCCGTCCAGCCGGAAAGACCGGACATCCTGAAAAAAGCGTTCATCCATCGCGTTGTCTTTCCTGAAAGGGCGTCGTTCACGTCAAATTTGCTGTACAGCTCGCCAAGCAAGCCTTGCGTATAGACGCCAAGCTGTCGGGCCAGTTCTACCCGCTCCGCACTCTGGAACCGTTCAAAGCGCATCTTCACGCCCGTTTTCCATGCCTCAAGCCAGCCTTCTCCCGCATGGCGCGCCGCAACGGTTTTAATGCCTATATCAGAGAAGGAAGACAGAAAGGCCCCGCCAAGTTTCGCCATGCTCATCAGCGCCCGTGCAAACGCCGCAATGCGGGCACCTGTGAGATTTTCCGGGGTTCCCATTTCCCCGGACAGGGCAAGGTAATAGTGGGCCAGCTTGCCGTTTTTGTCGCCCGTCCATGCCTTGGAAAGCCGATCTGGAATATTGCCGTGGGCATCCCGGATGCCCTGCATTTCCTCGTTAAGCAGGCTGCGGATCATGTTTTCAGGATTTGGCCCAAAGGTCTGCATCAGGGCGAGGCGGCGCGCCGATCTGTCTATTCTGTCCAAAACGGCCTGAATGACGCTCCCGGTTCCAAACATCCTGTTGTACTCAACGGCGCTCTGTGCATCCTTGAAGTGCAGTACCCGTTCTTTGCCGAGACTGGCGGCCAGATTGCGCGGGGCATCAAAAACATTGCGGCGCTTGGGTGCCGTCGCTCCACGCACCCCTGTAACGATGTTTTGATACACTTCCCCAAGGGCATGGGCGGCACTTTGGGGATCGGCGTCAGGAAAAGTCCTTTCCCAATCAAGGCGCTCATATACATACTTCACCCAAGCCGCCTCTCCCGCTTTCCGCATTTTGAGGGAGTCATGGGATTGTGGCGCGTAGTTGTCCAGCTTGCCGATGTCCGCCCCGTACTCGTTAAGCTGGCGGCGCATGTTTTCAAGATACCTGCTGAAAATGTCCGCAGCTTGCCTGGCCATCTTGTCGCCTGTGCTGTTCGGAGAAATCATTTCCTCCATGACGGTATCCGAGAAGTCGCGATCCCTCTTAATGAGATCAATCAAGCCCGCCTGTTCAAGGTCATTCGCCAGACTCCCGCCCCACAGGGCTTTAAGGCTCCCGCTCAGACGGGACGCACTCTCACGGCTTCCGGTGAACCGCTTCCCGCTTCCTACAAGCAACGCCTCCAAAGCGTCCACAAGGTCGCCGCCTTCCGATTTCACACGCTCGGCAAAGCCCTTAATGGCCTCCCGGCGGGCAATGTTGATAGCCGCTATGCGACGTGAGGTTAACGCCTTTCTACGGGCTCTTTCCGCTTCATCCATGACTTTTTTGGCAAGGATGCGCCCCATGTCGTCAACCTGTCCGGAGTCAACCAGCTTTTGCCGTTCTTGCCGGATATAGTCCACGATGCCCGCCGCGTCCTCTTCGGAGAGGCCGGAACTTACCGCCGCCTGAATGCAATCTTCCCGTGTAGCCATTATGCCATTCCTCCCGTTACGCACTCCATGATGGAGAGGCCCGCGTTTTCCAGTGCGTCGGCCCGACCTATTTCCTGCTGTGCCGTTTCCCAATCCGCTTTGTCTTCCTTACTTATCTTCCCTTCCGCAACAAGCCGGGTTGCTTCCACGTCTAAGGCGCTTCCGGCTTCGGCCCTCGCCGCCTCCTGTTCCAGTCTGGCGGATTCCTCAAGCGTCGGCGGGGTAATTCTCGGCTCCGGTTCGGGTGCGGAGAAGTCAAGGGGACGTTCATTGACAGGGAGGGATTGCCTCCCTATTCTAGAAGCAGAAGGCAAGCCTTCTTTCCCGCTTTGGCTGTCAGGTGTGAAACTCGAAATCCCCTGTCCAGTATCCCCCTCACCGCTCTTTCGGCGGGAGGGGAGAATCAAAGCGGGATTTTTTTGTCCGGTAGGGTTCTTTTGCGGATCGTCAACAAAAACGCTTACGAGTCGGGAATCCGGCCCGTCCTGCCCCCGCCCTGCCACGATAGCAAGGTGTTTCCCGTCCTCTCTGGGGATGTTCCATCTGGTAATTCCGTCCCCGGCAGGCAAATGCTCTTGAATAATCGGTTCATACTCCCGCAAGAAACGCGGGATAGAGAGCACGTCCTCTTTGGATACCGGGGGCATATCCGGCGTTTTGTTTCCCTTCTCTCCATGCGCGAATATGATTTTCACCAGCCCAAAGCCACGTTTGGAGAATCCCGCATTTTTCAAGGGATTCCCCTGAACCTTGATTTCCCCTCCCTTCAATACTGCCGGGCCGTGGTGTACCAGCACCCGCTCAATATCTTCAGGTTCAAGAGTGGCTAGAACTTCATCAGGAGAACCGACAAGCGGATTATCCCGTACCCGATCATACCCGGAAGCTAAGGCGGATTGTTCGCTTTGAATGCGTTCCGCCACCTCAAAGGAGCGCCGCGCCCCCATTTCTTCCGCCCACCGCCCAATATCCAAACGTTCGCCCCGCTCAAGGGCCAGCATGGTTCTGTCGAGCAGCCTCCCGGCATTTATCCTGTCCAACCCGGCAAGGTTCTGGCGCACGGTTTGGGAAAGGGTGGCTCTATCCCCCATATCAGCAAGAAACTCAACCGTTGAGGACGAAAGCCGCCGGGCATCAGCCTGATTGTACCCCGCATCGGTCAAAACGCCCTCAAGCAAGCGACGCTCTGAGGAAAGCCCTTTCACCCTACGGTTGTGCAGGATGCCCCCAACTCCCCCAATCCCCGCGCCAAGCAACGCGCCAAACGTCACGTCGAGGGCCAGATCGGAGAAGCCCACATCTTCCCCCCTGCGGGCGGATTCGGGCATCAGAAAGGCATCGGCAACCACCGTGCCCAAGGCCCCGGATTTTGCCCCAGAGAGAACGCGCCGCCCCATGCTGGCCCCTTTTGACAAAGTTCCGCCAACAGGAATCAAGTTTACAGGATCGGGAAGACTTGCCAGCAACCCCGCGCCCAAGCCCAGAGCCCCGCGCCACGCTCCCGTATTTTCCCTTTCTAGGAGTTGTTTTTCATACTCGCGGCGGTCGAACACTTCCGCCTCAATCTGTGCCCGCTGTTCAGTCGTCCGGGGAGTGTAGGCGATCTTCCCGTTGCGGTCGTATCCCTTTGCCTTAAAGTCTTCTTCTGATAAGGCATTGCGGTTGGTTTCCGGGGTTCCCGTAAGGCCGCCAATCCACCACATATCATCAAAAGTTCCGGCCTCTTTTTCCGCCCTCGCTATTCGGGTATCTTCCAGCAACAAACCAGCCGTATTACTGCGCTCAAAGGCATGAGAGAGCGACAGGCCAAAAAACTCTGAGGCACTCATCCACGGGGTGCGGCGTGCCACTTCTTCCTCAAGCGGAGAGGCTAAATTGGGTTTCCAAAGAAACATTACCACGCACCTCCCTGAATATTCAGAAGACTATCAGGAACAGCAGAAGACGGATTCTCGAAAATATCCTTTGATTTCACAGTAAAGATATTCCCATTACCGTCCGTCACAGGACGTTTGGTCACTCCGTCCACAAGGACATAGCCTTTTCCGTCAGGGGCATTTGTCCAAACGCCAACATTCCTCAACCGGGCGATCTGGTATTTGATGTCCAGCGGGTTCTTGCTCAGGCGGGGATCATTCTCAAAGAAGCCCGGCAGGTCATCAGTAAAGGCACGATTCAAGCGTTGCTCAAGTACCGTTGCAGATCTCCCGGCAGGATAGGTTAAGGCCATATTGGAATCCGAAACGCCCACCACTCCGGCATCAAGGGTCTTTACGACTTCATCCGCCGAATAGCCTTGTTTCAGCATTCGTTCCGCCACGGTTTCAAGTTGCTTTGCGGCGCTCAGGGCGGCGGCGGAATTAACTTTGAGAGTCATTGCCCTGCGGCTCTGGTATACGGTGCTTCTTTCTAGAACATCTTCGAGAGCGTCCGTCACCTTCACACTGGGCAAATCCTTTTCATTGATGTTCTGCACTCTTAGGATGGTGCTTGCAGCCGTGGCATTTTCGGGATTGTCCATAACGCGCTGTGCATAGTCCTGTTCCGTTTCTGAAATCCCAACTTGTGCCATGACATTCAAAGCATACGGGCCAAACTCTTTGATTATACCGCCATCCCCATAAAGGAGAGCCGCCTTTTGTTCCACACCGCCTTTCTGCCACTTCTCGGCAAGGCTTGCGGCTTCCGTTTTGGTGAGCGGCATCCGGTTACTCTCAGTAATGCCATTCATTGCCTGATATTCCATCCTTGCCGTGATCCTGTCTCCAGTGGTTGCCCCATCGGGAAGCACCACGGCGGGATCACGATCTGCCGCCAATGCTGGATCAGCCTTCAACGCCGCAACTCTGTCCTTCAAAATTTCCGACATGGCATCACGCCGCTGTGACTCTTTTTGGAACTCCTCAATAGACAGATTATCTTTTTCCGCTGTAAGCCGCTTATCCAAGGCAGTGATGGAAGAAACAACATCCTCAATCGGGGCTCTTACGGCGTAATCCCTCGCCTCATTATTGGCATTCCAGAAACGAGCTTGACGAAAAATGGCGTCTGCCCGTTTGGTGTCCCCAAGGTTTCTAAGCTGGTCCCCTATCGCCGTTAACTGAGACGTATCCCCCATGTACCGGGCTGCATAGCGGGCATCCTCCAGCCCGAAAAGGAGATTGCTCATGGCCTTTGCTCTATCCGCTTCCGCTTTGGCTTCCTGCCGCTTCCTCTCGTTTCTGATCTCCGTCTCAAGCTTGAGCTTATGCGCTGGCATCAACATGCCGGACTTAAGGAGGCTCTCGGCTTTGCTCAAGTTGCCTTGGGACACCTGCGCGACACCCGCCGCCAAGTACGTACCGCTGGCGTATTCGTCCCGGAGCAGCTTTTTTTGCTCTTCGGAATAGCCATTCCGTACAGCTTTTTGCGTCAGGGCCATGCCCCCTTCAAACAGGCATTGCTTGAACACTTCCGGGTCATTAATGTTTTCAAGAGCTCGATTTCTTTCTAACTCCGCTGTGGCATCATCCGTGGTATCCATCCAAAGGTTGAACTCGCTGGTGGCATGGCGCTGCACCTGCGGCAAAAGCTGACGCCCGTATGTCCCAATCTGCTTTTGGAAAAACTCCTTGCCCATGTCGCCGAGGCTCTTTTCAAGCTCCCCGGCCCGTTCCCTCATGATCTTTTCGGCGTCGGTAACGGAGGTAAGCGCATTCTCCCCCTTACGGTTGAAGATACCGTTCTCCCCGTAGAGGTCGGACTGCATGGACTCCTGAAACTTGTTATAGGCTTCCTGAGCCTTGGTGCGGCTGTATTCGGTATAGAGGTCGAAACCGACCTTTGCCGCGCCCTGTACGGCCTTCCCGGTGTTGATGACGGCCTGCCATCCGGACTGAGCCCCCTGTGCGGCGATGCCGCCCGCGCTGTCGGAAAGACGCGCGCCGAGGTTGGCGCCGGGAGTGGTGTCATAGGCGGGTTGTTGACGATACTGCGGGATGCCTCCCGCCCGCTTTTCAGGAACTCTCATCATCGCCATGTTCAGCCCTTTCTTGTTCTTTTGAGGGTTCTATCTTCCAAAATGCCAACTCTTGAGTATAGGCATAATCCAGTTCCCGTGAATATTCTTCAAGAGACCAGCTTATTTCTTGATTTTCACTGTTGGGTAAATACATGGTTCCCCCCTTAATTATGCATCAGCAGCTCTGTGGCAGTCGCTGGTATTGCAATCTTTAGCAACAGCTTGCCACATTTCTACAAGTGCCGCGTACTGCTGAGATTCGTCTATCTCCTCTTCTTCAAAAGAAGATAGTCGGCTAAAAGCGTATTCTCGATCAAAGATTTTGGTAAGTTCAAGGAATGGTGCTCCGACCTCATCCCCCAACCGCCGTAAAGCTTTCAACCAGCCTACGGCTACTCGTTCAGCCTCCCATCCCAAATCAGGAGCGGGATCTTCCAACGTCTTCCCTTCAAGATAGAGGGCCATAATTTGCAGGGACACCTTTTCGGCATATAGGGATTTCCACATGGCATAGGCGGCAACAGTAAAAAATCCTGAGTTCCAATGCTCAACCCATAGGCTATCCCACATAGAAGGAGGCCGGAGAGCGTCAATCTCTGCCTTCCGTTGCCGTGTCAGAGCTTCATTGGTAATCATTACAGCACGTTCAAAGGGGGTCAGTTCCTTGTAACCCTTCCGTAACATTTCAACATTCATCTTCTTTTCCCATCCTTTCGGGCATCGAGCACCCGTTTTAAAGATTCCACCTGTTCCCGAAGTTCCGTCACCTCGTCCACTTTGGCGGCTGTAGCAATGATTCCCGCGATCTCGTTTGCGGCGGCGGGGGAGACTTCCCCGGCAGAGACAAGGCGCAACAGGGCTTGCATCTGTTCGGAAAGGTTGCCCGTCTCCGGTAGGGCGACAGGTTCAGGGATTGCTACGGGGCGTTGCCGGGGAAGGCCATAAGCAACCAGCACCCGGCAGGCGTCCAAATCTCCCCCTTTTGCAGCTTCAACCAATTTTGGGATCGCTACTTCCTCAGCCGCTTGCCGTGCCATTTTGAGAGCATGGCAAGAATCCCCTCTAGGGCGTCCTCTGGGGTTCCCGGATACTCCGGGAAGGAATTGCCCCTTTTCGCCGCGTAAGGGCTGTTTTTGCGTGTTTATGCAGGATTCCTTATTCATGCCGCCGCATCCCCATGCGCTTTGATCAACGCCTTAAGCCTGCCCTCCTGTTCCGCGAGGAACTTTTGAAGGAGGGAATAGGTCATGTACTCCCCGCCCGCCCGATTCCCGCACCAATGGACATGCAGCCCGTACCGGACGGAATAGGCCGCAAGCGTCTGCAAAAGGCTCTGAGGCGTCATTTGAGAGCGGTAGGCGTGGTTCCGCACATCTTCTAAACTGGCCTCAATAATCAGCCCGAAATAGTCCAGTCCCCGCCCGCGTTCACATTCGCGCTGGAAGCGTTCCCGGCCCTTGGTGAGGGTGCCCGTCAGATCGTCCAATGATTTGCGCTCAAGGCCGATATGGTCATGCAGCCCGGCAAGGCTGTAATCGCCCGTTTGCAGCGCGGCCCGTTCCACCGTCACCCCTTGGTAGCGGTCAAAGGTGTAGGGGGCCTGTTCGCGGGTATCGCAAAGAATCTTCATGCGGCACACCTCCTACCTGTCTTCAACGCCCGAATCACACGTTCCTGGCGCGGTTCACCATTCGGCCCGGCATGGGCAAGCCAGCGTTCCAGCCCGGCCCGGCTTTCGGCGTCCAGCGCGTCCATGCCGTCAATGACGAGTTCCCCATCCTGAAGGTGCGGCACCAATCCCCAACCCAACAGGGCATCAATGTTGGTATCGATAGCCGCCAGACGATGGAGGAAGTCCACACTATGGACGCCCTTTGGAGTGGGATCAGGATGCGGCGCGGCCTTTGGTTCGTCTTTGGTTTGAAGCATGGCGCAGGGGGGATTCTGTGGCGTTTCCGGGGCACACGGCAAAGGAAGAGCTTCACCTTGCCGAGCGCCTTTTTCAGCTTCGGCTATCCCGGCCTCAACCCACAGACGGATCGGGACTCCGACCTTGAGCATGTCGCCGGGGTCTTTGCCCACGGCGCAAGGCCATGCCTTCACACCGGGGAAGTGCTCCCGCCACCATGCCCACGCCTTCGTGCCCGCCTCGTCAAAGTCCAGTGACCACAGAATCAGGGGAGCAGCCCGCAGAAACGCCGTAGTGCCCGCATCAGGGCGTTTGCTGGCTCCGGTGAGAGCCACCGCCGCCGCCACGTCCCGCGCCTCCTGCCAGACCAGCACGGCGTCCAAAAGGCTTTCCACCAGCACCACCGGAAGGCCCGGCTTGCCGATGCCGTAACAGCCATTCCCGGAACCTTTGGCCTGCCAATACTTGGGGAGGTCATCTTTCGGTTTCCAGTCGGCCCGGCGAATAAGCAATGCCGTCACTCCGGCCTTGCGGCGGATCGGAAGCACCAGCCCACGGGGAAGCCACACCTTGCGGAAGCGGCCCGTCTCGGGGTTCACCTCTTCATCAAGCCCCCAATCGGCGCGGCGGCCGTACCTGTCCGCAGGGTTCCAACCGATGCCCAGAGTGTGGGCTGTCTCGACCGTCAGGCCGCGCGCGTACAGGCTTTTCAGCCCGTCCCCGGATTCGACGCCAGCGGCGCACTCGCGTACGAACGCGGCGGCCCGTTCCATCCACCCGGCAGAGGGGAGGCGTTCGGGGTCGGGTGCCCATTCCTTCCTTGCCGCGCTGTTCGCTATGACATGCCTGTTGTGGCGGTTTGGTTCGATTCTCAGGGCTTCGCAGGCTTCCCGGTAGCTCATGCCCCGGAATGTCCGCAAAAACTCCACAGCGTCCCCCTGAACGCCACAGCCACGGCACAGAAACCGCCCACCTGTAGCCCCGCTAGGATGTTCAGGCCACACGAGGAAGCGATCCCGCCCCCCGCATGTTGGACATGGGCCGCAGTATTCGCCGTTGCCCTTGCTTTTGATCTCCCCGGCAGGAGAGAGAGTTTGATAGAGGGTCAAAACATCCATGAAGACTCCTCACAAATTCTTTTCGCGGCCCCCTAAAGACTAAAGGGGAGGGGAGGAACTGGGGAAAGTTCCTTCCCCATTCCCCCCTTTAGGGGGTACTTTTGGAATTTTTAAAACATATTGAAATAATTTATATTTTTTCTTGGTTCCGGGGTGTTAAAACTTTACTATAAGAACTTTGTTATAATTATGTAAAATATAAGTATTTCTTCTAAGTTCCTATGTAATCGGAACCCTCGGTATTTTTGGAACACAAGGGCGGCGTAGTTAGGGATCTGCCTTTCTTGCCCGAATTCCGGATCTCAATCAAAAGTCCCAATTCTATAGCTCGCTCTCGTGCCTTTTGAGTCCGTGAGATCCCCCATCCGAAAGCCTCTTGCCCCCCCTTGGTTGCACTCAGAGGCTTTTCTCCCGTGCGTTGCCGCCGCTCCACCTCTTCCGCAAGCTGGTGGGCATCCCAAACCACGTCGCCCTCTTCCTGCCGGGCATCAGGATCAACTCGGTAGAGCAACCCGTGCTCGTCGCGCCCAAGGTAGTAGCGAGGTTCCGGGCCGCCGCTGTTCTTCTTGCCCACACGCACAGCGAGAAACGCCCCGTCATATTTCCCGGTGGCAGGCTCGCCGATCCGTTTTTGGGCAAGGGCCGCTCCCAAAGGCGCAACCAACATTCCCCACCGGATGCACCCGGCAAGGGCGGAAGCCCCGCGCATCGCCGTCTGGGTCAACGCCTTGGCGAGTTCCTTGGGGTCTTCGATAAGATCGCCACTGGTTTTATTTGAATGATGCAGCAAAATGATGTTGCACCCGTAGGCGTCGATCAGCCCTTCAAGCAGCCCACAAAAAGCGGTCATGGCTGGGTTGTCGTTTTCGTCAACGCCGGAAAAACGGGCCAGCGTGTCCAGCACCAGCAGACGGGGGCGGATCGTGTCCAGAATATCCCGCAGGTCTTCATAATTTGCCGTAGCTTCAACAACCCCGCCTACGGCGCGGCACAGGTTCACCCCGCCGTGTACGGGGATCCCGTAGAAGTTGGCGGCCGCCTGCTCCCGCAAGTCTTCCGGAAGTTGTTCCAGCGCGTGATGCACCCGCCTGTGGATAGTCAGCGCGTCGTCTTCCGCACTCAGGTAGACCACGGGCTCAGGGGCGGCGGTATGCCACGTGTCCACAAGGGAAGTCCCGCTTGCCACGGCAACGCAAAGCTGGATCGCAAAGGAGCCCTTGCCCGAGCCGGGAGGCCCGACAAGGGCCCCTAGGCTGTTCAGCCGAAAGCTCTTATCCAGCAGCCAGTCAAAGGCGGGCGGATATTCCCTCAGGTAACGGATCCCAGAAAATTGCGAGAGGTCGACTTGCAAAGGGCGTCGGGGTTGCGGCGTGGTTTCCTCTTCTGCCGGGCCTTGGATTTCAATGGCGCGGGCTTGCACTGCTGCGCGGATTTCCTCGGTGGTCTGGGGAATGGCACTCATGCATCCACCTCCCGGACAACTCGGTATTGGGGGCAATAAAACGGCTTGGAATCAGCCTTAACCACCTCATGCCGAAAACGACAATAAATGGGTTCTGAGACGGGGAAGACGCCACGGATAGAGGCGTGTTCACAGCGGCAACACAAGCGCCCCTGACAGGCAAATGGAAGAATTTTACGCAAATCCACCCCCTCACGTCGCACAGGACATTCAATCACGCCGCAAGATTCCAGCCATAGGCCGGAGTAGCTACACTGGTGGCGTTTTTTGCGGCTGTTAAACCGGACCAGACGGAAGTGCGGGCAATTGGCGCAGGGAACGCAGGACGAAAATCCTTGCGCCTCAAGGCGAATAGGTGTATTGTCTTCTCTACAAGCACAATTTGTATTTTTCTTGAGACCCGGCCCGCTAGCCGGGTTTTCTCGTTTTCTGGCCATGCGTTACGCCTCCCGTACCGGGACAACGCAACCCTCAAGGAACGCCCGCAGATCTTCCCTCCTGTAGCGAACATTCCGCCCCACCTTCAGGAACTGCGGCGGCTTTCTCAGGTAGCGACGCTTCCGCAACGTCTGAACCGTGAAGCCCACCACGGCGGCGGCCTCTTCCTCTCGCAACAAGTTCTGTTCAGCAGCCATACGGCCCTCCAATGTTTTTCTAGGAAGGCCATCAAAAAACGGCCTACCCTGTCTTAATTGGGTAGACCGTAGACATACGACGCCAGACTTGGAACCCGGCAAAGACCAAATTTCCACTTTCAAACCTCCAAAAACCAAAAAAGAACCTCCATTTTCCACTTTGGAAAACAGAGGTTCATATGGAAAATAGAGGTTCGCCCCTCCCGGTTCATGTATTGCCACCGGTTCGATCAACAAGACTATCGTCAAGAAAAGCAAACGTATAATCAACTACGGATCGAGGAACTTCCACACCCGACAAGCGAGATTCGAGCATAACCCGTATATCCTTCCGTTGCCGCCGTTCCTTACCTTCCCTTGGCCCTTCCTCTTCGCATTGCCGTGCTACTGCATGGATAACGGGAAAGTAGACATGCTTCCATTGCTGCAATTTTTTCTCGTTTGCAGCTTCACAACCGGGGTTACTTCTCTTTTCTACTTCCGTAGTCCTGCGGTTGGCTTCTTCAAGCTGTGTCTGTAATTTATTGATTTTACTTTGAAGTTTACCAATATTAGACACGGCATTTGAAAGATAGTCAGCTAATTCATTTTTTTGATTTACGGCATCAGCGTGTTCTCTTTCTAATATCTCTACACTAATATGACGATATTCTAAAGTATCTTCTTGAAAGTATTTTTCTGATGGACCATCAATATCCTCAGGAAAAGTAATTACTGGATTTTCTTTTTCATAACTATCTATATCAGAAATATCAAAAAAACTTCTACTTATATCCCTTGTTGACCATATTTTACCATTATATATAGAAATTTTTGGCTTTTCTCTACAGATAAATATTTTTGCATTATCATGTGGGTTTATTCGTGTACTTATTACAGAATATTCTTTTATTTTGTTTTCACTTATTATTTTCACTAGTCTACTTTCAGTAACTGACCATCGATTCATTAATTCTTCACATGAAATAACACTGTTAAGCAACAAGGTATCTTTCATAAATTCTATCTCCACTCCCTTATAGTGGATCTTAAAAATTCCCGGCAGAACAGTAAGGGTTCCGTCTTTTCAGCGCGGTTCATGACACCGCACCTAGCCGGGGAAATATCGTTGCCACACAGTTGCGGCGGTTATTTTCTACCCTTTGTTTTCTGATTTTCCATTACTGCCTTAGAGATCTCTGCCTCATACTCTGCTTCTGCTTCCTCCAGAGCCATTTTTCTCTGTCTTTCACAGTACTGCTCATATTGACGCCGCACAAAGGCTTCCATCTGGGTCTTTCCTCTTGTTCCTCTGCCCGTCAGAATTTCTCGCCCGTAGAAAGTCAAAAAGTTATCCGTTTGCGCCATCCAGTCGTTCAGATGCGTTGGGATATGCCTTTTCGCCCTGTCTTCTGCAAACAGGATGAACATCTGTACCAGCTCATTGAGTTCAACCAGCTCAGATTCCGTAAGGTAGTTTTTGGAGACCGTGATATCCCCAATGCGGACAATATTTCCCTTGAAAGAGGTCAATCCCATGTTCTGTTTATCGGCACGTGCACGCGCCATAATCAATTCCGCTGCTGTGCTTCCCGTCGTGGCATACAGCATCTTGTTCTGTATGGTGGCAAAAAAATCATGCACCTCATCCTCATGTTTCCGAAAAGCATAGTCTTCACTGGTCTGAGCAATGAGGTCACGTACCTTCTGGTAAAAACGCTTCTCCGATGTCCGAATATCCCGGATACGGGCAAGCAGCTCTTCATAATGGCTGTCATCCGGCTGCGGGTTCTTCAGCCGTTCGTCGTCCAGCGTAAACCCTTTGATCATATATTCCTTGAGACGTTCTGTAGCCCACGCGCGGAACATGGAGCCAGCAGAAGAGTGCACCCGGTATCCCACATGAATAATAGCATCGAGATTGTAAAATTTTATTCGATAACGCCTTCCGCCAGATACAACTGTTAAGAATTCCTTAATAGTTGTATCTGGCGATAACTCACCGTCATCAAATATATTTTTCAAATGCTGCGTAATATTGGAAACCGTCACTCCAAACAACTGGGCCATGAGCTTCTGAGACAGCCAGACCGTGCCGTCTGTAATACGTGTTTCTACACGTACTCGCCCGTCCTCTGAACTGAATATGGCAAGTTCCGAACTCGATGGCATCTGAGTTACTGGGGCATCAGAAGAATCCACGAACTCCGTCAACGTGTCTTGCGGTGGTTGTTTTTTCATCATAGTTTCATTTATCCTCTATACTTTGCTCGTCTTTTTCATTTTGTTGCAGCAATAGGCTATCGGCAAGGCTGGCGGCCCGCCGCAAGGCCTCGTCCCGCAGGTGGGCGTAGCGTTGAGTCATCTGGGGGGATTCGTGGGTGAGCAGTTTTTGCAAGGTGTACATGTCCACCTGTCCGCTTGAGGCCAGCCGGGAGGCGAAGTTGTGGCGCAGACCGTGCAGTGGGCGGAAGTCTTCGGGAAGCCCGGCCTTCTTTTTCACGCGCCACGCCATGCGCCGGAAGTCCTGCCGCTTGCTTCCGTTCCTGCCGGGAAAGACATACGGGCTTTCGGTGCGGCGGACGCCTTCCAGAATGGCGCGGGTCGCAGCAGTCATAGGCAGGTATTCCGTTTTACCCTTCTTGGCAGACTCTCCCCTCAGAGTGAGGATACCGCGCTCAAAGTCGCAATCATCCCATTGCAGGGCCAGCAGCGCACCTTTCCGCATTCCCGTCACCAGTGCCAACCGGATGAACGCCGCCGCATCCTGATCCGCTTCCTCGCCCAGTGCCGCCAGATAACGGGCAAGCTGGTCATCGGTCATGACTTCGGTTTTCTGGTCGTCCACATGCAGGGACTTAATGCGGAGCCGGGAAGGGTCGAGAGGCGGGCAATAACCACGCTCCACTCCAAAGTTCAACACGGCACGCAGGAGGGTTATCACCCGCTGCACCGTGCCGGGCTTGCGGCCCGTCTTGAGAACGGCGGACTTGAAGGCGTCGATGTCGGCGGTTTCCAGCTCTTCCGGCAGCCTGTCGCCAAGACGCGGGCGCAGATAGACGTTCCAGCGGCTTTCGTCCCTATCCCGGCCCTTGTGTTCGGGATGCGCGGCCTTGTACGCCTCCCAGATACGATTGAGAGGCCAGCGGCTTTCATCCGCCAGCCGTGCCGCCTCTTCCGCCGCCCGCCGTTCGGTATTGGATTGCTCTTTCCCGGCAATGCGAACGGCCCGAATCAGATTGGCCTTTGCAGCGGTCATGCCCTCGGATTCACGGCCTACGGGTTCCTCTATGAGCTTCGCCGCGCGCCCGCCGCGCCTGTACATGACATAGTAGGCTTTCTCCTGCCCGTACCCGTCAAGCCGTTCCTGCAAACGGTAGTAGACTCCGGGGTACTTTGTCTTCTCGCGTTTAGTCGCCATTGCTCCCCCTCTGAATGGCGGAAAACGGGGGAACCTTTCCCAACACGTTCCCAACACCATTCCCAACACATAAGGGCAAAATAGGGGATATTTCATCCAAAAGCAACCAAACAAGAATTGACATAACCATATGAAAAATAATAAATAGACCTAAAAGAGCAAAGTACATCCAAAAATAGATACTCGCCCTTACAAGGCGGATGCCACAGGTTCAAGTCCTGTACCGCCCACCAGCGAATTCAACCCTTTACGGACTCATCTCCGTAAGGGGTTTCTTGTTTTCCGTTCCCGGCCGGAACGACTCCTTTCCTGAACCCCGGCCAGCCTCCAGCCCGCCTTTCTTCATTCGAAAAGCCGCCCGCCCCACCGCTCCATGTCCATACCTTCACCGTTTCCGCTGTTACAAGCAAACGAGAGGGATATCCACTTGCGGAGGCCTGTTGATGCCCCTCCCATGCCTCATGCCTCCCTTGCCTGTTTTTTTCGTTTCTTATCAACGGGTTCAGCCGATGTGAAAAAAAGGGTTTCAAGAAGCAAATATGTTTCTCCTGACCCAATTTTTTTGTACCGGACAGGCATCATAGATCTCTTTATGCAGTCCATACGTTCGTATCGTGACATAAAAAATAAATTATAATAGTATATTAAATAATAAAAGACGACTTACCTATCGAGGTTGAAATTTTTTTCACTTTTTTTCGTGAAATGCTGCGCTCGTAACATTTCCGGTTTCGCGTTTCTCGTATTCTACATACACAGCCAATCCGGAAAAGGCCTGTACCGAACATGTAAAAAAAGGATAATGGCCAGAAACGTTCCATTGTTTTTACTGTATAAGACATTCTTCCTTTTCTCTCAGCATCGTAACAGGCAGTTGTTCAACCTCGTATCTTTTGAGGCTAAAACAGCGATGATTGCCGAATGCCGTATTCTTTCCTGCAATGTAATCGGGATAAAGAAAACGGAAAACGGCATCGAAGACTCTCGCACATAATCGACTTTTGGAGAAGCGACTATGAGCCAATCTACAGTCAAGAAGATCCCCAACAACTATTTTGATGGAATGCCCGTAACCGGCTTCCACAAAATCGTCTTCTTCATCATCATGATGGCCTACTTCTGCGAGCAGATGGACAACTGGAACTTCGGCTTCATCGCCCCCGCGCTCATGCACACATGGGGCCTGCAGATGTCCGACATCGGCGTGGTCACGCTCTGGTACTTCATCGGCATGACCGCGGGCGGCTTCTTCGGAGGCGTCATCTCCGACTTCATCGGGCGCCGGAAGACCTTCCTCATCTCCATCGCCACATTCTCGTTTTTCTCGGTGCTGAACGGCTTTACGGACAACTTCCACGTCTTCGTCATCGCCCGCTCCATGACCGGCTTCGGCGTTTTCTGCCTCATGGTCTGCTCACAGGCCTACATCGCCGAAATGGCCCCCGCCGAATCACGCGGCAAGTGGCAGAACCTCGTGGCCGCCGTGGGTTTCTCCGCCGTGCCGGTCATCGGCGTCATGTGCCGCGCAATCATCCCCCTCGCCGAGGAAGCGTGGCGCTTCATCTTCTACTTCGGCGGCGTCGGCCTCATCGCCTTCTTCGTCGGCCTGCGCTACCTCAAGGAATCCCCCCGCTGGCTCGTGGCCCGCGGCAGGCTGGAAGAAGCGGAACAGGTCGTCTTTGAAATCACCGGCAAGCATGTGGACCTTTCCGAGGCCGCCAAGAACGTGCAGACCAAGGTCCCCGTCATGGAAGTGCTGACCGGCATGTTCCGCCGCCAGTACATCAAGCGTACCCTCGTCCTGCTCGCCATCGTGGTCTTCACCAACCCCGCCACCTTCACCGTGACCAACTGGACCGCGACCCTGCTCAAGGCGCACGGGTTCTCGCTTGAAGACAGCCTCATGGCCACGACGATCATTTCCGTCGGCGTACCCGCCGGGCTGTTCTTCTCATCCTTCGTCACCGACCTTGGCGGGCGCAAGATCCCGATCATGTGTATGTTGATCATCCTCGCCGTACTTGGCCCCATCTTCGGCAATATGACCGGTTACTGGCCCGTCGTCCTCACCGGCGTCGTCCTCACCGCGGTCGCCAACCGATGAGGTTATTGGGTGTTTATTTCGTAATCGCTTTTTTTGCTTCCCAG
>OGZB01000403.1_pt1 | contig 26747 bp, 20 predicted proteins | sample 1576691 | NCBI WGS metagenome assembly OGZB01 (sample SAMEA3541479, study PRJEB24748) | human gut metagenome | biome: human gut; feature: human-associated habitat; material: faeces | place: China | collected 2012
TTCCAGATTCAACAAAGTTCTGCCCATATTGTGGAGCAAATTGTTCGCCAGAGCAGGATATTGCAAGTCAGGCAAGTCAGGTATTCAACAAGGCTGAGCAGGAACTAGGAAGTGCTTTTAATGAGGTAAAGCAGAGCTTTACAGGCAGCAATAACCAGAATAATAATCAGGGTTACAATGCTAATCAGAATTACAGCAATGGTTATAATAATGGCACAATCCCACCATACTCAGGTACAAGATTAAAGGATGACAGAGGTCTTGCCTCATACATAATTCTTTCAATTATCACATGTGGAATATACAGCTATTATTTCATTTACAAGATGGCACATGATGTTAATATTGCATGTGATGGAGATGGAGAGAATACATCAGGGCTTGTTGCATTTGTTCTTTTATCACTCATAACATGTGGTATATATGCATGGTTCTGGTACTATAATCTTGGTAACAGACTTGCAGCTAACGGACCTCGTTATGGACTTTCAATCCAGGAGAATGGTACAACTGTTCTTTTATGGCAGATATTTGGTGCTTTTATCTGCGGAATTGGACCATTTGTTGCAATGCATATTCTTATCAAGAATTCTAATAAGATATGTAATGCTTACAACAGAGCACAAGGCTTAATGTAATGTGTTAATAATTAAAATGTTAATCCTGCTTTCAGGTGGTTATGGCTGCCTGAGAGCAGGATTTTTTATTTTGCAATTGATAAAAGTTATAAAAGGTTATATAATAAATAAAAAGTTATAAAAACTTATATAAAGTTATAAAACAAACAAAAAGTTATAAAAGGTTATATAAACTTATATAGGAGGATGCGCATGAATAATCCGTTTACATTATCATTTGGGAAAAAACCAGTGCAGTATATTTCGAGAATTGCACAGACAGAAAGAATAATTGGAGATTTTACAGCGGAAGAATCACCTAATCAGATATATATGATAACAGGAGTAAGAGGTTCAGGAAAAACTGTAATGATGACTAACATTGCGTCAGAGATACGGAAACGGTCAGATGAATGGATAGTAGTTGAACTTAATCCTAACCGTGATCTTTTACAGAGTCTGGCAGCAAAGATATATGCAATTCCAGAAATGCATGCAGTATTTGTTAAAGCAAAGCTTGACTTTTCAGTATTTGGACTGGGGGTAACAGTAGAGAATGCTGTTCCTGTTACTGATATTGAAAATGTTATTGAGATAATGCTTTCTCACATAAAATGTCTGGGGAAAAGGCTTCTTATAACAATTGATGAGGTTATTAATTCAGAGAATATTAAAATATTTGCAAGTTCATTTCAGATATTTTTAAGAGAAGAATATCCTATATATCTTTTGATGACAGGATTGTATGAGAATATATATGATTTACAGAATGAAAAGTCACTTACATTTTTATACAGAGCACCTAAGATTATATTAGAGCCGCTTAATTATACAGCTATTAAAAGCCATTACATGAGAATATTTGATATAAATGATGAAATGGCTGACAAGATGACACTTCTTACAAGAGGATATCCATTTGCGTTTCAGGTGCTTGGATATCTTTACTGGGATAATAGAAAAGATCATACACTTGAAGATATTATGCCAGAGTATGATCAGTATTTAGATGAATATGTATACAGTAAGATATGGGCAGAGTTATCACCTAAAGATAAGGAAATACTTAGCGTTATATCTGAGTGCGGTTATCAGTCAGTAAAAGATATTCGTGAAAAGCTTGACATGAAGCCGGAATTATTCTCTGTGTACCGTGACCGTTTAAAGCGAAAGGGCGTTATAGATACAAGACAGTATGGAAAAATAGCAATGGCACTGCCAAGATTTGAAGAATATGTAAAAAACAGATTATATTAATAACACCTTATTTCCTGAATTCCCTCGGAGAAACACCATATTTTTCTTTGAATTTTCTATTAAAGTAAGATATATTATCAAAACCACAATCCGAAGCCACTATAATAACCGGCTGGGTTGTGGTTTTTAATATTCTTGCAGCAATAATAAGCCGGTAGTCGTTTAAGTAAGTGATAAAAGATGTTCCGGTGCAGTTCTTAAAAAACTTCATAAAATGCGACTGGCTGAAATGACACCACTGTGCAATCTCTTCAATCGATATTGTATGAGCGAAGTTCTTTTCAATATAATTAAGTACCAGTTTCAGCTTATCCATCTTATCATCAGACAAGTGTGCAGACATATCTGTATGGGTGTAAAAATGTGCATTAAGTTCAAAGAAGAAATTAAAAAGACATGCACGGATTTTCAGCCTGTACCCGTCAGGGAAATATTTGCATATATTGTCAGCTTCATCAATATAATGAATTAAATCAGAATAGTGTGGCACAGTTTTACTGATAACAGGAGGGCAATACCCCTTAAAGCCGGAAATTCCGTTAAAAAAGCTCACGGTATCATAATCACACTGCCTGCTAACAAGCATATCAAGATTAAAAAGAATATTTTCGTATTCGCATGAATCACTCTCGTTCTGGATAATAGAATGGATATGTCCGGGCATGACAACAACAATATCCCCTGCATTTACAACAGAATAATCAAGGTCAACGCTTACGATCATGCATCCCTTCTTGATGTATATAAGCTCCATTTCATTATGCCAGTGCAGCGGAACTTCTGTAAAATCAAGCGGGATGGAACATGGGTAAGTATTATATAAAAAATCTGAATCGAAATGAGACTTGGTTTCTTTCAGTGGTCCGTAATCTGTTATATTCATAAGGTTCTCCTTAAATATGATAGAATAGTACAAGTTTATCCCATTATAAAGCAAGAGAATTTTTCCAGCAACCCTATAATAAAATATAAATACAAGAATGGAGGGCAACGATATGCTTAACACTATATGTTTGGAAGAATATGGAAAAGACTTGCACTTATGCAGCAACGAGGAGTGCTTTCATGCACTTATGAAGCTGGTTGCACAAAAGGGACGTGATAGAATAGTGAAAGACAATGGCAGAAAGGTATACTACATTTCTGCAGAGTTCCTTATAGGAAAGCTTTTATCCAATAATCTTATTAATTTAGGTATCTATGATGAAGTTAAGGAAGAACTTACACAGGCAGGAAAGAATCTTTCAGATATTGAAGAACTGGAAGTAGAGCCGTCACTTGGTAATGGCGGACTTGGAAGACTTGCAGCATGCTTCCTTGATTCGATTGCTAACCTTGGTCTTAATGGTGACGGAATCGGACTTAATTATCATCTTGGACTTTTTAAGCAGGTGTTTGAGAATGGAAAGCAGAAGGAAGTGCCTAATCCATGGATTGGCAAGGACAGCTGGCTTGTTCCGACAGATGTGACATACACTATCAATTTCGGTGAAATCAGTGTAGTTTCAAGAATGTATGATATCAATGTGTACGGAGAAAAGAGAACGAATAAGCTTCATCTGTTTGATGTGGAGACAGTTGATGAGAGCATCGTAAAAGGTGACAGCATAGACTTTGATAAGTCAGATATTGCAAAGAACCTTACACTGTTTCTTTATCCTGATGACAGTGACGAGCAGGGAAGGCTTCTTAGAATCTATCAGCAGTATTTCATGGTAAGCAATGGAGCAAGGCTTATATTAGATGAGTGCAGGGAAAAATGTATTAACACCGGAAAAACATTTAAGAATCTGTCAGACCTTGCGGTTATCCAGATTAACGATACACATCCGACAATGGTAATCCCGGAGCTTATAAGACTTCTTACAGAAAATGGAGATATAGACGGAAGTCCGATAACAATGGACGAAGCAATTGATATTGTATCAAAAAGCTGTGCGTATACTAACCACACAATTCTTGCTGAAGCCCTTGAAAAATGGCCTGTGGACTATCTTAACAGGGTTGTGCCACAGCTTATGCCGATTATAAAAGAGCTTGACAGAAGAGTGCGTGAGAAGTACACAGACAAATCAGTGTATATAATTGATGATAATAATCTCGTTCACATGGCACACATTGATATTCATTATGGTATGAGCGTCAACGGAGTAGCAAAGCTTCATACAGAGATATTAGAGAATACAGAGCTTAATAATTTCTACAGGATATATCCGGAGAAGTTCAATAACAAAACTAACGGAATTACATTCAGAAGATGGCTTATCCACTGTAATAACGGACTTGCAAAATACATTGAGACACTCATTGGAAGTGAATACAGGCATGACGCAGAGAAGTTAAAAGACCTGTTAAAGTTTGCCGGTGATAAAAATGTTTACGATAATCTTCTTGAGATTAAGACAGACAACAAGAGAAATCTTGCAGAATACCTTAAGCAGACACAGGGAATAGAGATTAATCCACAGTCAATATACGATATACAGATAAAGCGTCTGCATGAATATAAAAGACAGCAGATGAACGCACTGTATATAATATATAAATATTTTGACATCAAGGCAGGCAACATTCCAAAGACTCCTGTTACAGTGATATTTGGCGCAAAGGCTGCACCTGCATACACAATTGCGAAGGATATAATTCATCTGATACTTACATTGAGTAAGGTTATTGAGGCCGATAAAGATGTAAGTCCTTACCTTAAGGTTGTGCTTGTCCAGAACTACAATGTAACACTGGCAGAGAAGCTGATTCCTGCATGTGATATATCAGAGCAGATATCACTTGCATCTAAAGAAGCATCAGGAACAGGCAACATGAAATTCATGCTCAATGGTGCTGTGACATTAGGAACAATGGATGGTGCTAATGTTGAGATTGCAGAGCTTGTAGGTAAAGATAATATATATACATTTGGCGCAACAAGTGACGAAGTTATTGCACATTATGAAAAATGTGACTATAACGCAAAGAAGCTTTATGAGACAGATGCTCTTATAAAAAAATGTGTAGATTTTATAATATCGGATGTTATGCTTCAGGCAGGTGATTCACATAGTCTTAACAGACTGTATAATGAGATTGTAGGAAAAGACTGGTTTATGGCATTGCTTGACTTACGAAGCTATATAGAAACCAAGGAAAAGGCTCTCACAGATTATGAAGACAGATATGTGTGGGCCGGAAAAATGCTCGTTAATATTGCAAATGCTGGATTTTTCTCATCAGACAGAACAATTCAACAGTACAATGAAGATATATGGCATCTTTAATATAATTAAATAAGTTGATAATAACTGCCCCGGAAGCTATAATCATTATAAGAGCGAATGTTCGTGAATGAGGAAAGTTTCGGGGTAGATTTATGTATAATATACTTATAGTGGATGATGAAAAGATTGAAAGAAGCGGAATAAGAATGCTTCTTAAGAGAATGGGAATTGAACTTGGAGTATTTGAGGCGTGCAACGGAAAGCAGGCACTGGAATATCTGACATCTGACAAGAATACAGGAATGGGACATATAGATATACTGCTTACAGATGTTAAGATGCCGTTTATGGACGGAATAGAGCTTATTAAGAATGTGATGCACAACGACATCAGTTTAAAGACAATTATATTCTCAGGCTATAACGAGTTTGAATATGCCAAGCTGGCAGTTAAATTAGGTGTTAAAGATTATATATTAAAGCCGGTTGATCCGTCAGAATTCAGTTCAACAATTACAGGAGTTATAACAGAGCTTGATGAGGAACACAAGAAGGATGAGGACACAGGCAGGCTAACTTTATAAAACAGTACTACATGTATACGCTGCTCAACTCCGGTGATGCATCAGGAATACTTGATAATGGGGATTTTCTGGCAGGATACAACAGACTTGCACTTATAGAATTTAATACTGATTTCTTTGGAAAATATGATACAGGTGAAGATATATTTAAAGAGGTAACCGGGGAACTGGATTATCAGTATCTTAATCTTAACCCATTACAGTCAGTTATCATATTTTCTGATAAATCACTCACAGCAGATGGTAATATTGATAAGAACATTGAAGAAATGTTTACAAATATTCATGACTATATATACAGAAAGACAGGGCAGTTTATGTATATTGCTGTGTCCGGTTTATTCAATGATTATCATGAACTTCCACAGGTAATGGATGAAGTTGATACACTGATGAATAATAAGTTTTATGAGACAGGAAGATACATTTTTTCTGATAATGTCAGTGAAGATACACCTGTGCTTGTACAGATTGATGATGATGCACTTATGAAACAGATGAAGCAGGATATCAAGATGAAGGATATCACATTTTTAAGAATACATTTTGATGCACTGTGTAAGAAATACAGGGGACAGTCGAACTTCTCGCATATATACATTAAATTCGTATTTTCCAATCTGTTAAAAGATTTCTATGACAATATTCCAGGCGCTGATGAGGCGGAATTTGGAAGGGAGATTGACAGACTTTATAAGTCAGAGGATTTCTCATGCATTATGGATATTGTGAATAACTATATTGGTTTGCTGGAGAAGAGTTTCGGAAAAGAGCCGGCCACTTCACATCGGGAGATTGAGACAGTAAAGAACTATATACATAGCCATTATGGTGAAGAGATTGGTGCACAGCAGCTTGCGGATATGGTTTATCTTGCACCAAGCTATTTAAGTTCACTTTTTAAGAAGGAAACAGGGCAGAATCTGAGCAAATATATTAAACAGTACAGAATGGAGAAGGCGAAGGAACTGCTTACCGGTACGAACATGAAGATTGTGAATATAAGCGAGCAGGTGGGTTATCCAAATGTTTCATATTTTGTACAGAGCTTCAGGGAGTACTTTGGTGTAAGTCCTCAGAAATTCAGAGATCAGGGAGAATTGAGTTGAAAAAGATTAAGCAGAGAATTAATGATATAAGGTTGCAGAACAAGCTTGTCATCATATATGTAGTAACCGGACTTATTCCCCTGATTGTACTTTTCGTCTTTGCCTACTGTCAGATGAGAAACATTCTTATGGACAGAGACTTAAAGAGCATCAAAGGGGCATTGGAGCAGTCTGTTGCAACAGTGGATGGGCAGATAGAGGTGTATGATAACCTGTCTAATTATATAACATTTAATGATACGCTGTCTGGAGTGCTCTCGTACGATTACAAAAGCACATATGAGATGTATAACCAGATTGTCACTACATTTGACCCTATGCTTTCATCATTAAAGTATTTTCACAATGATATTAACAGGGTAACAATATATGTGGATAAGGCTATTAAACATGATACTACCATAGCACCAATAGAAGAGATAAAAGACCGGCCTTTTTATAATTCTGCTGCAGAAAGCACGAAGATACAGTGGTTTGTTGATGAAGACAGCAGGACACTTGTTTCAGCACGAAAAATGTCAACACTTGACCAGCTTGGGATTCTTGGAATTATGTACATAGATGTTGATTATGACAGCATGATGAGTTCATTTACAGGTGGTCTTGAGCAGAACTGCGGAATGGTGGTGCTTGATGCTGATGGAAGAGTTATATGCAGCAGTGATACATTTGAAAATAATAACACCAGATACAGATTAAACAGTAAGAAGCTGCTTTCATTAATCGACGGGGCAGAATGGGATAATGATACATGTGGAAATACAGAAGGTTACTCGGTAGTAAAGAAGGAAAGCTCTGTTACCGGATGGACAGTATATGTCTATGAACCGAGAAAACTTGTGCTCAGGTCAGCTAATTCAATGATTACTATGATTGTAGTTGCATTTGTGGTAGCAGTTGCAGGTGCCGCCGCAGCGAGTATATTTACTACAGGCTTCATTACAAGAAGAATTAATAAATTAAAAAACAGTATGGCAAAGGTTGAAAATGGAGATTTTGATGCGGTAATTAATACACAGGACAAAGATGAAATAGGTGACCTTATCCATAGCTTTAACAGCATGACAACCCAGATTAAGAATCTTATCACTCAGGTATATGAAGGACGTATAAGCCAGAAAGAATCAGAGATGCGTGCATTAAGGGCACAGATTAATCCACATTTCCTCTATAATTCATTGTCACTTATCAACTGGAAAGCGATAGAATATGAGCAGGAAGATATAAGTGAGATAACACTCGCATTGTCTAACTACTACCGTACATCGCTTAATAAGGGAAAGAATATACTGAGCTTTGAGCAGGAATTAAGCAACATGCAGTCGTATCTTAAGATTCAGCAGATAATGCATGACAACTCATTTGATGTGGTGATAAATGTATCAGAGGAAGTTATGCCATGCGAATCTTTAAACCTTATACTTCAGCCATTGGTAGAAAATGCAATAGACCACGGTATAGATCTGCTGACAGACAGGAAAGGCATAATAACCGTAGAGGCTAGGATGCAGATGGATGAAGAAGGTAAAAAGCTTGTATGTGTAACCGTGTCTGATAATGGTGTAGGAATGGACAAAGAAACTGCCCAAAACTTCTTAACAGTCCAGTCAAAAGGGTATGGTGCAAGAAATGTTAACGACAGAATAAGGCTTTATTACGGCGAAAGCTATCATCTGGAAGTGCAGAGCATACCTGATGAGGGAACAACAATAACAATAAAATTCCCGGCAAAACCATACAACACAAAAAACTGATATGTTTCTAAAATATCTTATATTTTAATATTAACCCCTCCTTAATATAATTAGATTATCAAAAGAGGACAGTAATCAAAGCTGTCTCGGATAATTATTAAGGAGGGTTTTTTATGAAGTTTAAGAGATTAGCGGCTGCAATGATGGCAGCAACAATGTGTGGGTCACTTTTTGTAGGTTGTGGCAATGCTAAAAAGGATGACACGGCAGCAGGTGAGGAAAAAATCACAGCTACAATCAAGGTATGGGGCTGTGCAGAAGATCAGGCAGATGAGAACGGCAAATGGCTGCAGACAATGTGTGACCAGTTCAATTCAGAGCATCCTGACTGGGATTTAACATTTGAATACGGTGTATGCTCAGAGCAGGACGCAGGAAAGATAGTTCCACAGGATCCGGAGAATTCAGGAGATGTATACTTCTTTGCTAACGACCAGCTTCAGACACTTGTTGATGCTAATGCTATTGCAAAGCTTGGTGGAGAGACAGCAGATTATGTTAAGAAAACTAACTCAGATGCAATTGTGGATTCAGTATCAGTAGATGGAGCTGTATACGGAGTACCATTCACAACTAACACATGGTTTATGTACTATGACAAGAGCAAATTCACAGACAGTGATGTAAAGAGCCTTGATAAAATGCTTCAGAAGGATAAGGTAGCTTTCAATATTACAGAGGGCTGGTATATGTCATCATTCTTCCTTGCTAATGGATGTACATATTTTGGAAAAGACGGAAAAGATAATTCAGCAGGTGTTGATATCTCAGGAGATAAGGGAACACAGGCAACACAGGCAATGGTTTCACTTGTAAATAATCCTAACTTTGTCAATGACCTTCAGGGTGTTGGTATCGCTGGTTTAAGAGATGGTTCAGTTGGAGCTTACTTCTCAGGATCATGGGATTATAAGAGTGTTAAAGAGATTCTTGGAGACAAATTTGGAGCAGTTTCACTTCCTACAGTAAAGATTGGTGGAAAAGACAAGCAGATGTTAGCATTTGCAGGTTCTAAGGCAATCGCAGTTAATCCTAACTGCAAGTATCAGCAGGTAGCAGTTGCACTTGCAAAGTATCTTGGAAGCAAGGACGCACAGAAGAAGCATTATGAATTAAGAGGTGTTATTCCTTGTAATACAGAGCTTCTTGCAACTGATGAAGTAAAGAAGGATGCACTTGTAACAGCACAGAATGATACATTTAACAAGACATCAGTAATCCAGCCAACAGTAACAGGCATGAATGATTACTGGACACCTGCACAGAACTTTGCTAAGGCAATTGTAAATGGTGAAATAACAGCAGATAATGCAGCAGCTAAGACACAGGATTTCTATAAGCAGATTAATACATCAATTGCAAAATAATTGATGGCGATTAAATGCTGAAAGGAGTGGCGCATAATGGCAGTTAAGTTCACTGAATCATTTAGAAAAGGAAATATATTTACGAAGTTAAGCATTCTGATTCCAGGACTTGGTAATCTTGTAGGAAAGCAGATTATAAAGGGAATTATGTATATAGCTATAGAAGCGGCCTTTGTATGCTTTATGATTATGAAGGGAATTAACTGCCTTGCGATGCTTCCAGGTCTTGGAAGCAGACCGCAGCAGGAGGTCTGGAATGAGAAGCTTGGAATATATGAGTATGTTGCAGGTGATAATTCACTTCTTATACTTCTGTATGGAATAGCAACAATATTCATGATTATAGCTTACATAATAGTTGCAGCGAGTGCTGTGAAAAGCTCATATAAGCTGGAACTGTTAAAGGAAAAAGGAAGGCATATAAACACATTTGCAGAAGACGTGAAGTCGTTGTTTAATGAGAACCTTCATAAGCTGCTGCTTACACTTCCGGTATCAGGTGTGCTTATATTTACAATACTTCCACTTATTTTCATGATAAGCATGGCATTTACTAATTATAGTAAGGTTAACAATCATCTGGTGCTTTTCGACTGGGTAGGACTTGAGAATTTCAAGCAGATATTCGATTCAGGAAGCATGATAGGACAGTCCTTCTGGTCAGTATTTGGCTGGACTATAGTGTGGGCAGTATTTGCAACATTTCTTAATTACATATTCGGAATACTTGTTGCACTGCTTATCAACAGAAAGGGTACGAAATTCAAGGCTTTCTGGAGATTTATATTTATACTTTCAATCGCAATTCCACAGTTTGTTTCACTTCTTATTGTCAGAAGCATGCTGGCACAGGATGGAATTATAAATGTTGTTTTAAAGAATGCAGGATGGATAACAAAATCACTGCCATTCTTTACAAATGCGACTTGGGCAAGAATCACAGTAATCGTGGTAAATCTGTGGATAGGTATTCCATATACTATTCTGCAGGTTACAGGTATATTACAGAATATACCTATGGAGTTGTATGAGGCAGCAGATGTAGATGGAGCTAATGGATTTGTCAAGTTTATTAAGATAACAATGCCATATATGTTATTTGTAACGGCACCATATCTTATCACTACATTTACTGCTAATATTAACAACTTTAACATTGTTTATCTGCTGACTAAGGGTGATCCTGTTATGGCAGGTGCAACAGCAGGAAAGACAGACCTTCTGGTAACATGGCTGTACAAGATGACAATAGATTATCAGTATTATAATCTTGGTGCTGTTATCGGTATTATGACATTCATATTCTTAGCGATTGGTTCACTGCTTGTATACAGAAGAACGAAAGCGTATAAAGATGAGGAGGGATTCCAGTGAAAAAGAAAAAGACTATTAAAAATATACTGGCACATACAGTGCTTACAATATTAGCGATAGTGTGGGTAAGTCCTCTTTTCTGGATACTCCTCACAAGCTTCAGGGCTCAGAAGGGTGCTTATACAAGCTCCTTCTTCCCAAAGCAGTATTCATTTGATAATTACTTAAAGCTTTTTACAGATACAGGAATACTTAATTTCCCACGAATGTTTACCAATACACTGATAATAGCAGTATTCTCGTGTATTATATCTACATTTTTTGTTCTGTCAGTTGCTTACTGTATGTCACGGCTTAAGTTTAAGATGAGAAAAGCAATGATGAATATTGCAATGATACTTGGACTTTTCCCTGCATTTATGGCGATGGTTGCTGTATATTATATACTTAAAGCAGTAGGACTTTCAGAAGGAGCAATGATAAGAGTTGCACTTGTGCTTGTATATTCAGCATCATCAGGAATACAGTTTTACATTGCAAAGGGATTCTTTGATACTATCCCTAAGACAATAGATGAGGCTGCTATGATAGATGGAGCAACGAAGTGGCAGGTATTTACCAAGATAACAATACCTCTCAGTAAACCAATTATAGTGTATACAATACTTACATCATTCATAGCACCTTGGGTAGATTTCATATTTGCAAGAGTAATCTGCAGGGCAAATGCGAAGTATTATACCGTAGCAATCGGCTTGTGGCAGATGCTTGAAAAGGAGTATGTTGATGTATGGTACACAAGATTTGCAGCAGGAGCAGTTCTTATATCAATTCCAATTGCAGCCTTGTTTATGATAATGCAAAGGTGTTATAATGAAAGCATGACAGGTGCAGTGAAGGGTTAGATATATGAATAGATTAAAGCAAACATTAAAAAAAAGTGTGGCATTTGGTGTCGCAGGAATAATGCTTATATTAGCCGGGTGTAAAAGCCCGGCTGGTTTTGCGTCTAATGATAATGAAGAATACAATGCGAGAATGGAAGAAGCGAGGACAACGCCATTCGGTGCTTACCCCGAGACTATAGAATATACACTTGGAAAGATGACAAGTGTTAATAATTCCAATATGCCGGAGAATGACACGTATACAGATAATGCGTACACACGCTATATTAAGTCTGTGATTAATGTGCAGAATGTTGATGCATTTGAAGCAAACGACAGCCAGTATGACACTAACGTTTCTATGGCAATCTCAATGGGAAGCCTGCCGGATATCATGGTTGTATCAAGTCAGGATGAGGTTGAACAGTTAGTGGGAGCAGGACTTATAGAGGACCTTACAGAAAGCTACAATAACTGTATAAGTGACAGAATAAGAAAAATGTATGAAAGCTATGGCGATTCACTTAAGGATATGGTTACATACGATGGAAAGATAATGGCACTGCCGGAGACTAATATAACAGATGGACCTAATCTTGTGTGGTTAAGAAAAGACTGGATGGATAAGCTCGGATTGTCAGAGCCACACACTATTGATGATGTTGTTAATATAGTGAAGCATTTTATATCAGAAGACCCTGGAAATAATGGCGAGGATGCGTCCGGAAAACCTAATACAGTGGGGCTTGCAGTGGATACAGATGTGACAGGTGAATGTGGTTACAGCAGTGAATTTCTGCTGGATATAATATTTGCCTGCTTTGGAGCGTATCCAAAGCAGTGGATAATGAACGATGATGGTGAGATTGTATATGGTTCGGTTACAGATGAGGCAAAAGAAGCACTTTCGTATATAAACAGTCTGTATAATCAGGGGGTTATAGATAATGATTTTCTTCTGAGAACATCAACCAATATATGTGAGCTTATAGAGAATGGTCTGTGTGGCTCGTTTTTTGGACCATGGTGGGCACCGAATAATCCGCTTGCTAATGCGGTAAGCAGGAATCCGGATGCGAACTGGCAGCCATATTTAATAGCAACGGATTCGGATGGAACAACGAGTTATCACAGCCAGAACCCATGTTACAAATATGTTGTCGTAAGAAAGGGATATGAACATCCTGAGATTGCAGCAAAGATGATAAGCGTCATGTTCGATAAGGTAAGATTTGACTGTACAGACTCAGAAGAATTCAAGAATTACTATCAGCTTAATGTTGAACCTACGGCAAGACCTTTATCAATAAATGTTGATTATAATAATGCACTTTCAATATGTTACAGGAATATAGATGCCACAATTTCAGGAAGAAAGAATCCTGACAGTCTGGAACTTCTTGAGCGTTCATTTTATGATGCATGCAGTGAGTATATCAAGAATGCTAACAAAACAAGTACGCAATGGGCAGCGTATATGTCAAGAATTAAGGCATGCAGTCTTATTGCACAGGATAATATAAAGGTAGTTGACTCGCTTTATTTTAAGACCACAGACACAATGAAGAGCCATTGGTGGAGACTTAAGGCTAAAGAAAAAGAGGCATATTTAAAGATTATAAGCGGAGAAGAAGATATATCTTACTTTGATACATTTGTAAAAGAATGGAATGAACAGGGTGGTCAGATTATTACATCAGAAGTCAGTGAGAGTATGAAATAATTGGCTGTGAAAATATAGTAATATATGATACAATCTTAATTAATGTAAATATATTAACTATGGAGGTTTTATTTTGAAAGAGAGAGAAAAATTCGGCTCGCGACTCGGCTTTATCTTAGTGTCTGCTGGCTGTGCGGTGGGACTTGGTAATGTGTGGAAATTTCCATACATATGCGGGGAAAATGGTGGTGCGGCATTCGTGCTTATCTATCTTGTATTTCTTGCAATTCTTGGATTTCCTATTATGTGTGCGGAGTTCACAGTAGGACGAGGAAGCGGTAAAGGTGCTGCAAGGGCATTTGAAGAACTGGAGACTAAGGGAAGTAAATGGCATCATTTCAAATGGGTATCGGTAGTAGGAAGCTACGTATTAATGGCTTTCTATACTATGGTTGCAGGATGGATGCTTTATTATGCATGGCATGAGGCAAGAGGTTCGTTAGCAGGTTTAGAGCCAGATGAGGTTTCAGGAGCATTTGGAACTATGCTTTCACAGCCTGGTACAATGACAATCTGGATGATTGTTGCAGTTTTACTTTCGTTTGGTGTATGTGTATTAGGATTACAGAAGGGCGTTGAGAAGATTACTAAGGTTATGATGTTACTTCTTCTTATCCTTATTGTGGTACTGGCAGTTCATTCACTTGTACTTCCTAATGCATCAGAAGGTGTTAAATTCTATATGGTGCCTAATCTGGATGCTATTAAATCAAGAGGTTTAGGACCGGTTATATTTGATGCCATGACACATGCATTCTTTACACTTAGTGTAGGCATTGGCGCAATGGAGATATTCGGAAGCTACTTAAAGAAAGACAGAACAATAGGTGGAGAGGCTGTTAATATCATTCTGATTGATACATTTGTTGCTCTTATGGCAGGATTCATAATTATTCCTGCATGCTTTGCATATGGTGTTGCTCCGGGTGCCGGTCCATCACTTTTATTTATAACACTGCCTAACATATTTAATCATATGGCGGGAGGAAGAATATGGGGAACAGCATTCTTTGTATTCATGTCATTTGCAGCATTATCAACTGTAATTGCTGTATTTGAGAACATTATTGCTTTTTATATTGACCTTAAGGGATTTTCAAGGAAAAAGGTTGTTGCAGGTAATGTTATATTCATGATACTGCTTTCACTTCCTGCTGTATTAGGCTTTAACAAGCTTGCAGCTTTCCAGCCTATTGGTCCGGGAAGTTCAATTATGGATCTGGAGGATTTCCTTGTTTCATATAATCTGCTTCCTCTTGGAAGCATGATATTTGTATTATTCTGTACCAAGAAGAACGGCTGGGGCTGGGAAGGCTTCAGAAAAGAAGCTAATGAAGGAAAAGGTCCTAAGCTTCCTGAATGGTTAAGATTCTATATGAGTTATATACTTCCGGCTATTATAGTGGTTGTATACCTTAAGGGTTATTATGATACATTTAAACCAAGGGGAACAGGTTATCTTGTTGGCTGGATGATATTTGCGTGTGTATTGCTTCTTGCAATATTCGGAATTGCTAATTATAAGAAGAAAGATGCGTAATCTATGACTAAGAAAGAACTTGTTTTAGAGGTTATAAGAAGATTAAAGGCAGAATATCCGGATTCGGAGTGCAGTCTTGATTACGATGATGCCTGGAAACTGCTTGTAAGCGTAAGACTTGCGGCACAATGCACTGATGCAAGAGTAAATGTTGTGGTTAAGGGACTGTATGAAAAATATCCTGATATAGCATCACTTGCTGCAGCATCTCCAGAAGAGATTGAAAAGATTATAAGACCTTGCGGTCTTGGAAAAAGCAAGGCAAGGGATATATGTGCATGTATGCGCATGCTTCATGAACAGTATAATGATAAAGTTCCTGACAGCATGGAAGAATTATTAAAGCTTCCTGGAGTTGGAAGGAAGAGTGCCAATCTTATTATGGGTGATGTGTTCGGAAAGCCGGCAATTGTTACAGATACACACTGTATAAGGCTTTGTAACAGAATAGGTCTTGTAAAAGACGAGAAAGAGCCTAAGAAGGTTGAGATGGCATTGTGGAAGATAGTCCCGCCAGAAGAAGGAAGTGGATTATGCCACCGGTTTGTAGACCACGGAAGAGAGGTATGTACGGCGCGTACTACGCCACACTGTGAAAGATGCTGCCTTAATGATATATGTAAGAAAAATGGGATAAAAGTGTGATTGAATATGCATTTTTATTATGGTAGTATTTTATTGTGGTTCATACTAATGAACAAAATGTATGGGAGGGGAACATGGAATTAAAAGAATTAATTAAATACGCAAGAGATAACAGGTGTTCAGATCTGCATATTACTGCAGGAGAAGCGGTTGCGGTAAGAAAATATGGTGAACTTGAGCTTCTTGATATAACACCTTCGATAGAAGAAACAGAAGAGATGATATTCTCAATTCTTGGTGATGAAGATATACAGAATGTTCAGGCAGGAAAAGATATTGACGTGGCATCTACTGATGAGTCTGGTGGACGATTAAGAATTAATATATATCATCAGAGAAGAAATCTTGCAGCAAGTATCCGTCTTCTTGATTCTGTTATACCGTCGTTTGAAGAATTGGGACATTCAGGAAAACTTTTTTCTAAGCTTGTTGAGAAAAGGTCTGGTCTTATTCTTGTAACAGGTCCTACAGGAAGTGGTAAGTCTACAACACTTGCAGCTATGATTGATTATATTAACAACAATATGTCAAGACATATTATAACAGTAGAAGATCCTATAGAGTATGTATATGGGTTTAAGAAATCTATGATACATCAGAGACAGGTAGGAAGAGATGTACCTGATTTTGCTACAGCACTTCGTTCAGCACTTCGTGAAGATCCGGATGTTATTCTTGTGGGAGAGATGAGAGATTATGAGACTATCAATGCAGCAATTACAGCTGCTGAAACAGGACATCTTGTATTATCAACACTTCATACAAGAAGCGCTACACAGACAGTTGAGCGTATAATCAGTGCATGCCCTATTGAGGCACAGTCTGCACTTATAATACAGCTTGCATCTGTATTAACTGGAGTTGTAACACAGACACTTGTACCTCGTGCAGAGCAGGAAGGACGAATTGCTGCAACAGAGATTATGCTTAATAATACAGCAGTATCTAATCTTATTAAAGAGAAGAAGACTAATCAGATTCAGACCGTTCTTCAGTCAAATATGCAGACAGGTATGCACACAATGAACTATTCCCTTGCTAATCTTGTTAAGACAAGAGTTATTTCAAGGGATGTAGCTTTGAAGTTTTCAGAGAATCCAACTGAACTTGCTAAAAGTATATAATAGTAACTTGTAGTGCTATGCAGTTTTAAAACTTTGCGAATAGTGTACAAAATACAGAACAACAAAAAATCATTTGAAAATAAAGCCATTCTACTGTATTATAGGGTTAGATTTATTACGGATAACACTATAGTACGGCTGAAAGGCTTTTTTTATGAAAAGAATTAAATTAGTTAACAGGATTTTTTACTGTATATTTTTATTAGGATTTCTGCTTTTTATGGCTTCAGGATTTATATTCAGCACTGTAGATAAGGTGACACCGGCAGATAAAAGAACGAGTGTCGTAGTTAAACCAGAGGATACAAGATATATTGGAGATGACACAATTGAATATCATGTGAAGATTAGAGCAAGTGCAGGAAATAATAATGCACTGGCATTTGTAAGCAGGCATCAGGAAGTAGAAGTATATGCAGGTGGAAGACTTATATATTATATAAAAGCACATAGGTCTGTATATGGAACAACCACTGGAACTAATTATACGATTGTGAACATTCCACCATATACAACAGATATAATCGTAAGGCTTACTAATGTATATGCTGGTCATAAGATAAGAGGAACAACATTTGAATATGGTGACGAGACAAAACTTATAAAAGAGCTTATTGCGAAATCGCTGCCATCAGCAGTACTTAGTTCGTTTATAATAATAGTTGGATTTGCTATGATTATATTATGGATTTTCTGCAGAAAGAAGATTGCACAGACACAAGCACTGTTTTATTTTGGTATATTTGCAATGATTATAGGTGCATGGGCTCTTAATGAGACTGATATTGCAACGATTCTTGTGGAGAACAGGAAGATAGGTTCACTGATAGGGTATGTACTGCTAATGATGATACCTATTCCTTTTATGCAGGCAGAGAAGAATTTTTTCCAGATAGGGAAAAGTGCTCTGAATAATATCTTGTGCGCCATATATGCTGCAACAGCTGTAATACTGCTTGTATGTCATATAACAGGTGTGTGTGAGTTTAAGAACAGCGTGTACATTATACATATGATGCTTGTTATGTCACTTGTATATTTCTGTACAGTTCTTATTAAAAGAGTATGGGTTAAAGGCTTTGACAGGAAAGTAAAGTCTAATATTATAGGTGCGGCTGCACTTGGAATTTCTATGATTGTTGATCTTATTGCATATTATAAGGGAATGCAGCAGACAGATCTTATAGGAAAACTGGGTATTCTTATATTTATTATTGTGCTTGGTTATGAGAGCATATCAGAAGCATTTGAGAAGATTAAAGAAGGCCAGAAGGTGGATTTCTACAAAGAGATGGCTGTAACTGATACTATGACAGGGGTTTATAATCGCTTTGCATTTGAAGAGTGGGAACAGGAAACTTCTGATTATGAAGGGTATTCTATAGTGACATTTGACCTTAATAACCTTAAGTGGTGTAATGATAATCTGGGGCATGCAGCAGGAGATGCCTATATACAGGCATCAGCCAGAATTATTAAAGAGATATTTGGCAGACATGGTAAATGTTATCGTATAGGTGGGGATGAATTCTGTACTGTAATTAATCAGAAGCAAAAAAGCTTTGATATTGGAAGACATGTAAAGCAGCTAAGGGAACTTGAAAAGTATACTGAAGAAGAACTTGGAATCAAAGACCTTAATGTGCAGATTGCATGTGGTTATGCTGAATATGATATAAAGACAGATAAGAACTTTGAAGATACAAGAAGCAGAGCAGATAAGAGAATGTATGAAAGTAAGAGAAGATTGAAAAGAGAGTGATATATGGATAAATACGGAATTTTAAAGCATTATTTTGGGTATGATTCATTTCGTCCGGGTCAGGAAAAGTTAGTTGATGCTATTCTTGCAGGGCAGGATGTGTTAGGAATTATGCCTACAGGTGCGGGAAAATCATTATGTTATCAGGTGCCGGCATTGTTAATGTCCGGCATTACTCTTGTTGTATCTCCACTTATATCGCTAATGAAGGATCAGGTTGGAGCACTTAATCAGGCAGGTGTACATGCAGCTTATATTAACAGTTCTCTTACAGATAATCAGATAGCTAAGGCACTCGCATTTGCAAAGCAGGGACGGTATAAAATTATATATGTTGCACCTGAAAGGCTGGAAACCTGGGGCTTTCTTGATTTTGCCACGCATGTAGAGATATCTATGATTACTGTAGATGAAGCTCACTGTATATCACAGTGGGGGCAGGATTTCAGACCAAGTTATCTGAATATATTGTCTTTTGTTAAGAAACTGGCAAGGCGTCCTATAATAAGCGCGTTTACAGCTACAGCGACAAGCAAAGTAAGAGATGATATATTGCAGATTCTTTCACTCGAAAGACCTGTAATACTTACGACAGGTTTTGACAGAAGCAATCTGACATTCAAGGTCAAGCATATTAAGGACAAGGATTCATATATACTTGATTACCTTGTAAGCCACAGACAGGATAGTGGGATTATATACTGTGCTACAAGAAAAAATGTTGAAAAAGTCTATGACATGCTTAATGCTAACGGACTTTCTGTGACTAAGTATCATGCGGGTCTCTCAGCAGAAGAAAGAAAAGAAAATCAGGATTCATTTATATATGATATCAAGCCAGTTGTTGTTGCAACTAATGCATTTGGAATGGGAATTGACAAGTCAAATGTAAGATTTGTAATTCATTATAATATGCCGCAGTGTATAGAGAATTATTATCAGGAGGCTGGACGTGCCGGAAGAGATGGAGAGGATTCAGAATGCGTACTGTTGTATTCTCCACAGGATATTATGATAAATAAGTTTTTCATAGAACACAGAGAGCCTAATCCTGATATGGATGCAGAAGAACAGGCACGGCTTATGATTCTTGATAAAAGAAGGCTTAATGCAATGGTCGATTACTGCAAGACATCAGGCTGTTTAAGAGAGTATATACTTAAATATTTTGGAGAAAGGCCAGACAATCCAAAGGGTGGACGATACAACTGCCATAACTGTTCTAACTGTGTTATTGATGAGGCAGAACAAGAAGCAGACGAGGCTTATATGTATCCGGGAAACCGTTTCAGTGCACCTGTATCAAGGAATGCTGCAATGGTGGCAGACAGAATGAAGCGTTCTGCTGCTGCTGCAAAATCAGCATATGCAACGCCCAAGTCAAAGAAGCCGGAGGATGCACTTAATGACAGAGGTGTTATGTTGTTTAACAGACTGCGTGAGTTAAGAAAACAGATAGCTGTTTCAGTAGGTGTTCCGCCATATGTAATATTTTCAGACAGGACGCTTATAGATATGTGTCTTAAAGTTCCGTTTAATGAGGAAGAAATGCTGTCAGTAAGCGGTGTCGGTGAGAATAAATATGAGCGCTATGGCAAGGTGTTTATGGATGAAATATATGATTTTCTCGATGGTATGAAGAAGAATCTGGCAAGATGATATAAAAGTGTTTATGGACAGAAGAATGAATGGGAGATATGAATGAAGAATTATAAGATGATAATCACTTATGATGGTACAAGGTATTATGGCTGGGAACATCAGCCAACTACAGATATGACAATTCAGGGAAAGTTAGAATCAGTGCTTTCTGCCATGACAGGAACTGAGGTTGAGGTTATAGGTGCAGGAAGAACAGATGCCGGAGTGCATGCAAAGGGAATGGTAGCCAATGCACATATGGAAACAAAGATGAAGGAAGATGAGATATGCGATTATATGAACAGATATCTTCCAGAAGATATCTGTGTGCAGGAGGTTCGTGTTGCATCTGACAGATTCCACAGCCGTTACAATGCACAGGGGAAAACTTATTGCTATACATGTTATGTTGGGGATAAGAAGCCTGTATTTAACAGAAAATATGTCAATATAATTGATGGTAAGCTGGATGTTGATGCCATGAAGAGGGCAGCAGACATACTTACTGGAGAACATGATTTTGCATCATTTTGTGGCAATCCCAAGATGAAGAAATCGACAGTCCGTGAGATTTATTCAATAGATGTTTCTTTAAAGGGTTCATTCCTTAATCTTACATATCATGGAAGCGGATTCCTACAGTATATGGTAAGAATATTAAGTGGTACCATTCTTGAGGTTGGACAGGGAAAGAGAACACCAGAGAGTATGTATGAACTTTTAGAGGAGAGAAACAGAAGCCTTGCAGGTGCAACTGCACCGGCGAAGGGACTGTGTCTTCTGAAGGTTGACTACTCGAAGGAGGCTTGATAGACCGGACGCCGTACAGTAGCTGTGGGAGGGTGTGTGGTGTCCTTAGGCATCTGCCCTCAGGATTCCTATGTCTAGTGAAACTAAATGCCGCAATCTGCTAAGTTTTTTATGTGGCTTGTAATCAAACGCGCTTCGCTTGAACGAGATTACAAGCCACAATCTTTAGCAGATTGCGGCATTAACTTTCACACGACATAGGAATATTCGGGCATCTGCCTAAGGACACCACACACCTATCCCACAGCATACTGTACGGATGACTTCTTCTTCACCAAGTAGTCAGCCTCCGGACGAATGCTCGCCTGCGGCATTGCATTCTGAGTGGGGATATGTTTGTTTTGATGGACTTGAACAAAATTTTTCATAACTTTTTGCATATAGTACAGGGATTTATTGAAGATAATGCAGAAGAAATATGGAATGAACATATGGGAATACCAATAGAGATGTAATGTATACTGTACTGCATGTCTGCACTTATTTTGGCTGCCTAGTAGAGGGGTGGTGGCTTTGAGATTGGGAGATGTTATGCAAGACCGATTTATGCCGAACCGTGTGTAAGTTAATGCCGTTATATACAAAAAGTGCTGTGTAAAAATCTCGTTCAAGCGAAGCGCGTTTGATTTTTACACAGCTAAAAGACATTGTATATGACGGCATTTACTTACACTAGGTGCAGGCATCCATGAGGTTTTGTATAACATCTCCCAATCTCAATGCCCACCTTTGTACTAATTAAAGCACCTTCGACAAGAAATCCTTCAATCGCTCACTCTTAGGATTGCCAAAGAATTCTTCCGGAGCCCCCTCTTCATTGATGACTCCATCATAGAAGAACATGCATCTGTTGGCAACTTCTTTTGCAAATCCCATCTCATGAGTTACGACAATCATTGTCATTCCTGATGCAGCAAGTTCCTTCATGATTGCGAGAACCTCACCAACCATTTCAGGATCAAGTGCGGATGTCGGCTCGTCGAAAAGCATTATCTCAGGATTCATTGCAAGTGCTCTTGCAATAGCAACTCGCTGCTTCTGACCACCACTTAACTGGTTAGGATAAGCATCGGCTTTGTCAGAAAGTCCCACTCTTGCAAGAAGCTCATCAGCTTTCTTATCAGCTTCTTCCTTGCTCATAAGTCCAAGCTTAGTAGGAGCAAGAGTTATGTTTCTTCTTATAGTCATATTAGGGAAAAGGTTAAAATGCTGGAACACCATTCCAATCTTCTCTCTTAATTCATCCACATTTACACTCTTATCTGTAAGATCCTGCTCATGGAATAATACATGACCTTCTGTAGGAGTTTCAAGAAGGTTAAGTGAACGTAAAAATGTTGATTTACCGCAGCCAGATGGTCCGATAATTGCAATAACCTCTCCTTTGCAGACTGTTGTATTGATTGATTCTAATACAACATGGTCGCCAAAAGATTTCTTCAAATCCTTAACTTCAAGTATGATTTCGTTAGTATTATCGCTCATTGTTTCTTAACCTCCTCTCAAGTTTCTTAACAAGCTGTGAAAGTCCCATAACCATTACAAGGTAGATGATGGCAACACCAATAAGTGGAAGCATTGGATCATAAGTTATGCTTCGGATAATATCGCCGCCTCTTGTAAGGTCGTTAAGACCGATATAACCGCTGATAGATGTTTCCTTTAACAGAACAATGAACTCATTAGCAAGTGCTGGGAGAACATTCTTGAATGCCTGAGGAAGAATAACACTTATCATAGTTGTTTTATAAGAAAGACCAAGGCTTCGTGCTGCTTCAAACTGTCCGTTATCAATAGACATAATACCTGAACGGAATATTTCGGCAACATAAGCACCTGAGTTGATACCAAATGCAAGTATTGCAACAATAAGCTTGTCAATATGTACAGAGCTGAATATTACATAATAGATAATAAGCAGCTGTACCATAGTTGGTGTTCCTCTGATTACAGTAAGATAAATGTTGCAAATGAAGTTAAGAATCTTCATGTGTCCTGTCTTATCATGGTTAGAACGGACAACTGCAATAAGGAAACCAATAACAACACCCATAAGTGCTGCAAAGAATGCAATAATTACTGTGTTTAGCAGACCCTTTAGAAGATAAGTGTATCTTGCTTCTTTAATGAAGTCTGTCTTGAACTTCTCAGCAAAACTCATGCCTGATGCAGAAGCATTGTCGTCACGGACAATAATAACCTGCTTAGAAGTTGTATAAGTAGTTGTGAAATCGATATTTTTCTTACGCTCATCTGTAACTGTTATACCAGCCATACCAAAATCGGCTTTACCAGAAGATACAGCAGTAATAATTGAATCGAATTCCATATCCTCAATCTTTAAATTCATGCCGAGGTAATCAGCAATAGCCTGTGCAATATCAGCGTCAATACCGATAATAGAGCCGCCTTCATAGTACTCGTATGGCTTGAAGTAAGCATTTGTAGCCATAACAAGAGTTCCATTAGTACGGCTTACACCTTCCGGAGACTTGTAACCTGAAAATGTAGCATTATCGCCAACATAATCGTCAATAAGCTTCTGGATAGTTCCATCTGCCATAAGTACTTCAATAGCCTCATTGAGCTTTGCAGTAAGGGAACTGCCCTTTGCAACACAGATTGCATAATCCTCATTTGCAAATTCTTCTTCGAGAATTGTAAGGTCTGGATTAGCTTTAACAAATGCTAAGGCAGGCTGTTCATCAATAACAACAGCATCAGCTTTACCCTGCTTTAAAGCCTGTATAGCATCAGAACCTTTGTTGTATCTTGATACGGTTGTGCCTGAACCGTCAGTTTCGTAATCACTTACGAGAGTATCACCAGTTGTTCCTAACTGAACACCAATAGTCTTGCCTGCAAGATCATCTACAGAAAATACTGTGTTCTTAATCTTCTTGCCCTGACATGAAGTAAGAAGAACAGAAGAGAACAAGAGAGTGAGGGCCGCAAAAACCAAAAGGAATCTCGACCTGTACTTTTTAAAATTCATTAGTAACTCCTTTCCATGCGAACTGTGGTGTATACGGACGCTGCAAAGCGAATATATTTAGCTGTGGAGCACGCTTTCGCTTCTTGTCGCTAGCAACGGACACTAAGTTCACCGCAATTAGGCTTTCTTCAAAAGCCGCTTGCGGTTTACTAAGTGCCGGCTGCTCCAAAGAGCATCCAAAGCTAAATATATTCACTTTGCGACTGTGTATACAACAGTTCAATATAATATATTTCATTAATTATACACACATAGTAGGGGAATTAGCAATTAAAATATTTGTGATGGAAGAAATTATGTACATGGGAACAGCCGCCAGGCAGGCGTCTGTTCCCACAGATTGAAGTTATCAGTTAGTCTTGCTGCATATGCCATTGCAAGATCCGGCGCAAGCACCAGAGGAAGTCTGGCTGCTATTGCCATTGTTACAAACGTTCTGGCAGGCTGTGCTGTTAGTGTTAAGAGTGTCGGTGCAGTCATTCATGCAAGGCTTCTTGCAGTCTTTTTTTAAGTTACCTTCACATGAAGGTGGGCTTAAATCGAGAGGTTTGATGGCTCTGTCTAAGAGGTTGCCGCAAACGAACTTGATGCAGTCAGATTCTTCACCGGTAACAATGCTGCCCTTAGGCGTTGAGATTCTGCCGGCACTTGTTACGCGGTATCCACAGAAGTAAAGGCTCTGTAAGATGAGAGTGAGACCTACAGTAACCTCGTCATCTGTAATATCAAGACCTAAAAGCTTAGGTATTGCATAGAGGTTGAGTCCCTGGGTTACAACATTGTCAGATGATAAGAAACCTATACTGTTAAGTGCAGGCGTATAAACAGGTGGAGTTGCGTTATTTGAGTTGTAGGAAACTCCGTAAGGAGCGAATATTTCAAGGGTCACAGATGTCGGATTGGTGTCTTCATCATAAGTTGCAGCAGTAGTTGAGTTAGGAAGGTAGACTGCCGTTGGGGTAAGAGTTGCTAATGCCCTGCATGACTCATCATAAAGTGTTACTGCAAATGTTACAGTAAGGTTGGTAAGTTTCACAGAGTAGCAGTTAGGCCTTCCGGCTATCTGGGTGATTTCAACATTTTCATCACCATAAGTGTAGGTTATATCTATAACACTGACTGATGCGTTGGTAGCTGTTGGATAAGTCGTTGAAATATCTGTGCCGACAGCGAATGTGGTACACAGATTAATACCTATCTCGTCATAGATAAGAGGGGCAAGAATACTGAGTTCATCGGGTGAACCGCATATCGGGTTCGTGCACACATCAAAGCAGCCATTAGGCATGTTCTGCACAATATTGCTTACAATGCGGGTAGAACCACATTTGCTGCATTTACATTTAGCCATTATCTTTTCCTTCTTCGTTTCTTTATTACATTATATGTTCTATCTACATTCGCGTGACCATATAATAATGTAAAAACGGGAGTGTCCTTTTATGGCAAATGTATACACAGCAGGCAGCGACAGACGGCTTATAATCTATAGCATATCACGATATATATTTTTGAGAACGGCATACATAGACGGTATAGAGCGCCCGATAATGCTTGCGTCAGACTTTCTGGACGGACTTACAGATGTGGTGCTGGGAGACACAATATATTATGCATATCAGAACCAGAACGGAGATATTCTTGTTAAAAATGTGATGAACAACGAAGCACTTTTTCGTGTGAAAAGCAGTGAGAACCCAGATATGCACTGTCCACAGCTTGTAGCAAATAAAGACAGGTTATTGCTGTTTTACATGGTGACAAACCCGCTTACGGACAGACTGTCGCTGAGGGCTGTCTGCCCACTGGAAGAAGGTGACAGTCTTAATATTCCTGTGGATTGTGAAAATGTTGATATGTATGAAGTGTTTGGAATGCAGGGAAGAGCATTTTTATATGTAGACAGTTTCTATGAGATTACGGCAGATGGAAAATTCGTACCGTGTCAGGACACAGGCAGTCTGAAACAAAATGAAGAAAAAATTCATGAATATGAGATACAGCTTAATACATATATGCAGCAACAGGCGCAGTCTAAGCAGGTAATTGCGCAGCTTGAGGCAACAATAGAAAGTGCGAAGGCGCAATACAATGAGCTTATGGAGACAGCGATTGCGTATAGGGATGAGGCAATAAAGTGGCGGAGCAAGTTCATATAAATTACTTGAAATCTTCCTCCAGAATTGCGATAATAATACAAATGGAGGAATTATGGATAACAGGAAGTTAAACAGAAGGAATTTATTACTATTATTATTTGTTGTGGCGGCATGTATTATGGGAGGCCGCTCTATATTTGGGTTCTTTGCACTGCTTACAGGATATGAGACTGCGGCAACGGAAGTATCTGCAATTGCAGCTTCTGAGATGTATATGATGTTTCTTTTATTTCTTGTATGTATA
>OGZB01000415.1_pt1 | contig 26565 bp, 20 predicted proteins | sample 1576691 | NCBI WGS metagenome assembly OGZB01 (sample SAMEA3541479, study PRJEB24748) | human gut metagenome | biome: human gut; feature: human-associated habitat; material: faeces | place: China | collected 2012
ACCCCCTCCTCTTCAAAGACTTTCGACTTTATCGAATCCCTGTTCGTAATCTTTCTTGAGTCTGCTTTCCTTCTGGGGAATGCGTATTTCAATGCTGAAAGGCTTCAAGCGGGATTCATATTAAGACTGCGCCCACGAAAGGACGCCTTTTCCCGCTGGCCCCGTTCAAAAAACAGCACCCTCGTCAACCCCAAAGAACACATTTTTCTGCCACAGGAAAAGCGGTCGGGTGGGATTCGATAAAGAGAAAAGGCTTTGAAGGGAGAGGAGGGAAGGTTGGAGGGGGCGAGGGAAACGTGGGGGTGCCCCCTTCTTCAGAATGTTTCTCTCGCCCCTCAAACCTTTAAAAGGTTCCGGTGAATTATTCCCTTCGCAGCAGCAAGGGGATAAGCCGCCAAAACGCAAAGAACAGCGCGATGAGGTTGGCGGTCCACGCGGCGAGGAACGGGTGCAGGATGCCGCGCTGCCCAAGCGTCGTACCGAGGGTATACACCGCGAAGTACAGGAACGTGCACAGCAGCGCGACGGTCACGGCGATATAGATGTTGTCCTTCCACGAGACAATGGCCGTCGCCACGAAGGCCATGACCAGAATCGATGCCGCATAGGCCAGCTTGGCGTGCCACGCCGTACGGAGCGCCTCCACGTTGGAACCGGAAGATTTCAACTGGCTGATGGCGTCCCCAAGCTGCCAGAGCGGCAACTGCTGCGGCTTCGTGCCCGCACTGACGAGCCGGAAGGTTTCGGGATCCTGCCTGAGCGGGAGGACGAAATCCGGCTCTTGCTCCTGCGTGAAGGTGTCGGGCGTGTAGACGCGCACATCCTGCAAGGCCCAGTGGTTGGGCTCGGCGGTGAACGTGGACGCCTGCACGATGCGCTTGATGCTCAGGCCGTCGTCGGACAGTTCATACCCGGAAAAGCCTGTGCCGTGCGCCTGGGGATCAAGCGTGCCGAGCGAGACGATCCAGTCCCCATCCGTAAACCAGACATCCTTCAGCACCGTTGCCGCGAGGTTCTTCTTGCGGACCTCTTCCTGCCAGATGCGGGCGGACTCGCGTTCCCCGGCAACGCCCAGATATTCGGAGAAACCAAGCTGGACGCCGCCCCAGAAAATGCCGCAAAGGATCATGGAGTTTGCCACCACGCCGAGGGAGATGCCCCCGGCCTGCAACGCCGTCAGTTCGCGGCTGCGAGCCATGATGCACAGTTGGATGACCGTGGACAGCAGGAAGATCACCGGCAGGATCTGCGAAATCACGAGCGGCATTTTCACGACGAAGTAGGTGAGCACCATGCCCACGGACAGCCCGGCCTCGATGAAGTTGTCGAGACGCTCGAACAGGTCCGTAAGCACATACAGGCCGATGCCGACGGCAAGGGTCGGCAGCAGGATCATCGCGTTGTTCTTGGTCAGATAGCGGAAAAGCAAGCTCATGACGTCCTCCGTGTCCGCAGGTTGCGGAAGAAGGTCGCCACGTGCGGCGTTCGCTCATGCGCCGTCAGCCATAGCCCGTAGATGCCGAGGCATAGGAACAGGATGTTCGGGACCCACAACCCTATGGAGGGGGGGATGGCCCCGGACTCGCCCGTACTGAACCCTAGCGACATCAGGCTGTAATACACGAAGAACATGGCAAGGGCCAACATGAGCCCCGTCTGCCTGTGCAGCCCCTCAAAGGCCGAAGCCAGCGGCAGCACGAAGAGGGTCAGGGCGATGCACGCCACCGGATAGGCCCAGCGCTTGTGGCGCTCCACCTCCAGCTTGTTGGCGTAGTTGGCGTCCACTTTTAGCGCTTCCTCCCGCGTGATGCTGGAGAGCTTGCTCCATGACATCTCGCGGGGCCGCACATCTCCGAGATCAAGGCTCTTGAAGAGGGAATCCAGCGGCAGCCGCACTTTGTATTCGTCGAAGGCCAGCACCGAGGACCCCTTCTTATCCGTGGTGTAGATCTTGCCGTCCTCAAGCAGGAATACCAGCTCGCCGCGTTCGGTATCGGTATCGAAGCGCCCTTCCGGGGCGAGGATAGTCATGTGGCGCTCGGGGTGCGAACGATCGTCCACCAGAACCTGCGACATATCCCCGTCACCGGGGTTCACCTGCCGGGCGAAAAGCACCAGATTGGGGAAGTCCGTATTGAAGACGCCGGGCTGCACCACGACACGGGCGCGGGTATTGGCGATTTCAAGGATCGTTTCCCGGAAATGCCCCATGCCCCACGCCAGCCAATGCAGGGATACCCAGAGCGTCAGCAACATGCAGATCACACTGAACAGGAGCGGCGCGGGAAGCATCTGATAGATGTTGATGCCCCCCGCACGAAGGGCGACCAGCTCGCGGTCCGTGCTCATGCGCAGGAAGGTCAGGAAGACGCTGAGCATACAGGCGATGGGAATCACCAGCATGAGGAACAGCGGGGTCATATAGCCGAACAGCAGAACGGTATCCAAGATGCCGAGATCCAGCCCCAGAAACAGTTCCCGCATCTGCACCGCCCGGCTGATGAGGATGAGCGTCAGCAGCACCCCCACGGCGAGAACGAACAGGTTGGCGATTTCTTTAAATACCTGTCTCTGAAGAAGCGAAGGCATCGGGCAACGTCCTGTAAGGATGCGAAGTTAGCGTTTGCACGGGGCGGAAGGCTCCTGTCCTGTTTCGGAAAAAAGGCGGGCAAGCTGAGCCGCGTCCAGCGGCGTCAGATTGAAGCGCATACCCGCTTCATCAAGCAGGGAGGAAAGCGGCGCATCCGGGCGGCGGCAGCGTTCTTCCTGCACATATTCCAAAGCGCGGCGGACCAGTTCGCCGTGTTCGATGAACGTCATGTGACACCTCCGTGATTAGAACGCGGCGCTATCACCGGGTTTCATGGAGACCAGGCGGACATCTGGAGCCACGGATGCGAGATGCGACGCAAAAGCCGAGGTGTCCTTCGCAAGGACCGGGAATGTCCCCCAGTGCATGGGGATCACGGCCTTGGGCTTGAGCAGACGCGCGGCATGGGCGGCCTGCAACCCGTCCATCGTGAAGAAGCCGCCCACGGGCAACAGTGCCAAATCCAGCGGATACAGCGAACCTATCAGCTCCATCGAGGAGAAGAGGCCGGTATCGCCCGCGTGATAGAAGGTAAAGCCGTCCGGCATGGTCACGACGTACCCTGCGGGGGCCCCGGATTCCGAAGTATGGAACGCCTGCGTCATGGTGACCCGGACGCCCTTCACTTCGATGGTGCCCCCGATATTGAAGCCGATCCCGGCGGGAATGCTGGCTTGCGGCATCCCGGCGTCGATCAGGCGTTCGGCCGTGCCGACGATGCAGCCGCAGGTTGCGCCGCTGCTTTTGCAGATCGCCACGGCGTCACCCGTATGATCGCCGTGATCATGGGTGACGAGCACCAAATCCGGCTTTCCAGCCTCATTCCACGTCACGGGGCAGGAAGGGTTATGCGTGAAGAAGGGATCTATGAAAACAGTCACGTCGCCGCAAGAAACCTTAAAATTGGAATGACCGTACCAAGTAACGGAAACGCTCATGGAATACTCCTTAAGATAAAGAAAAAGAAGGGGAAGCGTAACAAACGGATGGACACAAAAACACGGCTCCGACACCAAACGAGCCGCAGCACGCTCCCGGTACCGGAGCATACAGCTTGACAGGACGCGGCACAAGAGCTAGCTTCCCAACTCTGTAGTGTCCCCTTCCGGGGAAACTCCGCGCCCGTAGCTCAGTCGGATAGAGCGTTAGCCTCCGGAGCTAAAGGCCGTGCGTTCGAATCGCGCCGGGCGCACCAGATATGGAATCAAGGACTTGGATGTAAAAATCTGAGTCCTTTTTTCATGGCTAGAAAGACATTTCTAACTCTCTATAATTTGATTTTTATTTATAACATATTTAAATTATTTTATTATAATACAAAACTATGGATAAACTGGTAAAGTCGGTTCTGATCGCCCAGAAGAACCCGTTCGCTGTTATCCCCGATGGAATATCAAGACGATTATAGGCAGCTACAAGCACAAGGTTGCTTTGGGACGCTATATTCAGGATAATAGGCAGTCCTGAATTTCAGAATTTTACGCTCCCATTATATAAACGTAGGAAAAGCAGGAAGCGCCCCTATTTTTATTGTACCCTTTCTGGGGCAGCAGTCTGCCCGGTTCGGCATGAATAGTGCATCTGTCATAACTGACGTTGTCGCATTTTGATAATCACGAGGAATTTTATGGCAACCCTCCTTGTTACCGGCGGTGCCGGCTTCATCGGCTCCTGTTACGTCCTTGCCCGTTGTGGGGCCGGGGATACGGTTATCAATCTGGACAAACTCACCTACTCCGGTAATCCCGAGAATTTCGCCTCGCTGTCCGATAATCCTCGGCATATTTTCGTGCACGGCGACATCGGCAACGCCGAGCTTGTAGAGCATCTGCTTAAAACCTACCAGCCAGACGCTGTGGTCAACTTTGCTGCCGAAAGCCATGTGGACCGTTCGATTACCGATCCGGAAGCCTTTGTGCATACCAACGTCCTCGGAACGTGTGCGCTTTTGCGTACCGCCAAAATTTGGTGGGACGAATTGGATGCTGACAAAAGAACCGCCTTTCGCTTCCTCCATATCTCCACGGACGAGGTATTCGGAGCGTTGCAACCCGGCGATCCGGCCTTTACGGAAACAACGCCGTATAGCCCCAACAGCCCTTATTCCGCTTCAAAAGCTTCCAGTGACTATTTTGTCCGGGCTTTCCACGAAACCTACGACTTTCCCGCGCTGATCACCAACTGCTCAAACAACTATGGCCCGCGCCAATTCCCTGAAAAACTTATTCCGCTGGTTACGCTCAATGCAATGGCCCGCAAGACGTTACCTATATATGGAACCGGTTCCAATATCCGTGACTGGCTTCATGTAGAGGATCATTGTTCCGCGATTCAACGCGTGCTTGAAGCGGGCCGGGTGGGACAAACTTATAACATCGGCGGCAACTCCGAGCGCACCAACCTTCAGGTCGTTCACGGCATCTGTGACGTACTCGATTCTGTGCGCCCTTCTAGCGAAGGCCCATACGCAGATCTTATTACATTCGTGACGGATCGCTCCGGACACGATTTCCGCTATGCGATCAACTGCGCAAAATTGTCCTCGGAACTCGGCTGGCATCCCACACACACGTTTGAAGAAGGCCTGAGAGAAACCGTCTTGTGGTATCTTGACAATGAGGCTTGGGTAAGGAATATCCAGAGCGGTGAGTACCGTAGAAGGATGCAGGTCAATTACGCGGGACGATAAAATCCGGCTATGAGCATACATGCTTATTGGGCAGAAGCGCGCCGGGTAAATTATTCCATCCCCTGAAGGGGGCTTGCCATTCAAACTGACCAGATGAAGATGGAGTAAGGAGAGGATAACAAGGTTTCTCGAAAAGGTATCTTGCTGGCTGGCGGTTCCGGGACAAGGTTGCATCCCCTGACGTTGAGCGTCAGCAAGCAACTTTTGCCCATCTACAACAAGCCGATGATTTATTATCCTCTGTCTGTGCTCATGCTGTCCGGTATCCGTGAGATTGCCATCATTACGACTCCAGACGATGTATGGCAGTATCGCAAGCTTCTTGGAGACGGCAGTCAGTGGGGGTGTTCTTTTGAATATGTTATTCAAGAAAAACCTGAAGGCATAGCGCAGGCATTTCTCCTTGCAGCAGATTTTATCCGGGGAAGACATACGTGCCTGATTCTCGGCGATAATATTTTCTTTGGGAATGGCCTTGAAGACCTGCTTGTCCGTGCCCGCGAACAGAAAGACGGCGCAACTATCTTCGGGTATCATGTGAGCGATCCAGAGCGCTATGGTGTTGTCGAGTTTGACGAAAACATGCATATCTGCTCTCTGGAGAAAAAGCCGCAATCTCCGAAGTCCAGCTATGCCGTAGCCGGGCTCTACTTCTATGATCAGAATGTTATGGACATCACGCGTTCAATTTCCCCTTCCGCACGCGGCGAGCTGGAAATTACGGATGTGAACCGAGCCTATCTTGAAACGGGTCATTTACATGTGGAACTGATGGGACGCGGGATCGCGTGGCTGGATACAGGAACGCACGATTCTCTCATGGCGGCGGGGAGCTTTGTGCAATCCATTGAAACCCGTCAGGGGCTCAAGGTTGCCTGTCTTGAGGAAATCGCATGGCGAAAAGGGTATATTTCGACTGAACAGCTTCTGAAGCTTGCGGCTCCGTTGAAAAAGTCTGGTTATGGCGACTATCTTGCTTCACTTCCGGAGCGCGTTGCCGAGGCATGGAAGTGATACCGCATGACGGCCATGAGGATACGCGCTATGGACGGAAAAGACTTGTCGCAGCTACGAATAGCCATTATTCATTTCTGGCTTACTGGCATGCACGGCGGTGAAAGAGTCCTCGAATCGTTTTGCAGGATGTTCCCAAAGGCTGATATCTACACGCATGTCGTGCGGCCTGAAGCGCTGTCACAGACGTTGCTTGCGCATCCTATCCATACGACGTTTATCCAGAAGCTTCCAGGAAGCATCAAGCATTACCAGAAGTATCTTCCGTTAATGTCCTTAGCGCTGGAACAACTCGACCTGCGCGGTTACGATCTGGTTATTTCCAGCGAATCCGGTCCCGCCAAAGGCGTCATCACAAGGGCCGACACGCCGCACATATGCTACTGCCATTCTCCAATGCTCTATCTATGGGATTCTTATCAAGATTACCTAGAATCTACTGGACCAGTGACGCGTTTTCTCATGCGCCCGCTCTTCCATCGCCTGCGTCTGTGGGATTATGCTTCTGCCCAGCGGGTCGATCACATCATTGCCAACTCTCGGGCAGTGCAATGTCGGGTCAAACGTTGGAGGGGCGTGAGTCCACCGTCATCCATCCACCCGTGGATGTCTCCGCCTTCGCGAACCTGGATATGTCACAGCTCAAAAATGTATTGGGGCAACCTGTACCCGGAAGCTATTACCTCTGGCTGGGGGAGCTCGTCAGTTACAAGCGGGTGGATCTCGCGGTACAAGCCTGCACCGCGACTGGACGGAACCTCATTGTTTCCAGAGACGGCCCGGAGCGGAAAAAACTGGAGAAGATGGCGGGCCCGACTGTTCGTTTTGTGGGGCGTGTGCCCAGTGAAGCTATTCCCGCAATCTACGCCGAATGCAAGGCTTTTCTCTTTCCAGGTGAGGAAAATTTTGGAATTACTCCACTGGAAGCCTCCGTAGCGGGCCGTCCCGTTATCCCAGATGAAACCGGTTTATTTTTTGAACAGCAAAATACCGATTCCCTAATCGCTACGCTTAATAGTTTTGAGTCTAACGGAGATACGGCGTGGAATGCGGATAGGCTAAAGCCCCATGCACAGGGGTTCTCGGAAGAATTGTTCCGCGAGCGGGTGAGTACTTATATTCAGAAGGTGATTAATGATACAAACTAGATAAGATTTATGTCCATCTCTGAAAGACTACTCCTTTACAGCTATATTTTAATTAATACGATATGTTACATAACCAGAACATACTAGTACTGCCTTAAATGACAGATATCTCCATTATAATGGTTTTGTATGATGTTTACCCTATATGGGTTTGCACGATACAAAGATAAATCAAAGTTTACGAATGCTAAAACTAATTTTTATAACACATTAATGATATAAGATAATTTTTGATATTGTAAGTTTTTTAGGAGTCAAGATGTCTTATAAACTTGTTCTCGAGCCCGGCAACCATGGGCGACACTATTACCGCGACTTTATAACCAATTATGAGTTACTATATTATCTTACATGGCGCGATGTAGTTGTTCGCTACAAGCAGACAGCTGTGGGAATTTTATGGGCCGTATTACGTCCTTTTTTAACTATGCTTGTTTTTACAATAGTATTTAGCTTGCTTGTGCGTGTCCCTGGTCCTGATGGTGTACCATATGCACTGCTTGTACTTTCAGGGTTGACCCCTTGGCTTTTTTTTGCGTCTGCGTTGTCTTCCATTTCAATGTGTCTTGTGGCCAACAGTGCCATTATTACGAAGGTTTATTTCCCACGTATTATTATACCTCTCGCAAGTTTATTCGCTAATCTTGCTGACTTTGTTATTTCCCTGCTGTTGCTTCTCGGATTATTGATTTGGTATTCATATGTCCCTCCCCTACAGCTCCTCGCTCTGTTACCATTAACGCTCCTCCTAATGCTATTTGTATTTGGACTAGGGACACTATTTGCCGCCTTGACCGTACGCTACCGCGATTTTACCCAATTAGTTCCCTTTTTTCTTCTTCTTGGTATGTATATTTCACCCATTGCCTACCCTATTGATCTTGTGCCAGAAAAATGGATTATAGTTTACGCATGTAACCCCCTTGTTGGAATTATACAAAGTTTTCGGTGGGCAATTTTGGGAAATATTCCTTTTCCATTGACTCCATTCGCGATTTCCTGTTTAGCTACTGTTCTAGTTCTGTTTTTGGGATTAAGTTATTTTCGCTCTACTGAACAAACTTTTGCGGACACAATTTAAGTTATGAAGCCAATTATTACAGCTCGAAACTTGGGCAAAGAATACCTTCTGCCACAAGATGATTACAGAGGTGGCTACGGAACCTTACGTGAGTTGATCACATCTCTTCCAACACGTTTGTTTACATCTGCGAAATCTGAAAAAAAAACATTTTGGGCTTTACGAGATCTAAATTTCGATATCTATCCTGGCGACAGAGTAGGCTTAATTGGTCGCAACGGCGCAGGGAAATCCACATTACTGAAAATTTTATCACGCATCACTGAGCCAACTAGTGGCACAGTCACACTGTATGGCAAGGTTGGCAGTTTGCTTGAAGTCGGTGCAGGCTTTCATCCAGAACTGTCTGGTCGCGAGAATGTATTTCTGAATGGTGCCATTTTAGGTATGCCACGTTCAGCCATCAAAAAACGCTTTGATGAGATCGTTGATTTTGCAGAAATTGAAAAATTTATTGATATGCCGGTCAAGCATTATTCGTCTGGAATGTATATGAGGCTTGCTTTTGCCATAGCTGCACACCTTGATCAACAAATCCTTATTGTTGATGAAGTACTGGCTGTTGGTGACGTTGATTTTCAACGCAAGTGTCTTGGCAAAATGGAAGATATTAGTCTCAAAGACGGTCGTACTATTTTGTTTGTGAGTCACTCCTTTGAGATGTTACGCCAGTTCTGTAGACAGGGTATTTTTCTGCAAGAAGGACAACTAATTAAACACGGCTCCTTTGAAGAAGCTGAAACGGCATATCATCAGTCTGGAACGACATCAATACACATATTTAAGTCTATGGCCGACATCGAACTAACTTTAAATAAGTCCATGAAAGAGCACCCCAAAATATATGAAAAAATTTTGCAAGCACGGTTAGAAAATTTTAATTCAGCCAATCCATTTTTTTATTCATGCCCTGGAGATCCAAAATACAAAATAGGTGACTACTGGAAGAAAATGTTGAGTAGATATGTATTAGCAGCCTGTTGTTTTAGTCGTGGAAAGAAAGTACTTGATCTCAAAGGAGGCTGTGGATGGGGTGCTAGTATTTTAGCTCGTTACGCACAAAATGTAACAGTTTTGGAGCCAGATACTAATATTATTCGGAGCGCAAAGGCATATTGGAACAATTCAAATGTACAGTGGATTAAAGGTAACCCACAGAATATTGAAAGCCAATTTGAAGAAAGTTATTTTGATACTATCATTTTTAGTGAGTTTTTAGTTTTTTACAGTGAAGATGAACTCATAAAAATAATTGAATCTTCAATAAAATTACTACAAAAAGATGGTATAATGATTATGACTTCATATTTTGCACCAACTGACGAAGAAGCCACGCGGTGTATTCAAAATAATTCCCATATACCTAACTATAGAATATTTAATATAAATTTAATAAAAAAAATTGGTGCAATGTTCTTTAATGATATCAATATCATTGAGAATCAAATTTTTATAGGTAAACGATAGCTATAAATAAAATTTTTAAGTTCTCTTATTCTCAACAGAAGTTACGCTTTTAATGGAGTTCGGCATGTTAAATAATTTTGCATTTAATCCTATAAAAAAAATTTTTCAATATTTTTTAACACCCATCAAAAGATGGTTCTTAAATGATATTATATATAAACTTAATATTATTGAATCACGGATCGTAACAATCCAAGACACTGTAACAGAAAAAACTCTCTCATTAGAAAATCCCTCTACTACATTCGATATAGACAGGAGATTGTACACAGCTTGTGATATACCAAATCTCATACCTTTGCTCGAGCAAGGCATAACTTTTCAACATCCTGTTGGCGTTGTCATTGCTTCTAAAGCAAAGATAGGGACCAACTGTAAGATCTGGCAAAACGTAACAATTGGAGCAAAATCTAACGAAGGCTCTGCATTAGGCCTATATCCTGAAATTGGAAATAATGTACAAATTTTTGCTGGAGCAGTTATTGTTGGTGACGTGAAAATTGGTGATAATGCCATTATTGGCGCTAATGCTGTGGTCTTACATGATGTAAAACCCAATAATATCGTTGCAGGTGTACCTGCCCAAAAGATAGGTACTACTTTATCTAAGGAAATTGCTGAACATACGAAATACGAGGAGACTGTAGCGTTTGCAAAAAAACTGGATATTTTTCGCAGTTCTGATATTGTTTCAAGCTTGTCCATTAATAGCGTGTGTATAGATTGTGGCGCAAATCTTGGTGAAATGACAGCTATTTTTGCTGAAACCGGTTCAAAAGTTTATTCTTTTGAGCCACACCCGATTTGCTTCGCCAAGCTAACCGAACGATTTGCCGGATACGACAACGTAACTCTCATAAACAAAGGGGTTATGGACAAAAATGGAACAATGAAACTCTATCACTCTGATTTGAGCATGTTTGATCCTGGATTCTTTTCACAAAACAGTTCTTTTTATCTGTCAAAACAGAACGTGACTTCTGAATTATTTGACGAAGTTAACGCTATTGATTTGATAGATTTTATTTTATCGATTGACTCTTATATAGATATTTTGAAACTTGATGTAGAAGGAGCCGAGTTCTGTATCCTTGAGCGCCTAATTCATGAAGATATTTACAAAGATATAAATTATATTTTGGTTGAAACACACGACGATCGTATTCCAGAAGTTGTAGAGTGCGCAAAGCGCGTAAGGGCAGAAATTAAAAAGCGTGGTATTACTAATATTGATTTAACGTGGTGTTGAGTTCTTTTTTAGAGAGCATCATCTTTTATATTGAGGAAAATATGCGCGCACTATCTGTTCTTATGTCTGTTTACAATGGTTCAAAATACCTTCAAGAAGCTATTGAAAGCATTTTAAACCAAACATATACAGATTTTCGTTTTATTATTATTGATGACGCTTCAACAGATGACACTCATGATATATTATTCAAATATGCAAGATTAGATCCCCGTATTATAATTATAACGAATGAACAAAACTTAGGTTTAGCTACAAGTTTAAATTATGGTTTAAATTACTGTGATTCGGTCTATGTTGCACGATTCGATGCTGATGATATTGCAAAACCTGATAGACTACAAAAACAATTAAACTATATGATAGCACACCCATATATCGATATTCTCGGTGGTGCTCTCCAATGCGTAGATGCTAATGGAATACAAACAGAGATTGTAACCTATCCTCTTTCACATGAAGAAATAGTCAAAAAACTTACTGGTTACGGGGGAGCCATCGCGCATCCCTCAGTATGTATGCGCGTCGCTACAATAAAATCTGTTAACGGGTATAGAACAAAATTTCGCTCGGCACAAGATTACGATCTCTGGCTCCGGTTAGTTCATGTGGCTAAATTCGCTAATTTAGCAGATGTCATTGTAGTATATAAAAAACATGAAATGGCTATCAGCCATAAAAAAGCTGAACAACAAGCTATAAATCATATTTTGGCGCTTCAAGCATATGAATCTAGGCAGAATAATATGTCTGATTTTATAGATAAATCACCACTTACACTTGATACAGTGCTTGAAAATCTGACACCCTGTACATATAGTTTGTCATTATTGCTACATATGATTGTGAGTGGCAAAATAAAAGTTGATAACAATGATTTTTTAAATATTTGGAAACTAAATGCTAATAATTTAAGATTAATTGGAAATAGTGAAGATATTGTTTATTTAGTAAAAAAAAGTATAAACATAAACTCTCATATAGCTCACACACTTGTGTATTCATTACTTAATCAAGATACATCCATATTTATAAAACACATTGAATATGCAAAACTTGTTCTCAAAACTATTTTTGAAAGTGCCTACTTTTTCCATCTTGATAAATAAAAATCTAATTCAAAAAATTAATTATTATATAATAATTTTATCGGTAGAATACAAATTATTTTTACAAAGGACATTTAATGATTGCTAAAAAATATCGATCTCTTGCAGTACTGATGACAGTTTATAATGAAGAAAAATATGTTTCGTCAGCTATCGAATCTATCTTGGGACAAACATATTCAGACTTTATGTTCCTCATTATCAATGACGCATCAACTGATAATACCATAGACATATTATCTAAATATAAAAAAATTGATAATAGAATTGTAATAATAAATCTTAAAAAGAATCTAAATAGAGGTGGAGCATCAACTCTAGGACTTAATTATTTAAATACAGATTTTGTCGCTCGTATGGATGGAGATGACATCGCCTATCCAGATAGACTTGAGAAACAGCTTGCATTTATGGAAGAGCATCCTAATGTTGATGTTTGTGGAACATGGATGGAATCCTTAGAAACAGGTTTTATTTTTAAGGCACAATGTTCAGATGCTGCAATCAAAGCCCGAATGCTTTTTGAACCAGGAGTGTTTCATGCCACAACGCTGTATAAACGAAATGCGATATTAAATGTTGGAGGGTATGACCGATATGCTCTAAATGTTGAGGATTATGATCTATGGACAAGACTTATTGCATCCCAAAAATGTACATTTTCATGTATACCGGAGTCATTATACAAAGTAAGACTTTATCAATTTACAGATCGCCAAGAGTATTACACTCTTCAGAATGAAAATGCTTTACGCATTTCTCTAAAAAATATTGAACTACTTGGCATAAAGAAAAATCATATTCAAGTCGAAATACAAAAAAAATGCATAAAAAGTTTAGCATTCTTGAATAATACAGATATGCTAAATAGCTTAGCATGGATATCAAAAATATACGAGGCAGCAAAACAAAATATTTTGTATGATAGTGACAGTATAGCCGATGAATTAACAAATAGATTCTTACAGATGTGTCCTCAATTTATAAATCTTAAAAAGGAATTACATTATTATATCCAACGTTCTGAGAATTTTGAAAAAGAGTTTATTCATTATCACAGAGAGGCAACTAAATATCAAGATATCTTACAAAATCAACTAATTTTACCTAAACATGTTCAAGAAAAAAATATTTGTTTAAATAAAAAAGATCCCCTAAAAATAAAACAATTTTTTAAAAAAATTAATGTAAAGATCTGGGTAAACCTTAATCGTCTCGCCGAAAAAATACACCCGAACTGTTTATACTATATTAAAAATATTGAACACACCATTAGATATTGTGATGTTCCTCTTTTATCGTTTTCTCAAAAGATAAAACGATGCCTCAAAAAGGGCGATATAAAATTCTGGTTAAGTCTCACACGTCTTTCAGGTAAAATCCATCCCAGATTTTCATATTATATTGAAAAAATTGAATATTGCATCAGACATCGTGATATTTCCCCACTGAGGCGTTTTTTCCATAAAAAAATACTAAAAACTATACCATACTGTAGTAAACTCTTTGGTAAAAAATCATTTCAACCTATTGCCCTGTCTGCTGGGCAGCCACTCGTTTCTGTTGTTATACCGTGCTTCAACTACGGGGAATATATTGAAGAGGCTGTTAACAGCGTGCTCGCACAGACCCTACAAAATTTCGAAATTATCATTGTTGAAGGAGGATCTACAGACAAAACGACACGAAATATTGTCCAAAAGTTACAAAAACCTAAAACAACTATTATTTTTCAAGATAAGCAAACACTAGTGGGTGAAAACCGAAATACGGGCATCAGGCGCGCCAAAGGACGATATATTTGCTGCCTCGATGCAGACGACCTGCTCGAACCGACCTATCTTGAAAAGGCTGTATTTCTTTTGGAGAGCTATGGATATGATATCGTATCAACAAAATTCAAATCCTTCGGCGTACGTAACTGCGATTATGACATTATACACTGCCCCACACTTGATGATATGCTGTCAGGTAACCATGTGAGCACATGTGCTGTGTTCCGCCGTGACGACTGGGTAAAAACACTTGCTGGCTTTATAGACACAGGGAAAGGGGCAAACCATGTTGCTGAAGACTGGCGTTTTTGGACGGAGCTATCAATACAAGGAGCACGCATTCGGAATATCACGAACGAAGCATTGATGCTATATCGTACACATGAATCTTCCTTGAGTATAAATAATGAAGTTGCTTCACTAGCTCACCAAAAAGAACAAATTCAAAAAGTATTGGCTTTATCTCTGACAAAGAATGCACGAAAAAAATCCAGATCGCGAGCATTGTTACATATGTCCTGTACAAAACCAGGTGGAGTTTTAATGGTTAAACAAAGAGATTCATTACATCATACGAAAGAAAAACCAACATTATTACTCTGCATGGGTCTCATTCTCAACGGTGGCGCGGAACGGTTAACATCAGTCATCGTTGGGTACCTGACGAAACTTGGCTGGCGTGTTATTGTAGTTTGTACAGTCAATGACCTCACAGAAAATAGTGAAGCCATTTCATGGTACACAAAAAGCACAACTGAAGTTTATCAATTGCAACGTTTTTTAGATAATGATAATGAGCGTGGCGATTTTTTAGAATACCTTATTGCTTCGCGCGATGTTGACATAATTTTGCAGGCAGGATCCGCCTTACTCTATGGTATGCTCAAAGGATTGCGAAAAAAATATCCATCCCTAAAAGTAGTTGACTTATTATTTAATGTGTCACCTGAAGGGCATATCGCCTCCAATAGAAAATATCGAGCATTTATTGATCATATTATTACTGAAAATAGTGAAGTCGAGGACTGGTTGCTTTCACATGGTGACACTCGCGATACTGTGAGTCGAATTCCATCTGGTGTCGCTGTTCCAAGTGTTTCCAGTAAAGATTCAAGTGAGTTACGTAAAAAATTAAACATTCCGATGAATGCATTTGTTTTTGGATATTCTGGGCGACTTTCACCCGAAAAAAATCCATTAGCATTCGTAGAATTGGCCATTCGCCTGCAGGACATCGAGCATGTTTACTTTGTAATGACCGGTAGTGGTCCAATGGAAAAACAGCTTTTAGAGCGCATTCACACGCTTCAACCAAAACGTTTTCGATTTTTAGGTTATGTTGATAAGCCATTAACTTATTTTACTATGTATAATGTTTTGGTACTTCCATCTAAACAAGATGGTAGACCTGTTGCCATTATGGAAGCCATGATGTTGGGTACCCCTTGCCTTGCTTCAAACGTGGGGGGATTACACGAACTCATACAGGACGGCATCACTGGAATACTCGTACCACCTGAAGACAGAACTACTCTTGAAGAGCAAGCAAGATACCTAGCAACACACCCTGACATCGCTAGGCAACTTGGCGATGCTTCTGCTGAGAAGGCACTCAAGTCCTTTGATGTTTTGAACATGGTGTGTAATTATGCAAATACACTAAACAACATAGTCAATCACCGGAATATGTAAGGGATAAAAATGTTCCCCTTAAGAATTGTACATATAACAGCATCATCCTCTGTAGGGGGTGGTCCAGAACATGTCTGGCAACTACTATGCCACTTACCAGATACACTCACAGAATTATATCTTGCAGCACCAAAAACAGAACCTTATGGTTCAAAATTTATAGCAAAATTGAGCAAAGAGCATTATTTTGAGCTACCAGAGCGGCGATGGTCAACTATAGCATTCATCAAGCTCATTTTTTGGATTCGGAAGCATAATATCCAACTTATCCACAGCCATGGACGTGGCGCAGGTATTTATGGGCGCTTTGCCGCACTGCTAACGAACATTCCGTGTATTCATACTTTTCATGGTATTCATATACCTCACACTAGATTATCTCATTTGCTTTACCTAAGTTTGGAGTACATATTACAATATATAACACGTGTTTCCATTGCAGTTTCGCCAAGTGAGGCTTCAGAAGCTAGAAAATTAGGATTCACTGACTCTACACTCATCGTAATACCCAATGGGGTTGAATGCATACCACGAGCCTCCAATAACATAAAAAAGATACCTTTTACGATAGTACATGCAAGTAGATTTGATCCTATAAAAAATAGTGAAGCTCTTTTGGATATCGCTCTTGAATTACGCAGTATGGGATATTTGTCCTTATGTAAATTTGTTGTACTCGGTGACGGTGAAAGGAAAAAAGCAATGGAGCAAGCCATATATGAACATGATTTAAGCGATTACTTCGAATTTATTGGTTTTACACCAAGTATTAGACCCTATTTACAAAAGGCTGACTGTTACTTAACAACTTCTTTACGTGAAGGGATGCCTTTGGCTGTACTTGAAGCGCAAGCTGAAGGAGTTCCTGTTATCGCAAGCCGCGTTCCAGGAAACATCGACGCCATAGTGGAAAATATAACAGGCTTGTTATTTTCCGTGGAAGATCTCAAGGTAGCTGCCAAGCAAGTTAAGCGCCTTATAGAAGATGCTGAGTTACGTAAACGTTTGAGTAGTGCCGCGAGCCTTTATATTGAAAAAAATAATAATGTTAAAGAGATGGCAAGAAAGACCTATGAGCTTTATACAATTGTTACTTCCCATTAAGTGGGGATTAGGATTTATGATATCATTATGAACCGTTAAAATAGCTAAATATTCTTTCAACACTATGAGATACGTTTAGGCTTGAAGCTTTTCATATCAAAAAAATGACATGGTAATAGTAAAGATGTTGGTATTTTTATGGAAAAAACTTTACCACAAGCACTCGTGACCGGGGCTTCAGGTTTTTTGGGGCGTCACATTGTTTTAGCTTTGGAAAAACATGGCTTCTGTGTCATAACCATGGGCACAGGAAGTGGTGATGGAGTCCATAATCATATACAATTACAGCGTATTGACGATTCATCACACATTTATGACGCCTTGTATAATTGTCGGTCAACATTATCGTGTGTTTTTCATCTTGCAGGAACCACGCAACCACAGTATATGACTGCGGTCAATACGAAATGGGCCGAAGCATTACTTTCAGCAGTGGTGCGACTACCTTGTCTACCGCTTGTAGCTATTGTCGGTAGTGCAGCTGAATATGGTCCACAACAAAACAATCCTGAATCTCGCTATGGAGCATGGATTAGTGAAACTCTTTCCTGCACACCAGTAAGTGACTATGGAAAAAGTAAGCTCGCCCAGACCAATGTAGCTCTGGGCGTTGCGCAAAGGCAACCTATAATAATTTTTCGACCATTTAATATCATTGGCGTTGGAATGCCACAACATTTAGCACTAGGTAACTTTATCCAACAAGCCAAACAACTTCCATCGGTTCAATCAGGGATTGAGCGTTGTATTCATACAGGTTCACTGCATGCTGTACGTGATTTTATTGATGTGCAAACTTGCGCCCAAATGATGGTTCAGCTTGTATCCATTACAAAAGGATACGGAAAAATCATCAACATATGCACAGGTGTTGGAACAAGTCTTAACAAAATTGTTAAAATACTTATTGCGCAGTTGTCTTCACCTATTACATTGCATTCACAAGCTATACAACCTGTAACAGAAGATGTCGTTGTCGGTTCAACAGATCAACTACATTCTTTTGGAATTGATACAGCTCCATGTAATATAGAACAATGCATCAAATCTATGTTACAGCAACATTCATAAACCGCAAACAAAAGGATTAGCATATGCTACAAGGAAAAAAAGTTTTTGTTACGGGTGCAGGTGGGTTCATTGGCAGTCACTTGGTCGAGGAACTTGTGAAAAACAATGCTGATGTGACGGCCATGATACGCTATGGTTCAAGTGCACACTGGGGAAATATGGAGTTTTTACCTAAAGATATTAAGCAAGAAATTCGAGTGGTTGCCGGAAATATAGAAGACGGCGACTTCATGATGCATACATTAAAGGGCCAAGATATCGTTTTTCATCTTGCTGCACTGATCGCTATCCCATATTCCTATGTAGCACCTCGTAGCTATGTGCGAACCAATGTTGAAGGCACGCTCAATGTTATGGAAGCCGTACGACGGTTAGATATCAATCGTGTGGTTCATACAAGCACCTCTGAAGTTTATGGAACAGCCACATACTCGCCTATTGATGAAGCACATCCTTTGCAGGGACAATCTCCATATTCTGCATCTAAAATTGGTGCAGATAAAATCGCTGAGTCCTACTACCTTTCTTTTGCAACCCCTGTAGTGACATTGCGCCCTTTCAATACATATGGACCTCGTCAATCTGCTCGAGCTTTCATCCCAACTGTTATTTCACAGGCGTTGGAACAACCTACTATACGCATGGGGGCGCTAGATCCACAACGGGACATGACATTTGTTCGTGATACGGCACTGGGTTTCATTGCTGCCGGCACAAGACCATGTATCGAAGGCGAGACTATCAACCTTGGGGTGGGCCATACAAGTAGTATTGGCTCTATTGCGGAACGCATCCTCAAACTTATGAATTGTGATAAACCTATTGAGCAAGATAACACCCGCATCCGCCCTGCAAAAAGTGAAGTGCTAAAATTGCTGTCTAACAATAATAAAGCACAAGAACTAATGCATTGGCGACCAACTGTTTCTCTTGACGATGGATTGATTGAAACTATAGAATTTGTTAAAAACAACCTGCACCTTTTTAAAACAAACACCTATACTATTTAATATTTTTAGCAGAGAAAATACAATATCTATCCTTTTATATCCACTTTTATTAAGTGTATTGATATATTTTATCTAATAAAAAATATTGAACACAAAATAATATTTAAAAAGGTATATAATTATGAAAGCAATTATTATGGCAGGAGGAAAGGGTACACGTTTAGCCCCCTATACAGCAGTATTACCAAAGCCACTTATGCCCTTGAATGATATGCCTATTCTTGAACTGATTTTACGGCAACTTAAGCAATATGGCATTACTGAAGTAATTTTGGCAGTGAATCATTTGAGTCATATTATTCGCGCTTTCTTTGACGATGGTTCGCGTCTTGGAATACAGATTAGTTATTGCTACGAAGAGAACCCTTTAGGGACTGCAGGCCCGTTAGGAACAGCCCTAAATGACTTAAGCGACCATTTCTTACTACTCAATGGTGATTTACTCTGTAATTTAGATTATGAAGATTTGATCAAAGCACATTATGAAAAGAAAGGCAGCGCCACGATTGCTACATATCAACGCGAATTGAAAAGTGACTTTGGGATTCTCGATTTAGATGATTCTCGCCATTTAGTGGGCTATAGAGAAAAGCCCGTCTATAGACATGAAGTAAGCATGGGGCTGTATGTACTTTCACGTGAAGCTATCCGGCCTTTTGTGAAACCAAATGAACATTTAGATATGCCTGATCTTATGCAGATGTTATTAAAGAATAACCACCTTGTATATTGTTATCCTGCTCAAGGCTTATGGCTTGATATTGGTCGCCCAGATGACTATGCAAAAGCTCAAGAGCTTTTTTCAGAACAGCGTGAGATATTTCTTTCTTCATAAAATTATGTCATGCCTTGATACGATAGGACAATGAATATAATTTCTTTGTTTCATAAATTAATAAAATGCTTTCGTATGGGTACGTTGCGTCCTATAGTTCGACTTGCTGTGTTTCGATGGCGAGTTTCTCGTGCAAAAAAAAATAAAAGTTATGACACACTGGTTCCAGCATGTTGTATTTCATGCATAAATACAAAAATAGCCAATAAAATAAACATGCTTCCTGTTCGAAGTTCCCCCCTTGTTAGTATTATCATTCCTTGCTTTAACTATGGACAATATGTCCTAGAGGCTGTTGAGTCTATCCTAGCTCAATCGTATCAATCTACTGAAATATGTATAATTGACGGCGGTTCAACAGATGATATTACGCTTAATGTCTTGAAGAGCATTTCTAATCCGAAAATTTCTATTCTATATCAAGACTCTCCTACTTTTGTAGGAGAAAACCGTAATAGGGCTATTGCTATCACGCAAGGAAAATATATTTGTTGTTTAGATGCTGATGATCGACTTCTTCCTAACTATCTTGAAAAAACAATTTACATACTTGAACAAGGATGTGCAGATGTTGTTTCATCTGGCTATCAAATACTAGGACATCCAGAACGTGTATTTCTGAATATGCCATTCCCACTTTTAGAAGACCTTATTCTTGGTAATCATGTTTTAACTTGTGCAGTCTTTCGTCGTTCCTTTTTTGAAAAGACGAAAGGCGGCTATGTAGACTCTGGAAAAGGGAGTATGCATATTGCAGAAGATTGGCGACTTTGGGTGCATATGGCCGCACTAGGTGCTAGATTTTATGCAATACCTGAACCTCTACTTGAATATCGTATACATGGTACAGATTCACTGAGTCGGCAAGCAGGGATTCGTCCACTTTGGAAACAAGCAGATGCTATATACGAAGCATTGAAAGAACTGATATCTCATGAAGCTCTTGAGATATCGAGACAACATTCTCATAAAAGATTTAGTTTATGCAAGAAGGCTACGAATTTCATATAATTATTAAACAGACTATGATATTGCTCAGTAATTACAATTCTATCACCAATTTAAAATTGTACTTGTGTAAAACTATATAAATACAATAGGGTATCAATAAATTCTTTAAAATTTTTACCTAGAGATGTATGGTTCTGAGAAATAAGTTTTCCATAATATATTAAATACGGCCATACCCAGCGTGGCGACAATGCTACCCCTGTCCGTCCCCGGCTCCACCCCGGCCGCCTTTTGCGCGATCATGGCGCAGGGGATGCGGAGGTTGCTGATGTTGCCGGAAACGAAGGCCATGTATGTCCCGGCCACGCCGACGATCGGAAAGTAGGAAATAGGCTCCACAAACCAGATCACCCCAACGGCGCTCGTGATGGCCAAGAAAACACTCAGGATAGCCGAAAACGGCGGCATCAGCCCGAACCCGACGGCGAGCACAAGGTCGGGGGAGAAATAGAGGACCAGCGCCGTCCAATTGGTGATGCATCCCCACTTGATGACGAAGGGCAGATATTCTTTTTCGTATATGACATGATTGTTGCTCATAATGCGCCCTTCTTGTCGGATGCTGCAGGGACGGGATTACCCGCGGAACGCCTAGGGCCAGATCACGGCGACCAGCATGCCGCCGAACAGGGCGAAGAAGAGGGACCACTAGCGTACCCACTTGAGAGCCTTTTTGTCGGCAATCATGTTCAGTATCAGCATGACTACGCCGCCGGAAATGCAGGATAAGGTATTTTTGTCCAGAGTGATGAGGTGCCCCGCGCTGAAGGAACCAAACGCAGCCAGAATGGCCCCGGAAGCGATGACGCCCATAAGCTTGGTGTCGTTGCCGGAAAATTTGTTCTGCACCTTCTCCATCTTGTCCGCGCTGACGGTAGCGAAAACGATCCAGCCAAGTGCCCCGAGGATCATGGTCCATACGGCATTGGCGAAAGCGATGCCGGTCATGGGGGCCTTGCCGAGGGTAACGCCCACGACCTGCGTGCCGAAACCGGCCGCCATCATCTCGTACATGGCCGAGCCGATGAACGACAGCCGCATCCACGCAATGGGCCCGCCCAGGGAAACCAGCAGGGCGATCATCGCACTGAGCACGACCAGAGAAGGGCCGAGGGCGGTGATGGCGCTGCTCTTGCACCGTTCATCTGCTCGCGGGTCAGGCCCATTTCAAGGCTCGTGGAGTAGGACTTTTTGCTGAAAATGAAGGCTTGAACCAGCACTACAGCCACCGCCAACCCCGCAGCGATCCACATCATCGTGCTGTTGGCAATTTCCAAGTAGTTCATCTCTTCCATTGCCCCCCAGAATGCGGTTAAAAAATCGCTTCATTCAAGAAGCCGCCGGACGTTCCGGCAGCCCCCTGAGCACCGAGGACGCGAACAAGTCACCATAAAGCAACCGCAAAGCAAAAACACGACAACCAAACGCAATAAAGGACAAACTTTCAACAAAAGGCCGTATTGTCGACGCTTCAATCACATGATGAGAAGGCACTGAAAAGGGTAAGATCCGATAAACAAGAAACTCCTTGTCATGGATGCATGAAATAAAAGCATTATATTGGCGTATTATAAAGAATAAAAACATCTTTTAAAAAAGTATTCATCTTATCATAAAAATATCTCCTTCAAAAAAATCTACCAATAGAGTTCTTGTAGTGCACTTCTGAACAAGCAAAATTCGAGACAATGCATTACAGAATCACATCGTACAGTTCATCTATATATAACGTCCTGTGAACAGTATTGCTATCCATATGCGCTCTTATGCTGATGCAACAGACGTCAGGCTTTAACGCGACAGGCAACATCACAACCGATCCAACAATACCTCTTCATGCTATACACGTTATAAGAAATACTGTTAACTGATGTTTTATGCACCACATGTGAGCACAGCGAAGCATAAAGAGAATACATATGGTCAATATATACCAAATAGACGGCATTTCGCATCAAGACTCTTTTCCCATGCCTCCACCCCGATCTAAAAATACGGCGGACGGGACGAAACACCCATCCACCGCTCAACGGTAAAAACAAACCGCACCCACTCAACTCTACTCGTCTATTCTTCCTTCAGCTGCCTGCCCATGAGGGCCTGTACAGCTTCGCGGGGCGCGAACCCCTCATACAAGACGCTGTACATCGTGCCGGTCACGGGCATGTCCACGCCGAGGCGCTGCGCCAGCCGGTGCACGGCCTGCGTGGTCTTGACCCCCTCGGCCACCATGCACATGGATGAGACGATGTCTTCCAGGCTCTCACCGGCCCCGAGGCGCAGCCCGACCTGACGGTTACGGGACAGATCGCCCGAACAGGTGAGCATGAGGTCCCCGAGCCCGGAAAGCCCCATGAAGGTCGATGCCCGCGCCCCAAGCGCCACACCGAGACGGCTGGTTTCCGCAAGGCCCCGCGTGACCAGCGCCGCCCGGGCATTCAGCCCGAAGCCGAGGCCGTCGCTGAGGCCCGCAGCGATGGCAATGACGTTCTTGATCGCGCCGCCGAGCTCCACTCCCGGCACATCCGTGCTTGAATAGGATCGGAACCACAGCGTGGCGAACACTTCCCTCAGCCGTGCCCCAAGCCGTTCGTCGCGGCAACCGAGCACCACCGCCGTGGGCTTGCAGGTCGCCACCTCAAGGGCGAACGACGGCCCGGAAAGGACGGCGTAGCGGTCCACGAATCCGGGCAGCTCTTCCCGGACCATGCGCTCCACCGTAACCAGCTCGGAAACTTCGATTCCTTTTGCCGTATTGACAAGAACGCAGTCCGGGGGCACAACGCCCGCCAACCGGCGAAGCGTCCCCCGCATGGCTTGGCAAGGGCCCGACAGGCCCAGCATGGAGACGCCCGCCAGCACTTCCGCCTGTTCCGGACCGCCCGTATCCCCGGCAACAGCCCGGATGCCCGGATGCAGCTGTACGCCCCGCAGGTAACGCGGGTTCTCATGGTGCGCGTTGATGTGCGCGGCCTGCTCCGCATCCCGTAACAGCAGTGCCACCGAATGCCCGGCATGGGCCAACAGATGGGCCAGCGCCGTACCCCAGCTTCCGCCCCCGAGAACCGCTATCGAAGTTTTGCCTGACATACACTCTCCCGTGGAAAAATCGGTGGAAAACCGCCGGAACGGGCCGTTTGCTCCGGCTTGCGGCCCGGGCGGATTCAACATACAATGCCCGTTATCGTTTCCTAAAATCATCCTATGAGGCTTTTACCATGTATCGCAATACAAAAAACGTTCCTTACTATGTGTTCGGGCGGGGATCTCTGGCTCAGCTCGGCGACTTGCTGAAACCCCGCCGCGAAGCCGTGGACGGTCCGGTCGTCTATTTCGTCGACCACTTCTTCCGCGATCATGAACTGATCGGCCGTCTGCCCATGGAAAAGGGCGACCAGCTCCATTTCGTCGACTCCAGTTCCGAGCCGGAAGTCACCCGCATCGACGCCTTCAAGGAAGCCGTATCCGCCGCCGACAGCCGCACTCCCTGCTGCGTCGTGGGCATCGGCGGAGGGAACGCCCTCGACACCGCCAAGGCCGTCGCCAACCTGCTCACCAACCCCGGCAAGGCCGAAGACTATCAGGGATGGGAACTCGTCAAGAATCCCGCCGTCTACAAGATCGGCATCCCGACCCTTTCCGGCACGGGCTCCGAGTGCTCCCGCACCTGTGTCCTTACCAACATCCCCAAAAATCTCAAACTGGGCATGAACAGCGACTACACGGTCTATGATCAGCTCCTGCTCGATCCCGACCTGCTCGCCACCGTTCCCCGCGACCAGTATTTCTACACCGGCATCGATACCTTCATGCACTGCGTCGAATCGCTTCAGGGCAGCTACCGCAACGCCATCATCGACGCCTTCTCCGTACGCGCCGTGCAGCTCTGCGAGGAAATTTTCCTCTCCGACGACATGATGAGCGAAGAAAACCGCGAAAAAATGATGATCGCCTCCTACATCGGCGGCATGGCCGCCGGGAACGTGGGCGTCATCCATCCCTTCTCCGCCGGGCTCGGCGTCGTCCTGCATGTGGCCCACGGCCTCGGCAACTGCCTCGCCCTGAACGTCCTTGGGGACATCTACCCCAAAGAATACAAACAGTTCCGCACCATGATCGAACGGCAGGGCGTCAACCTGCCCACCGGCATCTGCAAGGATCTCACCGAAGAGCAGTACGAAGGCCTCTATCGCGGCTGCATCGTCCACGAAAAGCCCCTCACCAATGCCCTCGGCCCCGACTTCAAGCAGATCCTCACCAGGGAAAACCTCATCGAACGCTACAAGAGCATCTAGCGGGAGCGCCCCCGGCGGGCTTGCCCCCGCGAGGGACCATGCGGCCCCTTGACCCGCTAAGCGGGAAAACGGAGGCCCCCTCCGCAGCGCCAATTGTCCCGAGAAACATAAGGGAACCCGAAGCGGCTATACCGTTTCGGGTTCCGCACTGGGCAATCAGAGACAGGACATCTTATGGACATCAAAGTCAATTTCAGCGGACGTGCGATCAAGTACACCGAAGACGAGATCGCTGTGGTCGTGGAAGCCATGCGGAACGCGGAACCGCTGACGCAGGGCAAGCATCTGCAAGCCTTCCAGAAGGCGTTCGGCGAGTACATCGGGGCCGAGCATTGCTTTGCGGTGATGAACGGCGTGTCCGCGCTTGAGCTTTCCGCGCAGCTCTGCAACTTCAAGCCCGGCGATGAAGTCGTCATCCCCTCGCACACCTTCACCGCCTCGGCCTACCCCTACGCCAAGAAGGGCGCGAAGCTCGTCTGGGCGGACGTCGATCCCGTCACGCATGTGGTCAACGCCGAAACCATCGAAAAGTGCATCACGCCCAAAACGAAAGCGATCGTCGTCGTGCACCTGTACGGCTACGTGGCGGACATGCCCGCGATCATGGAAGTGGCGAAGCGGCACAACGTGCTCGTCATCGAAGACGTGGCCCAGTCCATCGGCGCGGACATCGACGGCATCAAGTCGGGCGCGTGGGGCGACATGGCGATCTTCTCGTTCCATTCCCACAAGAACCTTACCACGCTCGGCGAGGGCGGCATGCTGGTGGTCAAGGACCCGAAGCTCGCCGCGCTGGTGCCCGCCCTGCGCCACAACGGGCACTGCGGCTATCCCGAGCCCCGGCCCAACTACTGGACCCCGGCGATGGGCAATGTGGACATGCCCATGCTCGACGGCGACATGCTCTGGCCGAACAACTACTGCCTCGGCGAAATCGAGTGTGCCCTCGGCGTCAAGATGCTTGAACGCATCGACCGGATCAACGCCGAAAAGCGCGCCCGGGCCATCCGTTTCATCGACGCGCTCAAGGATTACCCCGAGCTGGAGTTCCTCCGCGACGACACCACCCGCCACAACTACCACCTGCTCGCGGGCTGCATGAAAAACGGCAAGCGCGACGCCTTCATGCACGCCATTTCCGAAGAAAAGGGCATCAAGTGCGTGGTGCAGTACATCCCGCTCGACCGCTACGATTTCTACAAGAAGCTCGGACTCGGGGAAGCCAACTGCCCCAACGCCGACGCCTTCTTCGACGGCCAGATATCCTTCCCCTTCCAGCACTGGCTCAGCGAAGAGGACTTCGGCTACATGCTCAAGTCCACCCGCGAAGTGTTGGAAAGTTTGAGGTAGGAAGAGGAATTGTGAGAAGATTGCGTAAACGGATTTGTTCACAACTGATAGCTTATCTGTCCACACAAGTAAGCC
>OGZB01000422.1_pt1 | contig 26354 bp, 19 predicted proteins | sample 1576691 | NCBI WGS metagenome assembly OGZB01 (sample SAMEA3541479, study PRJEB24748) | human gut metagenome | biome: human gut; feature: human-associated habitat; material: faeces | place: China | collected 2012
TTTCATATTCTGCACCCAGGAATTGATATAATTCAATTAATTTTTCTTTGGAAGAGGGTTCTCGTTCGGCTTGTCGTATTTCCTGTTTTAGACTGTCGATTACCGTATTTCCTGCTTGTACTGACAGGAAAACTGTAAGGCTCAAGAAGATGCCAAGTAAAAGGATATGCTTTTTCATGTAATGTATTTTTGTGATTTTGACAAAATAATTCCTTTTTGTGGAATATACAAATTTCAGAGGAAAATATCTTAGATTTTGACTGAAATGATTGAATGATATGACATTGTGAGCTGGGTTATCCGCTTCAGAATTGGTAGAAATAGGCGGTCAGTTCCCTTTTGTATTTTTGTGAGATACAGAGTTCATTGATGTGATGAAAAGGAGGATACATGATGCAGTGGTTGTTTTGTATCATGCACAGATACTGTATGTTGATGATATAGGATTGATGGATTTGTATAAATCGGTCATTATATGCACATAAATTTTTTGCGCGCAGATTTCCTTTTAGCCGGACAAAGGAACCGTCGGTTAATGCTATCTCCCAACTCTTTTTGGTAGAGATGTATTTGAAATAACCGATGTGGTTGGAGTGTAATACACGCAGGTTTCCCATTAAGGTTTGAATAAGCAGGGGTTTTCTCAATCTTATGTCGGAAAGTTGCTTAAGACGTTCTAAGGCTATTTTGTATCGTTGTATTTCTGTCATTTCCATCTTTCCTGTGTTTTCTATTCCTTTAGGGCCAAATATAGTCTGTCTTATGAGGAAGGGAAACACGGAAAACCGTGATTTTTGTATAAAAGTAAAAAAGCCGCCTCGCAATGCAAGACGGCTCTTTGTTACAGTGTGTTTGTTCTATCTTGAGGTATTGATATTGGCAGACGGGCGGAAGTCGAACATCAGGTTCAAATGTAATCCTTCATCCCCTTGTTTAATGCGGATATTTCCAGGTTGGCTGTTGGGACCTTGTTGCTCGATGGGTTTGAAGGAGCAAATGGCCGGTATGTCAAGCAAGAAAGAAATATCGCCTTCAGGGAATTGCGGCATGGTTCTTTTGACACGTCCTACAGGTTCTTCCGGTGTAAAGATGTGATAGAAGATTCCATCGTTTCTTGAATAAACAGTAAACGGTGTTTTGTCGCTTTCCAGTGTAGCCCAGTACATGTGGGCATGATATCCTTTAAATTCTGGATAAATCAGATTTTCAAAACTTTCTCCTGTAATGGTATTGTTGTAATCTTTATGCCAGATGTTATAGTTGGTACCAGGGATACGGTTCTTCCATACACGATAGGGACCACGTCCCAGCCATTTCATGCCGGTACAGTTTGCTTCCGGGTAAGAGAAGGTCAATCCGAGGTTGTATACCTTGGTATCCATAAAGGCATCGTCAAATCCTCCTCCGCCGGATGCACGGTTCAGCAGGATGGCATCCATATAAAGCAGTCCTTGATCGGTCAGACGCCATACAATGGAATCGGCTGCTCCTTTATATTTGGCACAGAATATGGCTCCTTCTTGTGTCTCACGTACGTAACTGAGTGAAGGCTCATAGCGCATTTTCATTCCTACAGCTACCGGACCGTCCTTGAACGGAACTTCTGTTTCTCCTGCTTTTACTTGCTTGATGATACCGGTAGTGGCATCAAACGTTACACTTACCTTCGCACTGTTCAGTACGATGTGGCTGGCATTACGTGAGGCGGTAGCTTTGGGAAGTGCTTCCAGGGTCATGGGCGATTGTACCATCTTATGGTCAAAATATTGTTTTACCAGACGGATGGGGTAGCTCCAGTTGCAGATGCTATGTCCATTTTTATCGAAAGCTTCCAGTTCCAGTACATCACCTTCATGGAAGTTGTCCGGAAGGTCGAAATGAGCTGTGCCGGTTTCTCCTGGCTGGATAGCAGGGAGAGTAACTTCTCCGTGGCTTAATTCAACGGATTGTGTTACACCTTTCAATGGAGTATCGCATGACAATACTTTGTACGTCATTTTGCATTCCTTCAGATTCGTGTAAGTATATTCGTTGGTAACCAGGAAATTACCGTTAAAATGAGAGGTGATGAGGAGTGGCTTCAGCTGGATGGGTGACCATTGGGCACGGATGGCATAGAAGCTGCCTTCTTTTTCACGCCGAGGACCAACGACTCCATCAGGTGCATTCGATTTGTCAGAATCCAGAATACCTCCTTTGTCACTCCGTTTGGGAGCTTCATCGCAGAATACCCAGATAAATCCTCCGGCAAACAAGGGGTTTGTATTCCAGCGATCCCAGAAATCCCGTAATCCGGCACCTCCTCCCTGGTCGTACATGGCATGCATGAATTCTGTAGGCATAAAGACCTTATAGCCATTGGTAAATCGGGCTACTCCTGTCAGATAAGCCGGATAATGGTGCGTATCCAGGTCGTTAAAGTCGGCCCATGGGTGGACTACATGCCGTTTTTGAAGCTTGTCGTATTGAGCAAACAGTTTATCCAGTTGATAATTCCATCCTCCTTCATTTCCATTACTCCAGATGATGATGGACGGATGATTGACATCACGCTGTACCATCTCTTTCACCAGTTTGCTGCCCACTTTTTCGTCGTAGCAATTCTGCCATCCTGCCAGTTCATCCATATATACGATACCCAGTGAATCGCACATATCCAGGAAATGTTCGTCGGGGGCATAGTGCGATCTTACTGCGTTCATGTTCATTTCCTTGATGAGAAGTGCGTCCTGACGACTCATGGCTGCACTGGTGGCTCTTCCGCCGTCTACGGAGAATGAATGGCGGTTAATACCTTTTACGACGAGTTTGGTTCCGTTCAGATATACTCCGTCTTGTGGGAAAAACTCGACGGTGCGGAAGCCGATTCTGGTTTCACGTGTCTGAATCACTTTGCCTTCCGGTGATTTCAACTCCAGACGAGCTACATACAGGTTAGGATCTTCTGTGGACCAGGTTTGGATGTCTGCCCACTGTCCTTCTATCTGTTGTTCCTTGCCAGAGTCTGTAATTTTTTTGGAAAGTGCAGACTGTCCCGTATTTGTCAGGATGGTTTTTCCGTCTTTCAAACCTCGTACCGATACGTGAAGTTCATATCCTTTCGCATCGCCATACATTTCACATGAGGCTTGAAACTTTCCATGCTGGTCGGCATTGAGTACAAAGTGTTCAATGTGTACTTGTGGAACAACTTCCAGCCATACCGGACGATAAATTCCTCCATAAAGCCACCAGTCAGCTTTACGTTCTGCGGCGTTGATGGATGAATTAGCAGATTCTTTAGCGACTTTTACTTCAAGTGTATTTTTCTTTCCGAGGGTGAGTAAGTCGGTGATGTCATAACAAAAACGGTTGAATCCGCCCTGATGCATTTCTCCGGCCAGTTTGCCGTTGATTAAGACTTCCGTATCGGTCATGACTCCGTCAAAATAAATTTTTACCCGCTGGCCACTCCATGATTTGGGTGCCTCGAATTTGTGCCGATAAATACCTGTTTCATCACTTGGTTTGGCACCTTTGATGGTATACCATCGTCCATAGGTATATTCACCAAATCCTTGTAGTTCCCAGTTGCAGGGAACTTCTATCTTTTTCCATTTGCCGCTGTTTTGTCCTTTTGAGCAGAGAAAGTCCCATGTCACGGTATTGTCAATACCGGTTCCTGAAAGATAAATTCGTTCCGGATGTGGAGCTTGCGCTTGCAAATGCAAGCCAGGCACGTTGCTGAAAAGGCTGGCAAGTAAAGTCAGTCTGATAAAGTTGTTTTTCATATCCGTGTTCATTGATTTATTTTTTACAAAGATACGTACCTTCATGAAATGAATGAATGGAATAATGTACATCTTGCTTGGAGGATTGTGTATCAGACGTACAAAAATCCATGAATCTGTACATTCCTATAGTTGTAAAGGCTGTATAACTTTTATCTTTGCAGGTATGAAACCTAATTTGTAATTCCATGAAAAAGAACAGCATCTTATTATTTCTTTTGTGCTCTGCGATGGGGGCGGCTGCACAAAACTGGCCGGAGGTGAGGCCTGAAGCACGTCCCGGCAGCCGCTGGTGGTGGTTAGGAAGTGCCGTCGATAAAGATAATCTGAATTATAACCTGAAGGAATATGGGAAGGCCGGATTGGGGAGTCTGGAGGTTACGCCTATTTATGGGGTAAAGGGAAATGAATCTCATAATATCCGCTTTCTGTCACCCGAATGGATGGAAATGTTCCGTTATACGCAGGAGGTGGGTAAGACAAACGGGATAGACATTGATATGAATACCGGAACGGGATGGCCTTTCGGAGGCCCCGAGGTATCTCTTTCACAAGCAGCAGCAAAAGCTATTTTTGAATGTTATGAGGTAAAGGGAGGTGGACCGGTAAAGTTGGAAATCGACATTCGTGACCTTAAAGAAGAGAAACAGCGGGATGTGGCTTACTTGGATTGTCTGATGGCTTATGGGGCAGACGGAAAAGTGGTGAATTTGACCAAGAAAGTTAAAGGCGGATATTTGCAGTGGAATGCTCCGACAGGTGATTGGAAGCTGGTGGCATTGTTTGTGGGGCGGACTTTTCAGAAAGTAAAGCGTGCGGCCCCCGGGGGAGAAGGGTATGTCATGGATCATTTTAGTCCGGTGGCCGTAAAATCTTACTTTGAGAAGTTTGATAAGGCTTTCAAGACAAACAAGGTCAACTTTCCCTGTACCTTCTTCAATGATTCGTATGAGGTGTACGGAGCCGATTGGACTCCTGCATTTTTGAAAGAATTTGCTGCACGTCGTGGTTATCGGCTGGAAAATCATTTTCCGGAGTTTATTTCACAGGAACGAACTGAACTGACACGTCGTCTGGTGTCTGATTATAGGGAAACATTGGGAGAACTTCTGGTTGAGAACTTTACGACTGCATGGACCAAATGGGCGCATGGGCATGGATGTACGACCCGTAATCAGGCGCATGGCTCTCCTGCCAATCTGATTGATACGTATGCTTCGGTAGATATCCCGGAGTGTGAAGGGTTTGGGTTGACTGATTTTCATATCAGAGGATTGAGACGTGATTCACTTACACGTCCTAATTTCTCGGATATTTCCATGCTGAAGTATGCTTCCTCGGCTGCACATATTGCAGGAAAACCTTATACCTCTTCTGAAACATTCACCTGGTTGACGGAACATTTTCGTACTTCCCTCTCACAGTGCAAGCCTGATATGGACTTGATGTTTGTATCGGGTGTGAATCATGCATTTTTTCATGGTACGCCCTATTCTCCGAAGGAAGCGGCCTGGCCTGGTTGGCTGTTTTATGCCACGATAAACATGTCACCCACCAATACGATATGGCGTGACGCACCGGCTTTCTTTGAGTACATAACTCGCTGCCAGTCTTTTTTGCAATTAGGTAAGCCTGATAATGATTTCCTGGTTTATCTTCCGGTATATGATATGTGGAATGACATTCCGGGGCGTTTTGTCGGTTTTGACATTCATAAGATGGACCAGTATGCACCGAAGTTTATCAAGACGATACAAACCATTATGGCAGGTGGTTATGATGTAGACTATATTTCTGATTCTTTTATTAAAAGTACATCGTGTCAGGATGGTATGCTGAAGACAAGCGGAGGTGCTTGTTATAAAGCACTCATCGTACCAGCCGTAAAATTGATTCCAGTCTCCACCTTAAAGAAGTTGGTCGCATTGGCACGTCAGGGGGCAACTGTAGTGTTTGTGGAACATTATCCGGAAGATGTGCCGGGATATGCTTCATTGGAACAGAATCGGAAGCAACTATTTGCACTGCTGGAACAGTTGCCAGGAGGAAAGTCTTTCCAGGGCACACAGACTTTTAATTTCGGGAAAGGACGTATCATTGTGGGAAGTGATTACCATGAGGCATTAGAATGCACAGGAGTTCCTGCAGAAGAACTGAAGACTCGTTGGGGAGTACAATTTATCCGGCGTACACATACAGAAGGGCACCATTATTTTATTTCCAACTTACAGGCTAAAGATGTGGAAGGATGGGTAACATTGAATGTGCCTGAAAAACATATCATGTGCTTTGATCCGATGACGGGTAAACGGGGAATTGCAAAAACGCGGGAGGTGGAAGGAAAAACTCAGGTATATATGCAATTGAAGTCTGGGGAGAGTATCATTCTTCAAACTTTTACTCGTTCTTTGCAAGGAGAGCCTGAATGGAAATATGGGAAGGAAATGGACTATAGTTTGAGTTTGGATCATGGTTGGAAACTGAAATTTGTAGAAAGTTATCCGGCTATTGAAGGAGAGTTTAAAATAGATACGCCTTCTTCATGGACAGAAATGGCACATCCGGCTGCGAAGATTAACCGGGGTACTGCATTGTATTCATTGGAGCTGGATTTGCCTGAATTATCGGCAGATGACTGGATTCTAGACTTGGGTGATGTGCGTGAGAGCGCACGTGTGCGTATAAATGGGCAGGAAGCAGGTACTGCCTGGGCAGTTCCCTTCCGTTTAAGCATAGGGCAATTGCTAAAGCCTGGTAAGAATCTCATAGAAGTGGAAGTCACCAATCTTCCGGCAAATAGTATTGCAGAAATGGACCGCCAGGGAAAACAATGGCGTATTTTTGAGGATATCAATATGGCCAAACTGAATTATGAGAAAGGTACTTACGGACATTGGGAGACACTTCCTTCCGGATTGAACGGAATAGTTCGGTTGATACCTGTTAAATATTTATTTTGATTGTCTGGGCTGGATAGATAATTATCCGGCCCAGTTTTCTCTGTCTAGATTGCGATAGCTGATAGCCTCTGCCAAATGTTCTGGACGTATTTCATTACTTCCTTCTAAATCGGCAATGGTGCGTGAAACCTTCAATATGCGGTCGTAGGCACGGGCTGAAAGATTCAGCCGGTTCATGGCATTTCTTAATAATTCCAGTCCGGCAGCATCCGGCTGTGCATAGAGATGCAGCAGTTTGGGTGTCATTTGGGCGTTGCTGTAGATCCCCGGTTCGTTTGCAAAACGCTGGGCTTGTATCTGTCGGGCACGGATTACACGTTCGCGGATGCAGGCACTGCTTTCTCCCGGAGTGCTTTTGGAGATTTCTTCAAAAGGAACAGGTACAATCTCAATTTGGATGTCAATGCGGTCGAGCAAAGGACCGGAAATCTTGTTAAGGTATCGTTGTACTTGTCCCGGACTACATACACAATTTCGTGTGGGATGGTTATAGTAGCCACACGGGCATGGGTTCATGGAAGCGATTAATTGAAAGTTAGCTGGATACTCCAGGCTATACTTTGCTCTTGAAATAGTGATACGATGGTCTTCAAGGGGCTGCCGAAGCACTTCCAGTACGCTTCTGCTGAACTCAGGGAGTTCATCAAGAAATAGCACTCCATTGTGTGCCAGGCTGATTTCTCCAGGTTGAGGTGTAGCTCCGCCACCTACCATGGCTACCTGAGAGATGGTGTGGTGCGGACTGCGGAACGGTCGGGTAGCAATAAGTGAAGAACCCTTTTTCAACTTTCCGGCCACTGAGTGTATTTTGGTTGTTTCCAGGCTTTCTCCTAAAGAGAGTGGAGGGAGAATACTCGGAAGGCGTTTAGCCATCATAGACTTACCACTGCCTGGGGCACCGATGAGCAGTACATTATGTCCGCCTGCAGCTGCAACTTCCAGCGCTCGCTTCACATTTTCCTGTCCTTTTACTTCTGCAAAGTCAAACGGAAAAATAGATTGGTGTTTGTAGAATTCCTCACGCGTGTTGACAATGGTAGGCTGTAAGATTCGTGTGCCGTTCAGAAAATCAATCACTTCTGTAATGCGTTCCACACCATATACATCCAGGTTATTTACGACAGCGGCTTCCGAAGCATTCTGTTGCGGAAGAATAATTCCCTTAAAACCTTGTTGGCGAGCCGCAATGGCGATAGGGAGTGCTCCTTTGATGGGCTGCAGACTTCCGTCCAGGCTTAGTTCCCCAATGATGAGGTAGTCTGCCAGGTGTTCAGAAGAGATTGTTTCATTGGCAGCTAAGATACCGATAGCCAGCGGAAGGTCGTACGAGGCACCTTCTTTCCGGATATCGGCTGGAGCCATGTTGACTACTATTTGTCGTGCAGGAAATTTGTATCCGTTTACTTGCAGAGCGGATACGATACGTTCGTGGCTCTCCTTGACAGCAGAGTCCGGAAGTCCCACCAGGTAAAATTTTATACCGCGCGAACAGTTGACTTCAATTGTCACGATAGTGGCGTCAATGCCTTGTACGGCGGCTCCAAAAAGTTTGACAAGCATTTAAGGTCAGTTTTATTTGTGTTTATTTTTGTTGTTTGTCTTCTGCTATCAAGGCTTCAATTTTGGTCTGTAATGCTTTTCCGTAAAGATTGGTACCTAAAATCTTTCGGTTTCGGTCTATCAGTATGTTGAATGGAAGACGCTGCACGTTTTGTTGCTTCAGAATCTGATTATTCCATCCTTTATAGTCGCATACCTCAATCCATTGTTCCGTATCTTTCCGGGTATTTTTCTGCCATTCTTCCTTGTTATAATCCAATGAAAAGTTGACAATCCGAAGGTTGTTTTTTGAGAATTTCTCGCATAGAGTATACAAGGAATCTTTTATTTCTATACTTTCCTTATCCCAGCTCGCCCAGAAGTTTATGAGTGAATATTGTTTTTGCGTGCTACTGCTGCTCCAAGACAAATATTCTCCATTTCTTTTCTTTACGGACATGTAGTTTAGGTAGGCCGATGTGTTTTTCCCTTTTTCGGGTAACTTTTGTAAAACTTCGTTCAATACTCTGCAATCTTTCACCTTACCAGTCAGAGGTTCCGCCAGTCGGGCGATGAGGTCTAAGTTCGGATTGGCTGATTGTGAAAAATACCGTTGCAAGATATAAGCTGAAGCAGGTGAAGCTGGATGGCTCTTGATGAAACTTTCAGCTTGCTTGCACACTTGTGCAGAATCCTTCAGCGTAGCTATGCTTTGCAAAAATTCCTGATATTCATTGTTGGCCCCTTCTCCTTTGATTTCCGGATGTGCCAAGCTTCCTTTTATAGAAACCTTCCAGCCCTTTTCTGCAAATATTGGGAATGTTTCACCGGAATCGTTCACCAGACGGAATATATTCAGGGTGTCGGGAGTGAAGGTATAGGTGAACTTACCTTCTCGTGGGTAGATGGTATCCAATTTAGACTCCGGATCGTCGAAAACTACCAGAATCATGTCGGAAGTAATACCTTCCAGTTCCCCTTTGAGCTCAAATTCATCGCTTTGTCTGCACGAATCCAAGCAAAACAGCAGATATACAGATAAGAGGAGCAGATATAATTTTTTCATAAACCGTATTTTGTTTTTGCGAAAATACATATTTTCATCTTATAATCTTTCATCTTCTTCCGATTCTTTCCCATAAAGGCATAAAAAAACCGGAATCACTTGACACGATTCCGGTTCCTTTTATGTAATTAAGTCAGATTACTTTACTTCGTTTGCATATTTTGCAAATTCGCGGTCGTTCTGAGCTTTAGCAGCCAAAGCAGCATCCTGCTGTTTTACTTTGTCCATGCTGCTCTTAACCAAGTCAGCGTTGTTAGTTCTAGCACCTACAATTGCCATCAGGTAGTTAGTGTAAGCGTCCGGATTCTTCACTGCAGACAGAGTAGATTTAGCTTTGTTGTAATCTTTAGCCAAAATCTGAGCCAAAGCAGCTGAGTTAGTCTTAGTGTCACCGAATGCCTGTACAGCGCGGTCATACTGACCTTGTTTGATGTACAAGTTACCCAGAGCTTCGTTAGCTGTGTTAGCACCAGTAGACTTGCTCAAGTAAGTTTCAGCGTTAGCTACGTTACCCTTAGTCAATTCGATCAAACCAAGGTTAGTGTTAACTTCAGCAGCGTTAGCGTTCTTGCTTGCAGCCTGTTTGAAGTAGTTTTCAGCAGTAGCCAAGTCACCGTTAGCATAAGCCATCATACCCAAGTTGTTGTAAGCACGGAAGTCGTTCGGATACAATTCAACAGTTTTCTTATAGATAGCTTCTTTACGAGCGTTGTCGTTAGTCAGAGTTGCAGCATACAGCAATTCATCGTTGCTCAATACTTTAGCGTCAGTATCGAATGCAGCGTTGATTTCTTCGTCGCTACGTCCGATTACATCGTAGTTAGCAGTCAAGCGAGCACGACGCAACTGAGGCAGGATTTCGTCAGCCAAAGTTTTGTAAACTGAAGAAATGTTCTTGATTTCAGTTTCACGCTGTTCTGGATCGCTGTACATAGAAAGAACACGCAAGATCAAGTCTTTATCCTGGATGTTAGATTTAGAAACCAATTCCTGGAATCCGTCCCAGTCCTGAGCAGTGTATTTAGCATCTACTTCAGTTTCAATCTTACCTTTCTTTAACTGCTGGTTCATGTATTTTTCAGTGTTGTTCTGACGGTTTTCAGCCAGAGTAGTATTCAGTTCAACACCACCATCAGGTGAAGCGTAAGCAGAAATTTCGATGTTGTTCAGTTTGTAGTTCTTAGTGTCACCAGCTACAGCTACTACTTGTTTGTGGAATGCTTTCAAGCTGTCAGACTTCAATTCGCTTGCGCGGAGGTTAGCCTGCTGGATCAAGAACATGATCTGAGCTTCTTTAGCCTGCTTGATGATACGCTGGAATGCATCCGGAGCGTAAGCAGCATTAGCAGAGTTTACAGTAGGAAGTTCTGAAGTAGCGATTACACCGTCAGCAATCTTTACAGAAGGGATAGTGTATTCTTTTTTACCTTTCTTAATTTTGAAATCCAGGTAAAGTTCAGATTTAGCCATTTCAGGAACATAGTCGAAAGAGGCTTTCATTGTATAAGTACCACCAGTCTTGTAAGAGATAGTCTGGTCGTTACCTTGTACTTTTTCACCCTGGAATGTAGCTGGCTGACCTTTAGCTTCGCCACCTTCCCATCTCAAAACCGGAGTAACTTCAACTGTTGCGTTTTTCTTGAAGTATTTTTCCGGGAATTTTCCTGTAATAGTTACAGGTACCTTACCACCAATAGCTTCCAACACTTCAGGGTTGGTAGTGAAGTAGTCAGGAGATAATTCGCCCATCTTGCTACATGAAGAGAAAGCAAGGACTAACAATGCCACTAACGGCAAATACAACTTCTTAATCATGATGTTAAATATTTAGTTTGTATAAATGAATAATCTTATTGTTTGATTATTTGGGGCAAAGATAAGAAAAACTCTATTACGTGTTAATCATTATCTGTTTTTTTTTGTAGGTCCGTTCGAAAAAAGCTTAAAAAAACGCATTTCTCTAATTTTTAAGTCGATTTCTAGGGTGATGTTCCAAGATTTCCTGCCGTAATCGGCTGCGGTCAAGGTGGGTATAGATTTCGGTCGTGCCTATGCTTTCATGCCCTAGCATGCACTGTATGGCGCGCAGATTGGCTCCTCCTTCCAGCAGATGGGTAGCGAAGGAATGGCGGAAAGTATGAGGGCTGATGGTTTTCTTCAGTCCGGTTTGTTCTGCCAGTTCTTTGATGATGTGGAACACCATGATGCGTGAAATGTTTTTCCCGAAGCGGCTGATAAATACAAAATCTTCATATCCGGGCTTTATCAGTCCTTCGTTGCGGTCTGGAAAGTACAGTTCCAGTTCGCGTATGGCACGTGAAGAAATGGGAACCAGGCGCTGCTTGCTTCCTTTACCTTCTACTTTGATAAATTTCTCTTTCAGGTAAAGGTCGGACAGTTTAAGATTACACAATTCGGACACACGCAGTCCGCAACTGTATAGGGTTTCCAAAATAGCCCGGTTACGCTGTCCTTCCCGTGTGCTCCGGTCAATGCTGCCGATAAGGGTGTCAATCTCTTCTACCGTCAGTACGTCGGGCAGGTGTTTGCCGATTTGTGGCGATTCCAGTAGTTCTGACGGGTCTTGCTGTATGTAGTCTTCAAGCAGAAGAAAACGGAAAAAGGAACGTATTCCAGACAGGATGCGGGCCTGGGAACGTGGGTGAATGCCAATGTCACGTAATCCGGCTGAAAAAGTTTCCAGATTTTCCAAGGTGACATCCGCAAAATGAATGTTTTCCAGTTCCAGGAAGGCGAACAGCTTGTCCAAATCCGTAAGGTAGGCCTCTACTGTATTGGCCGAAAGCGACTTTTCAAGTTTCAGATATTGCTTATACTTTATTATTATGTTTTTTTTGTCGGCCTTTTTCATTTCTTTTTCGTATCTTTGTGCCAAATTCTTCTACAAAGTTATTAAAATTCAGCAGAAGTATACAGATGAGAATACAAATAATCAATGGCCCGAACATCAACTTGTTGGGCAAACGGGAGCCTTCCATTTATGGAGCCGAATCTTTTGAAAGTTATTTGGAAAAATTGAAAGAGTGGTATCCATCGGTAGAGTTTGCGTATTACCAGTCGAATGTGGAAGGAGAGCTGATAAATAAAATTCATGAAACAGGCTTTTCGTATGATGGCATTGTGCTGAATGCCGGTGCGTATACTCACACGTCCATAGCCTTGCAGGATGCCATCCGTGCAGTTACGTCTCCAGTCGTGGAGGTACATATTTCCAATGTTCATCGGCGGGAGGAGTTTCGTCACAAATCAATGATTTCCTGTGCATGCGTAGGAGTAATCTGCGGATTCGGGCTGAATTCTTATCGTCTGGCTGTAGAATCCATTTTATTAGACAACAACAAATTATAGTATATTTATTATGATGCTTAAACAAACAAAAATCGTTGCGTCCATCTCGGACTTGCGCTGCGAAGTAGATTTTATCAGAGACCTTTTTAATGCAGGTATGAACGTGGTACGTATGAATACCGCACATGCCAGCCGTGAAGGTTTTGAAAAGTTGATTAATAATGTGCGTACCGTTTCTAACCGTATCGGTATTCTGATGGATACCAAAGGTCCGGAAGTACGTACTACGGCCAGTGCAGAAGGCCCGATTGACTTCAAGACAGGTGAAAAAGTTCGTATTGTAGGAAATCCGGAGCAGGAAACTACTCATGAATGTATTGCTGTGACATATCCGGGATTTGTGCACGACCTGTCAGTCGGAGCAGATGTGTTGATGGACGACGGTGAACTGGCACTGAAGGTTATTGATAAGAATGAAGATACTTTGTTCTGTGAAGTACGCAATGATGCTACTTTGGGAAGCCGCAAGAGTGTGAATGTGCCGGGTGTACGCATCAACCTGCCTTCTTTGACGGAAAAAGACCGCAATAATATTTTGTACGCGATTGAAAAAGACATCGATTTCATTGCGCATTCATTTGTCCGCAATCGTCAGGATGTACTTGATATTCGTGAAATCCTGGATGCACACCACAGCGACATTAAGATTATCGCTAAGATTGAGAACCAGGAAGGTGTGGATAACATTGATGAGATTCTGGAAGTAGCCGACGGTGTAATGGTAGCTCGTGGTGACCTGGGTATTGAAGTGCCGCAGGAGCGTATTCCGGGTATCCAGCGTATCTTGATTAAGAAATGTATCCTGGCTAAGAAACCGGTAATCGTGGCTACTCAGATGTTGCACACCATGATTAACAATCCGCGTCCGACTCGTGCAGAGGTTACTGATATTGCAAATGCCATCTACTATCGTACCGATGCATTGATGCTGAGTGGAGAAACAGCGTATGGTAAATATCCGGTAGAAGCTGTGAAGACTATGGCGAAAATTGCAGCTCAGGCTGAAAAAGACAAGATGGAAGAAAACGATATTCCAATTCCTTTGACTCCGGCAAATACCGATGTAACCAGCTTCCTGGCAAAACAGGCTGTACGTGCTACCAACCTGATGCCTATCCGTGCCATCATTACCGATAGCTTCAGCGGTTTGACTGCCCGCAACCTGGCTGCTTTCCGTGGAAAATATCCGGTATTGGCTATCTGTTATAAGGAAAAGACCATGCGTCATCTGGCATTGTCATACGGTGTAGAAGCTATCTATATGCCGGAAAAAGCCAACGGACAGGAATATTATTTCGCTGCATTGCGTAAGCTGATGGACGACGGTGTGCTGTCAGAAAACGAAATGGTGGCTTATCTGAGCGGTGGTAAACAAGGTACTCATACTTCATTCCTCGAAATCAACCAGGTGGGTGATGTGTTGAAGAGCGGAGATGACTACGTTTTACCCAACCGTAACCGTTACTTGTAATCATGAAAGAGACTGACGCGCTCGATGAATACATTCTTCAGCATATTGATGAAGAGAACGACTACCTGAAAGCGCTGTACCGGGCGACGCACGTAAAACTGTTGCGTCCCCGTATGGCTTCGGGACATTTGCAAGGTCGTATGCTGAAGATGTTCGTGCAGATGATACGTCCGAAGCAGGTGCTTGAGATAGGTACCTACAGCGGATACTCCGCACTTTGTCTGGCAGAGGGACTGGAGGAAGGAGCTATGCTCCATACTTTTGAAATCAACGACGAGCAGGAAGATTTCACTCGTCCGTGGCTGGAAAATTCACCCTATGCCGATAAAATCAAGTTTTATATCGGTAATGCCCTTGAAATTGTGCCCGGTATGGACATCATGTTCGACCTGGCATTTGTAGATGGGAACAAGCGTTTCTATGTAGAATATTATGAAATGATTCTGCAAAAGATGCATTCCGGCGGTTATATCATAGCCGACAATACCTTGTGGGACGGACATGTGCTTGAAGAACCGCATCACACGGACACGCAGACCATCGGAATCAAGAAATTCAATGACCTGGTGGCTGCCGATACACGGGTGGAAAAGGTAATCCTGCCCTTGCGTGACGGTCTGACTATCATACGTAAAAAATAAAAAGGTAATATGGAAACAACCAGACAAAACAAGATTGCCCGCCTCATTCAGAAGGAACTGAGCGAAATCTTTCTTTTGCAGACCAAGTCAATGCCTGGTGTGCTGGTTTCGGTCAGCATTGTCCGCATCAGTCCCGATATGAGTTATGCGCGTGTATATCTGAGCGTCTTCCCTTCAGATAGAAGTGAAGAAATCGTGAAGAACATCAATGCCAATATGAAGTCAATTCGTTTTGAGCTGGGAAACCGCGTACGCCATCAGTTGCGCATCATTCCCGAACTGAAGTTCTTCGTGGACGATTCTCTGGATTATGCAGAGAAAATTGACGAACTGTTGAAGAAATAATGTATCTGATATTTTAGTAAATACTCACAGAAGAACATGGAACGTTGCTTCCGGCTTCTGTGGGTTTTTATTTTGTGTTATATATAAATAAGGTATAACGGTGAACTTTCCTTTTTACATAGCCCGGCGATATTTGTTCTCCAAGAAATCACATAATGCCATCAATGTGATTTCCGGTATATCCGTGTGTGGAGTGGCACTGGCCACATTGGCGCTGGTTTGTACGCTTTCCGTGTTCAACGGTTTTCAGGACCTGGTATCTAATTTGTTCACGGCTTTCGATCCGGAGCTGAAAATTGTGCCTGCTACCGGAAAAGTGTTCGACGGCCAGGATAAAGCTATTGCAGCCATCCGGAAAATGCCTGAAGTAGCCTTGGTGTCCGAGTCGTTGGAAGACAATGCTTTGGTGCAGTATCAGGGGCGTCAGGCCATGGCTGTCATAAAAGGAGTGGAAGATAATTTTGAAGAACTGACACCGATTGATACCATTCTTTTCGGAAGAGGAGAGTTGCTGCTGCATGATGAGGTGGTAGATTATGCTATTCCCGGTGTACAGTTATTAGCTACTTTGGGTACCGGCATCCGTTTCCTTGACCCGTTAGAAGTGTATGCTCCCAAGCGAGGGGCTAAGGTGAACATGGCCAATCCGGCAGCTTCCTTTACAGGAGGAAACCTGTTCTCGTCCGGACTGGTGTTTGCCGTAAATCAGGAGAAATACGATGGCTCCTATATCCTTACTTCTTTGAAATTTGCCCGACAATTGTTTCAATACACCACTGAAGTCAGTGCCATCAATCTAAAAATGAAAGAAGGAACCGATATAGATGCCTTTAAGCGTAAACTGGAAAAACACCTGGGCGAACGTTTTCGTGTGTTCGACCGTTACGAACAGCAGGCCGACACGTTCCGCATCATGAAGATAGAGAAATTCATATCCTATCTATTCTTGACCTTCATCCTGATGATAGCCTGCTTCAATGTCATCGGTTCCCTGTCCATGCTCATTATTGATAAGCGTGACGATGTGGTGACGCTTCGTAACTTAGGGGCCAATGACCGGCAGATTGTGCGTATCTTCCTTTTTGAAGGGCGTCTGATTTCATTTATCGGAGCCGTGTCGGGCATTGTGTTAGGTGTGTTGCTTTGCTGGTTGCAACAGACTTTCGGACTGATTTCCCTAGGAGCAGCCGGCAGTTTTATTGTCGACGCCTATCCCGTCAGTGTGCACTGGGAAGACGTGGTGCTCATTTTCTTTACCGTACTGGCTGTAGGTTTTCTGTCTGTATGGTATCCGGTGCGCTACCTGAGTCGCCGGTTGCTGATGAGATAGTGTAGTGTCTTTCAGGTTACGACCGGACATTTCATGGCTTTGGTCAGTCATTGGATTCTTTCTGCATGAACTAGCTTTAAGTCTCAAAAGTGATGGTTTTTCATCTTGGGATAATTAAAAATGAAAAAATGGCTGATTTTCTTTGTGTTTAGTTGTTTTGTGTTATATTTGTAGGGAAATATCTTATTATCTATTATTTATGAAAACGAAAATAGTATTTATTTGTTTGGATGCGGACGAGAGTTTGTCACCTCGGCTTCTAAGAATGAGAAAACTTTTTTATTGATTCTATTCAACTTTGTTCCCCAGCATGGATTTTACTGCTGTTTTTCCTTAGATAATTATTCCCTATTGCAGTTATGTCCCTGAAAGATTGGCAGAGACGGAAAATCTCAGGTCTGCTTTTTCAATGTAGAGAACGGAATAAGTTATAACCAAAATAGACAATAACCATGAAAAGAAAACAAACTTTAGTCGGCTTGCTGTGTATTGTTTTATTCTCATCTTGTAGCCAAAAGAGTGAACAATTTCAGCCATCGGTTCTTCTTTTTTTAGAACCTACAGAAGAACATTTATGGAGTGGAGAACATTTCTCGGACTTTGTCAATTATAAAAATGATTGGCTTAAAATGGGTTTGAAAGGAACCGTTAAATCTGTAGCGTATTCCACTCGTCATCCGGTTCATTGGACCTTTCTTCCCAATGGAATGTTGAATAGTGTGGATTTTATACATGGAGATAATCCGTATGAAATAGACAGCTGGCGTTATGTCCGGAATAAAGAAGGGCAACTACTGCAAACTGTATATGATTCTCAACTAATCATAGGAAATAAAAAGCCGCGTGAATTTAGAGGTAACCCCATAGATGAAATCACTTATAAGGAAGATGGGAAGCCTGATATTCGATCTTATTTCCAGTTTAAAAGTGTTTCAGGACAAAAACAATACAAATATAATGAAGATGGTATTTGCATAGCTATGCCTGTATTCAAGGGGAAGGAAGCAGGCTGTGACTTGCGTTGCGATAATCAAGGGCGAGTTACACAAATCAGTCTTAGTAAAGTTCGCATACCGACACATGGATTGACTCGTGGAGATAGGATTATTTATCCTAGCTATGACGAAAAGGGACGGATTGCCTGTTTGACAGGTACTTCTTTCCCGAAAAATATGGAAGCTTACAATATAGACTCTATTCGTTATACATCTAGCTATGAATATAATGAACAGAATGATGTGGCTATTTGGCATTATACAGATACAGTTTACCCTCAGCAAACGGTAAACACATTTGATATGTCGTTCAATTATATTTATGATGAACAGGGTAATTGGATTGAAAAAGAAATGATTGCTTTTCCAGGAGTCTTAAAGACCTTAATGAACCGTTTGTATTATGGTGATTATCCTGTGAAGACTGTCTCCGAGAATGCAGATGGAACCCCTTTGTGTGCCATTGTACTCAAGCGTGACATTGACTATTTCACTTCAGATGAATTGAAGGAGGGGCCTGCATCTTCTGCGGCTTCCACTTCTGAGAAAAACTCTCCGAAAGAGGAACAAGTTTCCACGCCTAACGCATCTGCTTTAGGAGATGACGTTCCTTTTTCGTCACCTAAAATCGATGCATGGAAAGTAGAAAAGGTACGCTGTAACGGACCGAAGAATGGGGGATATGAATTTGTCATCAGTGGTAAATTTGTGAAAGATTGTACTGGTTACAGTATGTCTGAAAGTACGGTAACCATAGCGGTGAAAGAAAAGAATAGGAAAGCGGTTACTAGTGCAGGAGCATATTTTTTCCCAAGGGGGAAGAAAGGCGAACCTTTTACGGTGACAGTTGTAGGTGCTTATGATGGCATGTGTAATATTAATGATTTTGAATTTCTGGTTATTTTGCAAGATTAAAAAATTAACAAAATATGATTATGAGAACTTGTATCAAAAGTGTAGTTACAGTTTTATTCGTTTCCTTGGCAGCGTCATGTAGTCATCAGGAACAGTCATTTACGGATAGAGATATATATGAAGTGTTTGGTCCTGTAAAAGAACTTAATACTGTACGTAAGGTCTATATGGAAGATGGAAATAAAGTGGATAATACCTGGTACGATGACGCACAATGGAGTACGCGATTTGATGAAAATGGATTTGTTACCTATTTTGCCGAGTACGATGTAACCTATGATGAAGCATACAAGAGTTGTGTGTATCACATGGAGGGCGAAAATCAGAACGGGAAGTTTTATTCTACCTATGAGTTTTCCTTGGATACTATTCAGAATGGAATAAAGCTCAATGGTGAATGGAATGGAACTAATGGTGGCGGACTCTATCAGATTGAATGTTGTTTTGATGCTCAAAGAAGACCGACAATCATGCACAGAAGCGTAGATGATGTTTTTTTTACTTCCATGCAGACTTGTTATCAGAGAACCTATTTTTATCAGGGAGAGGAAAAGCTTCCATTTAAGATGGAGTGTGCGTTGAATTCTGGAGGTTGGGAGATGAAACCGACTATGCTGATAAAATATGATGGAGTTGATCAGTACGGCAACTGGCTGAATCGGAAAATTTATGATGAGGAGACCATGAAATTGTATTTCGAGGAGACACGTACGATTAGTTATTACTAATAGAATTTGTTTGGTAGCATAATCTGTTACCCGAGTTCCACTTGGAAAAGTTCGCTGTTTAAAAATTTTTATGGCGCTTGTTGGATGTGTCGATTTGCATTGGATTGCTTTTCCAGGTGGTTCTCGAGTATGTTAATTCCCGAACCGTGAGGTATCTACTTCCTTCACTTCTTTTTTCTTGTAGCCGCCAAAGCGGTAGCTGAATGAAAGGGTAATGCTCTGCATGTAGCTTTTGGTATTCATGTCGAGATGTTGCGCCCCGTTCCGGACTTTTGTTTTGGGATTCATCGTATTGAATAAGTCACGTCCTTTCAGTTGAAGCATGGCTTTGTCTTTGGCAAAGGTATAGCGCAAGGCTGCATCTACGAAGGCCACAGGCTGAATGTCGTAACTGCCTTGTATGGATTTTGTTTGTCCGAAAGCGGTAACCTCCATTTTCAGGTTAGGCTGGCGGCATAGCTGGAAGGTATGTGTCCAGTGTCCTACGCCTACCCATTGCTTCTGATTGAAAGGTGCATCGTAATATACACTGGCTTTGTCGTGTTTCAAGGTAGCCTGCAGGGTGAGACGGCTGTCCCACCAGCTTCCTGCCTTGAAAGGGAGAATGGCCGTGAAAGAAAGGTCCTGAGCGTAATCCCAGTTCTGCCAGTTGTAGATGGCTTTCAGACGGTCGGAATCCAGATAGACGGTTTGCATGAAGTAGTCAGGTGTATAGCTGTAGCTTGCCTGAAAAATGTATTTGCTTTTCAGGATGTAGGTCAGGTCGACGTTGTAATCGGTGTAGGGACGAAGGAATGGGTTGCCCAGACTTTCGTTGTAACCGTTCAGGTAGCTGGTGGCGCCACTTAGTGTCCAGTAATCGGGGTAAGTCTTGTCGGAACTGAAAGACAGCTGGAGAATGTGCGAGGCGGACGGCATGTAGTTCAACTGGAGAGTGGGGTAGACAGCCCATTTCCGGTAATCTTGCATCTGGTAGTATTCCAATGTGGCAGAGGCACTCAGGGTCCATTGGGAGTTGAACGCCTTGTCGAATCCGGCGTAGACGTTATAGGTGTATTCACGGATACGGCTGTGCAGGTTGTTGCCTTGCATTTCCGGCAAATCATAGTTTTGGGTGTTCCGGTTGTTGACGTAGGTAAAAGAAGTCCCGTAGTTCAGGGTCCAGTTTTGTGGCAGTGTGTGATGCTGGTCGGCATAGATTTTCCAGCGGTCAATGTGCTGGTCGGAACAGCTTATGAAGCGGGTTTCTACCTCTTCCGGACTACGGTCGAAAAAGTTTTGCGTATCGGTCGAGGTAAAATACGTGTAGTCGGCTCCTGCCTGAAATCCGAATCCGGAGGTATAATACAATGCGGCATTGTGCATCTGGTGGTGAGCCAGAGAATGATTGAATGATTCGGAAATATTCCCGTTGGAATGGCTGTCGCCGGTTTTGTCCGGACTGAACTGGGTGGTATAGGACAAGTTCAGCGAGTTGTCTTTATCAAATTTATATGTTCCTCCGGCGCGCAGGGTGTGCGTCAGGCTACGTCCTTCATTGTCCGTCACCTGATTCACGTCATATACCTGTTCCTTCACCGTATGACGGGCGATGAAATCAATGTAGCCACGAGTATAGTTGCTCTGAAGATTGTACATGAAATCGAGGTCAATTTTAGGAGAGGTATAGGCCAGTGTGACGCCTCCGTTGCCCCCGGCTTCCTTCTGCTGTTTATATTCACCGTTGACTTCTCCTTGCAAGCCTCCTTCGCCGGGCTTGTATCCTTTCAGTACGAGGTTGATAGCCGCACCGCGCACGTGGTATTGCGGAGGAGCGCTGTACATCACTTCCGCTTTTTCCACGCGCGAGGCCGGCATACCCTTTAAGAGAGTGATGAGTTGTTCGTAGGTCATGGACGAGGGACGTCCGTTCAGCAGCAGGCTGACTCCGCCTGCTCCGGCCAGTGTCAGTACATCGTTCTGTTCGATGACCCCCGGAAGCTGTTTGAGGGCTTCGTAGGCATTGGTGACCAGTCGTTGGGATGTCAGCTGCGGCATGTCATAGGTCAGTCGGCTGCCTTCCACGGTGACCAGTGGGCGTTCGCCTTGTACCACGACTTCCTGAAGGGCGTAGTCTTTCGGTTGCAGTATAAACGTACCGGCATCGGTTCCTGTGCCTTCTTTCTCCTGCGGTTCATACAGCAGGTGCTGAAACAGAAGGCGATAGTGTGCCGGCTGGTGATTCAGCAGGAAAGTACCGTCAGCATTTGTAATGGTAGCTTCTACAAATATGGAATCGGGTGTTTGGAGTATGACCGTAGCCCCGTCAATAGGCTGACGGGAAGGGGCGGTAACTTTACCTGTGATGGTTTGTGCGGTGGCTGTCCCGAGCATCGTACCGAGCAGTAACAAGATGCTCACTAAAAAATACTTTTTCATATCGTTCGTGTCTTTATCTTTCATTATTGTTCATTCTTCTCTCACCTTTCATTATCTTTGACACTGCAAAACTAAAAAGCCCATTTCGCTTTTTGGGTTAAGGCAAGGTTAACGCTACGTTAACGTCTTTCGTTTACGTGAAGAATATACGCTTATGAAGATGAAACACATTCGCTGGATTGCGGTAGTGGGCCTGATTGCGATTGTCGAACTGCAGTATGTCTGGCTGGTCAACACCTACAAGCTGACCCGTGAGAACGTCATGCGGCAGAGCCATGAGCTTTTTAAGGATGCGGCACTTAAGGAGGCTTTTGATCGGATGGGCCTTTGGAAAGAGTTGCATGGGAAGAAGGATTCCACGTACACGTATCGGTTTGACCTGAATGAGGACATGGAGGATGACGAAACTCAGACTCCAACTCCGGAAACACGTCAGTTTATTGAATCGGCTGTGTTCATCGCCATACAGGAAGGGGTATCGAATACGTTCAAGATGGATGTGTCCTTGCATAATCTGGATTCTATTTATGCCCACATGTTGGATTCGGTCGGTATCCCAGCCAAGGTGTCGACTTGTGTGACGGATTCGTTAGGTAATGTGTTGCGGGCATCCTCTCCACAAGCAAAACTGGAAGGACAAAAATACTTGAGAACAAGGCTGGTACCTATAAATAAGGCATATACCCGCTATCTGCAAGGGGTGATTCTGAATCCTTACTGGGTGATTTTCCAGCGTATGACCCTGTTGCTGATTGCCACGGTGCTGATTATGGTACTGGTCATTATCTGTATTGTATATCAGATTCGTGTCATTATCCGGCAGGACAAGATAGCCAAGGTGAGAGAGGACTTTTCGTATGCTATGATTCACGATATGAAGACTCCACTGAGCTCCATCCTGATGGGGACGGAGATTCTGGAAAGCGGACGCCTGGACGGACAGCCGGAAAAGAAGGAACGATATTTTCGGATTGTGAAAGAGGAAGGAGAGCATCTGCTGGCGTTGACCAACAAGGTACTGACGCTTTCCAAACTGGAGAATCATGCGTTGAAATTGCAACAGACGGATTGTCTGCTACGCCCGATTCTGGAGGATTTGGCGGAGAAGTACAAGGCAAAAACTGCCAAACAGGTTGTGTTTGTATGGAACTTGCAGGAGGAAGTGGTTTGGGCGGATGAGGAATTTCTGAAAGAAGCGCTCAGTAATTTGATTGACAATGCATTGAAATATTCGGGCGAAGCCGTGGAAATTATATTCCTTTCGGAACGGAAAGCGGATGGAACAGTCTGTGTGACGGTAGCCGACAATGGTTTCGGTATTCCGTTGAAAGACCAGCGGAAGATTTTTGAAAAATACGAACGGGCGGCAGCCAGTGAACGCAGTCGTTCCGGTGGAGCATCTGGTTTCGGACTGGGACTGAATTATGTGCTTCGGATTATGGAAGCGCACGGCGGACGGGTCACGCTGGAAAGCATGGAGGGGGAATACAGCCGGTTTACCTTGGCTTTTCCTCCGGAGAGTGCCCTGGAAAATAAAAAAGAGGAACGATGAAATGGAAGAGATAATCAAATTGTTGTTGGTGGAAGATGACGCAAACCTGTGTTATATCATTCAGGGTGGTCTGGAGGATATGATTGGAGGGTATAAGGTGCTGACGGCATCTAATGGCGAGGAAGGACTGGCCGTATGGAAGGCACAGCAGCCGGATGTCATCGTAGCCGACATTGAGATGCCGGTAATGGACGGATATGAGATGGTACGGCGCATTCGGGAGCAGGATGAGCATGTGCCCATCTTGTTTACTTCTGGGCGTGTGTCACCGAAAGATGTAGTGAAAGGTTATGAACTGGGTGTGAATAACTATGTTAAAAAGCCATTCCTGGCCGAGGAACTGCATGCACATATCACGGCATTGCTGAAACTGACGCGAGGGATGTCGGCGCAGAAAGAAGTCCGGGAGGTACCCATCGGAAAACTGTTCTCCTTTGATACGGTGCGTGGCGTATGGAAACAGAAAGGGGGAGAAGAACGGATGTTGACGGCGCGGGAAGCTGATTTGCTTCGTATGTTGTGTGAGCACAAGGGACAGATTGTGCGGCGGGAGGTCATCTTGTCGCGTCTATGGAATACGGAGGAAGATTACTTTGCTTCGCGCAGTTTGGATGTATTCGTGTCTCGCTTGCGCAAACTATTAGCGGCCGATGATACGGTGGAACTGAAGACTGTGAAGGGAGTGGGTTTGATGTTGGAAGAAAAAGTCTAATTTAAAATACAAAACGAATATGCAATATTTTAAAAGTGATTACATGGAAGGAGCGCATCCGTTGATTCTGGAGCGCTTGTGTCAGACGAATATGGAGAAAACTTCGGGCTATGGCACGGATGAGTATTGTGCATCGGCTCGCCGGAAAATTGCAGAAGCTTGCGGATGCCCGCAGGCAGAAGTGCATTTCATGGTGGGAGGCACGCAGACCAATGCCACGGTCATTACGGCCTTGCTTCGTCCGTATGAGGGAGTGATTGCGGCAGAAACGGGTCACATCAACCAGCATGAAGCCGGAGCGGTGGAAGCTGGAGGGCATAAGGTGCTGGCCTTGCCTCACCACGAAGGAAAACTGGATGCGGCAGAGGTAGACCGTTATGTGACGGCTTTCTATCAGGACCCGAGCTGGGATCACATGGTGGCTCCGGGAATGGTGTATGGATCGCATCCTACGGAATATGGTACACTTTATACGCTAGATGAACTGAAGGCTTTGTCTGCCGTGTGCCGTAAGCATAAGATTCCGTTGTTCCTCGACGGGGCTCGTCTGGGTTACGGATTGGCAGCACGGGATACGGATGTGACTTTGAAAGACATCGCTTCCTTGTGTGATATTTTCTATATTGGCGGAACCAAGGTCGGGGCTTTGTTTGGCGAGGCGGTCGTAATTCCGCAGCCCGGACTGATTCGCCAGTTTGATACAATTGTCAAACAGCGGGGGGTGTTGCTGGCCAAGGGACGTCTGTTAGGTTTGCAGTTTGATACCTTGTTTACAGATGGCTTGTACCTGAAAATTGCCCGTCATGCCATTGATATGGCTGACCGGATTGTGGAAGGACTGAGAGCAAACGGTTATACATTCTACATTCGTCCGCAGAGCAACCAATTGTTTGTACAGCTTGAAAACAGCTTGTACGAGAAGCTGGCACAGCGCATCGGCTTTGAGGTGTGGGAAAAACGGACTGACGGTACGACAGTGGTACGTATCGCGACCAGTTGGGCCACACGTGAAGAAGATGTGGCTGAGTTGCTGGAAGAGTTGAAGAATAAATAATCTTAGGTAAAGATAAAAAGGAACAGCCTCGCAACACTTACGGAATTCAATGACGTAAACCTTGCGAGGCTGTTTTTTATTTCTCGGTTTTTTCCTCTTTGAACCAGGAAGCATACATCAGGTACCCGTTGGCAATCTTCTGATTCAGTTCCTTGCTCTGTGCAGGGTCAACTTTCTTGATAAACTTGGCGGGTACGCCGCCCCAAAGCGTATGCGGCTCAATGACGGTATTGGCAAGTACCAGTGCGCCGGCAGCCACGATGGCTCCTTCACCTACTACGGCATGGTCGAGCAGGGTAGACCCCATTCCAATCAGGGCATTGTCGTGCACACAAGCTCCGTGAAGTGTCACATTGTGGCCGATGGATACGTCATTGCCTATTTCTACGGTTGATTTCTCATATAATGTATGAAGTACGGTACCGTCTTGAATGTTCACACGGTCGCCGATACGGATGGAGTTTACATCTCCCCGAAGTACTGCATTGAACCATACGCTGCAATCTTTTCCCATTACTACATCGCCGATGATGGTGGCATTGTCGGCCAGATAACAATTCTCACCGATTTGAGGAGTAAACCCTCTTACTGATTTGATAAGTGCCATAGGTAAATCATTTTTAAGAGGGGCTAAGTTAGCGGATTTTTGGAGAAATATCGATTTTATTTTTCGGAAAATACTTTATTTACTTTTAGAGGATTTCAAAATAATTCTTTGTATTGTGTTTTTCATAGTATTAGATTTAAGGTTAACAAAGGTTGGAGTTCAGCGGAACTCCTTTTTTTATGCCCTTTTTCGTGTGATATTTCCTTTTGTTTTTGTTCGTGAAAAAAAACGCCCTTGCGTTCCATCCAAAACGCACTTGCGTTTGAACTAAAACGTCCTTGCGTTTGAAGTGAAACGCACTTGCGTTTTATATCAAATGTACTTGCGTTTTTTTGAAGGCTGAATATGTGCCGGAAAATCCCTTCATTTCCGTTAGAACAATCCCTTTTTCCTTACGCGCGCATACGTACGTGCACGCGCGAATTATATAATGTAGGTCATTTCACATCCGTTTTCGTATGGCAATAAAAAATATGCTTTATAGCATAAAGTAAATCAGCGAGTTAGACAAGAACCTGAAAAAACTTTGCAAAAAAGTGTGCGGTAAAAGTTGCGTGAATGAAAAAAGTGCGTACCTTTGCAACCGCTTTCGAGAGGGAGAGCCGCTGAATATGACAGACTGAGTGAAGCTTTAGGCTACGGAAGAGAGTGCCGAATGCTGCACCGAGTATCTTACCTTGCGGATGTGCAAGGGAGCGAGAAAGGACAAGCCGCACGCCTTCTGAAAATTTTTTCAAAAAAACTTTCGAAAAAATTTGGAGGTTACGAAAAAACGCCTTACCTTTGCAAACGCTTTTCCGCTGAAACGGGAGCATGAAAGAAAGATAGTTCTTTGAAAGACTTTAGATAAACAGACTAGGATGTAGTACAAGAAGTAGTCCT
>OGZB01000424.1_pt1 | contig 26291 bp, 22 predicted proteins | sample 1576691 | NCBI WGS metagenome assembly OGZB01 (sample SAMEA3541479, study PRJEB24748) | human gut metagenome | biome: human gut; feature: human-associated habitat; material: faeces | place: China | collected 2012
TGACCTCCTAATATATTTATGATATTATTCTGTCTTTCTTGTTGAATCATACCAAGGTGGCGGCGGAGCCGACGGATGAGTTGCATTTCTTCGAGCTTTAGCTCGGTTGTATGGTTTTTCAATTTCCCCATCTCTCATTTCTCATCCCCACTTTTTTCTTTATCAATAGATTACTTAGAAATCATTTATTCCCTTGCATGATTTTTAAGCAGTTACAGAAAAATTCAATAGTATTTAAAAGCCGATAGTATCGTTACTTTTACTGTTTGTTACCCTTAAGAGTACTTTTACGGCGCCAATTTTCTTCAAATGTTGTATAATAAACATAGGCAACTGCCCGCAGTTTACCTGAAAAGACTGTTCCCAAGGGTGAGTCTTTGGAAGGGAGAGTGCCCGGTGAGGTTCCTCCGGTATCGTTACCCGGAAGGAAAGCAGCCGATCGCCGACCCGGACAAGGAATAGTCCCCATGAGGCCTAAGCCTCCGAAACTCTTTTTCGATTGCAGATATACCTGCCGCTTCTCCGAGCATTGTTTGTTTTGTCCGGAGGGGTCCAATGCCTCAATGAAGCTGCCGTATATCCGCCGGCGCAAGCGTACGCCTCGCAAGCACCGGTCCTCTTTTCCAAAGAAGAATAAGGAAGAAGATGCGAAAGCTCTTTCCTCCCTGCCATCAGGCCAGAGTCAGGCCGAAAAGCAGCAAGAAGAAACCTTACGTCTCTCCGCCCGTATCGGACGCCAATCTTCCCGCTCCCGCACGCTGTCAGTGTTTCCGTGGAAAAGTCATTCATGCCGTCTTTCACGTATCCCGCAGACAAGAGCCAGCCGCTGATGCAGCGGCGCGATGGAATCCGTCTTTCCTCCTTCCAATCGCAAGGGTCTCCTAACCCATGCATCTCTTTCGCAGCAGCATAGTTGATATGTTCCTGTGACTAGATCATTCCCAAACTCCAAAAATAAAGAAGCCCTCCCTGCCGGCTGCCATCCGGTAAGGAGGGTTTTTACGTGGGAATTGCGTGTGGATGGAGGCGAGGATGTGCGGTTTTCCACGAGCAACGCGAGGTTGGCATGTTTTCCCTTTGCGAAGCAAGGGAGGGTTAACTCCCTCAAACCAGCCTTCGGCTGAAGAAAAACCAGAAAAGCCTGCGCTGCTCGCAAGGCAGGCTCAGCTCCCCCACGTAAAAGAGCCATGAAGCGTAAATCTCGCTTCATGGCTCTTTCATTTCCACAATTCACTGCTGCAAGGGGGGGTGCAGTGAATCATTTCATCCAGCTTGAGAGCTGGTCGATGAGGCCCTTGCAGGCTGCCTCGGAGGCCTTGATAGCTCCGGCGAAGGTGCCCTCTTCATAAGGGTTCTCAATGTCCCCTTCAAATCCTGCATATTCGGAGAGCAGGTGGATCTTGTTGTCGACGTCGCCGCCCATAGTATTGAAGAGGGCGGGGTTATCGGGGTTGTCGACGAGAAGGATGAGGTTGTAGTTGTCATAAGTCTTCCATTCGAGCGGAATGGGGACTTCGGGGGTGACTGGGAAGCCTGCAGCCTCGAGAGCGTTCTTTCCTTCTTCACAAAGTGGTTCACCTTTGCAATCTTCGATTCGGGCACTTTCTGCTTCGATGCGGTCTTCGAGGTCAGCATCCTGAATGAGCTGCCTTGTGATGAAGAGCGCGGCAGGCGGCTGCCCGGTGCCGGTGTGGGTCAGAAACAGGAGTTTGAACATTGTAAGCTCCTTTCCAAGTAAAACAGAATATAAAGGGGTATGTTTTTAGTATAAAGGAGTTTTGTAAAGATTGTGTAAAGAAATAAGTAAAGTTATGGGTAAGAAAATGGGGATCAGAGAGCGGCGAGGGCCTCTTTGGCGGGCGCATAGCCCAGGGCTGCGGCTTTCGTGAGGAGCTGGCGGGCGAGGGGGAGATTTCTTTCTCCGCCAAGTCCCTTTTCAAGGAGCAGGGCTTCGCCGGTCATGCCCGGGGCGGCGATGATGTCGCCTCTTTCCGCAGATTTCCTGTACCATTTCAATGCAAGGGCATAATCCCTTTCTACACCTGTCCCGTCCTCATAGCATTTCCCGAGGAGGTACTGGCTCGTGATGTCGCCGTCTTCCGCGCCTTTCTTGAACCAGGAGGCAGTTTCCTTGTCATTCTTCGGGACGCCGCGGCCTTCCTGATAGAGGAGTCCGATGTAGCGGGCGGCTTTCATGTGGCCTAGCTTGTCAGCTTCCTTGAAATAGGCGAGTGCTTTGGCTGCGTCTTCTTCTGTCTTTCCATTATAGAAACGGAGGCCCTGGCTTAGGACTTCGCCGGCAATTTCATGCTTCTCTCCCTGGGAAAGGCCGCTTTCGTTGAAGGAAACGGGAGTGTTGTCCAGTGTCTGGAGATAGAGCCAGTCACGGATGCCCGGGATATTGTAGGCAAAGGTCCATGTGTACATGTGGTTGCCGTTCTGGAAGACGGTGTAATTGATGGCAGCGTCCTGCTTTTCGATCTGGCGCACGAGGTCGGCCATGGACTTAAAGTCAGCGTGGCTGTTCCAGAGGGGAGCAGTGGCTACTTTCGTGCCCAGCTTTTCCCAGCGGGAGACAGCGTCGTTCATGCCCGGATACGCTTTCGTGTCGCCTTCGCTGACGAGGATCCAGAGGTTCTTGTCCTTCAGCGCTTCCATTTCCTGCGTGTTCCACTGGCAGGCGACAAGGAACTGTGCGGCAAAGAGGTCCGGATACTTATCGCTGATGGCGATGTTTGCCATGCTGCCCTGGGACTGGCCGGTGCCGTAGATGCGGTTCGTGTCGACGGCGTACGTGTTCGTGACATCGTGGATGAGATCGGTGACGAGGGTGAGGCCCTTTGTCCAAACGTTTTCATCCGTCGTCATCATGCCGGGGGAGTCGACGAGTTCCGGTGGATACTGGACGGCAAGGACGATGGAAGGATGCTTCTTCTGCTCTTCCTCCGATGCCCAGACGGTCGCGCCGTTGCCCTGGACGAGGGTGATTTTCGGATCGCTGATATTCGTGCTGGCATCCGGGATGAAGACGAGAAGCGGGTAGCTCTTCGATTTGTCATAGCCCTTCGGAAGGTAGAGGTAGTAAGGGATCGTTGCCTTCAGGGCCGGATCAGTGTAAGTGTGCTTGATGAAACCGGAAATGTCCGGCTCAAGGACGGAAGTGTCCGTATAGACCGTCTTTCCAGCAGGGATGGTCTCCCCCCCTTGGCCGTGCGGATCGGGCCGGTCTGCGTGACCTTCACGGAGAGGTCAGGCATGACGCGGTCGCTCTTCATGGACGCATCACCGTTCTTGGGGCCTTCCTTTCCTTTGGAGCCGCCCTGCTTAAAGGGCATATCGGACTGCGGATTCGTGTTCTTGATATTGATGATGACATACCTGCCGGCTTCCGTGGGTTCGCCCGGGGATGCCGTGGTCGCTGCCCAGACGGAGGCGATTTCCTTTCCTTCCACGGAGAAATCTTCCACAGAGAGGGAAGTTGTCAGGATTTTCTCATGATATTCGAGAGCGATTTGGGAGACCTGCTCGCCCCAGCCATAGTTGCGGGCGAGGGAAGTGACCGAAGAAACGAGAGGGGCTGCTGTTTCAGCTGCCGGCGCAGTACTTGCCGGAGCAGGCGCTGCTGCCAGACTTGCGCCGCCTCCCAGAAGACAGAGCGCACATGCCAGTGCGCAGATCATTTTTTTCTGTTTCATGGATATTCTTCTTTCGAGCGGATGTCCGCTGTCCTCATTGTAGCACCGGGGAATATAAAAAAGTCAAGAGAAATACGTAGGGGAGGAAAGGAAAGAAATCGGGAAGAAATGGGAGCCATCCGCAGGAAATCCAAAAGTGACCACTCAGCCGAATGATAGAAGTCTTACGGATATAATAAAAAAATAAAATAAAAAATCAAAAGCCATAAAAGATTAGTAAGACACGAAAAAGCCCGATCGTATCGGATTTTCTTCGATATTTTTCGTTCTTCCGGCGCGAAACTGGCCGTTTGAAATAATAGACTATTTACTTATTTTGTCGAAAATATTAAAATAAAAATGAGACATAAGCATTCTTTGTGCAATGCTTATTTGATAGATATAAGGACGTTCTAGGGTGAACGATTCAAGGCGGTGAATATGGATGTTGGATGAGAAAACGATTGAAGAGCTCCATTCCTATTATGACAGGCTCCCCGGGGGCATTTGTCTGGTCAAGGCAGATGATTCCGAGGAAATTTTGCTTGCCAACGCGGAGCTTCTGAATTACTACCAGTGCGCGAACTGGCAGGAGTTCAAGGAGCTGACCGGAGGGACGTACCGGGGCATGGTGGAAGCATCCGACTATATTCCGCTGAAAGATATCGTAAGAGTGAAGGGGCAGCCGGAGGCAAATTATGCCTACTTCCAGTTCCCGTACAGGACGAGAGAAGGCCATTTCAATAAAGGAAATGCGCTCCTGATCCGCACGACGCAGAAGGGGCTCGGGGACATCTGGTCCATCAATGTCATGAAGAGCAAGTACAGCCGCGCGCCCGGTGAGACGGAAAATATCACAGGGCTCCTTGGGGGTACTGCGTTCTACAAGCGTGTCAATGAACACATCCAGATGGAAAAGATCGACGGGACCGGCGGACTGTACTGTTCTGTCTATTTCAACCTCACGAACTTCAAATTGTACAACTCCAATTACGGCATTGAGCAGGGCGACGAACTGCTCCGGAAGGTGGCGGACGTACTGCGCGCGCATTTCCCGTACTCCATCATCGCCCACTTGAATGCCGATAATTTTGCCCTCGTTGCGCCGCGTGACGGCGTCATCGAGCAGGTGGAAGCCGTCTGCCGCGAAGTCGATGAAATGATCGACAATTTCAGCATCACACTGAAGGCCGGCGTCTTCTTCCGCGACCCGGACAATCCGTCCGAATATACAGCCAACAGTGCTTTCGATATGGCCAAGATCGCCTGCGACTCCATCAAGGGCGATGCCAGCAGGAGCTGGGCCACGTACACCGAGACGATGGGGAAGAACCTCGCTGCCCGCGCGTACGTCCTGGAGAATTTCGACCGCGCCCTGAGAAACGGCTACATCAAGATTTTCTACCAGCCTGTCGTCCGCACCCTGACAGGGAAGCTCTGCGGCATGGAAGCGCTCGCCCGCTGGGAAGATCCCGAAAGAGGCAGACTCACGCCGGACATGTTCGTTCCGGTCCTTGAAGATGCCAAGCTCATTTACAAACTGGACTCCTACGTCGTCGAGCAGGTCGGGAAACGTTTGCACACGATGGAAGATTCCGGCATGCCGGTCCTCCCGATTTCCGTCAACCTGTCCAGCGCCGATTTCGATCATGTCGATCCCCTCGACGTCGTCGAAAGAGTCGTCAGGAAGTACCGCCTGCCCAGAAGTTATATTCGCATAGAAATCACCGAAAGCGCCCTCGTCAAAGACGGCAAGAAGCTCCAGCGCGAAATCGACCGCTTCAGGAAAGCGGGCTACCAGTGCTGGATGGACGACTTCGGAAGCGGCTACTCCTCCTTTAATGTGCTGCAGAATTTCCACTTCGATGAACTGAAGATCGATATGGCCTTCCTGCGCAATTTCAATGACCAGAGCCGGAAAATCATCAAATCCATCGTCCTCATGGCGAAATCCCTCGGCGTCCATACGCTCGCTGAAGGCGCCGAGACGCAGGAACAGGTGGATTTCCTCCGCTCCGTCGGCTGCGAAAAGATCCAGGGCTACTTCTACGGTCGTCCGATGAAGTATGATGACCTCCGCGTCCACTGCCGCGACAAGAACCTGCGCGAAGAAACGCGTCAGGAAGAATTTGCCTACGACAAACTCGGCCTCATCAATGTCCTCACCGGTGCGCCGGTCGCCCTCTGCGCCGTCAATGACAAATCGATGAGAATCCTCTACGAAAACGACGCCTACAAGAAAGTCCTCGAAGGCGTCAGCGTCAGCGACCTCCGCCAGGCCAATGCCAATCTGGCGGCCGACGACCTGCCGATGCACAAGAAATTTAGGACCTTCGTCGACAAAGCTGTCGACAGCATGAAGAAAGAATCGATGACCTACGTCGACAATGGAAAGTACCTGCGCGTCAATATGGAAATCGTCGCCAGGACGAACCAGATCAGCGTCGGCCGTCTGGCCCTCTACAACATCACATTTGACGATAAATTCAAGGAAACGAAGCGGTATGACGAAATCTTCAGAAACGCCATCCTCTTCTACGACGGGATCTACTATGTCCACATGGACACGGGCGTCCTCGAAGTCCTTGAGACCATTAATCCGCTCCTGAAAGCAGGTGACCGCATCCCGTATGCACGCCAGCTCATCGCGCGCTATGCGGCCCGCTTCATCCACAGGGATGATCAGGAACGCTTCATGCAGTATGCAGATGCCAAGAGACTGTATGAAATCGCGAAGGCATCGAAACGGTCCGAAGCAAACAACGTCTTCCGCGTCAAGCAGAAAGACGGCAACTACCGCTGGAAAGAATTCGACGCCATCGTTCTCTATAAATCCCAGTCCAAGGACCTTCTCCTCTGCCTCAGAGACGCCACCATGGAACGCCTCCGCGAAAGAGAAGAGAAAGTGCCTGAATTCTTCGAATCCTTCGGCTACGTGCCAAGAAATGAAACAAGGGACTACAACCAGCAGAACAGCCAGATTTTCATCAACAATGCCCTGCAGTCTTTCCTCGACTTCTCCGGCATCAAGTTCTTCTGGAAGGACAAGAACCGCCGCTTCAAAGGCGCTTCGAACGCTTTCCTCAATTACTACGGCCTGAAGCTGGAAGACATCCTCGGCAAGACGGACGAAGACATGGGCTGGCATATCAACGAAGGCCTGTACAAGGACGACGAATGGGCCGTCCTCCGTCATGGACGCGTGAAACGCCACGTCATCGGCCACTGCATCGTCAAAGGCGTACCGCACACCATTGCTGCCTCGAAATTCCCGATTTATGACGGCAATGAAATCGTCGGCCTCGCCGGCTACTTCAACGACGTCGACAAAGGACTCTGGCGCCAGGAGCAGCAGGTCAAGATCGGCCTCACCGATCCAGACACTGGACTCTTCGGCTTCCGCGGCATGATGATGACAGGCCTCCAGTATGCGGACAACTACCGCCTCCATGGAGAAGACTTCTGCGCTATCATGCTCGACGTGCCCGACTTCGATGCCACCGTCCGCATGTACGGCCCGCAGATCAGGAAGAAACTCCTGAAACGCATCCAGAAAGCGCTTGATACCTTCGACGTACAGAAACGCGCACTCGGCCATATCGGCGAAGGCGGCAATTTCCTCTGCTTCGTCAAAGGACAGGATGCCAAATCCATCCCCATGGACCAGCTCGCCAAGAATATCCATGAAATCACCAAGATCGACGGATACGACTGCACCCTCTACCTGCGCTATTCGACCGCATGGTGCTCCGAGTCCAAGAACCTCGACGGCATGCTGCACCTCCTCATGGAACGTCTGAATGACCAGAAACTCTAGAAACGCAGCGAATCCGACTACATCGGCGACTGCATCTCCTTCGACAGGAGAAAGTTCGACGACATGGACGAAAGAGTCGCCATGAGCGATCCCGATACATACAACCTCGTCTACCTCAACAAAGCCCTCCGCCACGACCTGGGCCTGACAGAGGATGAAGACATCACAGGAAAGAAATGCTACGAAGTCCTCGAAGGCGCCAAGAGCCCGTGCGAATTCTGCACGAACGAACGCCTCTCCAGAGACTACTTCTATAAGTGGGTCCACCACGACGCAAGAACCGGCCAGGACTACATCATGCGCGACACCCTCGTACCGTGGCGCGGCAAGAACTACCGCTTCACCTTCTCGACCTGCCTGAAAGACTACGTAGGCAAGTACCTCAAGGAGAACGGGGAAATCGTCGGAAAATCCGCAGCGAATGAAATGATCGCCATTGCCCTCGACGAAAGAGATCCCGACGCCAGCATCGACAAAATGCTCGAAAGCATCGGGGAAGCCCTCAAAGCCGACAAAGTCATGATCTTCGAAGAAGATGAAGAAAACGTCTCCGCTACCTATGAATGGAAGAAGGAAGGCGTTCCTTCCACCATCGACAAACTCCAGAAAATCCCGCGCGAAAAGGCGAAAGCCCTCTACCAGGGCTACGTCCCCAGCGAAGTTACCATCATCAACGACCCGGAAAGAATGAACAAGGCCTTGAAAGACGGCAACATCAGTGCCGTCAAAATCAACAGCCTTGTCTCCGGGCACCTTGCCATCAACAGGAAATCCTTCGGTTTCGGCGAAGTCGTCAACCCGGCACCCGACAGACTGAAAGACGCCTCCCTCCTCCTGACAGCCGTCACCAGATTCCTCAGCGTCCTCATCCGCAACAGAGACATCTACAAACGCTTGAGACAGCTCGGGAACACCGACCAGCTCACAGGAGTCATGAACAGGCATCGCTTCATGGGACTCATGCAGCACATCCCGCAAGGCGAACCCATCGCCCTCATCTGCGCTGACTTCAATGACCTCAAAGACATCAACGACACCGACGGCCACGAAGCAGGCGATGAAGCACTCAGGAAAATGGCCTGCGCCATGTGCTCCGTCGTAGACCAGAACCGCGTCTTCCGCGTAGGCGGCGACGAATTCATAGCCGTCGCAGAAGAAGTCAACCTCGACGACGTCAAAGAAATCGTCAAGAAAATGAGACAAGCCTTCGACGAACAAGGCGTCAGCGCAGCCCTTGGCTACGGCATCTTCAAAATGCCCATAGACGACATAGAAGCCGCCATCGCCGAAGTCGACCACTGGATGTACTACGACAAACGCCGCGCCAAAGAAGAACAGCACAAAGACCAGGACTTCATCCCCGACCACCTGCCGAAAAAACCGCAGGACAGAAGGAAGAAGGAAAAGAAAACCCAGAACAGTAAAAGGAGAAAAGGATAAGACCTTCACAACAGGGGGAAGGAGATCCTTTATATCTTCAAAAAGATAAAACCTTTACAACTGGGAGAACAGAACGACCCGAGAACCGGGGGGAAAACATACAACCGGTAAAAACGAAAACCGAAAAACCGGGAAAAGCTAAGACCGGGAAACCGGGAAAAGCTAAGACCGGGAAACCGGGAAAAGCTAAAACCGGGAAACCGGGAAAAGCTAAAACCGGGAAATAAAAAACCATGCCAGACCAAAATGCTGGCATAGTTTTTTTGTGGGAAGAGAAAAGCGAACAACCTCGCTTCGCTCGCAAAAACTTTTATAAAAACCAATGAATACTGCACCTCTTTCCCGGCAACTTTAGAAAATGTATTTTCTAAAAAACCATAAAACCAGCCTAGAGGCTGAAGAAATGCAACTCATCCGTCCGACATCAGAATTTAAGGTCGGGCACCTTCCCTTCCAGGGCAAGGTCAAAGGCATTCTTCCCCGCTGAGGCAGGTCAAAACCTTCCGGATCGACGCGAATCACCTTTATCAACTGCAATGTACTGAGTCCTGATTTCCAGGGCCGTAGGCCGGTCTTAACCTTGCTCCAAGAGGAGAAGGTGGCGGCGGAGCCGACGGAAACATCATTTCCCAGCCTGTAAGGCGGCTGTATGGTTTTTAATCTCTCCTCTCTGCTGTCCGTTTTTAAGCCTTTCCTACTTTGCCATTTCCTCGACTCACCATCATAAAATTTCCTATTTCCTCAAATCACTCCCGCGGCTTGCTGTCAAAAAGTCGCATTTTGTCCAGCATGCGTGGTACATGCATGGGATTTACTAAAAATCATGATATAATAAAGAAAAAATAATTTATTTTTCTTTATAGGAGGAAATCACAAGTATGGATGACGGCCACATATGGGGCGAATTATTGATCATCATTTTGCTGGTACTGGCCAATGGGGCTTGTTCTCTGGCGGAGATTGCCATCGTAGGCGCCAGGAAAACGAAGCTGCAGGAAATGATTGACGCGGGCAGCAAGAACGCTGTCTACGCGCTGCGTCTGGCGGAGAAGAAGGAAGAACTCTTCTCCACGATCCAGGTGGGCATCACGACCATCAGCATCATCACTGGTATGTTTTCGGGCGCGTCGCTGGCGGGTCCTTTGGGGCGCGAGCTGGAGAAAATCCCGTTCCTTGCCCCGTATGCGCAGGGCGTCAGCATGGTCACCGTCATGGTGCTTGTGACGTACTTTTCATTGATTATCGGCGAGCTCGTCCCGAAATGGGTCGCGATCGCCATTCCGGAGAAAGCAGCCTGCGCCATTGCAAGGCCGATGATCCTTCTTGCGACCGTCTGCCGTCCGCTCGTGCTTTTCTCCACGTGGTCGACGAAAGTCGTCGTCAATCTAATCGGCGTGAAAATGGGCGGTGAGCAACCGGTCTCCGAAGAAGAAATCCGCGTCCTCCTCCAACAGGGGGCAGAACTCGGCACCTTCGACAAGGAAGAACCGGAAATCATCGACAATGTCTTTGAACTCAACGACCGCACCGCCGCTGACTGCATGACCGCGCGTCCGCAGCTGACATGGCTCGACCTGGAAGACACCGAGGAAAAAATCTGGAAAGACATGATGGAGACCACCCATTTCAGGCTTCCTGTCGGGAGCGGATCCCTCGATGATTTCAAAGGCCTGGCCGACCTTTCCGAAGTCCTTATGGACCAGCACCTTTACCCGGACAAACCGCTGAAGGCATCGCTCATCGAAAAAGTACGCCAGCCGCTCTTCATTCCGGAGACACTCATCCTGACGAAACTTCTCCGCTTCTTCCGCACGAAGGGCGTCCACGAAGCCGTCGTCATCGACGAGTACGGGACATTATCCGGCCTCATCACACTCCATGACGTCCTCGAAGAAATCGTGGGCGACATGCCGGGCGACAAGCAGGACATCATTGACGAGAAAAACAAATTTATCCGCCGCTCCGAAAACTCCTGGCTGGTGGAAGGGCTCTGCTCCATCGATGAATTTAGGGAATATTTCCACATCGAGGAAGAGCTGCCAGGCGAAGCGGAAGACTACTACAAGACTTTGGGGGGCTTTATCACCTACCTGCTCGGCTACATTCCGAAAGAAACGGAAAAAGCAACCTATGACCGATTCACATTCGAAGTCATGGACTGCGACAACCGCAGAGTGGATAAGGTATTGGTAACGGAAGGAACTCCTTCCGAGAAGGAGCAAAAAGAAAATGGCAAAAAAAATTGATGAAGAAACCATGCTGGAGAACATAGAAAACCTCCGCAGTGAACTTTCTGAAACAAAAGGATTCCTGCAGACATACATGCTCGATCCAGATCCCGACTCCCGCCCCGCTGAAGACGAAAGACTGAAAACCGTCGTCCGCCTCGCAGGAGAAATGGAAGATATCCTGGCCCAGCTCACCGGCGGCGTCCACACAGAAGAAGTCAAAGAAGAAACTGCGGAAGAAAAAGAAGCTGCTGCTGAAGAAGAAAAAGACGAAGAAGTCATCAAAGAAGCAGAAGAATCCGAATACACCGAAGAAGAACCAAAAGAAGAAGCTGATGACGAAGAAGACAAAGAGGAAACCGAAGAACCGGAAGAAGTCTCTCTCGAAGGCACTCCTGAAGAAACAGAAGAAGACGCAGAAGACGACTTCATCCCGGTAGCCCAGGACATCTCCGAACCCGCCGACGACATCAACCTCGAATACAAAACCCACGAACTCGGAACACCTGGCGAAGACGAAGACAACATCGAAGCAGACTGGAACCTGAACGAAGAAGACATGATGCCAGCCTTCCGCGCCTACGCCACCAGCGAAGAACTCGAAGAAAAGAAAGCAAAGAAAGACAAGAAAAAAGACAAAAAGAAAGTAAAGAAAGACAAGAAAAAAGACAAAAAGAAAGCAAAGAAAGACAAAAAGAGCAAAAAAATGAACAAAGAAGCCGGCCTCTTCGCCGACGTCAAAACATTTGAGTAACAAAGAAGAGGTCACCGGAGACGGGGATGCAGCATTTCCTGGGCCGTAGGCCGGTCTTAACCTTGCTCCGGAAGGAGAAGGTGGCGCCGAAGGCGTCGGATGAGATGTAGTTCCCAGCCTGTAAGACGGCTGTATGGTTTTCTCATTTCTTGGCTGTCCCCGTTAGGGGAAAGTGGCGCCGGAGGCGACGAAAGGGGTTCATTTTCACTCCCTCCATCTTGCTTGTACGCTTTACACTTTCGTTCCAATTAAAGAGGATGTACGACGATCACTCGTTACTGCATCCCCTTTTTCATCTCAAAAGACAATTTGTTTCCATGAAAGAAGGAATCATTATGCCGAATTATGCCAAAGATGGCGAAGTCATGTACCACACCGGCCTGACCAAAGAAATGATAAAAGGCGCCAAATACGCCCTCGTTCCCGGCGACCCGGGACGCGTCGAAGGCCTTGCCAAAGCCCTTGATCCGAACGCCGCCTTTGTCGCCAGCCACAGAGACTTCACCACCTGGACCGCCGAAGTGAATGGACAGCCTATCCTCGTCATGTCCACCGGCATGGGCGGCCCCTGCGTTACCTTCGCCGTAGAAGAACTCGCCCGACTCGGCGTCAAAACATTCATCCGCGTAGGCACCACAGGCTCCATGCAGGAAGACCTGAACCTCGGCGACATCGTCATCAACAAAGCAGCAGTCAGAATGGATGGCGCCTCCAAAGCCTACGCCCCCATCGAATACCCCGCCGCTGCCGACATGCGTGTCACACTTGCCTTAGAAGAAGCCGCAAGGACCCTGAAGATCCCCTTCAAAACAGGCATATCCGTCTCCACCGACAGCTTCTGGCCCGGCCAGGAACGCTACGACAGCTACGCCGGCTACGTCCGCCGCGCCTACCAGGGAAGCCTCGAAGAATACCAGCACCTCGGCTGCACCAACTTCGAAATGGAAAACGCCACCCTATTCACACTCTGCGACGTCATGGGCCTTCACGCAGGCTCCGTCTGCGGCGTAGTCGCCAAAAGAACCGACAGCGAGACAGTCGCCCCACACGACGTCTACGAAGAAGCAGAAAAAAGATTCCAAAAGACAGTCAAGCTCGCATTAAAAATGCTCACAGGACACTTTCTCGTGAGGATTTGAGGATAGAAAAAATAAATGGTACGAAAAAAGGACCTATCGAAGGTCCTTTTTTCGTTGTCAGACTGCGCTGACGCCGCTAACACTCGCCTTTCCAGGGGAAGGGCCGTAGGCCGGTCTTAACCTTGCTCTGGAAGAGAAGGTGCGCCGTATACCAGTTGGCAATGATGGTAGGAGCAAGAATGACTCGAAAGTTTGTGTACGGGGCGGATGAGTTGCATTTCCTAGGCCATGGGCCGGCTGTATGGTTTTATCATCATTTCTCTCGCTCCCACCATTGCCGCTAAAATGCCAAGGTACGCCTTCTGTTTAGAAAAGATGGGAAAGAAGGCTCTTTCTTATTACACCTTTACAACCGCCCCAAGGTGCAAATGGGAACACCAACAACCAAACTTCGTTCGAGGAAAACAAGCCAACCTCGTTCCACTCGCAGAACCTTTTTATATGAAAGAAATTAAGGGATACTACACTCTTTCCCCCGGCAACAGCTAAAAGATTAGCCGGGCCTCCTTCCTCTCCGAGGCAGGTTTTCTCGATTCTGATGGATAGTATCGAACGAGCATCATACGATTATCATTTACGGTGAACGTATTTAAATCACTATTGATAATAGCCGTTCTCGCCGTTGCGGAAGGTTTTGACCTACCCCTGCGGGGAAGGAGTACCGGACTTCAACTGTTGCCGGGAAAGAGTGCAGTATTCATTGGTTTTTATAAAAGGTTCCACGGACGAAGTCCGGTTTTCCGGTTTTGTGAGCAGAGCTCACCATCAAAAAAAGACCCTCGACGGGTCATTTTTTGATTCCTATTCTTCTATTCATATTCATACCATTACAATTTCGTCGTCATTCTCTTCACATCCACCGCATATTCTCCATAGTTGGACCAGGAGTTGATGACTTCTTCGATCGGGAAGATGGTGTTGATGGAGCGTTCGTCGGTGACGGTGAGGAGCTGGGAGAACCAGGTGTCCCGGGCGAGCATGAGGGTCTTCTTGTCCATGTGGAAGAGGAGGGCCATGTCGAAGGAGACTTGGTAGGCTCCGTGGTTGACGTTGACGTAGTCGGTGACGATTTCTACTGAATTGATCTTGCCGCCTACGGGGAATGTGCTGTAGGGGAGGTAGAATTCGTCTCTCTTCAGCTGCCCCTCGTTTCTGATCGGGTGGCAGGTGAAGCAGGTCATGCTTTCCATAGCTCCGAAGAAGGGGAGCTGTTTCGGTTCATTGGCGACTTCTATGATTCCGTCATTGAGATGGATCCGGCAGTTTCCGTAGGTACGGGAAAATCGCTCGTCTTTCGCACATTCGTAAGAAAGGAGTGTGGATCCCTTGGTGCGCGAAAGCAGCGCGCGCATGCTCTTGGTGAAGGTAGCTTCTACCATGATGGTTCCCTTTCCCCCCGGCGGGTGCCGCATCCGGTTCTATGCAGGGGAATGGCCGGCTTAATTCACGTTGGTTATCGGACTTGCCTCCAAATTTTGTGGGTGAGGCGTGGCCGCGAAGCGGAGAACCAGGTACCCGGCGATGCCGGATAGAAGTGATCCGAGGAATATGCCGACTTTCGCAAGTTCGCGGGCGTCGCCTGGAGGAAATGCGAGAAGGTCGACGAAAAGACTCATCGTGAAGCCGATGCCGCAGCAGAGTGCTATGCCGTAGACATGTGTCCAGGTCGCAGCTGCCGGCATGGGAACCAGTTTTGTTTTGACTAGGATATACATTGTCCCGAAGACTCCGACCTGCTTGCCCAGGAATAGTCCGATGGCGATGCCAAGGACCACGGGCTGGAACAGATCCGAGATCTGGAAATGACCGAGATAAACACCGGTATTCGCAAATCCGAAGAGGGGCACGATGAGGAAAGTGACCCAGTTCGTGAGGGCATGCTCCCATTCCTGTACCGGGGAGACTGTGCGCCCTTCCCGCATGCCGCGGAAGGGAATGGCGGAGGCGAGGATGACGCCTGCCAGTGTCGCATGAAGTCCCGAGCGGAAGACGCAGTACCAGAGGACGATGCCAAGCATGAGGTAGGGGATCGGACGGATGTAACCGATTCTGTTGATGTAGAAAAGGAGAGCCGTGACCGCCGCTGCGCCAAGAAGGTACATCCACGCAAGTTCCTGCGTGTAGAAGAGAGCAATGATGACGATGGCCATGAGATCATCCATGACGGCCAGAGTCGTCAGAAAGACTTTCATGGATATGGGAACCCGGGAGCCCAGGACGGAGACGATGCCTATCGCAAACGCGATGTCGGTCGCCGTCGGGATGGCCCAGCCGGAGAGATACTCAGGATAAGAGAAATTCACGATCGTGTAGACGATGGCCGGACAGATGAGCCCGAAGAAGGCCCCGATGCCCGGCAGGAAGCGCTTGGCATTCGTGTTCAGCTCGCCATGGATCATTTCCCGTTTCACTTCCAGTCCCACCTGCAGGAAGAAGATGGCCATCAGCACATCATTGATCCATAAGTGCACAGGAAGAGGACCCAGCTCAGCATGAAGGAAATGCTCGTAGTAAGGAGCAAGACCGGTATTCGCCATCACAAGGCCCAGGATTGCGGCCAGGAAGAGGAGCACTCCGCCCGCCGACGCAGATTGAAAGAAGAATAAGAGTGGATTCATAGGTTAACCTCCGATTTAGCTTCTCTTTGGAGAGAAAGGAACATTTCCGTATAAGAAAAGGATTTGTCACTTCCTATACGTACGCAACAGATCCTTTCCCTGAAAGATGGAGTTATAGTAGGGGTAACACATTCGTGTTTATCTATATCTATTTATATTATATCATCACTTTTCGATATAGCAAATTATTCGCAAATGAATTTTCAATAAAAAATCGCGAAACCCGAAGAAAAAAAGGGATTTCGCGACGATATTGCTAAAAATAGTCTTATATAGAGATTTTCTTTGTACTATTCCTAAATTCCGTAGGAGTCATGTGGAACGTCCGGCTGAAGAGCTTGGTGAAATAGCTCTGACTCGTGAAGCCGCAGTTGAAGGCGATGTCTGCCACGGAGGTGTCCGTGTACTGCAGAAGCGAGCGGCTGACCTCGAGACGGTAGTCGTTCACGAAGTCGATCGGCGAGCTTCCCATGTAAATCTTGAAAAGCGAGCAGCACTTGCTGCGGGACACCTTGCCGGCCGCGGAAATGTCCGCCAGCGTGATCTTTTCCTGGTAATGCTCGTAAATGAAATGGACCATGTCCTTCTGGACAGCACGGTCCGAGAAGGAAGGCTGCGGGAGCGCATTCAGCATCGGAGGGAATGAACGGTAGAGGTAGTAAAGAAGCATGTGGATGAGAGCCACCGTGCGTAAAGGCGCTGCCGGCTCCTTGCTGTCCTTGGAAGCCTGTAGTTCCCTCAAAAGGCGCTGCACCTTGGGTGCATCATCCGAGCCCGCAGGGATGTAGAAATACTCCCGGCTCGCATTCTGGAGGAGCGGGCGGACCAGCTTCTCCCGGATTTCCTCATTGCCGTCAAAAGCGCAGGATTGGCCAGGATGCGCATGAATACTGTATCCTCCGGCTTCGGCAGGTTCCTGTGGATCGCTCCCGGAAGGACAATCAGCGTCGAACCCTTCTGCAGGGAAATAACGGATTCGTTCAGCTGGAAATCCAGCGTCCCGTCCAGGATCGTCAGACATTCCAGCTCGTCGTGCCAGTGAGTGATCGTTCTGTATGATTTCTGCTCGCCCTTCTTCTCCTTCTGCACATAGAAAGGCGAGGCTTTCGCACCCGGCATGGCAGGCGCGTCGGGCAGAATCGTGAATGGTTTATCCATGAAAGTCTCCTTATCCAAAAAAGCGATAGAGTACGATTGTTATAAAAATAAGTCTTGAAAAAATCTTTACAAACTTGAGTGCACATTATTATTATAACAAATATAGAAAGATTTGAAAATAAACATGAGAATTACCATCAATTCCATAAAACACCTATGGAAATTTCCAATGTATCTGTTACAATAAGATAATATATAATTTTTTCAATATTACAGACACATTGTACGGAAAATCCGCGTAAAGACAGGAGTTTTACATGTACGAAGAAACAACCATCGCAGCGATTGCGACAAGCCCGGGCGAAGGCGGCATCGGCATCATCCGCATCAGCGGCATCGACGCCTGCTGCATCGCCGATAAAATATTTCAGGCCAGGGGCGGGAAATTCGCCGAATCCACGCCATACCTCATGCGCTTCGGCCACGTCGTCAGAGGAGACAAAACCATCGTCGACGAAGGCCTTGCCGTATTCATGAAAGCGCCGCACTCCTACACAGGAGAAGACGTCGTCGAAATCCAGATCCACGGATCCATGGAAGCCCTCCGTCAGACACTCGCGCTCGTCCTTGAAAACGGCGCCGTCCCGGCAGCCAGAGGCGAATTCACGAAACGCGCCTTCCTGAACGGCCGCCTCGACCTCACACAGGCCGAAGCCGTCATGGACGTCATCGAAGCCAAAGGTGCCGCTGCGCTTTCCCAGGCAGAAAGCCACCTCTCCGGGAAACTCTCCAGCTTCGTCCACACCTGCCGCGACGAACTCACCGACCTCATCACGAAACTCGAAGTCACCATCGACTACCCGGAAGAAGACCTCGAAGACCTCACCAACGAACAGATGGAAGAAGGCCTCGTCACCATCCAGAAATCCCTCGCTGATCTCCTCCAGAGATCCGAAGAAGGACGCATTATCAAAGACGGCCTTAGGACAGCCATCGTAGGACGCCCGAACGCAGGGAAATCCAGCCTTCTGAACGCCCTTCTCCAGGAAGACCGCGCCATCGTCACCGACATCCCCGGCACCACACGAGACACCATCGAAGAATCCATCAAAATCGGCGGCGTCGCCTTAGTCCTCATGGATACAGCCGGCCTTCGCGAGACAGACAACCGCGTCGAACAGATCGGCATCGAAAGAGCCAGAGCCTCCATGGAAAAAGCCGACCTCATCCTCGCCGTCATCGACGGATCCCAGCCGCTCACCCCGGATGACAGGAACCTCCTTTCCTCACTCAAAGGAAGAAACGCCATCGTCATCCTCAACAAATACGACCTTCCGCAGGAAACAGAAATCGAAGACGTCAGAGAACTTTCCGGAAACATCCCCTGCATCCGCCTCTCCGCCCAATACGGAAGCGGCATGGACGACCTCAAAGAAGAACTCAGAAAAATCACCGGTCACCAGGACGCAGACGCAGGAAGAGAACTCTTCCTTACCAACCTGCGCCACGTAGACCTCGTCAAGAAATCCCTGGCAAGCGTAGAAAGAGCCTTAGAATCCGTCAGAAACGGCATGCCCGCCGACTGCATCGTAGTCGACCTCACCGAAGCCTGGACCCAGATGGGCGCCATCACAGGCGACACCGTAGACGACGAACTCATCAACGGCATCTTCGAACGCTTCTGCGTAGGGAAATAAAAGAACAAAAACCAAAGTGCCAAGGTACGAACGGAAAAACAGAACTCGCTGCCCTCGTCATTCCAGAGTCCTGCACTGCTGCCGCAGCGCAGAAAAAAGCCATGGTACGATTTAATATCTAAAAGCTCTTTCTTATTACACCTTCAAAACCGCGGCGGAGCGCGAAGGGGGAAACAAGCAAACTTTGCTGACGCAAGCGGAAAACATGCCAACCGAAAGGTGTTCATTGCGTTTTTTTCGAGCGAAGCGAGGTTTAAGGGTGTTAACCTTGCTCCGAAGGAGAAGGTGGCGCCGGAGGCGTCGGATACAGCAGTTCCTCAAGGCGTCAGCCTTGGTTGTATGGTTTTCCAATCCTTCCAATCTTTTCCCATCCCTTTCAATCTTCCATCCAGAGGATGTCCCTTTCATCCTCTTTTTATTTTTCTGCCCTATACTTTGAAATAGAGCTATTTTTCTTATATAATATTGTATTGTGAATAGAGCCGAATTTCTTCTTACGAAACACTCTGCTTTGCTTTTTTTGAATCAGAAAGAAGGATACCCATGTATCTGATAGATACGTATGACGTGATCGTGGTCGGCGCCGGCCATGCCGGATGCGAGGCGGCGCTTGCTGCTGCCCGGATGGGCATGAAGACGCTCCTTACCACGATTTCACTCGAGAACGTGGCCATGATGCCCTGCAACCCTGCCATCGGCGGACCGGGCAAGAGCCATCTCGTCAAGGAAATCGACGCACTGGGAGGAGAAATGGGCATCGCTGCCGATGCTACCGCCATCCAGATGCGCATGCTCAACCTTGGAAAAGGCCCGGCTGTCTATGCCCTGCGCGCCCAGTCCGACAAGAGCGAATACCACCGCTACATGAAGAAAGTCGTTGAAAACACAGATAATCTTGACCTCAAACAGATCCAGGTCATGGACATCATCGTCGAAGACGGCAAATGCGTCGGCATCACGACCGAACTCCATGAAGAATACCGCGCCAAGGCAGTCATCCTCTGCACAGGCACCTACCTCGACAGCGAAATCATCATCGGCGAGACCATGTACTCCGGCGGTCCGAACGGCATGAGACCCTCCGTCGGACTCTCCGAAAACCTCAAGAAGAGAGGCATCAAGATCCTCCGCTTCAAGACAGGCACACCGAGCCGCGTCGACATCAGAAGCCTTCACCTCGACCACATGCAGCTCGAAGAAGGCGACCCGCAGAACCATGCCTTCTCCTTCATGAACGAAAGAGAAGACAGGAACCAGAGAAACTGCTGGCTCACCTATACAAATGAAGAGACCCACCAGATCATCCGCGACAACCTCATGCGCGCACCCAAGTACGCAGGCCTCATCCATGGCGTCGGCGCCCGCTACTGCCCGTCCATCGAAGACAAAGTAGTACGCTTTGCCGACAAGAAACGCCACCAGCTCTTCATCGAGCCGGAAGGCCTTGATACGAACGAAATGTACGTCCAGGGCATGTCCACATCCATGCCGATCGACGTCCAGTACGCCTTCCTGCGCACCATCCCGGGCCTCGAAGACGTCAAAGTCATGCGTCCGGCCTACGCCATCGAGTATGACCTCCTGGACCCGCTCCAGCTCTATCCGACCCTCGAACTCAAGAAACTCCCGGGCCTCTACTCCGCCGGCCAGGCCAACGGCACCAGCGGATACGAAGAAGCCGCGGCACAGGGCCTCATGGCAGGCATCAACGCAGCCCTCAAGATCCAGGGGAAAGATCCCTTCATTCTCGGCCGCCACGAAGCCTACACAGGCGCACTCATTGACGACCTCGTCACCAAAGGCACCAACGAACCGTACCGCATGATGACAAGCCGCAGCGAATACCGCCTCATCCTCCGTCAGGACAATGCAGACCTGCGCCTCACCGAAAAAGGCAGACAGATCGGCCTCGTCGACGACGCAAGATACGAACATTTCCTCAGAAGAAAGAAAAACTTCGAGGATGCCATGGAATACATCCGCACCGCGCGCTTCACACCGAAGCCGGAAATCAATGAAGCCCTCGAAAAAGCAGGCACAGCCCCGCTCACCACAGGCATCGGCGCCGACCAGATCCTGAAACGCCCGGAAATGACATACAGAAAAATGATTGAAATCCTGGGATGCCCCGAATTTGACCCTGAAGCCATAGAGGAAATGGAAATCACCGTCAAATACGAAGGCTACATCGCACGCCAGGAAGCAGCCGTCAGGAAAGCAGCCAAGATGGAAAGCGAGAAAATGCCCGCTGACATCGACTATCTCCACATGGATGGCATCTCCATCGAAGCACGCCAGAAACTCGACGAAGTCCGTCCGCTCTCACTCGGACAGGCCTCCCGCATCTCCGGCGTATCACCAGCTGACATGTCCGTCCTGATGGTTTATATTAAGAGAAGAAAAGCCGAAAAATAATTATAAGGGAAATGAGCCGCAAGGCTCCGGTTTGAAAGGGGAAACATATGACAATCGCAGAAATGATGCAGCTGTCCGTACTTGCGGGGCGAGAGGACGCCGCGCAGAAACTCTTCGCCTACAATGACCTCGTCATGGAAATGAGCGGAAAGATCAATTTGACGGGCATCAAGGACCCTGAGGAGAGTCTGATCAAGAACGTCTACGATTCACTGACCGTCTACGAAGAAAAGTATTTTCCAGAAAACGCAAAACTCCTGGATCTTGGCACAGGCGCCGGCTTCCCCGGCGTACCCCTTGCCATCCTCCGGCCTGACATCCAGGCAGTCCTGGCAGATTCCATCCAGAAAAAACTCACCTTCGTCGAAAACGCATGCCAGAAACTAGGCATCAAAAACGTCAAGTGCCTTCACATCCGCGCCGAAGAAGGCGGAAGAAGAAGAAAAACCAGAGAATCCTTCGACATCGTCACAGCCAGAGCCGTGAAAATGCTCCCCGTTATCTCCGAATGGGCCCTCCCATTCGTCAAAGTCGGCGGCGTCTTCGCAGCCATGAAAGGCCCGGGCGCCTTAGATGAACTCAAGGAATCCGGCAAAATCCTCCGCGAACTCAACGCAGAAGTAGAAGAAGTCAAAAACCTCGAACTTCCTACAAAAGAAAAACGCTGTATCCTCTACATCAGGAAAACAGCCCCATGCCCCAAGACATACCCAAGAAAAATCGGCATCGCAGAAAAGAAACCGATACTGGGGGAATAATAGTAGTTACGAAAAAAGGACCCATCGAGGGTCCTTTTTTCGTTGTCAGGCTACGCTGACGACACCGGAAAACCGCGGTAAAACCGCGTGAAACTACATTTTATCCACCACAAAAGTGGTCCCCCTTCTCCTGACGGAGCAAGGTCACCCATCGAGAGTCCTTTTTTGTTGCGCCCGCGGCGCGGTTTAAATGCCAAGGTGCACTTTTAGATTAATGAAGATTAGAAAGAAAGCTCTTATATAGCTACCGTACAACCGCCCTAAGGTGCGAATTAAAACACCACAAAACCTCGTTTCACTCGCAGAACCTTTTATAAAAACCGATGAATACTGCACCCCTTTCCCGGCTTTTTTGGAAAATGCAGCAATTAAAAACCACATAACCAAGGCTATCGCCTTGAGGAAATGCAACTCATCCGCCTGACATCAGAATTTAAGGTCGGGTACCTTCCCTTCCAGGGCAAGGTCAAAGGCATTCTTCCCCGCTGGGGCAAGTCAAAACCTTCTGCATCGACGCGAACCGATATTATTAACTGCGATGTACTGAGTCTTGTCTTTTCCGTTCCCTCACTCAATGGCGGCCGGTATCCTTATGGGATTCTTCTCCGGGGCTTTCCACTCGAGTTCTTTTCTTCCTGCTTTCGGGGAGAGGACGTCTCTCACCAGGCGGATGTGGCGTTCTACGGTGGGGAGGGACCAGTGGGTCAGAAGCTCTCGGCCTCCCGAAAGGCCTATGATGCATTTTCCCTCGCCATCGGTGTAAAGGCTCCGGATGGCGGACAGGCGCACGTATCCCAGTGATGGCGCTTTGTCCGAAAGTTTGACCTGTACAAATATAGATCCGTCGTTAAAAAGAAGACCCGTCCCTCTCTTTCCTTTGAAAAGCTTCCTGCATGCCTGATTGTCATTCCCCATGAATGACGCCATCGTCTGCATATATTTTTCTACCGTGCAGTACGACATACTCTCCCACCAGTCCTCATAAATCACCAGGCACGAGGAAGCAGGGCCGGTGACGCAGGGGACAAGCGCAATGATCCTTGATGGTTCCACTTGCTACTCCTGTATTAGACTCACTTCGTTCCGAAAATCCGGCAAGGCTCCGGGAAACAGGAGCCAGCAGGGAATGGCAGCCTTCCCCGCGCCGTCAGGCGGCCGCATCTGCCGCCTCGGGTCTTGATGACCTCTTTAGCAATTATAAACATTTGTTCTACTTTTAGCAATACTATCAATTTCACCGAAGCTTTGCAGCTACCAGTCGTGATGAAAAACACTGTTTCTCCTTTCCCGAGAGCCGCTAACCTCGCCTTCCCAGACGGGGAAGGGGGACCGCTTCGCGGTGGATAGGGTTAATTACCGACAGCCGGAGGCTGGTTTTATGGTTTCTAAAGGTGCAGTAATAAGTAAAAGGATAGGGTTAATTACCAACAGCCGCAGGTATATAAGTTTAAGACAAATAAGAACTGAGCTCTTTTATTTCTTCATCGCAGAGCTGCCCCCACGGGGGAAGTGGCGCCGTTAGGCGACGAAAGAGGTGTAGTTGTTTCTAAAAGGCGAAGCATCATCGCACAAGGTTTTAAACCCTCCCCGGACTTTTTCTCCTCTTTTTCCGATTTTCTTATTGAAGGCCATATCTATATATAAGGAAAAGGAAAGGAGGTGGGATGATGTGGCGTGATATTGAAGAAGCGGCGCGGCGGCTGATGGATTTGTTTCCTTTGAAAGCGGCGGCCGGGGTCTGCTTATTGTCTTTGGAGCAGCATGCGCTGATGTTCCTGGCGTTTTCGCTCCTGGTGGCTATGGACTGCCTTTCGAGGTGGCTGGCGATCAGCGCGGGGATGCTGAAGGAAAAGTCGGGGGAGATTCCTCCCTTGCTGCTCTCGCTTCTCTCGATTCCGGAGGCGCGGCGTAAGGGTTTGATATCCAGTAAGGTGATGAAGGAAGCCGGGCTTTCGAAGCTCTTTCTTTACAACATTTGCGTGATTGCTGCGGGCCTCGGGGATTATCTTCTGTCATCAGCCGGAAGCCCCTCGGGCCTCTCGGCCATCGCAGTCAGCTATTTGTCATCGGCCGAAGCCCTGTCCGTGACGGAGAACCTCTCCGAGGCAGGCGTGAAATCCATGGCAGGATTATTGGAATTATTCAGGAAGAAAGAATCATGAGAAAAGGAATTGACGTATCTTGCTTCAACGACGGAGTCGACTGGAAAGAGGTGAGAGGAGCAGGGATGGAATTCGCCATCATCCGCCTGGGCTATGGCCACAGGCACCTGGACGAACTCTTCTACAAACACGTGAACGGCGCCCTCGACGCCGGCCTCTTAGTCGGCACCTACTATTACAGCTACGCCCTCTGCCCCGAGGACGCCAAAGACGAAGCCCGCTTCACCGTAGACATCTTAGAGGACTGCGGCCTTCCGCCCGAACGCCTCGCCATGGGCTGCTGGTTCGACATGGAAGATGCAGACGAATGGAAAACCAAACATGATGCCCTCGATCCATTCCTGTTGACCGACATGTGCACTGCCTACGTAGAACAGATGGAAGACCTCGGCTACCCCGCCGGCGTCTACGCATCCCTCTCCTGGCTCGAAGACCTCATCGAAACAAGAGACCTGCCCCTCGGCACACCCCTCTGGTGCGCCCGCTGGGGAAATGAACCAGGCTTCCCAGGCGTCCGCCTCTGGCAATACACCGACAAACTCCTTATCGGAAACCAATACTTCGATGGAGACATCTGGTTCTAAAAAGAATAACTGATGAAAATCAGAAGAACACATGAAATAAGAAACAGCTGTGGAAAAAGCAGCTGTTTTTTAGTGCGGGAAAGAGAGTAGATTCCCAAGCAACGCGAGGTTGTGCGGTTTTTCTTCAGCCGAAGGCTGGTTTAAGGGTGTTGACCTTGCTCCGGCAGGAGAAGGTGGGAAATTTCTGCTTTTTAAAAATTTCTCGGATGAGATGTAGTTCCTAGGACATGGGCCGGCTGTGCGGTTTTTATCATCACTTCCCCCAAAAAATTTTCCTCTTCCCACCTCTCTCTAATCCCTATTTTTGCTCTTACAGATTCTCTAAGCTCAAATTTCGCTCTTACAGAATCTGTAAGCCTCATAGATGGCTCTACAGGAGCTGGTAGCAAACTTGTGTTCGCACCATCGTTCTTGTATCCTGAAACCATCCGGAAATAAAAAAGAGCGCTCGGAAAGATTACAAGCGATGAAGAAAGGAATCACGTATAACGAAGAAAGTTTTGAAGAAGACAGGAGACTTGTCAGACTCTGGAAGGAAGGGGACAGGGACGCAGCCGAGGAGCTGCTCAGGAAGTATGATCCCCTCATCTGCCGCGAAGCGGCCAGTGCGAGAGAGGAGGACCGCGAAGACCTCAGGCAGGAACTGCGCCTCGCATTTCTTGAAATCAGCAAAGCGTACGACGAAAAGAAGAAAATCTACTACGCCTACTTCATGAAAATCCGCCTCCACTACGCCAAGGTCGACTACATCGACCAGGACAACCGCCGCCGCGGCAAGGACACCGCCTGGCCCGAAGGCTTCGACCCCGCAGACGAAAAAGAAGAGGCCCCGGATATGAAGGACCTTCTCCTCTTTGTTAAAAACCTGCCCCTGGGACCCGTCGAGAGGACACTCCTGGACTCCATCCTGGCAGGCGACCCCAACAACGTCCAGATGAAAAAGATCCACAAGAAACGCTCCGGCTACTACAGCGCCAAAGCCCGCCTTGTAGACATCCTCCGCCAGCATAAAGAAGAACTTAGAGAAATTTTAAAATAATCCCGGACTTTTCTTATCCAAATTCCGATTATATAAACAGAAGGGCAAGAAGAAAGGAACAACCCGGCCGGCAGGTTGAAAAATCCGAAGCATCCCTTCAGGAAAGGAAGAATAGACATGAAAGAACTCGTAATGGTATTCGACACCAATGGCACATCCAAGATGACCATCTCCATCGACAACCCGAAAGAGGAAATCGCCCTCTCCGACGTACAGGCAGCAGCTGAAAAACTGATCCCGATCCTGATCACCAGCAGCGGCGCAGAAATCACCGCCCTGAACAAAGCCTCCATCGTCACCACACAGACCGAAGTCCTCGAATAATTTTTTGGCCGATAACGGCAGAAAGGAAACACAACTATGGCAGTCAAGAAAACAGTCTCTGACGTAAAACTTCAGGTTCGCCTCAACAACGGCACCACATCCGGCGGCAACATCGCCATCAAGAACATCAACCTGAACAACCTGAAACTCGACGCTACCGAACAGCAGCTCATCGACGCAGGCAACGCAGTAGCCGCCCTCGTCTCCCTCCCCCTCGTAGGAGTCAGACGCATCGAAGACGGCGACCTCACCAACGAAGAATAATCGCCTGGTGAATGATCTGGTGAAACCTCCCAGAGAGAAATAGATCCATTAAGAAATCCCTCGCCCCGCGGGGGATTTTTTAATGCGCGGAAAACCGGATGCAGGGAGTCGATCCTGCTCTGGAAGGGGAGAAGGGCCGTAGGCCGGTCTTAACCTTGCTCCGGGAGGAGAAGGTTGGGATAAGGTTAAGAAAGGTATCAAACAAATCAAAGCTGAGCTCTTTCTTTTATTCCTTGTGAAGCCTTCCCTTCTGGGGAAGGTGCGCAGCTTATCTTTTATC
>OGZB01000431.1_pt1 | contig 26146 bp, 18 predicted proteins | sample 1576691 | NCBI WGS metagenome assembly OGZB01 (sample SAMEA3541479, study PRJEB24748) | human gut metagenome | biome: human gut; feature: human-associated habitat; material: faeces | place: China | collected 2012
CCTCTATTGTTCCCGTTTCAGAAGAGAACACCGCACCTATCTTATACAGTTTACGGTTGTCAGACTCATATTCACGAGCATACCCCTTTTCCTCTATCTGACGCAGAGCCTCATCTGCTGTACCGTCAAGCTTGAACTCAAAGATATACACATAATCCGGAGTCTCCACGATGCAATCTACCCGACCGTGGCTCTGGACTTTCTCAGTATAGACAGTGTAAACACTTATCAGACGCATAATCAAATAGAAGGTATAGTGAAAATACCTTTCCTTCTCACGCTCGTTCTCCTTACGGCGCATAGTATAGGGGATGCTGGCAAGGAAGGAAGTCATACCGGTGCGGAAATCATCAAGTTCCCCTTTTTTCAGCTGTGAGACCGCTTTTCTTATCCATGAGGCAGTCTCCATTTTATCACCAAAATACGAGGAAGCCACCATCGTAAGGAAACCGCGCTTCACCTCGTTGTTGGGGAAATCAAGCAGGAATGTCATTTCCTCCATGTCAAACTCCTTGATGGTCAGATAACCGCTCTGATAAATCATCGGCAAAGGCTGTTCCACATTTGCCTTGTAATCGATAAATTCTTCCGGAGAATAAAACTTTCCTGTTATCTCGTTCACATTTTCGTCTGAATGTGCCAACAGGCGGATAAGATAGGTAGGAGTACCGCTCTTGAACCAATAATCGTAAATCCTGCCGGAATCAAACGCATTGAACAAGCTGAAAGGATTGTAGACATCCGTCATTCTGTCGCTGAAGTGATAACCGTCATACTGCGACTTAAGCATATCCAACATTTCATCATACGAGCATCTGTAGGCCTCCGTCAACTCCTCTATCGGCTCTCTGAAATAACTTTCCAGTTCCTCCTGCGATATACCGCAAAGAGTCTCATACTTGGCGTGCATGCTGATGTCTTTGGGCTGGTTGAAACCACTGAACACACTCACCTGCGAAAATTTTGTCACACCGGTCAGGAAGACAAACTGCAAGTATTCATCCGCCCCCTTGAAGGTAGAATAAAAACCTTTCAGAATGTTGCGGTGTTCCTCCTCCAGATCCTTGTCATAGTCCAGGACGTCGAGAATAGGTTTGTCGTATTCATCCACCAGCACCACGGCACGCAGGCCAGACTTCTCATAAGCCGTTTTCAGCAGTTCGATGAATCTCAACCCGGTGGGAAGACTTTTGTCTGCCTCTATTCCCATTTCACGCTCCCAGGAAGACACATACCCGTCAATCCAACGCTGCAGAACACCTTTCTGGGTAAAGTTCCCTCCATTAAAATCAATATGAAACACCGGATATACCTTCCAGTCCTTCTCCAGCGCCTCCATCTTCAGGCCCTTGAACAACTCCTTACGGCCAAGGAAATAGTTTTTCAACGTAGACAGCAGCAGACTCTTGCCAAAACGGCGCGGACGGCTGAGGAAGTATATTGAACCTTCCTTCACCAAGCTGTAAAGCATATCAGTCTTATCGACATAAACAAATCCGTCCTCTATTATACGGTCGAAGCTCTGTATTCCGATGGGGTATTTCATACTTGGACAATTAATAATGAAAAATTAATAATTTAAAGCGGACAAAGCCTATTTTGTGGGTGTCGCACGTCTTTTACAAAGATAGTGCAAACAGAGTGAAGTACAAAGTGAAAACAAGGTTTTTCTATACACACTTAAAAAGCCTTTAAGCCGCATTTACACGCAGCTTAAAGGCTCTTCTTTTCCGCATCCGCAAGTCTGGGGAAGCCCCTGCACCCGCATTTCGCGACCCGCTTACGCGGGAATTGTTTCAATAGATAAATTTGTAAATGGATAACTAGTTAAAAAGCGAAGACCAGCCTCACGTAGCTGGAGCTGTCATTATAGTAGTAGCCCACACCCATTGCTCAGGTACACGACCCACGCGTCGCTGCGGCTGTCCTCCCCACTCGACCAGTAGCCCGACGAAGAGAGCTTTTTATCACTACCAGAAGCAATCAAACTCTGATTCACAGCCTCCTTCGCACTATACAATTCGACCATCTCCCGTGGAGAAGGGAGATACCAGTCGGAAGTTATACCATTAGGCAAAGTGGCATCCCCAGTGACTTCGCTAAAACAATCCAAAATAGTCACCGGGTAGCTGCCTGCAAAGGCCTTATCGTATGCCTTCAATATCTGGGTATTGTTATACCCCTGAATACTTCCCGGACTGTCATAACCAGAGCCCACATCCTTATTTAGAGCATAATAACCACCTTGTGTATAAAACTCTTGAGTTTCTGCCCACGACTGGATGGTAGTAGATGCATAACTATTTTGCCATACAGATGTAGTTTCTTTCAAGGAAACCACAAGTCCATGCGTACATTGAGGGAAATCCCGTTCCAATGCCGGGTCGGTAGCTGTCGCATCACCTACCCAGCACACTATGCCTACGCAGGCAGCCTTCTGTGCATCTGTCAATGGAGTATCTTCACTTAGCAATGTACCGTCTTTCAGATAGAAGTCGCCTGCCTGCAAGGTTGTTTCTCTATATCCGCCATCCACCTTATACGTTTTGTACTTCCCTGCCGTAGTAATGGATGGTGTGATAGTAAACTCCTTATTCCCATCATCATAGCTTCCAGTGAGCGTCGCCCCCTCTCCTTGTGCTACGGGATTTACAAGATAGCGGTACGAGCCGTCCGACATCAGGCAAGGACTGTAATTCCCGCTAAACTCTGCCACAGCAGAAAACACTGTATAAGGTTCCTGACCTTCGAATTTATACACCGTCTCAGGCATTTCAATCACCGCCATGGCCATACGGTGAGTCATGCGGAAAGAGAGTGAGAGTGTGCCGGCAGCATTAGCTGTTACCGTACCGGTAGCGGTCATCAGGTCGGAAGCGGTATAGTTAGCATAATCACTTTGGTCTGCTTTCGGCTGCCAATCGCTGATAAGCGGGGCAAAGAAAGCAGCAGCATCTGTAGTGACATCTGTAACGGTTACATTCCCCTCCATATCTTCCTGATACGGATAGTAGAGAAAATAACGTTCGTTTGCCACTCCTCCATAAAGGTCTGTACCTGCCGGAGCCTGCCAGACGAGGCTTCCGTCTGTACCTTCTGTAGCAGTCAGGCAGATATTGTTATAAACTATCTCGGTGCCCCGCACGATGTAAAGCCCGCATTGGTCACCGGCAGTAAACGTTGTGGTGTAACCGTTTTCTGTGGCACGGCTACCGTCTGTCGCTTCAGCGGCATAGCCTCCGTCCGTCACGGTGATAAGGAAGGGCTGCGCATGGCTGCCGTCCGTTTCACCGGGAACCAGCTCCTGCCGGCAGGAGGCAAGGGCAAGCGGAATCACCGCCGCTGCCCAAAGTATATGTAGGATATTTCGTTTCATTGTCAATTGTCCAACTAGATAAATAAATTAAAGGGATGAATAGTTAAAAAGCGAAGATCGGCCTCACGTAGGTTCTCTGGTTCAGATTCTTATAGTAGTAGGTCATGAACCCAGTGTACATGTACACGTTCCACGCATATAAGCCGTAGGACTCCTTGTACTCCCCACTCGACCAGTATATGGCATCATTCAAACCGTCACCACGAGCGGCGGTAAGGGAGGAATTGATTATATCCCGGGTATAAGTGCCCTTATTATTATCAATATCATCCACATCCTTATAACAAAGGATATGCAATTCTTTCGGTGAGGGCAGGAACCAGCCGGTACTGTTATCGGGAGCAGGATTTGTATCATTAAAATCGTCTATAGCTGCTACAGGTTTGACAATGTAGTCCGACTTATCATTATTCTGGCAATACGTATTGTAAGCACGCAGCACAACCGTATTCTGGTAACCGAGGATATAATTGATTAATTCTCCTGCGCCTTTTCCTGAAGCAATGGACTTGAAATTCCTCTTACTACCATGACTGAAATTATCGCTGCCTTGGAAATCTGCAACCGATTCATACGAATATTGCCAGTCTATTTCTTCACTGCCGTCATAAGTAGCATCCTTCAATGCCACGGCAAGCCCATGAGTACAGTCCGGATGTTCGGCACGCATGATTACGTCATACTCCAGACTGGCTGGGGTATTTCTGTCTGTCTGAGGAGTGGTTTCCGAAGGCGTCCAAAATACGATGCCAACCACAGGATTTGCATCATCGTTTTTCGGTTGCGGTTTTTCAGGCGTTGTTACCATTGTTCCATCAGCATAAATCAAACGCAGACCACCATCAGAGGTCGTACCGTCTTGATAAATGTAATCACCTTTCTTCACCTCATCAGCAGTGTAACGAACCAAAATTTCTTTACTTGTAACAACCTCACTCTCATTGCTATCTGTCCATGCTCCACCACTTACTTCTTCAAGCTCCAGTCCCTTGGCGTTTACTTTTACGGTATAATTATAACGGCTGCCAGCCCCCAATTCTATGGCTGCATCGGGTACATAGCTGTATGTAGTGCCATTCAAAGTCACAGTAATAAAAGCTGTACCTTGTGCAATGGTCTGCGGAGCAACAAGAGCTTCGTAAACCACTGTTCCCGCCGTATGATAGGGAGTGATGGAGGCAGGATTACCGCCCTCTGTATTCAAACCGATGAACTTCAGCGTAGCTTCCTCCACACGGTTGATGCCGTCACCCGGAGTAAGGGTAACAGTCAGGCGTGCCGTGCGGTGAGTGAATTCCAAGGTAGGATGCTCAAATTCCACCGCATCGGAATGGGCATAAATGTAGTCACTGCTTTTGAAATTTTCCAAAGAACTCAGGTCAGCCTTCACCTTCACCTCCGGCATGGATAAATCAGCCGCATTATATGGCCACCATGCGGTGACTGTAATATCTGCATGGCTTGTCCAGTAAAACGGAGCTGCGCTGCTTAGCATGGCATTCTCTTTGTTCGCACCAGTTGCGCTCACGGTGTATGCCTTCACTTCAGCACCCACCTGTAGAGCCACGTCCGTCACTCCTTCCCAGTTGCCGTCCACCGTGGCACGGCTTGCCACGGACTCCAGTCCACCGGCCTCTATCACCAAAGGGTATTTCCCTTCGGGCAGTCCGCTGCTGTCTGTCCAATCGTTCTGCGTACAGGCCGCTAAAGCCAGCACCGCCGCAGAAAGCATGAATATATGTCTTAATGTTTTCATTGTTCCCTTTTTCTGTAATTGTTATTGCATGTCTGCATCCACTTCACTGTTCTCTTCATCCCATGCGGCTATTTTGCAGCCTTCCAGTGAGATGCCGGTCTTGGTCAGCTTTATACCTATATTATATTGTCTGCCGGCCACCCATTCATTCCGGGCCGCACTTCCGTCTTTGATGGCATTGGCATTGGTAAAATCAAGCCCGGCTGTAAAACTCTGCTCACCCTGCAACTGTGCGGTAAAGGTGACAGGCGCTTCCAACACCTACGGATAGCCTATCAGTGTATAGGCTACAGTGGATGATTCGTCATCCTGAGTGTATGGAGCGTTATTTTCTGCTGCAGAGTTGCCCGCGAACGTCCATTTCGCACTGTTCTCGCCCGAAGCAGCTGCTACCCCCGTCGTCACATCGAACGAGCCCAGGTGCTTGAAGCCTTCCAGGCTCAATGCGGCAGCCTTCACCTCGTCATAGCTCACACCGTTGCCACACTTGATGGTCAGCACCAATTTCGCCATTCTGTGCGCAAAAACGAATGACACATCCGGATTGACCTTACTGCCTTTTGCCTGCGCCCACAGGAAATCAAACTTTGTCTGCTCAGCTTGTTTCCAGGTATCAGCCGTAAGGGTATTCCCGCCCTGAAGGTCGTTCCACGGATAGCAGGCAGTAAATGTCACCTCCTCTTCAGTCTGATAATAAATCTTCTTGCTGTCTTCTTTCGGAGAGAAACTGCCGTCGCCCGCAGCCGTATAATAACATACGTTGGTGTAAGTCACCTCACCGGTCTGACAGCTGACACCTATCTCGTCGTTGGCTTCCCAAGTCTGGTTGTATGCACGCGATGCCCCGTCGATGGTGGCGCTGAAACGTGCTTCATCGGGGGGATAGCTTATCCCTTCATTTTGACAGCCTGCAAAAAGGAATGCAGTGGCAGTTACCGCCAGCATACTTGCTTTCAAGTTTTTCATATTCATAAGTTTAATTCCGTCAATTATCAATTGTAACTTCTCACTTCGCCTCCACATCTCCTACGGAAACGACCTCCCAGTGGTCTATCGTTCCGCTGAAACGTCCGTCCTGGGATACTGATACAGAGCCTTCCAGGTCAACGGGCTCCTTATCCGTATTCACCTTTTCCAGCTCTTCCGTTACATCGGAAGTGACGGAGCTAACGTTTCCGTCCTTATTCCTTATCGTGACCGTAAGCGTCTGGCTATATCCCAGACATACGCCTACGATGCGGCATTTCAGTTCAAGCACCTTTCCGGCACCGGCGCGCGAAAGAGTTTCTGCCGGTTCCACATCGAGCCGGACTGTCTGAGGAGATTCACCAATCTTGCCCGTAGCCAGTTCCACCGAGCCGGATACGCCACTGAGAGAAGCCTCTATATCGGCCACATTGTCCGCATTTCCCCCGTCGAGCGTCACTTTCATGGACACCGGACTAAGCAGGCGCTTCATCGGGACAGTGACACGAAGGGTATCGTCCTTGACCACCTCCAGTTCCCTGGTAGCGGAATACAGATACTCCGGCTGTGCCACAAGGAGACCGTCGGAAGCGGTATTTACCACTGCCGTAGTGCCGTTCAGCGTCATGCCCTGCGGCTCATTATAAGCCAACAGCGTGTACTTGCCCGGTGACAACAACTCCGGATAGCACTGCGACGGATGCGCGGACTGATAAACCTGGCCGCCATTGATACAGAAAGCCCACGCTTGCGGCACGTCCGTTTCCGACGGAGCCTCCGACCAGTCGGCAGTGAGCACAACCGCCCCCTTGTCGGGGTGAGGCATCTGGAATATATCTTTCTTCACACAAGAGGATAATGACACGGCCATGAGTGCCGACACTGCCATTACATTAGATAGAATCCTGTTTCTCATATTGTCGTTCCTCCTTTTCTTAGAATAAGTTCCATACAAGGGTTACTCCGGCATGCACAGGTCCCCACCAGTTCTTGCTTTCCTCGCCCCGGGTCACACGCACGCCGTCAATGGTGACATATTTCTCATAGTCGGCACGGAGGTAGCCCAGCCCAAGGCTGAAATCCATGGCGAAAGCGTTGTTAAGCCGCATACGGTAACCTCCCGTGATGCCTCCGCCCATCAGGTCGCCCTGCTTGCCGGTGGAGGACAACTTGTAGTCAAAGGCACCTGCCTTATACATGACTCCCATGTAGCCGCGCTTTTCATGCCCCAGGTAATACCGCACTTCTGGAGTGACTTCCCAAAGGGCATAGCGGCGGTCGTTGTTGTTCCAGGTCCACGAGGTGAAAGTTCCGTCGACCGACACTCCTACATGGCGGTTGATGCGCCATTCCACGCCCAGGTCCGGGGTAAGAGTTGCCCAGCGCAGCAGGTTGGCACGAAGGGCAAAATGGCAAGGGGCAGCCTTTGCTTCCGCTTCCGTCTGAAGGTGTGCCTGTTCCGCAGCCAGACGCTCCTGTTCTTTACGCTCGGCTTCCGCCTTCTCACGTGCGGCCCGTTCGGCAGCCAGACGCTCGGCCTCAGCCTTTTCCTTTGCTTCGCGCGCGGCGCTTTCTGCCGCTTCGGCTGCCAGCCGTTCACGCTCCGCCTCGCCAGACACTTTCCGGTTGTAGGCCTCTACCCTGGCGGCAGCTTCCGGACCGGCTATGCGTGCCACTTTCTCCACACTGGCCGGAAAGGTAACTACCACCACGTTACGCATCTCTCCCTGATAAGGAGAGGCAATATGGCGGTCGGTCACGAACATCGATTCTGTGACCTTTCCACGGAGTATCAGTTCCGATTTCACACGAAGGCTGCGCAGACGGGACATCCTTGTGGAAGAAATTCCCTTGCCGGATGAGGCACCTTAACTGCTCACGCTGATATAGCGTTCGCCGTTCTTCAACTGTTCCATATTGGCCGACAAGACAGACAAGAGCTCCTCAAGGCTCTTTTCATTTCCACGGTACGGAACGTAAAACATATCTTTTTCCGCTTTGAAACGGAACAGATAGGTGGTGTCTGCACCAGTTTGAGAGAATAACGGAACTCCCACACTGGCGAGATACGTCGCAAATAAGATTCGCTTGATTATCATACTATGTATATATGTGTTATGGTTTTATCCCCCACAGATAAAAAAATACGCAATGGATAGATTTCTTCTTATTTGGGTACAAAATATATAAATCAAAGAGAAAATGGGAAAATGAAAAAAAATTATCCTAATTTTTTCAAAGTCCAGGATGTATCTTCTCTGCCAAACTAAAAAATCTTGTCCTTGCAAAAACTTCCTTTTCTCCCTACATATTCTCCCAAACGTCAGGACAAATTCTCTGTTTCACACTGTGAAATACAAAAACCACAGTGTGGGATACATATTTCACACTGTGGGATACAAATCCCGCACTGTGAAACAGAGAATTCTCAAAGGCAAAATAAAGTATGCGGCAGGGCATCCGAACTTTATCGCAGGAGCTGCCGGAAGTATCCGGCGGACAAGACAAAAAAAATCCAGAAAGCCGACACATCTACGAATGTCAGCTTTCAGGATTTACAGCCAAAGGCAAGGCTAGCCTCTCAAACTATATTATTACCAGCGCAATCAGCTGGATAAACAGAATCAGGAATACCATGGCGATAGGATATACCGTAGCGTATGCCACTCCCGGAATATTACTGTCTGTCATCGAATCGGCAGCAGCCAGACCAGGCGTACTGGTCATACCTCCGGTAATGGTACCTAACAAGTCGAGCAGGCTTACCTTGAAGACCCAACGACCGACTATAGCAGCCAACAGCATGGGTACCAATGTAACCAACGCTCCGACTCCGAAAAGCAGGAAACCACTTTCCTGGAAGGTGGCCACCAAGGTCTTTCCGGCTGAGGTTCCTACCTCTGCCAGGAACAGCAACAAGCCCAACTGACGCAGCAACTGATTGGCAGGACCTGACATGGACCACATAATCGGACCTGTCTTACCAATGGCGCTCAGGAACAAAGCCATCATCAGTACGCCTCCGGTCAGCCCCGGAGAGAAAGTCATGCCACCTCCGAAAGAGATATGCAGTTTTCCGAACAATACGCCCAACACAATACCCATAGCTATCGGGAAGAAGTCTGTATCCGACAAACGCTTTACATCATTTCCCAACAAACGGGCTACTGCCTGAATACCTTCCTTTTCGCCTACCACCATCAGCTTGTCACCAAACTTCAGTGCCAGTTCCGGTGAGGGAGACAAGTCAATACCGCTTCGGCGTACGCGAGTAACCGTACAGCCAAAGTTCTTCTGCAGGTTCAGTTCGCCCAACTGTTTGTTAATCATATCCTTCTTGGTGAGCAACAAAGATTCAATGGTCTGTGTATGGCTCAACGGGAGTTCACCTTCTTCACGTTCGCCCAACATCAGTGCCAGACTATTCAATGAATTCTCACTGCCCACAGCCTGAATACAGTCACCTTCCTGCAATACGGTATGAGCTTTAGGAATCAGAATCTCTTCTCCCCGTTTCAAGCGTGAAATTACAGCACCCGTCATGGCACGTATGTTCAACTGGATGAGCGTACGACCAAATACCGTAGGATTCGTTACCCGAAACAAGCAGGTACCCAGTTCCGGAAACTGGCTGCGCCGTTCCTTCTCCAGTCTGCGTGCTTCTTCATTCAAGTCCACCCCCATCAGTTTGGGAAGCAGCTTCACAAAAAGAATCACCCCAATCACCCCAAACGGATAAGCAATACCGTAGGCAATGGAAGCCAACGGCGACTGGGTGCTGTCAATGGCTACCGCCAAACCAGGCGTACTGGTCAAGGCACCGGCTATCAGACCCACGATACTGGGCGTATCGATGTCAAAAAGATATTTCATTCCGACCCCTGTCAGGCAGGCAGAAGCCACAATCAGCAGTGTAATCAGAATCAAGGTTTTTCCCTTGCTCCGGAACGAATGGAAGAAACCCGGACCGGCCTGAATGCCAATCGTAAAGATAAACAACACCAGCCCGAAGGTTCCCAGTTCCTTTGGAATGGATACCCCCCAATGCCCGAAGGCAAGAGCAATAAAAATTACGGCAGACACATCGAGCGATAGGCCCATCACTTTGATACGTCCGAGCATAAAGCCCAAGGCTACAATCAAGAAAATTGCAAAATACGAAGTTTGCAGTAAGTCTGTCAACATGGTTAATAAAGATAAATGAATAAAACTGGGATAAAGATAAGCAAATTTTATGAATATCTTTATCCCAGCTTCTGAATTCACTCCTGTAGACTGCCTATATACTCGTAAAGCTTCTTATAAAACGCATGCTTGGTCAATGTGGAAGCATCGCCCAGAATAATCAGTTTCATACGGGCACGGGTGATGGCTACGTTCATGCGGCGCAAGTCATTGAGGAAACCAATCTGACCGTCTTCATTGGCACGTACCAGACTGATAAGAATCACGTCACGCTCCTGCCCCTGAAAGCCATCCACCGTATTGATGGTAATCAAGGAGCGATAAGGCTTGAAAAAAGCATCTTTCCTTACCAGCTGACGCAAATACTGCACCTGAGCCTTATAAGGAGAAATCAACCCTACATCAATCCGTTCTTCTAAAAAGCGTTCCCGGCCGATTTTCGTGATGTACTCCTTTAACTGACCGATGGACAATTCAGCCTCCGGTTTATTGATTCGTCCGTAGTTTTCACCTACAAACTCTTCGTTGCAGTCCATGCCTTCCGTATTTATCCACTCTATCGGCGTATCAAAATCCAGAATGCTACGGTATTTCACTTCAGGAGCCGACTGCAACATTCCTCCATAAAACCAGTCAGACGAGAAACGCATAATTTCGTCGTTCATACGATACTGTACCTTCAGCAAGGATACCACCTCCGGCTTGTTTTTCACGATGGCCTGCATCAATGTATGCCCTAACCCCGCACGCAAGGCTTCCGGATTCTTTACCGTAGGCGGCAACTGACAATGGTCGCCAGCCAAAATCGCCCGGTCGGCTTTACGAAGCGGAATCCAGCAGGCTGCTTCCAATGCCTGAGCCGCCTCATCGATAAATACCGTTCCGAACTTCTGTCCGGTGAGCAAGCGGTTGGCACTACCCACCAGCGTGCAGGCAATCACCCTCGCTTCACTGAATAAGGATTCATTGATACGGATTTCCAGTTCCGTGGCGCGGTCTTTCAGTGAATTGATTTTTTGCCGGATACTTTCCCGGTCATTTCCTTTCCGGCTACGGGTATACAGTTCACGAATCGCCTTACGGATACTCCATAGCTGGGGATAGTCGGGATGCGACTCAAAACGACGTTCGTACGTAAACGACAGCATCTTATCGTTTACCCGACTGGGATTCCCGATACGGAGCACGCTGACACCACGGTCTACCAACTTTTCACTAATCCAGTCAACGGCCATGTTACTCTGTGCACATACCAGTACCTGATTTTCACGATGAAGTGTTTCATAAATAGCCTCCACCAGCGTAGTAGTCTTACCTGTTCCCGGAGGGCCGTGTACAATGGCCACATCCTTGGCATGCAATACTTTATTCACCGCTTCATCCTGTGTGGCGTTCAACCAGGGGAAACGTACGGGTTGAAACGAAAAAGTAGATACAGGCTGCGTACCATGAAAAATATCCCTTAACTCTGCCAGTCGGTTGTTCTTGGCAGAAATGACCTGCTTCAGTGCCTCGAACATCAGGCGATAGCTGGTTTCATCAAAATAGAGTTGTACCCCGACCACTTCTTTGCTCTGCAGCGTAAGCAGTGCATTGGCATCCGGCAAGATGACTACCATGCGGTCTTCCTCCACGTAATTCACCGTGGCTACGAAATTCAGGTAAGTCAGTTTCCCCGACATGTCCTGCGTAAAGAAACAAACCGGTTTTCCATATTCAAACAGATGCTCTATCTCCTTGTCTTCTTTTCGCTCTACTTCAATGACCAACTGATTCAAGGCATTGTAATAGCTCCGTCCCAACGATAACGGATACCAGCACATGCCCCGTTTGATTTTCCGACCAATTCCCATCAGCTCCGTCTGCTGCTGGAACTGCTCCTTTTCGTATTCATACTCTAATTTCAGCAATTCATAGTGATGCTGCAAGTATAAAACAGGCGATTTTATTTGAGTACCTTCCTTATTCATTTCCTTCTACATTTGATTTGCTTTCTGCCAGCATCTGGGCACGCGACTTACTCTGCGTCACCACGTAGACACCTGTAAAAATCAACAGCGCCGCTACAATCTTCACCCAACCGAAAGTTGCCATACCGGCAAGTACGGCCACACAACTTCCCACAACCGGCTGCATGTAGTTATACATACTGACTACCGTAGGACGCAAGGATTTCTGACCTACCAGCATCAAAATATAAGCCACATACGTACCAAAGAGTATGACATAACCGACTTCCAGCCATACTTCTACCGGAAAAGCTGCCCAGTCCATCACCGAAAAGTCATGATAAGAGAAGGGTATAAAGCATATCGCCGCATAAGTAAACATCCATTTCATCAACGTAATCACGTGATAACGCGCAATCAGCTTCTTAAAAATGGTCAGATAGCAGGCAAAACTAATCTGAGCTGCCATACAAAGTGCATCTCCCCATACGCTACCACCTTCCGTATCTCCTCCCCGGTTGCTCAGAATCAAGGTCAGGGCACCGATGGACCCAAGAAATATCCCAATCACCTTTTTCGGAGTAACGGGTTCTTTCAGGAAAAGAGCCGCTAAAATCATGGTTACAATCGGCATGGTAGTAGTCATAATAGACGCATCGACCGGAGAGGTCAGTGACAAGCCGAAAGTAAAACACCCCTGATTGCAGACAATCCCCAACAAGGAAGCAAAGAACAGCATCAGCAAATCGTGCGGATTGACCTTCTCCTGCTTTACAAAGAAAGAGGTAGCCCAGAAACACACGGCCGCTCCTATCATACGCATATTCGCCAGTGTGAGTCCGGTAATACCCGCTTCCATGGCTGCCTTGCCTACCGGCGACATCAATCCCCACATGCTTGCAGCCAATAACAATGAAATATGAGCTTTTACAGAACCTTTCATGATTTAGTCTCTTTAAATTTCTGCAAAGTTACGAGGTTTTTGAAAAAAGGGCCGGTCGGGCGTTGATTTATTCCCGGGAATTTTCTATTTTTGTTTGACGCGTTAAAAAATACAGTCCATGAAAAAGCAAGCTGAATATATCAAGCGCATTGAGATAAAGGGCTTATGGGGCCGAAAAAACATTGCCTGGGATTTACGCCCGGATGTAAACATCCTGAGTGGAGTAAACGGTATCGGGAAAAGTACGATTCTGAACAACTCTGTCCGCCGGCTGAGTGACCTGGAAGGAGGAGCCCTGAGTAATGGCATACATCTGGGAGTGTCTTTCACTTTCTATCCGGAAGATGCCACTTATATCCACTTCGATGTGATAAGAAGTTTTGACCGTCCGCTGCTCAGTTCCGGATTATTGGAAAAAATCGGTAACCAGAATGTCAAGACTGAACTCGACTGGCAGCTTTATCTCCTGCAGCGACGCTATCTGGATTATCAAGTGAACATCGGCAACCGGATTATCGAGCTTCTGACCAGCGGCAAGCCCGAAAATCAGGCCAAGGCAGCCGAAATCTCTCTGCCTAAAACCCATTTCCAGAACCTGGTAGACGACCTGTTCAGTGAAACGGGGAAAAAGATTCTCCGCCAGAGCAATGAAATACAGTTTGAACAAGACGGCGACATATTAACCCCTTATCAGCTTTCTTCCGGTGAAAAGCAGATGCTGGTCATCCTGCTCACCGTACTGGTGCAGGACAACCAACCATGTACCCTCTTTATGGACGAACCCGAAATCTCACTTCATGTAGAATGGCAGCAACGGCTTATCTCGCTCATCCGAAGCCTGAATCCGAACGTGCAAATTATACTGACCACCCATTCACCGGCACTTATCATGAACGGATGGATGGACGCCGTTACCGAAGTGAGTGACATTACAACCCTTTAAAAACATGTAGCCGTATGGGAAAAAGACTGACTGAAAACCTTTCTTCCCTGTACATTGGAGCGGCTAACAGCCTTAAGCCCAAGCGTGCAAGAAGAAAAATCGTGGCCTACGTAGAAAGCTATGATGATATTTCTTTCTGGAGATCCATACTTGCGGAATACGAAGACAATACCCGCTATTTCGAAGTCATGCTCCCCTCTCAGACTTCATTGGCTAAAGGTAAGAAAACCGTACTGATGAACCAGCTCGGGAAGCAATTAGGCGAAAATATGATTGCCTGCGTGGACAGCGATTATGACTACCTGTTGCAAGGACGTACCAACACCTCCCGATACATCATCGAAAATCCCTACGTGATGCAAACCTATGCATACGCCATTGAGAACTACCATTGCTATGCCGAAGGGTTGCATGAAATCTGCGTCATGGCTACGCTGAACGACCATAAGCTGATTAATTTCCCGGAATTCATGAAGCTTTATTCCCAGATAGCCTATCCGTTGTTTATATGGTCTGTCTGGTTTTACCGGAGACATATTCTGTCAGAATTCTCACTACTGGACTTCTGTTCCTATGTAAAGCTTGATCAGGTTAGTACCCACCATCCGGAACGCAGTCTGGAAACCATGGCCAAAAAAGTCAACCGCAAACTGCATGACCTGGAACGCCATCATCCGGAAGCGCTGGAAGAGATTGAAAGCATGAAAAAAGAGTTCGACCGCCTGGGAGTACATCCGGACAATACCTATATGTTCATTCAAGGCCATCACATTATGGACAATGTAGTGCTGCGACTGCTCATTCCCGTATGCACCGTGCTCCGCCGGGAAAGAGAACAGCAAATCCATGACCTGGCCCTCCACGACATGCAGCTTCATAACGAGCTGACCAGCTACCAACGAAGTCAGGTAGGCGTGGAAGTCGTTATTCACAGAAACAATTTCTACAAAGAATCTCCTTTGTACCAGATGATACGGAGAGACATTGAGAAATTTCTCAAAATCATCCGTTAGCCGGCATTTCCCTATCCAATTATAGGAAATCCCCTACAAAAGAATGGGCGTTTTCATCTTGACCGGAGAATTTTCTTCCGCTAACTTTGTGCTATCAACAAAGCTGGAGGAATCACACTCTCAGCCGGAAAAGACAATGCTTATGAGAACAAGAACATTTATTCTTTGCCTGCTGGCCCTTTGCCTGAGCACAATCCGGGGCTACGCATCCGGTCTGGGCGACTTCCGGGTCAATGCCCGCTTCCTGACCGACCGAATGGCCTTTGAACTGCACCTCAACAGCAACCAGTACAACGACCTGTACGAAATCAATTACGACTTTCTCTGCAATATAGGTCCATACGTTTCTGGCATTGCCGTTGCCGACACTCGTGCAATGGATGCATATTACCGCTACCTGGACGAACGAAACGACGACCTGCGATGGGTACTTTCACAAGCCGAATACGTACGCTTCATCGATATTGAATATTTCTTCCGTCCCATTTATGCCATCAACAACGTATGCTATCTGCGTGTGTATAAAATTTATCCGAACAGAACCCATTTCTACTTCGGACCTCCCCGTCATTACCAGACCTACAGGGGCGGACATTGCCGGGCACATTTCGGGGGAGTTAGCTACTACCGGCGTAACTATCCTGCACGCTACCACCATCCGGTGTACAGCCGTCCGTGCCGAGTCAGTCCGCAGATGCGACCGAACGACTTTGCTGGGCCACGTCCGGGAAATCGTCCTCCGCAGAAGCCCAACTGGAAGCCTGCACCTCGTCCGGACCGGAGACCTGTCTCAGTGGGCAGACCCAATTATCGCCCGCCTCAGCATTCAGACCACAAACCGCAGGCACGCCCGCCTCACAATCCTCACAAGAACCCAGGCTTCAGGCCTCAGGAAAGACCAACCCGACGCCCGGAGGTAAGTCCCGACAAGATGCGTCCGAAACAAATCCGGGAAAAAAGTAACATGAAAGAAGAAGAGCGTAAATCTCTCTCCAAACGATTATAAATAAAAAAGTGCTGAATCAGGAATTATCTTTTCCAGGTTCAGCACTTTCTTTTATATCAAAAGATTCTCAGACTAAGCGGATACCCCCTTCTTCCAGCACCACCAGTCTTTTCTTATATAAATCGCCAACCGCTTTCTTGAAAGTCTTCTTACTCACACCGAAGGTCTGGTAAATTACCTCTGCATCGGTCTTATCATTCAGCGGGGTAAATCCGTCATTATCCTTAATATACTGAAGCAATACTTCAGAAAAATCATCCACCTTCCGGGCACCGGCCTTCTGCAATTCCAAATCAATCTTTCCATCCGGACGTACCTGTTTCACAAAAGCACTCAGGTGCATTCCTGCTTCCAAAGTCTGGAACACCTCGTTATGGAACAGCATACCGCTAAACTGATTTTCAACAATCACCTTGTAGCCTAAATCCGTACGCTGCCATACCATGACACTTACCTCCTGTCCCGGCTGATACTCCGGTTTCTCCGTAGAAAGATAATGCTCCACCTTGGCAGAAGCGACAATACGGTAACTTTCTTCATCCAGATGCACATGCACCACATAGCGCTTTCCTTTCTGCATCTTCATTTTCTGCTCACGGAAAGGCACGAACAAGTCTTTCATCAATCCCCAGTCAAGAAAGGCGCCGAACTGATTGACCCATGCCACCTGCAGACAAGCAAACTCACCCACCTGTACATAAGGCTGCAGCGTAGTAGCGACCAGACGTTCCTCCATATCGAGGTAGATAAATACATTCAGGATGTCTCCCGGTTTGGTACCTTCGGGCACATATCGTTTCGGAAGCAAGATTTCACCGTCCTCATCTCCATTGAGGTACACGCCGAAGTCCACTTCCTTCACTACTTCCAGCTGATTATATTTTCCTAATTTTATATGACTCATAACAACTCTTTATTTCCGCCAAAGATAGCATAAAAAACTCATATACTCGCACTGCCTTCCCTATAAAGAAAAACTAAAAATATTTTTATTTTTACACCGCAAAGTAAGTGGTAAACCGCCGTGACTTGTTTTATAGGAAAAACATACATCATTAAACTTTATATCTATGAAACTCTACACTATTTTAGGAAGTTTTCTGGGGCTCTCTTTGTGCATGACCATCGCTTCATGTCACTCTCCCCAACCTACCAGTGAAATTACATGGAGCACCTTCAACATCCGCTACGACAATCCTTACGACAGTCTGAACAGCTGGACATACAGAAAGGATACTGTAGCCAATTTCATCAAGGCACAAAATCTGGACATTGTAGGTATGCAGGAAGTCCTGCACCACCAGCTTGAAGACCTGAAAGCCCGTCTGCCAGAATATGCCGAAGTCGGCGTGGGACGGGAAGACGGAAAGACACAAGGCGAATATGCCCCTCTGTTCTATAAAAAAGACCGTTTTGAATTACTGGACAACAACACATTCTGGCTGTCACAATACCCCGACAGTGTAGGCTTCATCGGATGGGACGGTGCCTGCACCCGTATTGCCACCTGGGCCAAGCTGAAAGACAAGACCAACGGAAAAATCTTTATGGCCATCAATACGCACTTTGACCATGTGGGAACAGAAGCCCGTAAAAAAGGCGCTTTGCTGATTATTGAAAAAATAAAAGAAATCGTAGGCGACCAGCCTGCCGTAGTTACCGGAGACTTCAATGTATCCGACCAGTCGGAAGCCTACCAGACCATCACCGGCAACAGTTTCGTGCTGAAGGATGCGCATAAGACAGCTCTCCAGCAAGAAGGTGCCAGCTATACCTTCCATGACTTCGGACGCATTCCTGCCGATTCATGTGAGAAAATTGACTTCATATTTGTCACTCCCCAAATAGAGGTACAGCGCAGCTACATTCCTGAAGAAAACCGGGAAGCAAAGAAATTCCTTTCCGACCATAATCCGGAAATCGTACACCTTTCTTTCTAAAAAGACTGATAAATCGAGGAAAAAATTATCCCGTCCGCCGGTACACATACCGGGACGGGATTTTTTTGATATTATACGATGCGTCCGTCTACCAGATGGATGGTACGGTCGGTCTGCATGGCCAGTTCCTCATCGTGCGTAACGATGACAAAAGTCTGCCCTAACTTGTCACGCAGTTCAAAGAACAACCGATGCAATTCTCCCTTGTTCTGTGTATCCAGACTTCCGGAAGGCTCGTCCGCCAAGATTACCGAAGGATGATTCATTAAGGCACGGGCTACAGCCACACGCTGCTTTTCGCCACCCGAAAGTTCTGCCGGCTTATGCGTGGCCCGCTCCGACAATCCCAGGAAATCCAATAAATCCAATGCTTCCTTTCGGGCAGTTCCCGCCGACTTGCCTTGAATCAAAGACGGCATCATGACATTCTCTACCGCCGTAAACTCAGGCAACAGCTGGTGAAACTGAAAAACAAAACCGATTTCCCGGTTCCGGAAGGCAGAAAGTTCTTTTTCTTTCAGACGGTTCACCTCCGTACCGTTCAATATAATTCGTCCTCCGTCCGGCTTGTCGAGTGTACCCATAATTTGCAGCAAGGTAGTCTTTCCCGCCCCACTGGGACCTACAATACTGACCACTTCACCTTTCCCGATTTCAAGGTCAATCCCCTTCAACACCTGAAGTGTACCAAAACTTTTGGTTATCCCTTCCAACTGAATCATACGACTTTACAATTTACGAATTACATACTCCGCCAGATAGCATCCGAATACGGCCGGCATATAGCTGACGGTTCCTGCGGTAGACTTCTTGTTCTGCTCATCATCTACCAATATCACGGCATTTGCATCGGCCTGCTCCGTACTGAATACCACCGGCAGCTTCCGCTTCATATCCATTTTCTGCAGACGCTTACGCACCGCCTTGCTCAACCCACAATGATACGTATCCCACAAATCCGCAAAACAAATCTGCGTGATATCCCGTTTGGCTCCGGCTCCCATGCTGCTGACAATCTTCAATCCGCGTTGCAAGGCATGATATATCAGATAGCACTTAGGAGCTACCGTATCAATGGCATCTACCACAAAATCAAACGCCGCACTATCCAGCAGTTCAGGTATAGCCTCATCTTTCAGGTAAACCGGCAACACGGTCAGCTCCAGTTCCGGATTAATATCCCGGAAACGTTCAGCCAGTACCTCTGCCTTTGGACGTCCGATAACGGAATGAGTGGCCGGCAACTGACGATTGATGTTACTCGGCTGTACCGTATCGGCATCTACAATCGTCATTCGTCCCACTCCGGCACGGCAAATCATTTCAGCCGCATACGCACCTACTCCTCCCAGGCCTACCACCAGCACGTGCGCCTTACGCAGACGCTCCATCTTCTCTTCACCTAACAGCAATTCCGTGCGCTGCTGCCATTCTTTCTTATTTTCTTCGCTCATGAATCTTTCTTAAACCATTTATAAAACCAGTTGCCCACCTTGTCATAATACTGCGTTTCGGCCCATCCACGCGGATCGGCAAAACTTAACGCCTCATTCGGGTCACCCTTCTGGTCAGGATACAGCAGCATGATACTGTTGTTATTAAAATATCTGGATACCTGCATGGGCAAGCGTTCAAAAGAAGAATCGTACGAAATAGACCCTCTTCGTGAGCTGACAATGACCAGCAGATGATCGTAATTCACCTGTCCTGTAATAATCAGCAAGTCATCCCAGTTATCCAGTTCCTGGTATTCCGTCATCACATCCTTGTGCTTCTTCTGGATATATCCCTTGATATACCCCAAGGTCTGGGGATGGGCAAAGAAATGCAGACGGCATCCCAGCTGACTGCTCATGCGGCACAAATGCGTAATCCATTTCACAAAGCCATGCTCAAATTCCGATTTAGGAGGCACCGCCACAATGATGCGTCGCAGCGTATTGACCGGCATCAGGAAGCGGGCAATCATCACCTGTTGATAAGTATTTTTCAGCAAATCTTCCGTCAAATTACCAAAGAACGAATCCACGATATTGGCCTTGTTATGCAAACCAATGACAATCGTAGTCGCTTCAGTTTCCTTGGCTGTATGCAAAATACCCGTAGCAATGTTCAAGTCGAAGCGCGACACTGTTTTCAGAAAGACATTGGCCGATGCAGCAATCTGAGCCGCCCTTTCCAGACTTCTCTTTCCCCGCATCTCCAGCCGGACAGAATCATTGTTATCATTAATCACATTCAGTGCCACCAGATTGTCCGTCCGCTTTTCATCACGTACCACCAGCGCCAGCTGCATCAGTTTATCCAGTGTGTCCGGATTGGCCACAGGAATCAGGATACGTTCCTTTTGCTGTTCTTTTTCTTCATCCAGCTCCGCATCATCCATCGCAATTCGTTTGGCCGCATGCTCCGTAATAAACGAGCTGACCACACACGTCACCAGAATCAGCAGAATGGTACCATTCAGTACATCTTCGTTCAACAAGCGCTCTCCACTGGGCAGAATAATGTTGTAACCCACCAGTACCGCTGCCAGGGTAGCCGCAGCCTGTGCATTACTCAATCCGAACATCAGCTCCCGTTCTACCGCCTTCATGCGATATATTTTCTGTGTCAACCACGAAGCAATCCATTTGCCTAACAGTGCCACCACAATCATGACACCCGCTACCTTAATGGAATCGAGATGGCCGAACAACACATTCACATTAATCAGCATTCCCACTCCGATAAGGAAATAAGGAATAAACAGCGCATTTCCCACAAACTCCAGGTGACTCATCAGCGGAGAAACATGCGGAATCAGGCGGTTCAGCACCAACCCGGCCAAGAAGGCACCTAAGATTCCCTCCATACCAATCAGCTCCATCAATCCGGCTCCCAAGAAGACCATGGCCATCACAAAGATATACTGCACCACCTGGTCACTGTAACGACGGAAGAACCAGCGTCCGATGCGAGGGAAAGTCAGCATAATCACCACGCTCAGCACCACGACTTTCAGCACCAGCCACACCCAGAACATATCCGAAGTATCGCCCTTGTACATACCTGCAATGACGGCCAGAACCAACAAGGTCAGCGTATCCGTCACCGCCGTACCTCCTACCGCAATGCTGACAGCCCGCTGCCGGTTGATACCGTAACGAATCACAATCGGATAAGCTATCAAAGTGTGCGAGGCATACATACTGGCCAGCAGCACAGAAGTAATCAGTCCGTACCCCAGCAAGTTCAGGTTGGTCCACACACCAATACCCAGCGGGAAGATAAAGGCCAGCAAGCCCAATACCGTAGCCTTCACACGGATACTCTTGAAATCTTCCATGTTCATTTCCAGTCCGGCCAGGAACATGATATAATACAGCCCCACCTTACCGAAAAGCTCAAAGCTGCTGTCGCGCGCCAGAATATTGAATCCATGTTCCCCGATAACGATACCGGCCAGAATCATTCCGATGATGTGCGGAATACGCAGACGTTCCAGGACAATCGGAGCAAACAAGATAATTACCAGCACCAAAAAAAAGATCCACGTAGGATCAGTGATGGGAAAATCTATATTGAGATGAACCAAATCTAACAAATCTTTCATATATGAGGGGCTGTTCGGTTTAAATTTATGGACAAAAATACGAAAAAAGTTCCGTATTTCCCCTTTGGTATTCCAAAATGTTTTAATTTTGCGGTTCAAAGGATACAAGTAGAAGAAAAAACTATCTAACTAAAATACAGAAAGCAATACAATCACGGAATTTATTAACTTAAACAAGAAACATAAGAAATGAAAGTAGCTATTGTTGGTGCAAGCGGAGCCGTAGGACAGGAGTTCCTGCGTGTGCTCGATGAAAGAAACTTCCCGGTAGATGAACTGTTGTTGTTCGGATCTTCAAGAAGTGCCGGACGAAAATACACTTTTCGCGGAAAAGAAATCGAAGTAAAACTTCTGCAGCACAACGATGATTTCAAAGGAGTAGACATCGCCTTTACGTCAGCCGGTGCAGGAACTTCTAAGGAGTTTGCAGAAACCATCACTAAATACGGTGCAGTGATGATTGACAACTCCAGCGCTTTCCGTATGGAAAACGATATTCCTCTGGTAGTGCCTGAAGTCAACGCAGAAGACGCGCTGAACCGTCCACGTGGCATCATTGCCAACCCTAACTGTACGACTATCCAGATGGTTGTAGCCCTGAAAGCTATCGAAAACCTGACTCATATCAAACGTGTACACGTATCTACTTACCAGGCTGCCAGTGGTGCCGGTGCGGCTGCCATGGACGAACTTTACGAACAGTACCGTCAGGTATTGGCCGGAGAACCTGTCACTGTAGAGAAATTCGCTTATCAGCTGGCATTCAACCTGATTCCTCAGATTGACGTGTTCACAGACAACGGTTATACAAAAGAAGAAATGAAGATGTACAATGAAACACGTAAAATCATGCACTCAGATGTACAGGTTAGTGCAACTTGCGTACGTGTTCCTGCACTTCGTTCACACTCAGAAAGCATCTGGATTGAAACAGAACGTCCGGTATCTGTAGAAGAAGCCCGCGAAGCATTTGCCAACGGTGAAGGTCTGGTACTGATGGACAACCCTGAAAAGAAAGAATATCCGATGCCGTTGTTCCTGGCTGGAAAAGACCCTGTATATGTAGGTCGTATCCGTAAAGACCTGGCTAACGAAAACGGTCTGACTTTCTGGATTGTAGGCGACCAGATTAAGAAAGGTGCCGCTCTGAATGCTGTTCAGATTGCTGAATACCTGATTAAAGTGAAGAATATCGGATAATTAGTTTATCGGTATTGATATAAAAAGGCATTGCCTGTGAGTCTTAAGCTCCAAGCAATGCTTTTTTATTTTTTTCCTGCCTCAACTTCTAAATCAGCTTTCTCATCATTCGTCTTCCTTCATCACAAAACGTCCTTGTGAATAGTGTATGAAGCAAAAAGGGTTTCTATGTTTCCCTGCTGGGAAACGTACGGTTTCTTGCCGGGAACCGTACGTTTTCGCTACGGGAAACATACGGTGCAGAGAAGGGAAACGTAAAAAATAAAACATCAGTTATCCGAAGATGCTGGTAGTTTCTTATCAAAGAAATCGAGCGTCCAGCTATCCATCCATTCGATATAAGGCACTCCATTTTCAAATTGAACAGGTAACCAAATATAACGGGCATCACTCGGATGCTTAGGCCGCCAGATATCTGCCATAAAGATAAAGGCGTCTTTCTTTCCCGGTACCGGAAGTACATACGTACTCTGTCCGCCAAAAGTGATTTCTGATTTTTCTCCACGGCAAGGATTTGGATGTTGTGTCCAAGGTCCCCAAATACTGGGAGCAGAGAACATGCGCGCTTCATTAGGGTCCCATCCGGTACAGCCGGAAGTAATCATCCAGTACGTACCGTCACTCTTCTTGAATATGGCCGGAGCTTCATTGTGTCCGGCTGGAGCCATACGCACATACTTCCCTGTATGAGTCAGGTAATCATCACTCAATTCTGCAATCTGTAGTGTCAGATTGTCTTCTGACGAGTAAATGTGATAGGCTTTTCCATCTTCATCGACAAAAAGCTGCATATCACGTGCCATTTGTCCTCCTTGCAGGTCGCGTTTCACAAACAAACCTTTGTGAATAGCTTCATACCACATTGGTGTCCACCATTCCTTATACTTCTCTGCATCCAATGTATCCAGCATAGCACGCTGTGTTTCATTCATATCAAAAGGAAGCACTCCCGGATTAATACGTTCCGAACGAATATACTTGAACGGCCCCGTAGGAGAATCCGATACGGCCACTGCCGAACGAGCCGCCGCATAACCTTTTCCTTTCAATTCCAAATGAAACCACATGACAAACTTCTTCGTCTTTTCATTATAGATTACTTTTGGACGTTCCATTACACATCCCTGCACAATGTCACTGGTAGAATCGTTCAACACTACAGGTAAAACAGCTCCTTCATTGTTCCAATCGGTCAGATTAGTAGAAGAATAACACATAATTCCTACCATGGCACTGCTGGTAGAGTCGGATTTATTCTCACCATACCAGTAATAAGTACCATCATGATACAATACACCACCTCCGTGGGCATTTACATGTACTCCCTGATTGTCAGGCCAGATTTCACCACTACGAATTTCTTTAGGAGGTTCGGCCGTACATGCCACCACTCCCCAACAAAAACAAATACTTCCTAAAAGATTAATGAATTTATTTCTCATGGATTGATATAAATTAAAATTAAACGATAATTTCATTCTACTATGGTTGATACTCTTTCCCGACCGTCAGTTTATCACCCGATAAGTCCACTTCAAACAAATGGGGAATACGAATATATACTCCATTCACATCTTTATGGCTATGTACAGACATCAGCCATTTTCCTTCCAAAGTTTGAAACAACATACCGTGACCAAAGTCGGGAGGTGTTATAGGCTTCGGTTCTTGTATCCAAGGTCCGTCTAAAGTACCACTTTCCGAATAGGCTACTCCCTGAGTATATACATTATAAATCCAGCTTGTCCATATCATTCCCAGACGTCCTTTAGCCGTGCGAAACAGATAGGGACCATCCGTCACTTTATTGGGAACTTCCTTTCCGTCTTGCAATTCACGACTCCAAGGACACTCACTGGCCCGAAACAATAGTTTACCTTCTCCTATAGAGCCACTCAAGTCTGGTTTTAATTCAATCTTTTCAATGGTACCATCCCAATTCTGCAGCCACTCATAACAATACACCATGTAAGGCTTTCCATCAGTATCCACCCAAAATGTCCCATCCAAGGTTGGCTTATCTGCCGGCAAATAAGTAGCATCCAGCATCGGACGATAAGGTCCTTCTGGTTTGTCACTAACCAATACATGAGAAGCCCTGCGCTCTATCACATTTCCTTTTACGGTATCTATCTTTACGGCGGTATTCGTGAAGGTAGCAAAATAATAATATTTGTCCTTATAATGATGAAGCTCAGCAGCCCAGATCATCGGTTTAGGTCCCATCCATGAACGAGGATCTGTTTGAGCCACTTCATAAGGTCCACTCCAACGTTTCAAGTCCTTGCTTTTCCATAATTTTCCACCTGTGCCTGTCATATAATACATCTGCGTCTGCGCATCTGCCAGAATACAAGGATCACTCAAACGAATAGAATCCAATGGAAGCAATTTTTTAGCAAGTGACTGTGCATTTACGGTATGAAGCAACAAGCAAACAAACCATAAAAAAGACAATAACCCCGTTTTTTTCATATTCTATAAAAAATCAGATAAAATGAAGTATTTCCAAACCATATAGCACTTGCGGCCAGGCTCTTATGAGAATACCCAAAGAGTCTGGTCGCAGTTCATAATCCCTTATTTACAAAGTTCAATAATTCCCTAAAACAAATCCCATGTACGGATTTCATCTTTCCAATGATGGTCCTTCGGGAAAGGTTTTTCACCCCATGCACGTACGCTGGTCCATTCCTGTGGTGCATCGGTCCAGAAAGGATGAGAAGCTGGAAGTCCCAACGGCAAGAATGCCAGAGAAGTCATATACAAACTTCCGTTGTTGGTATACCAGTCGGCTACATTCGGCTGACGTCCAGTAAATCCGATGGTCAAGAAACCACCTTCATTAAAATTGTGTCCACTGGCAAACATACGTTTCATCACCGCAGTCAATGCACAGCGTACCTGAGCACTGCTTACGCCTGCAGGCAACTCCTGATACCATGCCATCAAAGCCAATGGCTGCATAGTAGCCATACGATAAGGAATGGAACGACCGAATACAGGGAAGGTTCCTTCCGGAGAGATGAAACGTTCCAAAATCAGGCTGAATTTCTGGGCACGTTTCAATGCGCGGTCATAATACTTTCCATAATCTATCCGGCTACGCACTTTTGCATCCTTCATAGCCTGAAGGGTTTCAAGATACATCGGATGGAACACATAACTGCTGTAATAATCGAATGCAAAAGAAGGACCATCGGCATACCAGCCATCTCCCGTATACCATTCTTCTACCTTACGAATAGCTGAATTCACACGATATTCATCGAAT
>OGZB01000434.1_pt1 | contig 25978 bp, 22 predicted proteins | sample 1576691 | NCBI WGS metagenome assembly OGZB01 (sample SAMEA3541479, study PRJEB24748) | human gut metagenome | biome: human gut; feature: human-associated habitat; material: faeces | place: China | collected 2012
TTATAAAATCCTTATGATATGTAAGAAGATGCATGAACTCTCTGTTAGTCTTAACTCCTTCAATTATAAGTTCCTCAAGAGCTCTTCTTAATCGTCTTACCGCCTCAAGTCTGCTGCTTCCAGTCACTATAATCTTGGCAATCATTGAATCATAAAACGGACTCACTTCATAACCTTCAAAAAGATGGCTCTCAACTCTTACTCCATAACCATCTGGAAAATGTAAGAATTTAATAACTCCCGGTGTAGCCGCATTTATTCTGCACTCAATTGCGTGTCCATTGACACATGCATCTTCCTGAGTGATATTAAGCTTCATTCCGGCAGCTATTCTTATCTGTTCTCTTATAAGGTCAATTCCTGTAACCTGCTCAGTTACCGGATGTTCAACCTGTATTCTCGTATTCATCTCTATAAAATAGTAGTCACCCTGTTCATTCACAACGAATTCAACAGTTCCTGCACTATAATATCCTGCTGCTCTGGCAGCTCTTACCGCAGTCTCTCCCATGACTGTCCGCTTATCTTTACATAATCTTGCACTCGGAGCTTCCTCTAAAAGCTTCTGATTATTACGCTGGATTGAACAGTCACGTTCTCCAAGATATATTGTATTGCCATATTTATCCGCAAGAATCTGTATCTCAATATGCCGTGGATTGATTATCAGCTTCTCTATGTACATATCATCATTGCCAAATGCAGCTTTAGCTTCACTCTTAGCGGTTTCAAATGCATTTTCTATATCTTCTCTGCTGAATGCCTTGCGCATTCCTTTTCCACCGCCTCCAGCTGACGCTTTAATAAGTACAGGATAACCAATTCTTTCTGCAATGTGTGCTGCTTCCTCTGCTGTTGCAACCAGACCATCAGAGCCAGGTACAACCGGAACCCCGCATTCAATCATAAGCTGCCTTGCCGACTGTTTATCTCCCATGCTGCTTATTATGTCCGCCGATGGTCCTATAAATATAAGATTGTTCTCCTCACATTTTCTTGCAAATGCAGCATTCTCAGACAGAAAACCATAACCAGGGTGGACTGCCTCACACCCTGTCAGTATTGCTGTTTCTATTATCGCATCCTGATTAAGATAACTTTCAGCCGCCTTTGCCGGTCCAATGCAAACTGCCTTGTCTGCTGCCATAACAGCAAGTGAATCCTTATCGGCTGTTGAGTATACAATTACGGTTTCTACATCCATCTCACGGCAGCATCTGATTATCCTTAACGCTATTTCACCACGGTTTGCTATCAGTATTCTCTTAAACACTTCTGCTACCTCCGTTAATTAAGGATTACAAGCGGCTGTCCATACTCAACCATAGTGCCATTCTCTGCTGCCACTTCCTTAACTGTACCGTCACAATCTGCTGTAACTTCGTTCATCAGCTTCATTGCTTCAATTATTCCAATAACATCACCGGCATGAACGCTCTGCCCTGGTTTTACAAAAGGTTCCTCATCAGGACCTGCTGCTGTATAGAAAGTTCCAACCAATGGTGCTTTAATTTCTTTAATATGCTCATCTGACTGTGGCTGTACATCCTGAATAGCTGTAACGTTCTGTTCCTGTTCTGTACTAATGCGAACAATATCTTTCTTTACAGGCACATCACATATGGCTTCGTGCATTGTTTTCTTCAGTCCAAGGCATACGCCATTCATCTCCAGATTCAGTTCGCTGCATCCACTTGCATCAAACTTATCTATAATCCCATAAATATCATTAATATCCATAACAAACTGTCTTCCTTAAAATCTTTATGTTAAGCTGCATTCTTATCAACATACTCAACAATTGCTTTAACTGATGTAAGATTAGGAAGTTCTTCTTCTGGAACAGTAATTCCATAAGCATCTTCAACTGCCATCATAAGTTCCATAGAATCAAGTGAATCAATTCCAAGATCATCCTTTAAATTCGCTTCTAATGTAATCTTATCCTCTGAGCAGTTAATAGTATCCATAATAATTTCTTTTACCTTTTCAAATGTCATTGTTTTGTTCTCCTTAAATAATTTTATCTAAATATATTTAACTAATATATTTGAGCTAATTATAAGAGCACAAATCAAGTTTGTCAACACTATTTTGATATTCAAAGTATTTATTTTGTTTCACAGCTGAGTATTATTCCGCCTCGCTCAGCATAATAACTGCATAATCCTCCTGCTTTATATACACACACATCCGTAGCACCATATGCCTGCTTTATCATATCAGCTATCTTATCTGCAAGAGCTTCATTCTCAACATGACATATTCTCAGTTTTCCGCCTTCATATCCTGCATCGTCAAGTAATGCCTGCAGTTTTAAAAGAAGCTTTTTATCACCTCTGCATTTACCGATTGCTTCTAATGTTCCATGACTGCTTGCTGTTCCTATTACACTTATGCCAAGAACCTCCGCAGCCGATGCTACAACCTTGCTTACACGACCATTCTGTGCAAGATTATGCAGTGATTTTAATGAACAGAACAATCTTGTTTTCTGCATATATGCATCTATTGCTCCGTCTATCTCTTCAAATTTCTTTCCCTCTTTAATCATTTGCTGCAATCGTTCCAGTATAATACGCATCTGTGGACCAGTGCTTTTAGAATCTATTACTCTGACCTTAGCCTGTGGATGTTCCTCCAGATACACTGCTCTCGCTGCCATTGCAGAATTATATGTTCCTGACATTCCTGCAGTTATTGTTACAACAAATATCTCGTTATCATCGTCAAAAGCTTCAAGCCACGCATCTATTCCAGGACACGCAGTGTATGAACGTCCCTTATGTTTTTCAAGAACATCAAGCATTCTATGAATATCAAGCTGTTCATCATCACAAAACTCCTCGTTATCTGTAGATATTGTAAGTGGAACTGCCTTAAAGACCATTCCCTCAAGTTCTTTTATATCACATGCTGAATCTGCTACTAATCTCATTATTAATCCTCCTGTTTGCCGGATATACACCGTTTTAATGTAGTTTTAAATACTATGTCATATTGTATTTTATAACTTATAGTGTTACAATATACAAAAATAGCGTTTTTGTATATTTCAGGAGTACATTATGAATATAGTTAACAAAGATTCTAAGAATACATTTACACGAATGTGCATAGGCGAAGCAGTAATCAGGCTTCTTAAAGACACTGATTTTGATAAGATACGCATTACCAGTGTAGCGAAATGTGCCGGTGTATCACGCATAACTTTTTACAAATATTATCAATCAATCCATGATGCACTATGCGACTATCTTAATATTATTATAATTGAATATCTGGAAGAATGTGCCAGCAACCCTGAAAGCGGGAGCTTTCTTGATTATTCACACATCCTTTTTGCACTTGAATTCTTTAACCGGTATAAGGATTATTTTCTTACTCTTTCGAGATGTGGACTTTATTCTATTCTGATTAACAGCATTAATAATTTTATGTCTGAACATTTTACGAATCCTAAGAATTACTCTGAGTACAGACTATACTGTTACTCTGGCGGATTGCTTAATGCATTTTTAAAATGGGAAGAAAACGGATGTGACTGTGATGCTGGCGAGATAGCCAGAACTCTTGAAGAACTTTATAGTTAATAAGCCACTCCTTCCGGAATGGCTTAAATATTTTATAATCATTTATTAATCTGTGAATGCACTTTTCGACGTACTACAAGGAAACATATAACCTGCATAATTATCGTTGCCGTCCATGATGCCGGATATGATATGAACAGGTCATAAAGTGTTCTGTGATTTGGGAATATGACAAATATCCAGAATATTCTCATTCCTACAGTACCAATAACCGATAATATCATAGGTACTAGCGAATACCCCATTCCACGAAGCGCGCCCGGAAACAGATCCATTATTCCACATAAGAAATATGGTACTGTAGTAATTGATAATATCTCAACACCACATTTGATAACATCTTCACTGTTAGTGTATATCATAAGCACTTTATCACCAAATATATATGCACCGCAGCCAAATACAAGTGATGCTCCTACCGAAAGTATTGCACAATCTATAAGCACCTTGTCCATTCTCTTGAACTTTCTTACACCATAATTCTGACTTGTAAAACTCATGCAGGCCTGTGTTACTGAATTAATTGATGCATATAGAAAGCCAAGAATATTGTTGGCTGCTGTATATCCTGCCATTGCTGTTGAACCGAATGAATTAACCGACGACTGCAGCAAAGCATTTGAGAAATTAATAACTGTACTCTGTATTCCTGCCGGAATCCCAACCTGAAATATCTGTTTAAGATAGTATCCCTTTATCTTTAACTTTGAGAATCTCAACTGGTAACTTGCATCTGTCTTATTCAGACATCTTAATACAAGCACACACGATATAAACTGTGAAAATATTGTTGCGATTGCCACTCCTGCAACCCCTAAGTTAAACACAATAACAAGTACCATATTAAGGCATGCATTTATAATTCCCGCTGCTATAAGAAACATCAGCGGTCTCTTGGTATCACCAACTGCTCTAAGAACAGCCGCACCATAGTTATAAAGCATAAAAAATGGCATACCAAGAAAATATATCCTCATATACAGTGTTGAAAGGTTAATTACATCATCTGGCGTTCCCATAAGCTCAAGTGCCGGCTTAGCCATCAGCAGGCCTATCAGCGCCATCACAACTCCGCTTATTGCCGCAAATGTTATCGCAGTATGCACTGTTTCTGACATCTCTTTATGTTTTCCTGACGCATAGAATCTGGCTGCCAGTACATTTGCTCCCAACGAAACTCCTATGAAAAGATTAACAAACATATTAATAAGCGCTGTCGTTGAACCTACTGCTGCTAACGACTGGCTTCCTGCAAATCTTCCAACAACAATTATGTCTACAGCATTAAACATTAGCTGTAATATTCCTGAAAGCATCAATGGCACTGAGAACGATATTAACTTATCCATTATTGTGCCATTGCACATATCTATTTCGTATTTATTCTTACTCATTGTAAATTTCCTTTATAAAGAATTGGACAGACTATTCCCAATATCCAAGTTCAACACCTTTTTTATAGATTCCTACGCCCTTAGAATAATATCCATACGCATTAAAATGTGTCCAGTCTGAACGGAGTTTCACAGATATATACCCAAACGCTCCATATAACTCATCTATCTTTTCCTTTTTCAAACCACAATCATCCAGCCCGTTCTGAATCATGTAGACTCTTGTATTAAAGAAATGTTCTCCAAATGCTTCTCTTAGCGCTGCTTCCCATGTAGTGTCATCAACTCCTACATAGTCATCTCCATCCTCCAGATATGACTGGCTGTTGTCTGCAAGAGATGTACCTGGATCATCCGTGTCCCCAACTATGATATAATTCTCACAGCCTGTATAATCAATCACTGCCTGATACTGGGAAATAAGCTCATCATAGTCATCCCATCCACCGTTACTTCCCATCTCAAGCACAAGAATATCATCCTTATGATCATATGCTGCTTTAGTTGTAACAGCAGTACCTTGTGGAATAAACATATAATCAGGCTGTTCAAGACCTGTATCATCACATATTCTGATGCTGACCATATAATCCTCTATATTATAGTCATCATCCTCCATATCTTCCCAGTAATCTTCAATATCTCGTTTCTTATCAATCTGACATAATACGCCATCTATATATACAGTATCAGGATAATCATTATATTCAATACCATATCCGCTGAAATCATACATATAAACAGGATTCCCCTTATCATCCATAAGGCATACATCTTCATATGTATTCTTGTTAAGATTAAGATTACGGTCAGTATGCATCTTAAGGCCACCAGCTCTTCTTGCTATCTCCGCTGATGTCTCCCCTGATACACCAAAATTAAATGTATTAAGACCAGTAAGCTTTCCTAAAGTATATGGTGCAGTGTAATAACTTATATCAACTCTTCCTACTTTAGTAAGTATATAAGCATCATCTGAGCCAAAGCCTTCCATCATGCTGTCGCCCCAGCAGGCAATTGATACAGTATCATTTGAATAATCCTTATCATCTTCATAAGGTTCTGTATAATCTTCTGTACCGATATTCTGTGAGACCTTCACAATTACATGTGTTTTATCTCCCCGTGGTTTTATGATCTTAGCCATATTAATAAGATTATCTTTAGTTTCCGGTCTGCCATTCAATACCACAGCCCCTGCGGCAATACCTCCTGCAAGCAAAACCACTGCAATCCCCCATATCGCTGCTTTCTTTAATTTCATAAACTCACCTTTTCTGCCCCTTATATATCTGGCACTTCTGTTATAACACTTATTTACCCGACCTGCAAATATAATGAAGCAATCAAAGCAAAGATTCAGTAAGGGTTCGATTCTCATCACCTTAAAATGGTTCACTTAGACAAAAAAATAGAGCGGGTGATGGGGTGCCAGGTGCCTGTGGCACCTGCTTGGCACCGACCGGAGCGAAGCGGAGACCGAACCCGTGGGTTCGATTCACATTACCCTGAAATAATTCACTTGAACAAAAAAATAGAGCGGGTGATGGGAATCGAACCCACGTATCTAGCTTGGAAGGCTAGTGTTCTACCATTGAACTACACCCGCATAATCACTGATATCTCAGTGCTTTGTTAAGATATCATAATTATATTATAAAGTCAAGTATTTTATGCCAATATGTTCTTTGCGACATGTTTTATCGACACATATACTTGACATTATCTGTTCTTAGGAATAAATTATGTTAGTTGCATTTTAGTTTGTAAAATATAATGGAGTAATTTCAATGACTAATAATTCTGACCACATTTTTTCTAATGTAGATATAAGGAAACTTCTTATTCCTATCATGCTGGAAAATCTCTTGGCTTCACTTATGGGAACTGTTGATACTATGATGGTAAGTAATGTCGGTGCATCTGCTGTTTCAGCAGTATCGCTTGTTGATTCCATCAATATTCTTGTAATACAGGCCTTGTCAGCACTTGCTGCCGGAGGTGCAATCCTGTGTTCCCAGTACATAGGAAGCAGCAACCCTAAAGGTGCCAACCGCGCTGCAAGACAGGTATTTCTTGTCATGACAGTGCTGTCGGTTTTCATATCAGCAATATGTCTCGTTCTTCGTGTACCAATGCTTAAGTTCATCTTTGGTTCTGTAGAAGCTGAGGTTATGGCTGATTCACAGGCGTACTTCCTGTTTACCCTGTTGTCATTTCCATTCATTGGCCTGTATGACGCTGGTGCGTCCATTATGAGAGCCCAGAAGGACAGCAAAAGCCCTATGACAATATCAATAATATCCAACTTCCTTAATATAGGTGGTAATGCGATTCTTATATTCGGACTTGGCATGGGTGTTGCAGGGGCTGCACTATCAACACTTGCATCAAGAGTTTTCTGTGCAGTTGTTGTAATTATTAAATTAAGAAACCCTTCTCAGACTATCTGCGTAAACAGATATTACACAATCCGTCCCGACTGGGATTTAATTAAGAGAGTCTTATATATTGGTATTCCTTCAGGTATTGAAAACAGCATGTTCCAGTTTGGAAAGCTGGCAATTCAGTCAACAGTTTCAACGCTTGGAACTGCTGCCATCGCTGCAAATGCTGTGACCAATATTCTTGAAAACCTTAACGGAGTTGCCGCACAGGGTGTAGGTATCGGACTTATGACTATAGTTGGCCAATGCATTGGAGCCGGAAGAAAAGATGAAGCCATATATTATATAAAGAAGCTCAGTAAAATGGCTGAAGCTGCCATTATTATAAGCTGTCTTGTTGTATTTGCATTGTGCAGGCCGATTACCATACTCGGCGGAATGGAAGCAGAAAGCGCAAGAATGTGTTTTGAGATGACTCTTTTCATAACAATAACCAAGCCAATATCATGGGTATTGTCATTCATTCCAGCTTATGGAATGCGTGCTGCCGGAGACGTGAAATTTTCAATGATTACATCATGTGCAAGCATGTGGTTATGTCGTGTAAGCTTCACTATATTCTTATGCCGTGTATATGGTTTTGGTCCTATTGCTGTATGGATTGGAATGTTTGCCGACTGGACTGTCCGCGGTATAATATTCACAATTCGCTTTCATTCACGCAGATGGCTTAACCACCATATAATTGATTAATATTAACACATTGGATTAACGATAAAAAACGCATAAATTATAGATTAAATAGCAAAAGAGGCGTTATTTTGCTGGCAGTGTCCTATATCATGCAAAATAAATCGCCTCTGTTGCTAAAAATACCATAATACGAATAAAAATGAAATGGCTTAAAATTACAAAGATTTACGCAAGTGTTTGTGCATTTTGTATAGTCAGCTCTAATATATACCATTTTCTTGATACATTTTTACTTAAAAACTGATTTATTGTCACTTACCTTGATGTGAAAGCGGTTATCCTATGTATAATATTTGGTTCCTTTAAGAGGATATTGTCAACATTTTTATGGACGTAAAAATGTATTTTACCACACTTTTATGTACGAATTTTTGTGTTGCATTACATTTTTCCGCATGAACTTTTCTTAATCCACTCATCGGGCATCTCAAAATGCTGGTAATCTTTCGCATGTTCCCAATCGCCGCCCCACTCAAATCCATGTTCTGCAAACACATTATAGCACAAATCGTCATGGTCAATCTTATGTGGAAATTCAATGCTTCTGTCCGTATACTTTTCAGCGTTGGCAGGCTCTACATTTCTTCTGCCATCAACATTTTTCACATAAGGATTATAAAGCGTGTTGATGTCAACCGCCAGCCCTAACGCATGCTTTGACAGCTTCGTTGAATAGGAAATGTATCTGAAATTAAACGCTGAAGAATTATTATCACTCATCGACTTCTCATCATCAGCATCATATTCATCAATAAGTCTGATTTTTTCAATCTCGTAACCAGCCTCGTAAAGCTGCTTAAATATATCAAGCACATCATCAGCAATCAGCCTGTTCACAACCAGCTCACCTATGTGCGTTTTCCCATCAAATCCGACATGCAAAACTTTAAGATACCGCAAATCTTCTCTTGGCACGATGCAGTTGTCCTTAAATGATTTCCCCTGCATCTTTGCAAATATGTCGTCTGGAATTGGTGATATGGTAAATTGTTGGGTGTTCATTTGCTTGCTCCTTTATTTATCTAATATTCAAATTCTACTATCCTGCAATTCTCACATATGCATGCTTCCACTTTCGTTCTGTGGCTCGCTTTAAGCGGTGTGATTTCAACAAATCCTTTGGCTGTTTTCGCATTTGTGAATACTCCAGGCACTTCATCGGCAAAGCTGAATGCGCCGTCTTTACTGCTGAAAAGGTATCCTTTTCGCATTTCCTTATTACATTTTGGACAAATCATACATAACACCTCATTCCTTAATATCTTTACTAAGAACCGACATTGCCATGCTAAGTTTCTCTTCAAACTGCTCTGCTTTAACAAGCGCTATGCCCTCATTGTCATCGCCAAGCACAACCAGCCTGCTGCCATTCACCAGTCCAAAAGTCTCTCTAGCCTCTTTAGGAATAACTATCTGACCGCGGTCATTCACTGTGACAACGCCCCACATGTGTTTGCCTTTCGGTGCTGGTGCCATCTTCTGCCCTTCAAGCTGCACATCGTCCTTTATTAAGGAATCCATCGTCACGCCATAAAATTCTGCAAGTCTGCCGCATTTTTCAATATCAGGAATTGTTTCACCACGCTCCCATTTGGCATACGCCTGCCTCGATATTCCAATAACCTCTGCGATATCCTCCTGAGTCTTCCCCGCAAGCGACCTCAGCATAATAAGATTCTCCTGTAGCATAATGTCAGTCCTTTCTGTTGTTATGTATGTATTATAGTCCATGTAAAATGCGGATTCCACCAATTGTAGTTGTCAGAAAAGTGGGAATTGTGTTGTGGTTGGTTGCGTAAAAAGCATATCATCTTACACTTTTAAAATACTGTATTAAAATATTTTTTATATAATTATATCTACGTGCATATGAATTTTCTACTCTTATAAGCTCAAATCCATGTTCCTTACATATTTTGTTTTTCATTTCATCTCTTGCTTTTACCATTGAATTTTCACGATGTTCTTTTCCATCCAATTCAATTGCCAATATAGGAATATCCTGCCCTTTATATCCTTTTTCATATACAACAAAATCAAATCTTCCCGTATAAAACAAATCATCATAAGATGTATTTTCTTGAAAAACATGTGCAATACTAACTTCCTTTTGAACTACACATCTGTTATTAGTGTTAAGCACATTATCCAACGCATGATTTAATGTTGTTAAAAATGCTACTTCTGTTTGTGTACTATATGGTTTAATTCCTAATGCTCTCGAAGATGTTTCTCTAGCAGTTACCTGTGATTCTCCATTTGTATTTACATATTTAACAAGTTCATAAATATCATCATCTTTATCATTATGCAGTCTTCTTAACTGATTAACATCTGTCAATATAACCAACTGATCTTTTGCTCTAGATGTAGCAACATTTATAAGTTCTTTATTATTCTTTAACCAGTCATATGTTCCTTGGTTTGTTTGTTGAGTTAATGCTAATGAAAATAAAACCACATCTTTTTCATCTCCTTGAAATGCATGAACTGTACCACATGGAACATCATCAATTTTATTTTCCTTTAACATTTCATTGATTAATTCTTTTTGATTTGAAAATGGAGTTATTATTCCTATACTTTTATCCCTATTATTTTTTATATATTTAATTATCTCTTCTGCCTCTCTTGGCGCAGTATTTTTATAATGTGTTGTTTCTCCTGTAATATTTCTTAAAATAAGAGGTGTATCTGATTTTCCCGCACTATTAATAACCAATTTATTATTATAATATTTTTTATTATTAAAAGAGATTATCTTTTTATTACATCTGTAATGATGGCTTAACAATATTTCTTCACTTACTGCATCACAAGCGAGATATGTTTTATATATTGAATTTTTTATATAATCATATTCTGATGTTATACCATATATTTTCTTCAATTTTTCGTTATCAGTCTGATTTAAAAGAATTACTGGACTTAATTGTTGTGGATCTCCAACTAACATCAGGCTTCTTCCTCTAATAATTGGCACTAATGACATTGCAATATTCCCCTGACTTGCTTCATCCATAATAACCATATCAAAATATGTGCCCGGTTTACCAATTTTATGAGCTGATATAGATGTAGTAGCAATTATAGGAAATATTCTTTGAAATTTTTTCAAATTTTCTTCTTGTCTAATATAAGAATTAAATTGTTGAACCTTTTTTCGTTCGTCTTCACATTCTACAATAGCCATCAAATCCTGATTCTTAGGCTCTTTAAGTCGTTGTATATATTTAGCTGATGTATAATATAAATACTTTTTAAACACTTCCTCATCTTGTTCTACCAATTTTAAAGCTTGTTCATCTGTAATATCACCTATCTTAGATAACTTATCTTTAACTTCTGCTAATTGTACACCTTGAAGTTCCGTCTGAAATGTAAGATGATTATTCACATCTATCATTTTTTGAATTGCTTCTTCTCTTTCCTTTAACTCAATCTTATACTCATGTTTCTCAAGAAGCTTTGTTAATTCTGCCGTTCTTTTTGTTTTATCATCTTTGTTCTTTTCAAGAGTACTATCAAATATGGTTATATCCTTGGTTTTTTCATATAACTCTTTAATATAATTTAATGCTTCTAAAACACATCTGTCGTTTCCTAATCTGATAATTGGAAATGGTATAGCACCTTTATTTCTATATTTAATAGACTTCAATTTGTCACATACTCCGTCTATTGGATGATTATTATATGATGCAAACAAAACAGTTTTTTCATTAAAAAAAGCTGTCACCATTGTATTAACAATTGTATTAGTTTTCCCTGTTCCCGGAGGGCCCTGAATATATGCCAATGGATATTTCATTGCATTATGTATAGCCAATAACTGATCAAGATTAATTCTTTTATCTAACAATGTTATCGGATAATTCTTTCTTCTATCTACCTGCTTGAGAAGTTCACCAAAAAAAGCTTTTATTGGGATTGTTACCTCATTATTCTCATACATTTTATTTATGGCTTCATATTCTTTATGAAGATCAACCATAACATTTCTGCCTATTGCTATTACATATGGCATATCATCAACACCATTGATTTGTGGATTATATTTTGTGATTTTATCTTTAATTAATTCTTTATTTTTATCAAAATCATCTAACAACTCATAATCATCTGCATCCAGAAATTTTCTTATACTAAATCTTGCCTCTGTTTTATTCTTTTCAAGTGCAAATTCCATGCAAACCGTTATTTCATCATCCTGTCTCAACATGCGTTTAGCCACATCCAGCCGCAACTTACGATAAGCCAAAACATATAATCCTTTAGAAGTATTAATGCTTAATTCATTAATAGCTAACTGTTTAATAGCCTTATTTACTTGTTCATATTGAGTTTTGTATTGAAATTTATTTACAATTTGCCGGAACTGATTTTCACTGAGCTTATAATTCCCCGTCCATTCCCCATCAAAACTATCTATTAATGCATAATCAGTTTTATACGGTACAGAATCCATTTTATTGCAATCCACCAAGTAATTTAATATTTTCAGATTAGCAACATTATCAAATACTCGTTTGTATTTAACAGGGTTCTGCGCTATATCATCTATAAGTTTTCGATTTGGTTCAAAATATGATCCCTCTATAACATGTGATGATTGTATTGAATCTATCTTAACATGCAATTGTTTTGTTATATATTTTCTCAAATGCAACCCTTCTACATACATATACCTATCTAATGGATTCAGGCTGATAATTCCAATCCAGTATTTTGTTATTTCTTTTCTTTCATTCATATACTCAATACTCAGCCATTTCCCCTCATGAATGGCTCTAAATATATCTCTACAAACTGTATTCATACTTTTATCCCCAAAATGTATAATCGTGCATCAATATATAGTGGCGAGATTAAACTTATAATATAATTATGATAAATCCCTTGTCTTATTATGTCAAATAAAAGACACTTGGGAACAGCGTAAGTTGGGGTGGTTAGTTGATAATGATGTCATTGAGGCACCTAAAGATGGTAATCATGGAGAAAAGCATCCGACATCAGATGAATATGTAGAGGAAGGCATTCCATTTTTAATGGCATCAGATATTCGTAATGGAAGAGTTGATTTAGAAAATTGTAAATATATCACTAAAGAACGAGCCGAACAACTTGATAAGGGCTTTGCACGAGAGGGGGATGTGCTTCTCACTCATAAAGCAACTATTGGAGAAGTGGCTATTTTAGAGGGCTTGCAAGAAGAATACGCCATGTTAACTCCTCAGGTGACATATTATAGAATTCTTGATAATAAACGACTGTCTCAGAAATATTTATATGCTGTATTTCATTCAGAGTCATTTCAAAATGAGATGCAGACAAAAGCTGCACAATCAACAAGACCTTATATTGGAATATCAGCACAGCAAAATTTAACCATTTCATTACCTTGTTCTACTGAGGAACAACAAAGAATTGGAGAGTATTTTGCAAGCCTTGATACTCTCATCACTCTTCATCAGCGTAAGTCATTTTTTATTTTTTCAATATGAAATGATTGGGAACAGCGTAAGTTGGGAGAGTTCTGCAATATTGTAACAGGAAAACTTGATGCTAATGCTATGGTCGAGGGCGGTAGATACGATTTTTACACTTCTGGAATACAAAAGTACAAGATTGATACAGCCGCTTTTGAAGGACCAGCAATCACGATTGCAGGAAATGGTGCGACTGTGGGATATATGCATTTGGCAGACGGACTGTTTAATGCATACCAAAGAACCTATGTTTTAAGCGACTTTTCAGCAGATAGACAGTATTTATATTCAGAAATTGGGCGAGAGCTACCCAAGAAAATAGCTGCGGAAGCAAGAACTGGAAACATCCCGTATATTGTTATGAATATGTTGACTGATTTGGAGATATCAGTACCTATAGCTGAAGAGCAACAGAAAATTGGAAAGTATTTCGGACAATTAGATTTCCTCATCACTCTTCATCGGCGTGCGTATTACAACGAGAAAGGAGAACTTACAAATGTACACAACGACAACTAATAACTCAATCCTATTCTGCGATTACTATAAGCAGTGGATTACAGTTTACAAAGAAGGCGCTATCCGTCCAGTCACTATGAACAAATACAACATGGCTCATCAATGGCTCGAAAAACTTATTCCTAATCTTACATTAGCTGAGCTTGACAGATTTGCATATCAGAAGCTCCTTAATGATTATGCACTATCGCATGAACGACAGACCACAATGGATTTCCACCATCATCTAAAATGCGCAATTCTTGATGCAGTTGATGAAGGACTTATAACGAGGGATCCTACAAGAAAGGCAATCATTAAAGGCAAAACGCCTAGAAAGAAGAAACCCAAATATCTTAATCAATATGAGCTTCACAAGTTATTAGATGATCTTGATTTAAGTTCAGAGGTTAATTTAGACTGGCTCATTCTATTGATTGCCAAGACAGGAATGCGTTTCTCGGAAGCATTAGCACTCACACCTAAAGATTTTGATTTGTCTCGTCAGATGCTTTCTGTTTCTAAGACATGGGATTACAAGAATCACACTGGCTTTCTCCCGACTAAGAATAAGTCTTCTGTTCGGAAAATCCCATTAGACTGGCAAACTGTTATGCAGTTTGCGGAGCTTGTAAAAAGGCTTCCTGAAGATGAGCCTATTTTTGTAAACGGAAGGATATATAATTCTACCATAAACAGTATTCTGGCAAGGCATTGTAAGGAAGTTGATATTCCAGTAATATCAATTCATGGGCTAAGGCACACTCACGCTTCACTTCTTTTATTTGCTGGTGTGTCAATTGCAAGCGTTGCACGCAGATTAGGTCACTCAAATATTACAACAACACAGAAGACATATTTACACATTATTCAAGAACTGGAAAGTAAAGATATAGATTTAATTATGAGGTCTTTATCTAACTTGAATTAATAATTTCAATACGCACGCTAATTATAGATAACGAAAGCTTGTAGCAAAAACTACAAGCTTTCGTTATCTAATTATACGATTAAAGGACTAATTTCTGGCATAAGATTTTCCTTAAATTCTCTGATAAGCATTATATTGAATTTCAATTTAGAAAGTGCATCAGGAGTGTTGGCTTTATATCCAGCATAATCAGCAAGCTCCTTTAACTTATTTCCGTTAGCAAGTTCCCCATCTTTATAATTATATGCCTCATATTTTACAGCATCAAATGGAACAAACCACCTCTTTGCAAACTTTTCTATTTCCGTATCTATTGCAGTATAGCGCATCTTATTTATGATAACCGACATATCCTGCCCCATAAACTTAGCCTTATCCTGTTCAATCTCATTCAACACCTGCAGCAATAAATCACTCAGTATTGGATTATCATTTGAAAAATCTTTTACAATTTCCTTTAACTCTGAAAGTTTATGTTCAAATTCTTCATCATTAAATTCCTTATCCTTTTGATCCAGAAAATCAACAAATCCTTGCAGTAATTCTACAATATATTCAAAATCAATTTTAAACTTATTATATGCCACCAAATCATAATCATCCCGGATTGGATCCTCCACAGTATCGTCTGGTGGATCTTTCCTTATTTCTTCCAAGACATTATTATAAACCGCTGCATAGTCCTCATATACCTGCTGACTAAATTCATATTGTTCCAACATCTGTGGTTCAAATGCTGAAAATGATTTCAAATGTGCATAATCATGGTCTAAATCTCTAAACAACTTGATAAATGTTTTTTTCTGTTTCTTAGATAATCCCATTACATCTGTTGGGGCAGGTGCGAATGTCCTTATTGTTTTTAAAGATAGAATGAAGTTACTGAGTATAGTATCCCAATCCTCTGCCATTGCCTGTCCTATACCGCCCTTAGAATATAAGACAAGTGCAGCATTTATCTTTTCCTTATATTCTTTTGGATTTCTAAATGTAACAATCTGACCGTATTCCTTATTCTGATCAAACAATCGATTCGTCCTTGAAAATGCCTGTATTAATCCCTGTGGACTCATAGGTGGTCTGTCAATAAATAATGTTGATAAGCATGGAGCATCAAAACCTGTAAGAAGTCTGTCAACAACTATAACAATATCTACCTGCTGTTCCCTGTCAGTGTAGTATTTCTGTTTTCTTGCTAATCTGTCATTCAAATTATTATTATATATACCAATATTGTCTATTGCATATTTTGTTCCAAAAAGCTTATTATAATATGCTAAATATCTCTTCATTGAATCCTGATTAACTTGAGACGCCTCTTCATTTTCTGATACAGAAAAAGTGATTGCTACTTTAGGAAAATCTGGTAAGATTTTCTTTATTTCATCACTTATTTTAAGTTCATCTTCTCCTGCTTTTATTTTCAGAATCATATCATAATACTTCTGTGCAACTGCTATGGACTCAACCGTAAGCATAGCTTCATAGGTCTTTCCCCTTCCATTCTGCATTCCAAACTTAGCCAAAGATTGATTAATAATTATGTTCAGCACATTTCTCATATGATTCGTACTATGATAATATTTCTCTTCTTCATCCTTTGAAATATCCTTCGGACCAAGATTTTCTACATTAAATCCTAATACTGCCCCATCATGAATAGCTTCTTTTATAGTGTAACTATGAAGGCACGGACCATATAATTCTTCTGTAGTCTGTGGCAAATCACCTTTTTGCTCATATTTGTTTTCTTCAAATATAGGTGTTCCTGTAAATCCAAACCAAATAGAATTACTAAAAAATTTCTCTATATCTCTTTTGGTTTGTGGTGTAACTGCTCTATGACATTCATCTACAACAAATGCTACTTTGAGTGACTTTATTTTATTATATTCCCTCGTGCCCTCTTTAAGACGCCTGTTAATCATGACCTGCATTTTCTGACGTGTAGTTACAATCATCTGCCTGTTATCATCTGATAATTTTTTTATTAAGCTGCCAACATGTTCCGTATCATCAACCTCAATAGTATCATTGTTAGCATATGACTGGAACGCTCCTTTAGTCTGCATATCCAAGTCTTTTCTATCAATTAAAAAGATAGTTTTCTGTATCGATGGTATATCCATTAATAGATTTCTTGTAGCCTTATATGATGTCATTGTTTTTCCAGAGCCAGTTGTATGCCATATATATCCTGATTTTCCAGCTTTTGAAGCTTCCCGCATTGCCTCAATAGCATGAATCTGATATGGTCTTAGAATAAGCAGTTTCTTCTTGTCATTATCAAGAACTGTATATTTAGTTACCATCTCATGTGCTTCTGGAATTCTAAGTACCGCCTGTGCGAAATCAATGTAATTACATACTGGCACATTCTCTCTGTCAATCCATCCTGTGAGGAATTTTTTGTTCAATTCCGTATCTCTTGCTGCCGAAAAATATTTTGTATCAATAGCATTACTAACTATAAACATCTGCACATTTGAAAAAATGCCATGAAACTTTCCCTCTGCTATATATTTCTTTATCTGACGGTATCCATCCATATAGGAATGCTCTTTGTTTTTTAACTCAATATGAATTAATGGTATTCCGTTAATCAAGAGTGTTACGTCAAAGCGTCTGTTTCTTGCGTTCTCATCATTTTCCTCTTTAAACGCCTGATACTGGTTAATTACTTCATAAACGCTTGAACCACCTGCTACATGCTCGTTATTCATTACAACCAGATGTAGTGTTTCATTTCCTCTTTGAACATGAACATATACTTTTCCATTTTCTCCAACCAACCACTTTCCAGCATCATAGAATGAGGCATGTGACACATCGTTTTTCACTTTTGCAAACTCTGATTCGCTAAGCGGAATATCATCTAATTTAGCTTTATTATTCTGTTCAAGAATATATTGAAAGTTATTCCATAAATCCTCTTCTGTTCTAATATCTGGTCTGTATGTCCATTGAGATTCCCCACTGCAAAGCTGATCTATAAGCCTTTTTTCAATTACTGATTCTAATTCTGCCATAATCATTATCCTTTCTGTGGAAACATATTTTGCAACATAAATTTCTTTATTTCTTTTATTTCATCGCACTTACGTTGATGAAGAGTGATGAGGTTATCTAACTGCATGAAATATCCAGATATTCTCTTTTGCTCATTAACAGATTTTGGAACAATTAAATAAAGATTCTTTAGTTTATTTAAGTACATATATGTACGTGAACCACCTTGTTTTTGAAGAATTGCATATTTTGCAAACTCTCTTCCATAGTTTAACTGATACTGAAGATACCTTGAATCCAAATTTTCGTCTGTTGTAAAAACTGGATAAAGAGTACTAACTATGCCATTTTCAGCTATATCATTGATGTTAAAATGGAAGATTTCATCATCTGACATATGACGATATGTAAAATATCCATAAGGCACTATGTTATATCCTGTATTGTCAGCTGATGCCACTTGGTTTCCATCATAATATTCAGTTTGAAAGAAAATACCTTTTCTGGACGATGTCAAAACTGGATATTGATTATTTATAGTAGTCTTTTCCGTATATTCAATAATATTGTCACCTAACTTACGCTGTTCCCAATCGTCAGTAAAATCAGCGAATCTAATTTCTGGTTTTTTCTCATCTTTTTTCGGAAACATTTTTTGAAGCATAAACTTTTTCAGTTTTTTTGTTTCATCACACTTACGCTGATGAAGAGTGATGAGGTGGTCGAGGGACTGAAAACAGTTGCCAATCATAGCCTGTTCTTTCACTGATTTGGGATAAACAATATCAGTATCTTGCATAGCTGATTTTGAGACTGATGTAACTTTTATTCCTTGCATTAAAGGTATCAGCTGGTTATGATATGCTCCAGAATTTAGATAATATCCCAAGTATCCAGTGGCAAATTTTTCTACTGGTCTGTATGGAATAGTATGAAGTCCAGACAGAACAATATCGCCATTCAACCCCACTATTTCACTGCATTTTCCAACAGTTGAATCCTCTGCTGTATCAGCAACAATCACATCTCCATTCTGCAAAAATGAAGCTTTATATTTAGATAAAACTCTTTCATCTGTTATCATTGGAAGTTGCTCTTTACCAACATCCAATACTTCGCCAAACTTGATAAGTACATCTCCATAATGAACATTCTTTGCCACACCCGACTCATTTGATAAGTCAGCTCTGGAAAGTGTGTTATTCTGCAAGCTAACCAGTACGTCCCCAAACTTACGCTGTTCCCAATCATCAGTAAATCCCTTAAATCTTATATTTGGTGTATTTCCCATCCTTACACCTCCTTGAGCATATCTATTAATTCCTTGACTGCTGTTTCTGTCTCTGATGAACTAAATGTAAGATTTCCAAGCATATCTACCAAATTAGCATTATTCTCGTTAATTGCTTTATTTGTCTCTTTTATATCTTCAATAAGCGACTTTATATCTATCTCATCCTCTTCCTCACTTGTATCTACATACCTTGGAATGTTCAGATTATAATCATTAGCCTTTATATCATCATAAGAAGCCAGATATGCTAATTTATCTACTGTTTTCCTGTTATTGTATAGCTCTAGTACTTTATCAATATGTTCTTCATTCATTACATTTTGTTTTTTCTCTTTTTCATAAAGATTTGAAGCATCAATAAAAAGGACATCTCTTCCTTCTCTATGTTTTTTAAGAACAACTATACATGTCGGAATTGACGTATTGTAAAACATGTTAGCTGGCAAACCAATTACTGCATATATTGAGCCATTTTGTAATAAAGTTTCTCTGATTGTTCCTTCAGCAGCTCCTCTAAATAACACTCCATGAGGAAGTACAATTGCCATTGTTCCTGTTTGTTTCAAATGATAAAAACCATGGAGTAAAAATGCATAATCTGCTTTTGACTTAGGTGCCAGCTTTCCACCATAATCCATAAATCTCTCATCCTGCTTAAAGCCTTCTGCTGCTGACCATTTAGCTGAATAAGGTGGGTTCATTGTTACAACATCAAATTCTGTTTCTTCATCAGTAGGCCAATCTGCGTCAAGTGTATCCCCATTTCTTAAATGTTGATTTTCTGGATGTACTCTATGAAGAAACATGTTCATTCTAGCTAAGTTGTAAGTTGATGGCATAAGTTCCTGTCCATAATATCTGATATAATCTGGCTCTTTTGAATAATTTCTACAACTAAGCATTAACGAGCCAGACCCCATACACGGATCATACACCTGTAATCCTCTCTTATCTTCCTGTCCTGTCATTGCAATTCTACATAGAATCTGCGCTGGTCCATGTGGAGTATAGAATTCCCCTGCTTTTTTTCCTGTTTCTGAGGCAAACTGTCCTATTAAATATTCATATGCATTTCCAAGGACATCCCCTTTGGCATGAATCAGATCTGCTCCGTCAAGAACCTTTATTACTTCTGCTATTGTTGCACTCTGCTTTAAATCCCCTGTTCCTAATCTATTTGAATATAAATCTACATCTGCAAACAATCCGTTAAATAATTCATCTGATTCCTGAATACGGTTAAATGCAGCCTGTAACTTTTCCCTGTTAAATGCATTTGATTTAGCATCATTCAATATGCTTACATAAGTCATATCAGGATCAAGTGTGTAATGCATAGTCTCTCTTAATTCCTGTATCAAATCATTAGCATCCTCGGTATTCATTACTTCCTCATATTGCTTCTGTGCCTCCTGTAAATTATCTGGAGTCTCATCATTCAACAAATCATATGCCTTTGCTAAATATGAATCTGATAAATATTTATAAAAGATTAATCCCAATAAATATGTCTTATATTCATTAGCATCCATCTTTCCGCGAAGCACATCTGCTCCACTCCACAATACCTGTAATAAATCTTTACTCTCTGCCATGTTTTATTCCTCCTCAAGCTTTCTTATAATATTAAGTATTAATTTCTTTATATCTTCCGCCTGCTTTATCATCAAACGGTTTTGAACCAGAGACTGTCTATATATCTCTCCTATCTTTCTCTGCATCTGTATATCTGGTAATCTGATTTTTAATTCTCCAATTGTCTTCATATTCAGTTTCTTTACGCTAAGTGTAGTTCCCTGATGAAACATTGCTATCTGCTGCTCAAATTCTTTTCCCTCATTAAACTGATAACAAAAGTACCACTTATCAAGTATCTGCTGATTAAATTCGCATTTTAAAAAATTGGAAGTGATACATTTATTCTGATTATCCAAGGATACAGGTGCTACTTTAGATTTAATAAGATTAATAATGCACTCTGATTTATCACCCTCTGCAGTTATGCCATATAAATCATTCTCAAAATCTTCTAATGAATATACATTTGCTTCTTGTTCTTTAATTCTTGTAGGGTTTTTTCCTATTGTGAATTTAATTACATCATTTAATTGTAGTATTTTCATTGCAGCTCCTTTCTGTAATTTAGTTAAATTACATTTTTATAATACCATATTCTTAGATATTGTCAAGATGTAATTTAATTAAATTACACATTATTTATCCTATCCCCAAACCTTTCCATTGTTATTTCCAATCCCATATATTATAATTTTTCTCAACCAAACAAATGAAGGAGATTTATTTAATGAGGAAAACTAATTTTTGGAACAGCCTGCCGTTCAAGCTGATGGTAAGTGTTCTGGCTGGCGTTGTTATCGGGCTGGTGCTCAGTTCGACGGATGGCAATGCATTTTCAAAGGCCATATTAAATATTGTGGTGACGCTGAAATATATTCTTAACCAGATTATTAATTTCTGCATTCCGCTGATTATTATCGCATTTATCGCACCTTCGATTACACAGATGGGTAAAAATGCGTCTAAGCTGCTTCTTATTGCAGTAACTATCGCATATTCTTCATCTGTCGGAGCAGCTTTGTTCTCGACTGCTGCCGGATATGCGCTGATACCACATTTGTCAATTTCATCTACAGCGGATGGATTGAAGGAACTGCCTGCGGCAGTGTTTGAATTGTCGATTCCGCAGATTATGCCTGTTATGAGTGCTCTCGTGTTCTCTATCATGATCGGACTCGCAGCGGCATGGACAAAGGCTGAGTTAATCTCTGACCTGCTTGAAGAATTTCAGAAGATTGTGCTTGCAATTGTATCAAGAATCATGATACCGATTCTTCCATTTTTCATCGGACTCACTTTCTGCGGACTCTCATACGAAGGTTCAATAACAAAGCAGGTTCCTGTGTTCCTGAAAATTATAATTATTGTATTAATCGGACATTACATTTGGATGACTCTGCTTTACACAATCGCAGGATTGTATTCTAAGAAGAACCCGATTGAAGTAATCAGACATTACGGTCCTGCATACTTGACATCAATTGGAACAATGTCATCTGCTGCCACACTCGCAGTTGCACTCCAGTGTGCCGGCAAATCAAAGGTTCTCAGAAAAGATATGGTTTCATTTGGCATTCCGCTTTTTGCCAACATTCATCTGTGCGGTTCAGTTCTTACAGAAGTGTTCTTCTGCATGACTGTATCTAAGATATTGTACGGAACAATTCCAGCAGCAGGAACTATGATTCTGTTCTGTGTGCTTCTTGGAATATTTGCGATTGGTGCACCTGGCGTACCTGGCGGAACAGTTATGGCTTCGCTCGGACTTATTACCGGCGTGCTTGGATTTAACGACACTGGAACTGCCCTTATGCTTACAATATTTGCACTTCAGGACAGCTTTGGAACAGCCTGCAATGTAACCGGCGACGGCGCGCTCACACTTATTCTCACTGGCTATGCAGAGCGCCACGGCATCAAAGAAGGCGCTGACAATTAATATATTTCTTTGACATATGTAAAGTGCTATAATCATCACATGAATACACGCGCCTGCGGCGCAGAAATGAGGTAACATATGCCATTTATTAATTCTAAGATAAGCACTTCTCTTACAGAAGCACAGGAATCTGAAATCAAAACACGTTTAGGTCAGGCTATCCAGACAATTCCCGGCAAGTCAGAAAGCTGGCTCATGGTCGGCTTCGAACCTGACTACAAGCTCTACTTCAGAGGAAGCAATGCCGAGCCTATAGCTATGGTCGAGGTCAGCGTTTACGGCAGTGAGAATCCATCTGCCTTTTCTAAACTGACTGGCCAGATATGTGACATTTTTAAAGATGTTCTTGGAATTGCACCAGATCATGTATATGTAAAATATCAGGCTGTTTCTAACTGGGGATGGAATGGAGATAATTTCTAATATGCAAGAAGGAGAGCCACTTTGCCGGTGACTCTCCTTTATTTATCAATGCATTTGTATGTACTATTCATTAATCAAAAATGTTATTCCAGCCGAAATTACCATTAACACCACTATAATGAAGAGAGCAATATACTTTCCCTTTTTTTCAGCCAATCCAATAGGTGTCTTATACTTTTCATCAACTCTTGCATCTCTTTGTTCATTCCTGATATTCTGCTCTATCTCCAAATCCCTCAGTTTCATATATTCTTCATAATGGCATTTTTCAAGCTGATCTTCCTCTTCATGCACCAGCAACTCCAGATTTTCCTTATATGAAGCACCGCAGTTACTGCAGCCACATTTATCTGTACTCCTGCCCCTTAACTTATTATTGCAATATTCACATGTAAACTCATAATCTGTTGCTGGCTTATAAACAGGCGGATTTCCTATTTCAAAATTCAAATATTTATGACGAATCAGCTTATATCTCTTAACCGACTTTAATGTGTCAGTTATATGGTCTATCTCTTTCTCAATAGCATTTTCCTGTGTCTTAAGATACTGCAGATAATTCTGATGCATAGCCCGTCTCTTTGATAAATATTCTTTATTTTTGCCGAAATCGCCCGCACACTTAGGACATTTTGCAGCCTTTGAAGATACAATTGAACCACAAAATTCGCATTTAAACTCAAAATCTTTATCAAAATGGTTCTTGTCATAAGAAATATAGCAAGATGGCTTAATATTTCTCAACGCCCTGAGACCTGAAAAAAAATATAAATATATGCATATCAATAAAAGTAAAATTATCAACATGCTGATAAATACTGTGCAAAATGAACTTAAAATTTCCATGATTACTCCCTCATATCTTTTATTTGATTTATCTAATTTGATTTTAGCAAATGTGCATATATTTTTTCAACAATGTAAACATTTTATATCATACCAGATATATCCTGCTTTTCTTGCAAATCCACCCACTTATTCAAAAAAAGTTCTTTGCAGTCTTCCGGAGAATGAAGCTTCTTCATATGCATTGATATGAATTGGTCTGCTGTGAATATATCATCTCATTCTCTTTATATCCGTTAATGTACACATATAAAAGCCCTGCTGATGAAAATCTTTGCTCATAACATTTATTCTTTATAGATACCATAGTTTTAATATTTTCAACTTATTAATTATATCAGCAAAACCATTTGCAAAATCATTGTCAGATTCATAGCCAATTAAAACAAGCAAATCTTTCATATGCACCTTTAGCAATCTGCACTCGGTTTACAAAGATGTAGTTCTTATGCTAACAACTAAGATTATATAAAGTCAGTATGTAATAACCATCTGCATTAAAGACAACATATTATATCAAAATGTTGTATTACCTTTAAATTTAACATATAATGTATCCACACATTTTATTATATTATGTTTTATCAATACATCTGCAACAATTCCCATTTTATCTAACTTCAGACTGTTCATTATTTTCTCGTTATCAGTAATAATTCTATTCATAGGTCGTCCATCATTGAATACGAATTTATTCGCAACAGCTTCCATCATCCCAATAGTTTTATACTCATTTCTTAATCTTTCATCTAATTCATGTGCATTAATACAGGTATCCATCCCACCTAGAATTGTATCTATAGCATATAAATCCTCTGCTGCCTTAATCTCGTCATCATTGCTTTTTTGCTTAACTAATACATATGCCATATCAACATAATAATCATTGTATCTTACCATCTCTGCCATCCTTTTCCCTCCGCATTGCTACAATTTGTTGTATGATGAACTTATTTTAACGCAATTTATTAGTCGAAACTTGTCATATTATGGTAAGAAATTCCGATTTAGATTTACTTTACGAGTGCTCCCCACTCAGCCTCTTTAAACCCCACTAGTACTTTATCTTCATTTATAACCATTGGACGCTTTACCAACATTCCATTCGAAGCAAGCAATTTTAACTGTTCTTCCTCGCTCATTGACGGCAGCTTATCCTTCAACTGCATTTCCTTATAAACTAATCCACTTGTATTAAAAAACTTCTTAAGCGGAAGTCCACTCTGCTTATACCATGTCTGTAATTCGTCAACGCTGGGATTTTCCTCTGCAATATTACGCTCTGTAAATTCTATATTGTGTTCCTCCAGCCATTTCTTAGCTTTCTGACAGGTTGAACATCTTGGATAACATAAAAATAACATTTTGAACCTCCTGTTTAACTTGTATTATTTTTCATATAATATCTGTTTATTATCATATCACAATGTCCCGTGCGTAGCTATCTCAATATAAATATTATACTATTGCCGCTTTAAAAGCATAAAAGCGAGGTTGATGTACATCCTCGCTTTTATAATATAGTTATTAAATTGTGATGGTATGCCGCTGGCTACTATTCAAACTCGCAAAATTTGGTTTAATTCTGGTTGTTTTAATGCAATTATCTATACTGTCTTGTATTGACAACCAGCATCTTTTCCACTCATTATTCTTCGTTTCACACATTTTTAGTACCAATCCAGTACCATTGCTATATTGTCATTATTGTGTGTAGTTCTTGTGGCTTACAGGTTTTGTTACTATTCAGAAAATAATCTTCTAATGATTTGCAAGTCAACCTATAGAAATTATAATCTCCGGACGATGTTTCTGCAACTAGAAATTTTGAGGTACTAATG
>OGZB01000449.1_pt1 | contig 25595 bp, 39 predicted proteins | sample 1576691 | NCBI WGS metagenome assembly OGZB01 (sample SAMEA3541479, study PRJEB24748) | human gut metagenome | biome: human gut; feature: human-associated habitat; material: faeces | place: China | collected 2012
GGTTAACCTCTCAGTCAGCTGCGCTGACAGCTCTCCTAGCAGGAGAGCCGGGCCGCTAACCACTAGCCACTAACTGCTAACAACTTAAAAGACTTGTCGTCATGCGACAAGTCCTTTAGCATGATGCAACGACATGGGACCCATGTTAAATTGGTTCGATTATTTCTCAAAAACATAGAAAACTCCTTGCATGATGCGCCTTTTTGTAGTAAACTAAGTAAGTACGCGACAACAGGGTAATACCCTCTGCGGCGCGCTAAACTATGATATAAGATGTTGCCCGCCTTGCGGGGAAACTCTTATGGAGCAGTCTATTCAAGGAAATAGACGTTAGGAGGAATTAAGTAATGGCAAAACAGGAAAGAATTCGTATTCGCCTCAAAGCTTACGATCACAAAACGCTTGATCAGAGCGCGGCGAAAATCGTCGACACGGCGAAACGTACCGGTGCTATGGTATCCGGACCGATTCCGCTTCCGACAGAAAAGAACATCTTCACGATTCTTCGTTCTCCCCATGTCAACAAAGACTCTCGTGAACAGTTCGAACTCCGTACGCACAAACGCTTGATCGACATTCTCGAAGCATCCAACAAGACCGTTGATGCCTTGACAAGACTCGATCTGCCGGCAGGCGTAGACATCGAAATCAAATTATAGGAGGAGGTGCGATTATGTCTAAAGCTATTTTGGGTAAAAAATTAGGTATGACTCAGGTCTTTACTGAAGAAGGCGCAGTCGTCCCTGTAACCGTCGTCGAAGCTTCCCCGAACGTAGTTGTACGTGTCAAGACCGTTGATACGGACGGATACAACTCCATTCAGCTCGGCTATGGTGAAATCAAAGAAAAACATCTGACAAAACCCGTTAAGGGTCAATTCGACAAAGCAGGCGTTGCTCCTGTTAAGTATCTTCGCGAATTCCGTTTGACAGATACGCCGGAATATACGGTAGGCCAAACTCTGGCAGCTGATATTTTCGCAAGCGGCGATCTCGTCGACGTAATTGGCACCAGCAAGGGCAAAGGTTTTGCAGGTACCATCAAACGTCACGGTTTCCACCGCGGACCGATGGGTCACGGCTCCAAATCTCATCGTGAACCCGGTTCTCTCGGACCTATGACCAGTGGTGGCGGCGGTAAAGTCGTCAAAGGTAAAAAACTTCCTGGACAAATGGGTGGCAATCAGGCAACTGTTCTTCATCTCTCCATCGTCAAAGTCGACATGGACAAGAATCTGATCCTGGTTAAAGGTGGTATCCCGGGCGCCAAAGGCAGCCTCGTCATGATTCGCGATACTGTAAAACCCCGCTAATAGTTGTCTACAGGAAGGAGGATAAAATATAATGCCAAAAGTAAGCACGTATAATATTACCGGCGCACAGACCGGTGAAATCGAATTGAACGATAGCGTATTTGGCGTTGAAGTGAACGAAGCCGTTATGCGTCAGGCCGTTCTCCGTCAGCTCGCCAACCAGCGCTTGGGCACACATTCCACCAAAACTCGCGGTGTCGTTCGCGGTGGTGGCAGAAAGCCTTGGAAACAAAAAGGAACCGGCCGGGCCCGTGTAGGCAGCAACCGCAGCCCGTTGTGGGTTGGTGGCGGCACCATCTGGGGTCCCCATCCGCGCTCTTACGCACAGAAAATGCCGCGTAAAGCTCGTCGCCTCGCCGTTAAATCCGCTTTGAGCAATAAAGTCAATACTAACGAATTGTTCGTCCTCGACGAAATCAATCTCGCAGCTCCGAAGACGAAAGAAGTCGTCGCACTCATCAACAACTTCAAATTCGCTGGTGAAAAAGTCCTTTTCATCACCGACAACGATGAAGTCGTAGAACGCTGCGCACGCAACATCAAAGGCGTTAAAGCCATTTCCACTACGGGCGTCAACATCTTTGACCTGCTCCACTACACGAAATTGTTCGTTACGAAGAGCGCTGTAGCTAAGATTGAGGAGGTGCTCGCATAATGAACATGCATGATCTCTTGCTGAAACCGGTCATCACTGAAAAAACGACCATGATGATGTCTGATGGCAAATACACATTCAAAGTACCGCTCCGTGCTAATAAAGTTGAAATCCGTAAAGCTGTTGAAGCCGTCTTCGGCGTCAAAGTTAAAAGCGTAGCAACACTTCGCACGATGGGCAAATTCAAGCGCATGGGTAAATACATCGGCAAGCGCCCGGATTACAAGAAAGCCATCGTAACCCTTCAGGAAGGCGAAACCATCGAATTCTTCGAAGGAGCTTAAGGAATTAACGAATAAGGAGGAGGCACTACAATGGCCATTAAATCATTTAAACCGTACTCCGCTAGCCGCCGTTTCATGACTGTTTCGACATTCGAAGAAATCACGGCGTCTAAACCGGAAAAATCCTTATTGGCTAAAGTAACCAATAAGGGCGGTCGTAATAACAGCGGCCGTATGACTGTCCGCCATCAGGGCGGTGGTCACAAACGCCGTTATCGTTTGATTGACTTCAAACGTATTAAAGATAACATCCCGGCAAAAGTTGCGACGATCGAATACGATCCGAACCGCTCTGCCAACATCGCTCTTCTGTTCTACGCAGATGGCGAAAAGAAATATATCATCGCTCCGAACGGCCTTAAAGTTGGCGACGTCGTCTACAGCGGCCCGGAATCGGATATCAAAGTCGGCAACGCATTGCCGCTCCAGAATATCCCCCTCGGTACACTCGTACACAACGTTGAACTGAAAATCGGCAAAGGCGGCCAGATGGTCCGTTCTGCTGGTGAATCGGCTCAGCTCATGGCTAAAGAAGGCAACTATGCACTGCTCCGCCTTCCGTCCGGCGAACTTCGTCAGGTACACGTACGCTGCCGCGCTACGATCGGCGTAGTCAGCAATACGGATTATGAAAACATTACCATCGGTAAAGCCGGCCGTTCCCGTTGGAAGGGCATCCGTCCGGGCAACCGCGGTGTTGTCATGAACCCGTGCGATCATCCGCATGGCGGCGGCGAAGGTAAAGCTCCTGTTGGTCGTAAACGTCCGGTTACTCCTTGGGGTAAACCTGCTTATGGCGTTAAGACTCGCGACGCTAAGAAAGCTTCCAATAAATTCATTGTGAAGAGACGTAAATAAGTGTTGAGGAAAGGAGATAACTAAGTGTCCAGATCCATTAAAAAGGGCCCATTCGTAGCACACCATCTCTTGAAGAAAATCGACGCTATGAACGAAGCCAACGAAAAGAAAGTAATCAAAACCTGGTCCCGTGCCTCGATGATCCTGCCGAGCTTCGTCGGCCACACCATCGCTGTTCACGACGGCCGTAAACATGTACCTGTCTATATCACGGAAGATATGGTAGGTCATAAATTAGGCGAATTCGCACCGACTCGTACGTTCAAGGGTCATGCTAAAGCCGAAAAAGTAACTAAATAAGGGGGTAACATAAATGGCAGTAAAAGCTGTTACGAAACACATTCGCATTGCTCCCCGTAAAATTCGGATTGTTGCTGACTTGGTTCGGGGCAAAAACGTCGGCGAAGCTTTCGCTATCTTGAAATTCACTCCGAAAGTGGGTTCCCGTGTAGTTGAAAAAACTTTGCGCAGTGCCGTTGCTAATGCGGAACATAACAATGATATGGACGTTGCAAAATTGTTCATTTCTGAAATCTTTGTTGACCAGGATTCCACGATGAAACGTATTCATCCGCGCAGCCGTGGACAGGCCTTCAAAATTCTCAAACATTCCAGTCATTTGACGGTTGTTGTTGACGAAAAAGCATAAGGAGGGAAATGGAGTGGGTCAGAAAGTTAATGCCCATGGATTCCGCGTCGGCGTTTCCAAACCTTGGGACGCAAAATGGTATGCAGAAAAAGATTACGCTGCACTTTTGAATGAAGACGTCAAGATCCGTGAATTCTTAAAGAAACAGTTATACATCGCAGGTGTTTCTCGTATTGAAATCGAACGCTCTGCAAAACGTATCAAATTGATTATCCATACCGCAAAACCGGGCATGGTCATCGGCCGTGGCGGCGCAGGTATCGAAGATATTAAAAAAGCGTTGAAAGCCTTCACCACTAAGACTGTCGACGTAAACATCGCAGAAATCAAACAGGCCGAAATGGATGCAACCCTGGTTGCTGAAAACGTTGCCGGCCAGCTCGAACGCCGTATCGGCTTCCGCCGCGCTATGAAACAGTGCGTTGGCCGTACCATGCGTATGGGCGCTAAAGGTATCAAAATCATGTGCTCCGGCCGTCTTGGCGGTGCTGAAATCGCTCGCAGCGAAAGCCTTCGCGACGGTTCCATCCCCTTGCACACGCTCCGCGCTAACATCGACTATGGCTTCGCTGAAGCTCATACGACATATGGCTGCATCGGCGTAAAATGCTGGATTTACAAAGGTGAAATCCTCCCGGAAGCTAAGAAAGCTCCGAAGAAACGCGAAGGGAGTGAAGCATAATGTTAATTCCAAAACGTGTTAAATATCGTAAACAGTTCCGTGGCCGCATGAAAGGCCAGGCACATCGTGGTAATAAAGTTGCTCATGGCGATTTCGGTCTCGTCGCTCTCGAACCGTCGTGGATTACGAACCGCCAGATCGAAGCAGCCCGTATCGCTATGACCCGTTATATCAAACGTGGTGGTAAAGTCTGGATCAAAATCTTCCCGGACAAACCGATCACGGCAAAACCGGCTGGTACTCGTATGGGTTCCGGTAAAGGCGCTCCTGAATACTGGGTTGCCGTTGCAAAACCGGGCCGCGTACTCTTTGAAATGGGCGGTGTAAGCGAAGAAATTGCTCGTGAAGCAATGCGTCTTGCCGGCCATAAGCTGCCGATTAAAACGAAGTTTGTTGTTAAAGGTCAGGAATTAGGTGGTGAATAAAATGAAGGTTAAAGAAATCCGTGCGCTGAGCGCTGCCGAAATGGATGAAAAAGTGGTTAGCCTGAAAGAAGAATTGTTTAACCTCCGTTTTCAACATGCGACCGGCCAATTAGAAAATCCAATGCGTATCCGCGAAGTCAAAAAGACGATCGCTCGCATCAAAACGGTACAGCGTGAAGCAGAACTGAAAGCGCAGGCGTAAGAAACGTCCATAATTGGAATCTAAAAGGAGGTCACAAGCACAGATGGAAAGAAATGAACGGAAAATCCGCGTAGGTAAAGTTGTCAGCGATAAAATGGACAAAACCGTTGTCGTTGCTGTAGAATATAAAACACAGCACAAGCTGTACAAAAAGCCGATTATCTCGACTGTAAAATTCAAAGCCCACGATGAAAACAACGAATGCCATGTTGGCGACGTAGTCCGCATTGAAGAAACTCGTCCGCTGTCCAAACAGAAACACTGGAGAGTAGTGACAATCGTAGAAAAAGCTAAATAAGCTTCATTAATTAGGAGGTTAAGCCATGATTCAGCAAGAAACTGTGTTGAATGTTGCCGATAACACTGGCGCCAAGAAAATCTTGTGCATCCAGGTCATGGGTGGCTCGTATCGTAAATATGGCAACATTGGTGATATCATTACCGCATCTGTTAAAGATGCATCACCCGGTGGCGTTGTCAAGAAAGGCGACGTAGTCAAAGCTGTTATCGTTCGTTCTAAAAAAGGTTTGCGCCGTGCAGACGGTTCCTATATCCGTTTCGACGAAAACGCAGCTGTCGTAATCAATAATGATAAAAGCCCGAAAGGTACTCGTATTTTTGGGCCCGTTGCCAGAGAATTGCGTGAAAAAGATTTCATGAAGATCATCTCCCTGGCTCCGGAAGTATTATAAGGAGGAGGTGTTCTCAATGGGTAAAATGCACGTTAAAACAGGCGATACGGTCATCGTCATCGCTGGTAAAGAAAAAGGCAAAAAAGGCAAGGTCATCGCAACGTATTCGAAAAAAGACCGTGTCGTAGTTGAAGGCCTTAACCTGGTTAAGCGCCACACGAAACCGAGTCAGAACAATCCTCAAGGCGGCATTATCACCAAGGAAGCAGCAATCCATGTTTCCAACGTAATGCTCGTAGATCCTGAAAGCGACAAACCGACTCGTGTCAAAATGGTCCAGCAGGCCGATGGCACCAAAGTCCGTACAGCCGTAAAGAGCGGTAAAGCTATCTAATAAGAAGGGAGGCCCTTGAGAGTGTCCAGATTAAAAGACAAATACCTTTCCGAAGTCGTAAAAGGCTTGCAGGAAAAATACAATTATAAAAACGTAATGCAGATTCCGAAGGTTACCAAAGTTGTTATCAACATGGCCGTTGGCGAAGCTGTTACCAACTCCAAAGCCTTGGACGCTGCTGTCAATGATATGACCATCATTTCCGGTCAGAAACCGATCATCACGAAAGCCAAGAAATCCATCGCAGCTTTCAAAATCCGTGAAGGCATGAACCTCGGCTGCAAAGTTACCCTGCGCGGCGAACGGATGTATGAATTCCTCGATAAACTGATGAACTTGACACTGCCCCGCGTCCGTGACTTCCACGGCGTCAGTGCCACCGGTTTCGACGGCCGCGGCAACTATACCCTCGGCCTGAAAGAACAGCTTATCTTCCCGGAAATCGAATACGATAAGGTTGATAAAGCTCGCGGCATGGACATCACCATCGTTACCACAGCTACGACCGACGAAGAAGGCCGTGACATGCTGAAAATGATGGGCATGCCTTTTGAAAAGTAATAGAGGAGGATAACATACATGGCAAAGAAATCGATGCTCGAACGTGAAAAGAAACGTGAAAAAATGGTTGCCAAATACGCTAAGCTCCGCGCTGAACTCAAAGCAAAAGGCGACTATGAAGCACTTTCTCAGCTGTCGGCCAACGCATCTCCGGTTCGTCTGCACAACCGTTGCAAAGTAACCGGCCGTCCTCACGGTTATATGCGTAAATTCGGCATCTGCCGCATCACATTCCGTGAACTGGCTTACAAAGGTCAGATCCCTGGCGTTAAAAAAGCCAGCTGGTAACACGTATTCCATGGAGGGAGGTTTTTAGATTATGGCAATGACCGATCCGATTGCGGATATGCTCACAAGAATCCGTAATGCTAACTCGGCATATCACGAAAAAGTAGAAATCCCTGCTTCGAAGATGAAAGCTGCAGTGCTCGACATCCTCAAAGAAGAAGGTTTCGTCAAAAACTACGAATCTGTAAACGAAGGCAAAACGCTGAAGGTTACGTTGAAATATGGTTCTAATAAAGAAAAAGTAATTACCGGCATCAAGAGAATTTCCAAACCGGGCCTGCGCGTATACGCTGGCAAGGAAGAACTCCCGCGCGTTCTCGGTGGTTTGGGGATCGCTGTAATTTCTACGTCCCAGGGCGTTATGAGCGACAAAAAAGCTCGTAAACTCGGCTTGGGTGGCGAAGTTATCGCTTACGTCTGGTAAATCGTTTTGGAGGTGTCAATATGTCCCGAGTAGGTAGAATGCCTATTGATATCCCGGCAGGCGTAAATGTAAACCTCGATGGCCACGTAATTACCGTTAAAGGCCCGAAAGGCGAACTCACACGTACGCTCCACCAGGATATGAAAATCACAGTGGCTGATAACGTCATCACTGTAGAACGTCTGTCTGACGATAAAAATCATCGTGCATTACACGGCCTCACCCGTGCCCTTATTGCCAACATGGTAAAAGGCGTTTCGGAAGGCTTCAAGAAAGAATTGGAAATCGTCGGTGTTGGTTACAGAGCACAGATGAAAGGTAAGAAACTTGCCTTGACTCTTGGCTTCTCCCATCCCCTCGAACTCGACGCTCCGGCCGGCATCACCATCGAATGCCCGAGCGCTACGCAGATCACCATTTCCGGTGCTGATAACGAAGTAGTCGGCGAATTCGCTGCTAAAGTCCGCGGCTACCGCCTGCCTGAACCGTACAAGGGCAAAGGTATCCGCTATGTAGGCGAACATGTCCGTCGTAAAGCTGGTAAAGCTGGTACGAAAAAATAAGTAACATTTAATTAGAAAGGAGCGAATTCCTTGAAGAAGAGTAAAAACACAATCCGTTTGAAACGGCATTGGCGTTTACGCAAGAACATCAACGGCACGGCAGAACGTCCGCGTCTCAACGTTTTCCGCAGCCTTAACAATATCTACGCTCAGGTCATCGACGACCAGAACGGCGTAACTTTGGTTTCCGCAAGCTCTTTGGACAAAGAAATCAAAGGGCAGAACGTCAGCGGCGGCAACGCCGAAGGCGCAAAATTAGTCGGTGCTTTAGTTGCAAAACGGGCTATCGAAAAAGGTATCACGACGGTTGTCTTCGACCGTGGCGGTTACATTTATCACGGCCGTGTTGCAGCTCTCGCAGAAGCAGCTCGTGAAGCTGGCTTGAAATTCTAATCAAGGAGGAAATAACACATGGCAAAAGTTGACCATGCAGGTCTCGAATTACAGGAAAATGTAGTATTCATCAACCGCGTTGCTAAGGTAGTTAAAGGCGGCCGCCGTTTTTCCTTCAGTGCCCTCGTTGTTGTCGGTGACGGCAATGGCAATGTCGGCGCAGGTTTAGGTAAAGCTGGCGAAGTTCCTGAAGCAATCCGCAAAGGCGTTGAAGACGCTAAGAAACATATGATTTCCGTTCCTCTCAAGAACGGTTCCATTCCCCACACGATCACGGGTATCTTCGGTGCAGGCAAAGTATTCCTGAAACCGGCTGCTGAAGGTACTGGCGTCATCGCTGGCGGCCCGGTCCGTGCCGTATTGGAACTGGCAGGCGTCCGCAACATCCTCACCAAATCGATCGGTTCTTCCAACCCGAACAACATGGTTCAGGCAACACTCGAAGGCTTGGGCCGCTTGAAGGATGTCAACAAAGTTGCTGAACTCCGTGGCAAAACTGTAGAAGAAATTTACGGTTAATAAGGAGGATATAACAAGATGGCTCAGGTTAAAGTTACACTCGTAAAGAGTTTGGCAGGCCGTCCTGGCGACCAGCGCGCAACCATCGTTGCCCTCGGTCTCCACAAGACGAACTCCAGCGTAGTAAAAGAAGTCACCCCGCAGATTAAAGGGATGCTTCATAAAGTAGAACACTTAGTAAAAGTAGAAGAAATTTAATATAGAAGGAGGTGCGCTGAATTGAAACTTCATGAAATGAGTATTGTTCCTGGTTCCAAGAAAAAACGCAACCGCGTCGGCCGCGGCATCGGCTCCGGCAATGGCAAAACGGCTGGCAAAGGTATGAAAGGTCAGCTCTCCCGTAGCGGTGGCGGCAAGCGCCCGGGCTTCGAAGGCGGCCAGATGCCGTTGTATCGTTTGCTCCCGAAACGCGGCTTCAAAAACATTTGGGCTAAAGAATATGCAGAAGTTAACGTTTCTGTACTCAACTGCTTTGAAGACGGCACGACTGTCGATCCCGTCGCTCTCGTAGAAGCTGGCATCCTCAAGAATGTCCGCGACGGCGTCCGTATCCTCGGCAACGGTGAACTCGAAAAGAAACTCACTGTCGTAGCCAACGGCTTCACGAAATCCGCTAAAGCTAAAATCGAAGCTGCAGGCGGTAAGGTTGTAGTACCGGGAGAAGAACCGGTAGCAGAACAGTAGGGGTGAGTTGCGGTGTTAGAAAACATCCAAAACGTACTGAACGTCCCGGAATTCCGGAAACGGGCAGTCTTCACTCTCATCATGTTCATCGTTTTCAGACTCGGCGTCCATATCCCCGTACCGGGTGTGGATTCGTCGGTCATTGAGAATCTCTTCAGCAGCGGCAACTTGTTCGGACTCCTGGACTTGTTCGCCGGCGGGGCACTGAGCAAGTTCTCCGTCCTGGCCATGAGCATCACGCCGTACATCAACGCGTCGATCATCATGCAGCTGCTGACAGCCGTCGTTCCGACTTTTGAACAATGGGCAAAGGACAATCAGGAAGGCCGCGATAAAATCCAGAAGGTCACGCGGTACGGCACGGTTGTCCTGGCACTGATCCAGGCTTTCGCCATGAGCTATGCGCTGAAAGTCAACAATGCCCTCATCGTCGACAGCTGGGCCATGGTCGTCATGGTCTCCCTGGTCCTCACGGCAGGCACATGTTTCCTCATGTGGCTCGGTGACCAGATTACAGCTGGCGGCATCGGCAACGGCATTTCTCTCATCATCTTCGCCGGTATCGTAGCGCGCTTCCCGCAAGGCTGCATGACGATTTACAAGTACATCCAGGCTGGTTCGATCAACATCTTCCAGACCTTGCTTTTTGCTGTCATCGCCTTGTTCATGATCGTCGTGGTCATTGAAGTCACACAGGGTCAGCGCCGCGTCACGGTACAGTATGCGAAACGTATCGTCGGCCGTAAGATGTATGGCGGTCACTCGACACATATTCCGCTGAAAGTCAATCAGGCTGGCGTCATCCCCATCATCTTCGCTTCGTCTGTACTGATGTTCCCGATTACCATCGCACAGTTCGTACAGAATGAAACAGTCCAGTGGATTGCAAGCTTCTTTGCATGGGGCACGGTGACCAACACGGTCATGTACGCTCTCCTGATCATGTTCTTCACCTATTTCTACACGGCTATTTCGCTGAACATCCCGCAGCTCACGGAAAATATGCAGAAGTATGGCGGCTTCATCCCTGGCATCCGCCCGGGCCAGCCGACAGCCATGTATATCGATCGCATCATGACGAGAATCACCCTCGCCGGTGCCTTCTTCCTGGCCTTCATCGCCATCCTGCCGAACTTCATCGGCTGGATCACGGGGATCGAAGGGGTTTACTTCGGCGGTACGGCCATCCTCATCGTCGTCGGTGTTGCCATCGACACGATGAAACAGGCAGAATCCTTAGTTTTGAATAGACAATATCAAGGATTTATGAAATAATAAGGGGGTAGTTTGAGTGTATATTCTTTTAATGGGCCCTCCGGGTGCTGGTAAAGGTACCCAGGCTGAACGATTGATTGAAAAATATGGTATTCCCCAGATTTCGACAGGCGACATGTTCCGGGCAGCTGTAAAAGAACAGACCCCGCTCGGCCTCGAAGCCAAGAAGTACATGGACAACGGCCAGCTCGTACCGGACGCTGTTACCGTAGGCATCGTCAAAGAACGCCTCGCCAAGGATGACTGCAAAAAAGGCTTCATCCTCGACGGCTTCCCGCGCACGACCAGCCAGGCTGTATCCCTTGATGCCATCCTCCGCGATTTGGGCATCAAACTCGATGGCGTCATCAACATTGCCGTCCCCGATGAAGAACTCATCAAACGGACGACGGGCCGTCAGATCTGCCGTTCCTGCGGTGCGACATACCATGTCACATTCAAACCGTCCAAGGTGAAGAACGTCTGCGATAAATGCGGCGGCGAATTGTATCAGCGCGATGACGATAAAGTAGAAACCGTCAAGAAACGCTTGAGCGTCTACGCTGCACAGACGAAACCGCTCATCGACTACTATAAGAATTCCAATCTCTACATCGAAATCGATGGCAAACAGAGCATGGAAGATGTCTACAAAGACATCGTTGCTAGTCTTGAAAAGAGTAAATAAGCATGATTATTTTAAAATCCAAACGGGAAATTGAGTATATTCGCGAAGCTGGCCGCATTACGGCCAACGCCCTTCAGCTCATGAAGAAACTGGCAAAACCTGGCATCACGACAGGCGAACTCGACCAGCGCTGTGAAGAATACATCCGCAGCTGCGGCGCTTTTCCGAGTTGCAAAGGCTATTACGGGTTCCCGGCAACCATTTGCGCCAGCGTAAATGAAGAAGTTGTCCACGGTATCCCGGGGCACCGCAAGCTCAAAGATGGCGATATAATCAGCATTGATTTAGTAGTGAACAAGAATGGCTACCATGGCGATTCGACGGTAACGATTCCCGTCGGCCACGTTCATCCGGCGACCCTCAAGCTCTTGAAGGTCACCGAAGAAAGCCTCTATAAAGGCATCGAACAGGCCGTTGCCGGGAATCACCTCGGCGACATCGGCCACGCAGTCCAGTCGTATGCCGAATCCTTTGGATACGGCGTCGTCCGCGACTACGTCGGCCACGGCATCGGTACGGACATGCACGAAGATCCGGAAGTGCCGAACTACGGCATGGCCGGTCACGGCGAACTGCTGGAACCGGGCATGGTCCTGGCCATTGAACCGATGATCAATATGGGCACGGAAAAAGTCCGCCAGTTGAAGAACGGCTGGACCGTCGTCACGCGTGACGGCAAACCGGCAGCCCACTTCGAACATACAGTAGCCATCACGGAAAACGGTCCTGAAATCCTTACCCTTCCGGAAGAATAAGATGGAACGGACACAGATGATACCTGTCTGCACGGTCGTAGAAAGCCTGGCAGGCAGGGATAAAGGCCACTTGTATGTTGTTGTCGGCAGTCTGGCTTATCCCTACGTATGGATTGCTGACGGTAGAAAGTACAACCTGGATAAGCCGAAAAAAAAGAATTGCCGGCATCTCCGGATATTGGGAACGAGCGTATCCACTGGAAGCGCTGGTCCCGCGAGAATCAGCAATGAATGGATACGGTCCGTCTTGAACCGGGCTGTGAAGAATTGACCAGGGAGGTTACTATGTCGAAGGTAGATGTCATTGAAGTAGAAGGCGTCGTCGTTGAAGCTTTGCCAAACGCCATGTTTAAAGTCAAGCTTGAAAACGATCACATCGTACTGGCTCATGTCTCCGGTAAAATGCGGATGAACTTCATTCGTATCCTTCCGGGCGACCGGGTCACACTCGAATTGACACCGTATGATCTGAATCGCGGTCGTATCACGTACCGCTTTAAGTAAGAGTATTACGCAGGAGGTTAATGATGAAAGTAAAACCGTCAGTAAAAAGAATTTGCGAAAAATGCAAAATTATCAAACGTAAAGGCCGCGTCATGGTCATTTGCGAAAATCCGAAACATAAACAGAAACAGGGTTAATAAGCAGGAGGTGAATGAATAGATGGCACGTATAGCCGGTGTGGATTTACCACGTGATAAACGAGTTGAAATTGGTTTGACTTACATTTTAGGTATCGGTCTTTCTTCTTCCCAGAAGATCTTGGCTAAGACTGGCGTAAACCCGGATACCCGCGTTCGCGACCTGACAGAAGACGAAGTACAGAAAATTCGTGAAGTCATCAGTTCTGAATATAAAGTTGAAGGCGAACTTCGCCGTGAAACAGCACTCAACATCAAACGCCTGATCGAAGTTAATTCGTATCGCGGCAAACGTCATCGTGCAGGTCTTCCGGTCCGCGGTCAGCGCACCAAGACGAACGCACGTACCCGTAAAGGTCCGAGAAAAGCTGTAGCAGGTAAGAAGAAATAAGATTCTTTAAGTAAGGAGGGAAACGATTTTGGCTAAGAACGTAAGAAGCAACAAAAGAAAAGAAAAGAAACACGTAGAATCGGGCGCAGCACATATCCGTTCTACTTTCAATAACACGATCGTTACGATCACTGATGCAAAAGGCAATGCACTGTCCTGGGCAAGTGCCGGCGGCCTCGGTTTCCGCGGTTCCCGTAAGAGCACTCCGTTCGCTGCACAGATGGCTGCTGAACAGGCTGCCAAAGCTGCTATGGAACATGGCCTCCGTCAGGTAGAAGTTTTCGTAAAAGGTCCGGGCTCCGGCCGTGAAGCTGCTATCCGCGCATTGCAGGCTGCAGGTCTTGAAGTCAACTCCATCAAAGACGTAACTCCTATTCCGCATAACGGCTGCCGTCCGCCGAAACGGAGACGCGTATAATCGTAGATAATTAACCAAGGTGTTTTGATTCTGAAATAGGAGGATTTTCCTAATGATCGATGATAACAAGTTTAAAGTTAAAACCGTCGAAATCAATGACGGCGGTACCTATGGAAAATTCGTATGTGAACCTCTCGATCGGGGTTACGGAATCACATTGGGTAATAGTTTGCGGCGTGTCCTCCTGGCATCCCTGGATGGCGTAGCAATCACTTCGATCAAAATCGATGGTGTTCTCCATGAATTTTCGACCATCCCCGGCGTTCGGGAAGATGTTTCGGAAATCATCCTCAACCTCAAACAGGTTCGGATGAAATTCCTGGACGATGATATCAACGAACTCGATATCACTGTCGATATCTCTGGTGAATGTGAATTCACTGCAAACGATCTTAACGTAAACTCAGACATTGAAATTTTGAACCCGGATCTTCATATTGCCACGCTGGATACGGACGCTGAAATCCGTATGCAGTGCCACATTGAACGCGGCAAAGGGTATGTTCCTTCTACGAAGAACAAGAAAGAAACGGATATGATCGGGGTCATCCCCATCGATTCGATTTTTTCGCCTATTGTGCGCACCAACTACGAAGTAGGCAATATCCGGGTCGGCAACGAAATGGATCACGATTCGTTGACGCTTGAAGTGACGACGGACGGCAGCATCAGTGCTGAAAACGCCGTCGCCAAGGCTGCATCCATTATGATCAGCTATTTGAATTACTTCCAGGACATCGCCACCGACGCCAAAGTCAATGACACGTTGGCTGAATTCACCAACAAAGATGGCGAAGAACCGGAAGCACCGACAGAACCGGACCTCAACGACATCAAGATTGATGTCCTCGATCTTTCCGTACGCGCTTCGAACTGCCTGAAACGTGCAAACATCTACACCTTAGGCGACCTCGTAGAACGGACGGAAGACGACTTGTCCAAGATTCGCAACCTCGGCAAGAAGTCTGTCGATGAAATCATTGAAAAGTTGCAAAAAGAAGGTTACGATTTAAAATCGAGTAACGAAGAATAGTTCGAGGAGGATGAACGATGGCTTATAGAAAGTTGGGACGAGACAGCTCCGCACGTAAAGCATTGCTGCGCAGCATTGTCACCTCTTTATTCCAGCATGAACGCATTGAAACGACAGAAGCAAAGGCAAAAGAACTTCGCAAAGTCGCTGACAAAATGCTTACCCTCGCAAAACGCGGCGACCTCCACGCTCGCCGTCAGGTCTTGGCATACATGATGGATGAAGACGTTGTCAAAAAACTGTTTGACGAAATTGCACCGAAATACAAAGATCGTCAGGGCGGTTACACTCGCATCATCAAAACTGGCGTTCGTCAGGGCGATGCTGCTCCGATGGTAATCATCGAATTAGTATAAGCTTGTAAGAAAAAAGGGGCTGTCGCAAGACAGCTCCTTTTTTGCACAAAGGAGTGATACAAATGCCATATCGTATGATGTTAGCTGTCAACTTTACACCGGAACGGCTGGACCAGGTCAAGCTCCTGGCCCTCTTGACGAAATCGAAGGTCAAGGCCGTTACGGAAGCGGAAAAAGGCGAAACAGTCGGCAAAGTCCTGGGACTGACTGACGAAGAAATCGCTGAAATCGCCGCTATGAAACAGGAAACGGAACAGACCAAGGTTCACGAACAGATGAACGAAGACGAAAAACTTCCGCCTGTCACCAAAGAAGCGCTGATTCTCTGCGGCTTCGATAACCAGGCTGTCAACCTGCTCCTGAGCAGCATCCGCCGGGGCCGCCTGAAGAACGTGCCCCTCAAGGCCATGTTGACGCCGAACAACATTTCCTGGACTATCGAAACGATTTTGCAGGAATTGTCGAAAGAACACGAATATTTTCATAAAAAGAGGTAAGACCATGCGTCCTACGACACTTTGCTTTCCCGTCCGCCCGGACGGGAAACTTTTATTAGGCCGCAAAAAACGCGGCTTCGGCGTCAGCAAATGGAACGGCTTCGGCGGTAAGATCGAAGCCGGTGAAAACTTCCTGCAGTGCGCCGTCCGGGAACTCCGGGAAGAAACGGGTCTCATCGCCAGGGAAGAAGACCTGGAACTCGTCGGCTTCCTGGACTTTCACTTCTCGGCCTCATCGGAACTGGACCACATCGGCTTCGTCTACTTCCTCCGCCAATGGCAGGGGACTGTCCAGGAAACCGAAGAGATGGAACCGCAATGGTTCGACCCGTCAGCCCTTCCGTATGATGAAATGTGGAAAGGCGACCGGACCTGGATTCCTATGCTGCTGAAAAAAGAAAAAGTCAAAGGCATCATTACCTTTGCCGAAGATAATGAGAATCTGCAACATCTAGAATTGTATCGCATAGACAATGTATAGATTCATGAGTTAGCTAAGACGACAGATAGACAATATCTGTCGTCTTTTGCAGTCTTGAGACAATTGCGACAAAATTCGGGTCTTGACATTGTTTTGGCATTTGGTTTACACTTATTAAAGTATTAATAGGTGATAAATAGAACGTAATCATTTTTAAAACTTTATGTATGAAATAGTAATAATGCATATTAATTATGCTTTTTATTTTATGATGAAGTGGAGTTTGATGACGATGAAAACGATGAAGACGACCTTGATGGGTGCCCTTATGCTGAGTTTGGGTATGACGGCCAGCGTATTGGCAGCACCGGCGACGACGGCCAACGTTTCCGTAGACAGCCCGTATTATGGCTATATTGAAAAATTGAGTGCCATGGGCTATCTCGATACTATGCCCAATGGGGCCAAACCGTACAGCCGCATGCAGATGGCTCAATGGGTCGTCCAGGCTCAGGATAAGGCACAGACCAAACCGATGCCGAAATACCTGGCGGACCAGGTCGATGCCCTGGCCCAGTACGTAGCGCCGGAAGTGGCTACCCTGCGCGGGGAAAAGACATATGACCCGGTGAAATTCCGCTCGGTCTCGCTGACGGCAGCGGCTCAGATCTCAGATACATCGCGCCATTCCTATAGCCGCGCTGTCAATGCAGGCTGGCAGACCTTTGGCGCCAATCGCAATGGCTATAAATATGGCCGCGACGGCAATGGCATCTTGGAAGCCGAAATTTCCGGGAACATCGGTCATGAAACGGCTATCGCCCTGCGGCCGCGCTTCAGCTATGACAAGGACAACGATTTCAGCGCCAGCCTGGAAGAAGGCTATATCAAGACCCGCGCCGGCATCTGGGCCTTTGAAGCCGGCAAAGAAGCCATGTCCTGGGGACAGGGGGAAACGGGAAATCTGGCCTTAGGGAACAACATGCGTCCCTTGACGACCATCCAGGCGCACTTCATTGAACCGCAGAAAGTAGGCGGCTTCTTCCGTTTCCTCGGTCAGGCAGACGTCCACCTTTTCTACGGTTTCCTTGAAGGCGACCGGCGTGATCGTGCGGCTGCCCGGGGTATGACGGATTACGACGATGCCGGCCTCATCGGCATCCGCGCTGACTTTTCGCCGACATCATACTTCACCTTCGGCCTGTCCCGCCTGTCCATGCTCGGCGGTGACGGCAATGGTCTGGATAGCTCCGACTGGGGCCATTGGCTCTATGGCCGCAATGACGATGCCGATAAGGACCGCTGGGATGACATTGCCGGCGGCGACTTCCGCCTGAGCCTGCCTGGCGTCACCTTCTATGGCGAACTCTACGGCGAAGACCAGTCGCATTATATGCCGTCCAAAGTCGCATACCGGGCCGGTATCTACCTGCCGAAACTGACTCATGACGGGTCCTGGGACATGACCTTGGAAATGGCCGATACCAGCGATGCCTGGTACGGTCACCAGCGCTTCAATAACGGCTGGACCTATCACGACGCCATCATGGGCGATGCCATGGGCCGCGATGCCCGCAAATACTACGGCGCCATCCGCCATTATTTGCCTCATGAAACATCCATCGGCCTCTATGCCCAGCGGACCGAAATGGAACGGGGCATGCGCATCCATCCTACAGTCAATGAATTCGGCCTCACCGGCCAGACCAAACTTGCCCAGGACGTCTACTTAAGCGGCATCATCGGCTACGCCAACGTAGAAAACGCCGACTTCACCATTCATACAGACCACGACAAATTCGCCACCGCCACCATCCAGTGGAGGTATTAGAATACGGCTCTCTTGATAGGCCCTTTTTGGCCCGTCATGGACTGACCGGAGGGAAGTGCAGGACGGTTGCCAAAACGGAGAGCCGTGCTGGAGCTGTCAGCGAAGCTGACTGAGGGGTTCTTACAACGACCAGTCAGCTATATATCCAACTGGTCAATGTGGCATGGTTTCACGGCCTGCGGTCTGCGACCGGCAAACCAACCTCTCCGGCCTTTTGGCCACCTCCCCTATGAGGGGAGGCTTAACGACGAACGACGGGGCCACCGGCCCCAAACTCAACGAAAGGAATGAAAAAAGGTCATGAAGACCCGTGTCTATCCTACGTCACGTAAACTTTTCGGTTTACTCGGTGACGTGACTATCATCACCCTAACTTACATACTCCTGACCTATCTGATTATCCCGCCTAGTGCGTGGGAAGTACATCAGGCTTTATACTCGGGGATGCTGCCGATTGCCGTTATCTTCACGGTCATGATGTTCAGTATCAACGGTCTTTATACGATTGAACACAAGCGCTTCAGCGAAGTCCTGATCAGTCTGGCTGTCAGTCTCTTCCTGGTCCTCATCCTCGTCATGGCCTTGAGCTTTGTCATTCATGAATTCGCTTATTCCCGGGTCTTGATTATTTCCAGTACGGCCGTACAATTCGTCCTGCTCGGCTTTTGGAAGCGGGCTGTCCAGCATTGGGAACAGAGCCTTCATCCCGTCCGCCGCGTCATGATTATGGGCAACGAAGATGAATGCCGTCATGTCTGTTACCGCATGAGTGCCCAGCCTCAGCTCAAGCTGAAGCTCCAGCACGTCGTCATGAATCCGCAGAAAAATTGGCGCCAGGAACTGGAAGCCTGCGACATCGACACGCTCATCATTTGTTCGGATATCCCCATTACGACTAAGGCGGATATTGTCAACTATTGTACAGATAAGGAAATCCAGCCATACATCATCCCCAGTTCTTATGAAATCTTCTGCAACGGTGCCATGTTGCAGAAAATCGACGATGTACCGGTCTTCCGGCCCAAGAGCCTGCGCCTCAGCGTCGAACAGCGGGCCGTCAAGCGTACTGTCGACATCATCGTGGCCGGTATGGCTGCCATCTGCGCCCTGCCCTTCGCTATTCCCGTCGCACTGGCCATCAAACTCGGCGACGGCGGCCCCGTCCTCTACAGCCAGGTCCGCGTCGGCCGCTTTGGCAAGGAATATAAGGTCTACAAATTCCGTTCCATGCGCGTCGATGCGGAAAAATATTCTGGTCCCCAGCTGGCGACAGAAGACGACCCGCGCATTACCAAAGTCGGTAAATTCATCCGCGCCACCCGCCTGGACGAATTGCCGCAAATCCTAAACGTCCTCAACGGAGACATGAGCCTCGTCGGGCCCCGACCAGAACGGCCTTTCTTCGTCGAACAATTCAAAAAAGAAAACCCCGAATACGCCTATCGCCATAACGTCAAACCGGGCATCACCGGCCTGGCCCAGGTCTTCGCCAAGTACAACACTACGCCGTACGACAAACTCGTCTACGACCTGATGTACATCGAAAACTACAGCATCTTAGAAGACTTCATCATCATGATTCAGACCATCAAGATTCTAGTCACCAAGAGCGCCACCGAAGGCAAAGACGTCAGCGGCAAAGACCTGGACCTAAGCAAATTCCAGCGCTAAAAAGCCCTCAAAGCCTCCCACAAAGCCTCCCACAAAGCCTCCCCTAATAGGCCCTTTTTGGCCCATCAGGTGCTGACCGCAGGGAAGCGCAAGATGGTTGCCAAAACGGAGAGCCGTGCTGGAGGTGCCACGAAGTGGCGGAGAGGTTCTTCCTATTTTTACAAAGGATGGATTATTTATGCCTGTTAATTATTCTGTTTTAATGTCTGTCTACTACAAAGAGCATCCCGATTACTTGCGGCAAAGCATGCAAAGCATCTATGACCAGACCGTCCCGACCGATGACTTCGTCCTCGTCTGTGATGGCCCATTGACGCCGGAACTGGATGCTGTCATCGCCGACATGCAGCAACAATTCGGACCGCGCCTGAACGTTTGCCGTCTTTTGAAAAATGGCGGCCTTGGTAAAGCCTTGAACTTCGGTATCAAGCAATGCAAAAACGACCTCATCGCCCGCATGGATTCAGATGACGTCAGTCGTCCTGATCGGTGTAAACGGCAGCTTGCTGTATTTCAGGACCATCCTGAATACAGCTTGGTCAGCGGTATCGTAGAAGAATTCAGCGATACCATCACGAACGTTTCCGTTCGCCGCATCGTTCCCGAACATCAAAACGACATCATTGCTTTTGCTAAGAAACGCAATCCTTTCAACCATCCTTGTATCATGTACAAAAAAAGCGACGTAGAAGCTGCTGGAGGCTATCAAGACTTCTACCTGCTAGAAGATTACTATCTCTGGATTCGCATGCTCCAACAAGGCTTTATTGGCTACAATTTGCAGGAGCCGTTGCTGTGGATGCGGGCCGGCAGTGATATGTATAAACGTCGAGGTGGCTGGAAATATGTCCAGTCTCAGCGCGATCTCTTCAAATACATGGCACAAACTGGCTTCATCACAGCAAGCCAATACCAGATTCAGAGCGCAATTCGTCTGATTGGAGCTGTTGTACCTAATTGGTTACGGGCATTTTTATTTAAACAAATCTTGCGAAAATAATGGGATAAGGAGCAATGCGGAATGAAGTTGGCGATTTTGTTGCTTTGTCATAAAAACGCAGAGCAAATTAATCTTTTTCTTGAGACATTAAAGCATCCAGACATCGAATTTTTCATTCATATGGATAAGAAGGTTGACATTGTAGATCAACTAATCAAACGACCAGATATCCATGTGTTATCGGATAATTTTCGTGTCGATGTACGTTGGGGAGAATTTTCTCAGACCGAAGCTACCTTAAATTTATTTTCAGCAGCAAGGAAAATAAAAAACTTTGATTATTATTGGGTATGTAGCGGACAAGACTTTCCGATTGTAAGTGCAGATAAAATCATTAACTATTTTAAAGAACATCCGCAGAGAAATTTTGTTAGTTTATGGTCATCTTATTTTTATAATAACCGAAATAGGAAAAATCACTATGACAAACGGAATGATTTATTTTTTCCTCGCATCCTTATGGGGAGGTCCTTTATAAAGAGATTATTTAAACGTATTTATATAGAAATAACGGGGGGGTGGAATCATACTTATACATTGTTTTTGCGTTCTAAGCCTTTTTCACAATTAAAATTTTTTTATGGGCCTTCGTGGGTCTGTCTTTCAGATTACTTTGTTAACTGGATGTTTGATTATTTGAAAGAATATCCTAGTTATATCGAATATTTGTTAAACTCATTGAATCCAGATGAATCAATTTTTCAAACACTGTTGATGGCATCTCCATATAAAAATACGAGACATAATTATTTGCATTATGTTGATTGGACTAGCCGAGATGGAAAAATCCCCAATAGTCCTAATACACTAACTATGGCTGATTATGATGCCATGAAAAATTCTGGATACTTGATGGCTCGGAAATTTGATATGAATGTGGATAAGGAAATTATAGGGGAATTAAAAAATAGCTTTTAATCTATGATATATATGAGGATGACTATGGAGAAAAAAATAAAAGTTTTAATGGTTGTATTTAACCTTTCAGTAGCTAATGGTGTATCGAGTTATGTTATGAATTATTTTCGCAATTTAGACCATAATAAAATTATAATGGATTTTGTTGTATACCAAGATGTTGAAACTCCCTATAGTAAAGAAATAATAAATAACGGAGGACATATTTTTAAAATTCCATCTATCAAGAATCTACAATCTCATATGAATGAGAGCAAAAAAATTATTCTACAAGGTCATTATGACATTATTCATGATAATATTCTTATCTTGAGCTATTTTATTATGCATTATGCAAAGGCTTACGGGGTTCCTGTTAGAATACTTCATAGCCATAATTCAAAACTAGGAGAAACACGATATAAGGAAATTAGAAATAGACTATTTATGCCATTGCTTCTTGGTACAGTAACAGATTACTTTGCTTGTTCAGATTTTGCTGCTAAAGGGATGTTTGGAAATCATTCATATACTTTTATTCCTAACGTTATTTCTCCTGACAGATTTTCTTTCAATAATCAAAAACGACAAAGTTTGAGAAAAAATTTTCATGTGGAAAATAAGTTAGTTATCGGTACTGTGGCACGATTAGCTTATCAAAAAAATCCATTTTATGCAGTAGATATTATTGCTGCGTTATATAAACGGAATCAAAATATTGAATACTGGTGGGTTGGTGATGGTAATTTATATAATCAGGTTAAGAAAAAAATACACCACGAAGGATTGGATAACGTAATTAAGCTTTGGGGACGTCGAAATGATATTGCAGACTTATATCAGGCCATGGATATATTCTTTTTACCATCAATTTTTGAAGGATTACCTGTCACAGCGATAGAAGCTCAGGCAACTGGGCTTCCGTGCTTGGTATCAGATATTGTGTCTCATGAGTTTGTTTATACGGATCAGGTGTTCTTTTTTTCTCTAAAAAGTCCGATTAAAAATGTATGTGATATGATACAGCGAATACAAAACGATATGGGAACTAAGCCTAGAGAAAAAGGTAAGATTAGATTGCTTTCCAGTCCATTTTCAAGTGAAGGTGCAGGAAAGCAACTTATATCTATCTATAGAAAACTCTTCAGGCAAAAGATATAGTTTTAAGGTTATATACCTATTCTGTTATCAGGCATTATTTTTATAGTAGAAGTTTGATTTGCAGATATCTGGAGGGCATTCATGTTTCTTGTTGAACGTGTAATTGGTATTTTTTGCTTTTATTTTGCATTATTTATGAATAGTTATTTGTTTTCCTATGTTAAAGGAAAACAATATAAGCTAATTTTGCTATTTTATCTTGTAATTCTTTGCATATTTGCTTTTGCTTTTGAACCCTATGAGAGTTCTGACCTCTATCGATTGCGAAAGTATATGCAGTCATGGATTGATTATGACTGGGAAGGTATGTTGTCTTATGCATTTAAGGAAGGAGACCCTGTTTGGATTATTTTTTCTTATTTAATAAATTCACTGGGAAACATTAATTGGGTTCAAACTATATCGTGTTTTTGTGGAATAGCGTTATTATTCAGTGTTATATCTGACTTAGTTCAGAGATTTGATCTAAAAGGGAAGCAGAAGGGAATACTTTTATTTACGGCTCTTTGTTCCGGTAATTTATTTATGGGACTTATTGAAGGAATCAGATCACCTTTGGGAAGCGTGATTATCTTTTACTGTATTTATAAAGAGTTCTTTGAAGGGAGAAGTATTTTAATTGATATACCTTTATATTTGATTGCCGCTGGACTTCATTCATTTACTCTTGTTTTGGTTATTATTCGTTTTTTCTTTCTAGCTATACAGGGAAAGAACGCTATTTCACATATATTGGCAGCGGGTGGCTCAGTAGCTGTAATCGCATTTATTTTGGTGAAAGGTCAATTCTATATTGAAGCTGCAATGGATAAGGCAGGAGGGTATATAAATAATGCAGAAGAATATACTTATTTTTGGGCTGGTGTAGTGTCATTTTTAACGATTCTATTAATTATGATTTTGCTTGTTTGGCTATTTAAGAAAATAGTCCATAAGAATGAATTTAGCAAGTTTAAATCTTATGCTATTTTAACTACAACATGCACAATGATAGGATTAATTGCTGTGCCATTTTCTTTTGCAGTTTTTGTGCGAATGACTATGTTTGCTTTTTATTTAGCAATACCTCTATTTGCACTAGCGTTACATAGTGATTTTAAGAGTTCGAAGAGTATGGTATCTTATTACTCTGTGAAGTACTTGATTATCAGTATATGGCTGATTTCAATGCTACGAGGCGGGATTTGTAGTTATAAATTCTTTGTCTTATAATCAAATAATAAGATAAGATATGTACAATATGGGTCTTTCCTAAATAATGGGCAATCTCGCTTAGTTGTTTTATAGTTATGAATAAAATTAGTTTATTTTTCGTGCTGATAGAATATGTAGGTGAAGAGAGAAATGAAACAGTACAATCTGGATAAGATATTAGTATTAACTACACCAGGCTATCAAAAAAAACAAGAGTCCCAATGGGGAGAATCCGTAAAAGTATGTAGCATGTACACCAATAATAGAAGTATATTATATAGATTAAGACTTCGAATTGCACTTTGCTTGAAACATGAGAAATGGGAAATTAGTCAAGAATTGAAAAAGTTGGATTTAAATTTTTATGATATGATTATCATAAGTCAAGTTATTTATCCTGAACTAATCATAAAGTACGTGAGAAAAAGAAATAATCATTGCAAGCTATATTATTGGATGTGGGATTCAGTTGCATTTTCAGGGAAAGCGATACTTTATAATGGTATAAAACATTGGAAAAAATTAAATGAGTTAAGAAAACGATATAATTTTGAAATACTTTCTTTCGATAAATCTGATTGCGAAAGATACAATCTTATATTTCATAATCAAATTATTCCGGTTATCAAAAATTTAGATATTAAAATTAATGATAAAAAGTCCATTTATTTTTGTGGGTACGACAAGGGACGGGTTTTATTGCTCAAAAAACTTGGACGTATTTTTTTGTCTTATGGGTTGCGGCCTTGTTTTGATATTGTTCCGGGAAAAGATGGCTGCGTTGATAATAAAGGTTGTGAATCGTTTATCCATAAATGCGACAGAAAATCATATATTGATTTTTTGACTTCGGAGTTATCTCATGGTGCTATATTGGAAATTGTCCAGAAAGGTCAACAGGGTATTACTTGGCGCTCTATTGAAGCTGCTGTTTATAAGCGTAAATTAATAACGGATTTTAAAGATATAAAGAATTACGATTTTTATAATCCTCAAAATATTTTTGTAATCGGCGAGGATAACTATGATAATTTAGTCTCCTTTCTGGTAAGTGAATTTCAAGAAATTTCTCCTAAAATTATTAATCAGTATTGCTTTGATGGATGGCTGGCTTCGTTTGTTCATGAAAAGGATTAGGTTGTAAAATGTATACTTTAACTATAATTATTCCCGTTTATAATTCGGAAAAGTATCTTTCGAAATGCATTCATTCAATTATTGATGGTCAGGATAACAATAATATTGAAATCATACTAATTGATGACGGCTCAACGGATCAAAGTTCATATCTGTGTGATTTATTCGCCAAACAGTATATAAATATACATGTAGTCCATCAGAAAAATAAAGGCGTAGCGGAAGCTCGTAATAGAGGAATAGAAAATGCACATGGAGAATATATTGGGTGGATAGACAGTGATGATTATGTTTCTCCTGATTGGTTATCATCAGTGGTTAGGTGCTTACAGCGATACAAACCGGATGTTTTAATTTATGATTATTTTCTTGATTATAATGGTAGTTTAACGAAACAAACGCAGTCTTTTGATAGAGGATTTATAAGTTTGGATTCTTATATTTATGAACTTTCTAGTGAAAAACGTTTACATAGTTATCTTTGGATGCATATAATGAAAGCAGACTTTTATTATAAAGGTTGTTTTAACCCTCAAAACCATGTTATGGAAGATTTTGATTTTCTTACGTCAGTTGCAGATCAATTTAAGAAGATATATTATTTGCCACGGGCACTTTACTATTATGTTCAAAGAAAGAATAGTTTAAATAGGGAAGTTTCTTGTGATAGGGGAGTGTAAAATAGTTTGTGTAAATCGGTATTGCATGAATCTACTTTATGCCCC
>OGZB01000456.1_pt1 | contig 25284 bp, 14 predicted proteins | sample 1576691 | NCBI WGS metagenome assembly OGZB01 (sample SAMEA3541479, study PRJEB24748) | human gut metagenome | biome: human gut; feature: human-associated habitat; material: faeces | place: China | collected 2012
ACGGAAGCTTTGCCGCTATTCCTCTGTTCCTTTTGTGGACACAAATATCCTGGAGCCGGCGGCCACGAGTGCACCGTCGCCGATCTGGGCGGGCGCGACCATCATGGTGTCGGAGCCAATGAAGGCATCCTTGCCGATGACGGTCTTGTGCTTGTGGACGCCGTCGTAGTTGCAGGTGATGGAGCCCGCGCCCACGTTGACGCCGGAGCCCATGGTGGTGTCGCCGATGTAGGACAGGTGCGGCACCTTGGAGCCCTCGCCGATCGTGGACTTCTTGATCTCCACGTGCGTGCCGGCCTTGGAGCCGTCGAGCATGTGGGTGCCCGGGCGCAGGTAGGCGCGCGGGCCGCAGTCGACGCCGTTCTCGATGACGGCCTCGATGGCGATGGTCTCATCGATGGTGCAGCCGCTGCCGACGGTGGTGTCGGTGAGGCGGCTGTTGGGGCCGAGCTGGCACTCCTCGCCCACGGTGACGTGGCCGATCAGGTGCGTCTGCGGCCAGACGACGGTGTCGCGGCCGATGGTGGCATCAGGGCCGATCCAGGCCTGCGTGGGGTCGATGAAGGTAACGCCCTCGGCCATCCAGTGCTCGTTGATGCGGTCGCGCGCGATGGCGGTAAGCTGTGCGAGCTGGATGCGGCTGTTGACGCCCAGGCCGTCGCGGTAGTCGTCGCAGTGGAAGATGGAGACTGCCTGGCCGTGGCCCTTGAGGATCTCGAGCATGTCGGGCAGATAGTACTCGGACTGCGCGTTGTCGTTGCCGATCTCGTTAATGTGGGCGGCGAGCTGCGCGCCGTCGAAGGCGTAGCAGCCGGCGTTGCACTCCAGCAGTGTGGCGGCCTGCTCGGGCGTGCAGTCCTTCTGCTCGATGATGCGCTCGATCTGACCATCGGCGCCCAGCTTGATGCGGCCGTATCCGAAAGGATCGGGCGGGGTCATGGTCATGACGGTGCAGGCGAGCTCGCCGGTGGCGACGGTTTGCGCGAACTTGGCGACGGTGTCGGCGGTGATGAGCGGCAGGTCGCCGTTGAGCACGACGACGGGGCCTTGCGTGATGCCACAGGCCTCGAGCGCGACCTTCACGGCATGACCGGTGCCCAGGCGCTCGGTCTGCTCAACGCACTCGACCTTGGTGGCACTGGTGGCGTAGGCGCCGTCGATGAGGGCGCGCATCTCGTCGGCGTGGCTGCCGATGACGACCACGACGCGGCTGCAGCCGGCCTTGATGGTAGCGTCGACGATCCACTGGACCATGGGCTTGCCCAGGATCTTGTGCGAAACCTTGCAGTGGTTCGACTTCATGCGGGTGCCCTCGCCGGCGGCGAGGATAATTGCGGTTGCGTCCATGTGATCTCCTGTTACGTTATAGAGACGTGTGTTTGGAAACGATACACGGCGCAATATGATATCGCAGGCATATGTTGAGCGCGTAACGATTGGTTTGCGGCGGTTGAGGTTTGCGCCGCCGGCGTGGCGTTTGCGCTGCTTGCGTGCGGCGTTGGCGGTGCTGCGGAGCTGTCGTTTGAGCGAGGGGACGGGGGTGCCCGTGGACAACATACAAGAGGAGTTTGGCGGCGAGCCCGTCGCGGCATTCTCGATGTCGCATCCGGCTGTGCCGGCCCTCTACATGGTGCTGACGCTGGGGCTCACCATGTTCTCGATGCAACCGGTGCTGATCGCGCTGTCGCTTGCGGGCGGGCTGGCGTATGGATTTGCGACGCGTGGGGCTGCCCGCACGCTGGGCGCACTCCGCTGGCAGCTGCCGGTGATTTTGATCGTTGCGGTGCTCAATCCGCTGTTTAGCGCCTCGGGCTCGACGGAGCTGTTCCGTATTGGCATGCGCGCGGTGTATCTGGAGAGCATGGTATACGGCCTGTGCATGGGTGGGCTGTTTGTGGCGAGCGTGCTGTGGTTTGAGGCCGCGGCGTCGATGCTTGGCTACGACAAGGTGCTTGCGCTTTTGGGCAACGCCGCGCCGGTGATCGCGCTCATGATTTCGATGTGCATGCGGCTTATCCCACAGTTTTTGCGCCGCGGCCGCACGGTGCTGGCGGTGCAGGACGCGATTGATGTACCGGGACGCGCGCCGGCTGACCCCGTGCGCTCGCGCCTGCGGGCATCGAGCGTGCTGATGGGCTGGGGCATGGAAGATTCGCTTGAGCGCGCGGATGCCATGCGCTCTCGCGGGTGGGGTGCTGCGTCGCGCCGTACGACGTATGCGCGGTATCGGCTGAGGCGCGGCGATGTTGCCGCGCTGGTTGGACTTGCGGTGTTTGGTGCCGCCGCGGTGGCAGTGGCATGGACTGCGACAGCGCAGTATTCGTTTTACCCGCAGCTTTCGGTGCCCGCGCCGTGGCTGGGCTATGTCGTGTACGCTGCATGGATGGTGCTGCCCTGCGTGTTGCATGCAATCGATGAGAAGAGGTTTGGCTGATGGCTCGGTTGGACGGGAGCATGATGGCGGGCGCGGCGTGCGGCCCGGATATGCCGGCGATTGAGGCGCGGAGCCTGAGCTTTGCCTACCCCGGGGCTGATGCTGCGGTGCTCGAGGGGCTCGACTGGTCTGTTCCCCAAGGTGCATTTGCGCTGCTTGTTGGCGGTACCGGATCGGGTAAGTCGACGCTGCTGTCGCTGCTCAAGCCCGAGATCGCTCCGGCGGGCGAGCGCGCTGGCGATGCGCGCGTGCTGGGCGAGAGCGTTGCCGACATGGACGTGCGCGCGTCTGCGGAGTGCGTGGGCTACGTGTTCCAGGATCCCGAGAACCAGATTGTGTGCGAGACCGTGTGGCACGAGATGGCGTTTGGCCTAGAGAATCTGGGGGTGTCGCGCGACGAGATGCGCCGCCGTGTTGCCGAAACCAGCTATTTCTTTGGTCTGGAGGACTGGCTTCATCGCGATACCGATACGCTTTCGGGTGGCCGCAAGCAGCTGCTGTCGCTTGCCGCCGTCCTGGCGCTGCGTCCGCGTGTGCTGCTACTCGACGAGCCCACGTCTCAGCTCGATCCCGTTGCCGAGAAGAATTTTCTGCACGCGCTGTTTCGTGTGAATCGCGAGCTGGGCTGCACGGTTGTTGTGGCTACGCATCAACCGCGCCCAATGCTCGAGTATGCGACGTGCGCGTATCGGATTGAGGGCGGCCGCGTGCGCGAGGTGGCCGACATTGCCTCCTTGGGGCATCGCGAAGAGCTGTTTTCTGGCGAGGTGCCAGGGTGGGGTGGCTCGCGGCGTGCAAAAAACGGAATTTTCAGCATCGCTGGTGGCCGGCAGGGCTCTTTAGACCCGCACGCGGACGTTGCGGGTGCGAAAAAGGGACCAAAAACGGACAAATCGGCTAAATTTGAGGCGCAAATCTTGCCGCAGGACGACTCGGGGGCGTCATCGCGCGCCGGTGGATGCAGAATACTCCCAAAAATGTACGCTGGCTCGGCCACCACCTTGACAGGAAGCTGGTTTCGCTACGATCGGGCGTCCGGCTGGGTGCTGCGCGGACTCGATGTGGCGTTTTCGACTGGCGCGGTGCATGCGATTGTGGGCGGAAACGGCTGCGGCAAGTCGACGATGCTCTCGGTGCTGGCCAAAACGGTCAAGTTGCAGCGTGGTCGCATGGTGCGTGGGGCGGCATCGGCGGCGCTGCTGCCTCAGAATCCCAAGGCGTTGTTGGTTGCCGAGACGGTGCGCGACGAGCTGATGGAATGGGCCTCGACCTGCGGATATGACGAGAACTTGGCGCGGGAGCGTGCGGCGAGCTTGGGGCTGTCGGGTCTGGATGGGCGCCATCCGTACGATCTTTCGGGCGGGCAGCGTCAACTGCTTGCATTGGCAAAACTGCTGCTAATCGGCCCCGAACTGCTATTGCTCGATGAGCCCACCAAGGGTCTAGACCTGTTCAGCCGCCGCATCATCGCCCGCGCCCTGCGTGACCATGCGAAGGTTGGTGGCACCGTCATCATGGCCACGCACGATCTGGATTTTGCCGAGCAGGTTGCCGATGACGTTGCCATGATGTTTGACGGTGAGATTGCCTGCATGGAGCCGCCGGTCGACTTCTTTGCCGACAACGTGTTTTATAGGGCGTGATGGGATGGCGGATTATCGCATCGTGCGCCTACTCGCAAAACTGGAGATACCGCTGCTGCTGGCGGTGCCAGCCGTGATGGCTGCGGCGTTGCTGGCGGGCGTTGAACAGGCGGCGCTTGCCATGCTTGTCGTGGTGGCGCTGGTGCTCGCGCTGTTCTTTGCGGGCTACGAGGCGTCGCGCCCGGGCTTACGCCAGATTATGCCAACGCTGGTTCTGGCGGCGTTGGCTGCGGCGGGGCGCATTCTGTTTGGCCCCATTCCCGACTTTAAACCGGTGAGCGCCATCGCCATTATCGCGGGGGCGACGCTTGGTTGCCGCAATGGTTTTATGGTTGGCGCGCTGGCGGCGCTGACCAGCAATTTCTTTTTTGGACAGGGCATGTGGACGCCATGGCAGATGTATGCCTGGGGTCTGGTTGGCTATGTTGGCGGCGTGCTGGCGCATGCGGGCGCGTTCGACCGTGCGGATGGAACCGTGCGCATGCCGGCGCTGATGGCGTACGGCTTTGCATCGGGCCTGCTCTACGGCGTGGTGATCAACGCATACGACATCATCGGTTTTGTGCAGCCGCTCACGTGGGCGGGTGCCATGGCGCGTCTTGCCACCGCCGTACCGTTCGATATCACGCACGGCCTTGCGACCTGCGTGTTTTTGGTCGCCCTGTACAAGCCTTGGTGTCGCCGCATCAACCGAGTCGTCGTGAAATACGGACTGTAGGGTTGGTTACGCCGGGGCGGGAATCAATACTGCCGAAGCGCCATTTCAAAACTATGCCGGTTTACGGGGCCAGATTGGCACAAGCAGACCATGCCGGCTTTTTTCGAAATAGGGCACACCGTCTACCTGCTGTTTTATTATCTCGGAATTGCATATGGTTGGGGGTTCGCGATTCAGCCCCGTAAACCGGCATAGTTTTGAAATAGCCGGCTGATACGACGGGCATCGTGGCCCTCAGAGAGCCAAATTGATCCGTTTTCTTTCGCCTCCAGACGTTCCCAGGGAATCAGCTGAACCCGCCCGCCACGGAATCGGCCTATCTACTACGTTTGGCCCGACACCCCCAAACACAACCGCGTTTTATGAAAAACCGCAGGCTTTCTACCTGCGGTTTTCTTTTTGCGTTGTTCGCTGTGGTTGAGGGTAGTGGCTTAAACGTAGTAGATGGGCCAGTTTCGTGACAAGCGGGCCGCGTGGATGCCCTCGCGAGGTGAAAATGATCCCTTTTCCTCCGTCCCCAGGGGATTAGTTGGGGCTAGAGCACTAGGGCGAGGGTGACGGGGCAGTGGTCGCTGCCGAAGATGTCGCCGCGGATGCCGGTGTCGCGTACGTTGTCGGCGATTGCGTCGCTTACCAGGAAGTAGTCGATGCGCCAGCCGGCGTTGTTCTTGCGGGCATTAAAGCGGTAGCTCCACCAGCTGTAGACGCCCTCGACGTCGGGGTTTGCCGAGCGCCAGGTATCGGTAAACCCGGCGTTGAGCAGCTCGGTGAACTTGCCGCGTTCCTCGTCCGAAAAGCCAGCGTTGCCGCGGTTGGACTTGGGGTTCTTAAGGTCGATCTCCTCATGCGCCACGTTAAAGTCGCCGCAAGTTACGACGGGCTTGCCGGTCTCGCGTTCAAGCGCGCTCAAAAAGTCGCGATAGGCATCGTCCCAAGCCATGCGTACATCGATGCGCGCGAGCTCATTTTGGGCGTTAGGAGTGTAGACATCCACAAGCCAAAACTTGTCGAACTCGAGCGCGCAGACGCGGCCCTCGGTTGCGGCTTGGGCGACGAGCTCGGCCGCCTCGTTCTCGCCGGCGTAGGGTAGCAGTGCGTCGGCGTGCAGCACTCGCAGCGGTTTCTGGCGGCTAAAGACCGCAGTGCCCGAATAGCCTTTACGCTCGGCGTAGCTCCAGGTTTGGTGATAGCCGGGCAGGTCAATATCGACCTGGCCTTCTTGCAACTTGGTCTCTTGCAGCGCCAGGATATCGACGTCGAGTTCTTGCGCGATCTGGATAAAGCTCGGGTCCTTTTTGAGCACGGCGCGCAGGCCGTTGACGTTCCACGAGGCGAAAGTGTAAGTCTGAGGCATGGTGTCCTTTCGACGGGGTTGGCAGGCTTAAGATTAGCGCAACAGGGGCGGGGTGGGCTCCGCGCATGCTGACTTAAAGGTCGCATGCTGGGACATCGCCCGACGCCGCCCGATCAACAAGGACGGAGGGCTCATATGACGCAGGCAATATCGGATCCCAAGCAGGCCTCCGCCGCGCTGGCGGAGCTTTTTGATACCCACAAGCGCGTGGTCTTCTTTGGCGGCGCCGGTGTTTCCACGGCAAGTGGCATTCCCGATTTTCGCAGCGTTGACGGCCTGTATCACCAGCAGTTTGCCTATCCGCCCGAGACCATGCTCTCGCACAGCTTTTACGAGACACATCCGGCGGAGTTCTTCGACTTTTACCGCACCAAGATGATCGCGCTTAACGCTAAGCCCAACCGCTGCCACACCAAGCTGGCCGAGCTGGAGCGAGCTGGCAAGCTCGATGCCGTGGTGACGCAAAACATCGACGGCTTGCATCAGATGGCGGGCTCGCAGCGCGTGTTCGAGCTGCACGGATCGGTCCATCGCAACATTTGCCAGTCGTGCGACGCGGTCTATAGCGCCGAGTGGATTTGCTCGCGCGAGCACGAGGACGCCGCGGGCGTGCCCGTGTGCCCTGCGTGCGGTGGTCGCATCAAGCCCGATGTGGTGCTCTACGAAGAGCCGCTCGACGAGCATGTGTTGACCGGTGCCGTTGCCGCCATTGCCGCGGCCGATGCCCTCATTGTGGGTGGGACCTCGCTCGTGGTGTATCCGGCGGCAGGCCTTACGCGTTACTTTACTGGCGATACGCTGGCCATTTGCAATTTGGCGCCTACCGATCAGGATGCAAATGCCGACCTGCTGATTTCTTGCGACATCGCGGCCGCGTTTGCGTTCTAGCCCGTGTGCGCGGATACAATAGAAAGACTGAGTGCAAAGCGACCCCGCCGCCAGCTCCCCAAGCTCGGCGGCGTGGGCATTTTAGGAGGATGTTCATGGCGAACGACAGCAAGACATGGCGGTGCGGAAAGTATGAGCTCAGCTTTGACCGTCCGCGCATCATGGGCGTCCTCAACGTGACGCCCGATTCGTTTAGCGATGGCGGTGAGCACTTTGACCAGGATGCCGCTATCGAGTACGGCCTGGCGATGCTCGATGCCGGCGCCGACATCATCGACGTGGGCGGTGAGTCCACGCGCCCCGGCTTTACCCCGGTCAACCCCGACGAGGAGGCGCGTCGCGTGCTGCCCGTCGTGCGCGAGCTCGCCAAAGAGGGCGCTATCGTCTCGATCGATACGCGTCATGTGGCGGTTGCCAAGGCGGCGGTGCGCTGCGGTGCTTCGATTGTCAACGATGTGACGGGCTTCACCGACCCCAAGATGGTCGAGTTCGTTAAGACGAGCACCTGCGGCGTCATCGTAATGCACGCCGGCGAGGTCGCCGCGCCCGCTCGTACGCACGCGACGGTGCAGCTCGATACTTCGGCCGCGGCGTTTGTTGCCGAGAAGGCGCGCGAGGCGGCCGCCGAGGCTGCGCGCGAGGCTGAGAAGCCCGCTCGTCGCCGTCGCGGCAAGTTGTTGGGCGACCATAAGCCCGAGGCAAAGCTCCCGGGTGGCGTGGTGCAGCCCTCGTTGCCGTTTGGCGAACCTGAGCCCGCGACCGAGCCTGCAAGCGAGGAGGAGACGCCGGCCGCCGAGCAGGCTGCTGCCGCCGAGACCGTCGCGCCCGCGCCCGAGGCCACCGAGGCCGCATCGGAGCCCAATGACCGCCTGGCCGCCATGATGCGCCGCAGCGCCCGCCGCGAGGAAGCCTACGTGCCCACCTCGCAGCTCCGCCGCTTCACCCTGCCCGATTCGGCGCCCATCATGCGCCGCGTCATGGGCTTTCTGTCCGACCAGGCCCGCGCGCTCATCCACGCCGGCGTGTCGCGCGACCGCATCTGCATCGATCCCGGTCCGGGCTTTGGCAAGACGGCCAACGAGGACATCGTCATCCAGCGCGAGACTGCCAAGATGGCGTCACTGGGCTATCCGCTCATGTGCGCCGTATCGCGCAAGCGCTTTGTGGGCGCCGTCTCGGGCGTGACCGAGGCCGCCGAGCGCGATGCCGCTACGTTTGGCGTGTGCCTGGGCGCCATCCAGGCCGGTGCCAACATCGTGCGCGTGCACGACGCCGCGGGCTTTGCGCAGTTCCTGAACGGCTACTGGGCGGTTGCCAAGCCGCAGCCGCGCCGCGCGTTTGTGGCCGTGGGCTCCAACCTGGGGCATCGCTGTGACAACGTCCGCGCCGCACGCGACATGATCGCCGAGATTCCACTCACCTGCGTGTCCAACTCCTCCAAGATCTACGAGAGCGAGCCGGCCTACGAGACGCGCCAGGACGCGTTTGCCAACGCCGTCATCGAGATTAAGACCGAGCTGGCGCCGTTGGTGCTGCTCGACGAGCTCATGAAGATCGAGGCCGAGCTGGGTCGCGACCGCTCCAAAAAGGCCAAGGCCAACGGTCCGCGCACCATCGACTTGGACCTGCTGTGGATGGACGGCGAGACCCACGGCGGCAAGAAGCTGCGCCTCCCGCATCCGCTGATCGGCGAGCGTGACTTTGTGCTGGTGCCGCTCGAGGACCTGATGCACGACCCGGCTCGGTTCTTCCGCTACAACGGCGTCGAGGTCAAGGAGCCCGAGGACCGCGTGGGCCATATCGTGGGCGAATTGGGGCGTATGTAGATGATCGAGATGAATGCTGTTGCCGCCGGTACCGAGCTCGACGCGGCGCGTGATGCGGGCCGCGAGGGCGTGCCCGCGGGCTGGTGCGCGTGGAGCGTGGGCGATGCTTCGCTGACGTTTTCGCTGGTTGTGCGCCCCGATGTGAACATGCACGCCTTCCACGGCCTGCCGTTTGTGGCCGCGATGGGCATGATGGACGCGCTCGTGGGCACGGCTTCGACGCCGGGGTTGGGCCTTGCCGGTAAAGTGGGTATCCAGTGGCCGAGCGATATCGTGTGCGGTGCGCCTGCGTTTGAGACGTCGCTCGCGCGCGTCGCCGTCAACGGCGGTGCCGGTGCTGCGGGCATGTTTGCCGCGGTGACGGTTGATATTGAACGTGCGGCGCTGGGCGAGCTTGGCGTGGATATGGCCGACGAGGTGCTGGTCGAGGCATTGGCCACCGCCGTGCTGACCCGCGTGGACACCTGGGCGGTTGCCGCCAACACGCCGCAGGGCGCTGCCGGCCCGCTGGCTCCGGTGCTGGGCGAGTACTTTGACATGGTGCCACTGCTGGGTCGTCAGGTCGCGGCGGTGTCGCCCAGCGGCTTGCCGCTTGCGGTCGGTGTGTTTGCGGGCCTGGACATCTGGGGTCGCGCGACCATCAAGACCGATGCCGGCGAGCAGGAGTTTCCGCCCGAGGCCGTACGGATTCGCGGACTGTAACGCGAGGTGCCCGCGCTCAAAGATAGCGATGACAACGAAGCCCTCTTCGGCCTGTGCTGGGGAGGGTTTCGCCTATCTGGGGAATGGGTTGCCAGCGCCCTATTCCTCAAAACTGAAAAATTATCGTTTTTGAGGAATAGGAAACATGCACGATATCGCTGTGCTGGGTGTATTCGAGGAGCCGCTATTCCTCATAATTGAAAATAATTCAGTTTTGAGGAATAGGCTTGGCGAACGTTTGCGGGGGCTGTGGCATCGGGCATGCTCGACTTAAGCCCCTGTCCTACCCCAGCTCCTGCATGCGGCGGTAGATTTCGCAGATGCCCTTGATGGTGAGCTGCCCGTCGACTATGTCGAAGGCGTCGGTCGAATCGGCGACGATGCTGGCGAGGCCGCCCGTGGCGATAACGGTGGCGTCCTCGCGCCCCAGCTCGCGCTTCATGCGCGCGACCAGGCCCTCGGCCATGGAGGCGGCGCCCATTACGGCACCGACCTTGATGCATTCCTCGGTATCGCGGCCGATGGCGTGCTCGGGCGCCTCGAGCGGAACGCTGGCGAGCTTGGCGGCTCGGGCGGCGAGCGCGTCCATCGAAATGCGGATGCCCGGCGCGATCGCTCCGCCAATGTAATAGCCGTCCTCGTCGATGACGTCGATATTGGTCGCGGTGCCAAAGTCCACCACGATCGCCGGGGCGCCGTAGAAGGTCTCGGCAGCGACGGCGTTGGCGACACGATCGGCGCCTACGGCCTGGGGACGCGCCGCGCGCAGCTTGGTCACGGCGGCCGTCTGCGGCCCAATGACGATGGCGTCCGCGGCAATGCGGTCGGCCACGGCGTGCCACTCGCGCGAGAGCTGCGGTACCACGCCCGCAAAGGCGATCGCGTCAACCGTATCGAGCGAGAGGCCGTACATCTTAAAGAAACCCATCAGGCGCACGTGGATCTCGTCGGCGGTATAGGAGCGGTCGGTGGGCATACGCCACGACTGCACCAGCTCGTTTCCGTCAAACAGGCCCATGGCCGTCTGCGTATTTCCCATATCGATAGCGAGCAGCATGTCTACTCCCGGTGTCGGCATAAAAGGACGCGCACCATTGTATACGTGCCGTCGACGGCGCTCGGCTGCGATTCGTTTACGGTGATAGGGGCTGAGGGGTTTAAATATGAAGGAATTATGCTCTACGAGATTTTCCTTGCCGTTTACCGAACTCCCGCGTAATATTCTTTCTTGCGCACATGAGGCGCCCAGACATTGCGGGGTGGAGCAGTCTGGTAGCTCGCCGGGCTCATAACCCGGAGGTCGTAGGTTCAAATCCTGCCCCCGCGACCAAGAACTTGCAGCTCGTCGGCCTAGCCGGCGAGCTTTTTTGTTATCTGACGACCATGTTTTCGGCACGGTTTTCAACCTCTCAAACAAAATCTCGATCTGTAACGCGTAGACCCGATTTGGACGGCTAGATGTTACAGATCGAGATTTTCCGGCAGCCGGCCCCCGTTTGTCTAAATCTGTAACACGAGGGATGGATTTTGCCGAGTAGCTGTTACAGATTGAGATTTTGTTGTTGCTCTCCTTTATGAGTGAATCTTGACTCTTTTTATTATGTGAGGCGGACGGGCTATCGATAATCACGGGCTGGATGGATTGACTTGTCGATTGATAGATTCCAATTGGAAGGAGCTGCGACGACCCTTAACGATCCTTAACTAGAAACAGTGACGTCTTAAAAACAATAAAGGGGCCGCTATGTAGGGGCCGTCTATACGATGCCTTTGACTTACACTTCTTTATGGAGCCATGTAAGGAGGCGGCAATGCAGCAACCCATCGCGACAAACGATGTGATTCTATTTTCCACTCTCAGGGAGAATCAGTACTTCGATCGAAAGAGCGCCCGCAAGGATGACAAGGAGATTGCGAAGCATATTAGTGCATTCGCCAACTCGGCGGGAGGCAAGCTCGTTATCGGTATCGAGGATAATGGTGAGGTAACGGGCTTCAAGCGTAACGGCGCGCGCGACATTGAGAAATTCGAGCGCGCTGCGCTCACGACTTGCACGCCAACCCCTATTGTTCGCAAAGACCGAATCCCCGTGGTCAATTCTTCGGGCGAGGAGGACTTCGTTCTCGTTTTGGACATCGATGCCTCGACCAACCACTCTGTTGCTCGCGTGAGCGACGGCGAGGTTTTCTTGCGGCAGGACGACAAGAGCGTGAGGCTCAGCCGCGAACAGGTATTTGCCCTCGAGTACGATAAGGGGCAGAGAATCTTCGAGGACGAGCTTGTTGAGGATTCCTCCCTAGATGACGTGGACCATGAAGTGCTTGATCGCTACAAAGGGATTCTTGGAACCGAAGTTTCCGACGAGCAGGTCCTTAGAAGTCGTCGTTTTATGCGTGACGGAAAGCTGACCGTTGCTGGAGCCCTGCTATTCGCGCTGGATCCGTCCGCGATGATGCCACAGGCGCGAGTCCGTGTCCTGCGCTACGACGGCGTCAAAATGGAGACGGGCGAGCGTCTCAACATCACGAAAGAACGAAGCTTCTGTGGGCCGCTGCCTAAGGTGATCCAAGACGCCTACGAACTCATCTCGAGCATGCTCCGCGAATTTCAGTTCCTGGGGCCCGACGGGAAATTCCAGACCGTGCCTGAGTATCCTGAGTTCGCCTGGTTCGAGGGCTTGGTCAACGCGGTGACACATCGCGACTACTCGTTCCGCGGCGACTACATCCGGGTCTCGATGTTCGACGACCGTTTGGAAATCATCAGTCCAGGCGCGCTTCCCAATATCGTGACGCTCGACAACATGAGGACCACTCGTTACTCGCGCAACCCACGCATCGCGCGCACGCTGGTTGAATTTGGTTGGGTTCGGGAGCTAAACGAGGGCGTCAAGCGCATTTATACCGAGATGCAAAACTCTCTGCTCAATGATCCGGTCTACACGGAACCTGATGGGGCAAGGGTTCAGCTAACGCTTGAGAACAATATCGTTGCCAGAACCGTAAGGAGAAGCGAGGCTCTCGAGGACAAGGTATCACCGGAGGTGATCGCCTCATTGGGGGAGTATGAGCTCGCCGCCGTCAGGTTGGCCTTTGCGAACGGAAGGGTGACAGCAAGGGAGCTTGCAGCGCACATCGGGAGAAATCGCCGCACAGCAAGCCGGGTGCTTGGTAAGTTAATTGAGGAAGACGGGCTGCTCGAATGGCACGGCTCATCCCATAACGACCCAAAACAGTTCTACACGATAAGGTAAGGTGGTCGATCTATTTCGCACCTCTGTCGCAGTAATGTCGCACCTCTGTCGCAGTAATGTCGCACCTCTGTCGCAGTGGCTTCGATGACGCGTGGATATAGTCCCTCGGCAAATCTCAAACAAAATCTCAATCTGTAACGGGTAGGGGTCAAAAGCGGGCCTAGATGTTACGGATTGAGATTGTTGAGGATGGGCTGAGGGGAATGTCTCGATCTGTAACAGGTGGAGGCCAAAAGTGGGCCTAACTGTTACAGATTGAGACAAACCGACGGGCCGCCCCGCCCCATCCACCTGCCGCTACCTGCTGTCTGCCGATTTCCGTTGCGCCACTGTGCTCCCATGTCATATCCTCTAGACAACTACGCGGCATCATCGCCGCCGCGCCTACAAGAGAGGAATGTCCATGACCACACCTGCGTCCAAGCTGCTTCAACCCATTACGGTTGGCCCCCTTGAGCTCAAAAACCGCATTATGTTCCCGCCGCTTACCACCGGCTACGAGGAGCGCGACGGTTCCATCGGCGAGCGCAGCCTGGCCTTTTACGAGCGTCTGGCCCGTGGCGGCGTGAGCTACATCGTCATCGGCGACGTCGCTCCCGTTATGACCGCAAGCCCTACGCCCAAGCTGGCGACCGACGCTCAGATCCCCACGTTTAAGGCACTGGCCGACGCCGTCCACAAGTACGGCGCCAAGATCGCCCTGCAGCTGTTCCACCCCGAGTACGACGTCCCCGGCGTCGGCCGCATGGTCATGGGCTCCATGGCCGCTGCGAAAGCTGCGCAGGAGGCCAAGGCCGCCGGCGACGAGGAGACCTTTGCCGCCAAAATGGCCGAGTCCAACGAGATCCGCAAGCAGGCCTACGCCAAACTGCACCACGACATGCAGCACTTTGTGAACGAGGCCACCGTGGAGCAGCTCACCCAGATCAAGGAGGCTATCGCCGCCTCGGCCGCCCGCGCGCAGCAGGCTGGCATCGACGCCATCGAGGTCCACGGCGACCGTCTGGTGGGTTCGCTGTGCTCGGCCATCCTCAACCAGCGCACCGACGAGTACGGCGGCTCGTTCGAGAACCGCGTCCGCTACGCACTCGAGGTCGTCGCCGCCATTAAGGAGGCCGCGCCGGAGCTGATGGTGGAGTACAAACTCCCCGTGATCATGGAGAACCCCGATGGCACGACGCGCGGCAAGGGCGGTCTGCTGCCCGATGAGGCCTGCGAGTTCGCCAAGCTGCTCGAGGGCGCCGGCATCGATATGATCCAGGTTGCGCAGGCAAACCACACCGGCAACATGGGCGACACCATTCCGCCCATGGGCGCCATGCCCTACAACTGGACGCTGCCCGTGGCCGAGCGCGTCAAGGCCCTGGTCTCCGTGCCGGTGGCAACCGTCGGCCGCGTTGTCTCGGTCGAGGCCGGCGAGAAGATCCTGGAAGACGGCTCGGCCGACATCATCGCCTACGGCCGCTCGCTCATGTGCGACCCCGACATTGCGCTGAAGGCTGCCACGGGTGAGCCCATTCGCGAGTGCCTCAACTGCAACAAGGGCTGCGTCGATGCGATTCAAAACCGCAAGTACATCTCGTGCGTGCTCAATGCCGAGAACGGCGACGAGGCGACCATCGCCATTAAGCCGGGCGAGGGCGACAAGAAGATCGCCGTGGTGGGCGGCGGTATTGCCGGCCTGGAGGCCGCGCGCGTGGCGGCCAAGCGCGGCTACGACGTGACCGTCTACGAGGCGAGCGATCATCTGGGCGGTCAGATTGTGCTGGCGGCCGCGCCTCCGCGCAAGGACGAGATCATGCGCTCGGTCGAGTACTACGAGAAGATTCTGCCCGGCCTGGGTGTGAAGGTCGAGCTCAACCACGTCGCTACCGCTGAGGACCTCAACGCCGCCGACGCCGCGATTGTGGCCGTGGGCGCGCACGACGTGGTCATCCCCGTTCCGGGTGCCGATTCGGAGAAGGTCGTCTCGAGCTGGGACGTGCTGGCCGGCAAGGTGGAGCTTACGGGACGCGTCGCCGTCATTGGCGGTGGCCTGGTGGGCACCGAGACTGCCGAGTACCTGCTGCAGCACGGCTGCGAGGTGGCGATCGTGGAGATGCTCGACAAGATTGCCGCGGGCGAGTCCGAGACCATTCTGCCGCTGATCATGAGCGACTTCGCAGAGCACAACGTGGAGCAGCACGTGAAGACCCGCCTGACCGCCATTACCGACGAGGGCGTGGAGGCCATTCGCACCACCGAGGACGGCGCCGAGGAGCCGGTGAAGATCGCCTGCGATTACGTGGTGATGGCCGTGGGCTCCAAGGCCAACGCGTTTGACCTGGACGGCGTGACGGTGCCCGTGACCTGCGTGGGTGACTGCTCGGGCGAGCGCACCGCCGACATCGCGAGCGCCATTCGCACGGCATATCACGCGGCCAACGAGCTGTAGCTAACATCGCGGCGGGGCGGGGCGGTAGCACGGATCCGCCTCGCCCGGCTGCGTCCTGGCGCACACAGGCCATCGACCGGGGTGGGACTTGCAAGAACGGCAGGCCCCACCCCGGTTTTTGTGCGAGGAGGCAGGCGAGCTTAAACGCACCCTAACCTCATCTTCACCTCAAATGAGGCAAAGATGAGGTTAAGATGAGGCAAGCAAACAACTGGGCAAACGCTGAATTATTGCTATCGTTGACCTCAAAATGAGGTTAAGATGAGGCAAAGCTTGAACGGACGTGCGAGCCGTTGCGCGAACAATGCGCGCACGGTTGAGTGGGCGGGGAGTGCCGTTATCGGTGCTCCCCGTCTTTTTGCCAATGAGGGTGCTCTGACCAGCGGGTTCAGAAAATCCGAATCTTGAGCGACCGAAAATCCGAACTCCTAGAACATGAAAATCCGAATCGCTGACACCCGAAAATCCGAATTTGATGCAAGGGGATTGGTGCAAGTGGTCAGGTTTGTTAGCACCATGTTGGCGCGAAGTGACCTGACCACTTGCACCAAGGGTTTGACTTTTAAGACATCATTAAGGCTTGCGTTGTGGAGCGAACCGCAGGTCAATGCTATTCTTTTACCTTATCGTACGGTGTTGTATTCTGCCTGAATTCTCTACCTGCGAACAACGGATAAACGCGACCGAGCGGAAAAGGATGGCAAGCCCGCAAGCAGGGCAAACGTAAGCGATGAGTGGCATGGACCGACATAGCGAGCTCCAGCAGCACAAGACGGCGGCCGAGTACCGCCAAGCTGCCGACGAGCACGTGCGGACCCTCAAGGATTTCTGGAAGGATTTCCTGGTGAGCGGTCTGTTTGTGCTGGCCGCCATCGTTGCCATCTTTGCATGCCTGGCCTGGTTTGCCGCGAATAACCGAGTGAGCGCCACGGGGAGTACGATCGGGGCGAAGGCGGGGCGGTACACGCTGACCGCCGCGGGCGAGGGTGAGTCCGGCGCACACGTGGGCTATTACGAGCGCTCCGAGCGCACGCCCGAGGAAAAGCATGCCATCGATGGCCTGGATACGACCGACGCCATGACGGTAACGCTCGGCTCCAACCTGAACAACGAGACCGCGGGCTCTCTGTACCCGGGTGCTCGCGGCAAGATTACATTTACGGTGAAGCCGCTGGTGAGTAACCTGGACGGGGTCACGATCAATCTGTCGCGCTTGCTTAAGCTTAAGGACACGGACATTGGCGTTGTTGAGGACGGGGGAACGCTGGCGCCCGAGGCAGCGACGCTCCTTGGCTTGGTTAAGGGCCATGTATTGTTCTTTACGAGCTGCGACCAGAACGGGTATTACTCGGGCCGCGTGGTTGATAGCAAGATCGAGATTCCCAGGAAAGCATTTTGCGAAAACGGCGATGTGACCAAGCCAACGAACAAACCCGTCACCATCAATCTGTACTGGGTATGGCCGGAGTACTTTCAGAACTTCGTCCTTACCGGCAACACGAATTACTACAAGAATCTGTTTGCGGCGGCGGGCGACGCAAAGTCTGACTACGGCGCTCTGCAGGCGGACATGAACGAGCATAAAGCGAACTACTTCTATGGCGCGGCAAACGGCACAAGTGCTGCCAACGCCCCCGCGGTTTCGTCTAGCATGTCCTTCAGCGACACCGCCATCTGCTCGGCGCTGTACAACAATGCCGACGAGCAGATCGGCAATAAGGTCAAATACATCCAACTTAGAATTAGCGCTCAGGAGGGCGTGAGCTCATGAGCACCATGCAAACGCGCCTCGGCGATGCCCGCAATTGGATAGAAAACCACCGCGCACAGGCCCTTGCGGTCCTGATATTGCTGGCGGCAATCGCTCTTATCATCGGCTTGTCTCTCTCGTGGTTTGTGGGCAGCAAAAGTCTGTCCACGGTGGGCAAGATCCAAACGCCCACGCAGCTCAAGATCATGGGTCCCAACCAGACGAGCATCGAGCCCATCGAGATTTCGTATGACGAGTCACGGGGTGATATGAAAAACTCCAGCGGCACCGTGACCGTTCGGCGCGCGTTTTGCGTGCGGAGCGACAATGGCGATCCCGCTGCCGGCGGTCAGGCGTTTGAGCTTCAGGTTGCCAACACAACGAATATCACGGGGCTGACAATCAACGTGTACCACGTGACGGTAAATGACCCGCCGACAACGACGGGCGATGTGGTCGGTCTCGATGGACTCAACAATCCGTATTCGTGGAGTAAGGGCAAACTAATTTCGTTCGAATTTATCAATAGGGATGAGACAAACGGCCTGGCTAAAGAGCTCGCCAGCAATGATCTAACGTACGGTACTTATAAGGACGTCCAGAAAAACGCCCGTCCGCTCTACCGTTATCACACGTTCCAAAAGGCCGATCTGGACGGTTGGAATGACACGAAAGCCAACGATGCCACCAACTTTATTGTTGAGTGCACATGGAATCCGGGCGTTGTGACCGTAAACGGAAAGACGGTCTCAAACGTCAAAGAGACCGACATGGTCTACCTAATCGCTCGCGGCACGAGCGGCAACTAATAGCAGGAAGGGAGGGGTGCCAGATGCGAAAAGGCGAGAATGAACAAAATGAAATCGCGAGGCCTGTTGGCAAGCACTTTGCGCAGGTAGATGATTCTAAGGCAGAGCCTTGCTGCGCGGAGTCGGCTGCCCCTGCTTCCAAAGTGCGCAAACGCCTGTGGGCGGTTGCGGTGCTGCTGTGCGTCGTCGCGATTGTGACTGGAACCTACCTTACCTACACGGCTTTTTTGGCGGGCGACTTCCTTAAATCGGTTGCCGTTTCGGGCACGTCGCAGGCGCTGTTTGCCTCGGACATGCTCACGGGTTATACGACTGAGAGCCTGGATGACGAGAAAATTGCCGTTCGAAGCGTCATTGCCGACATGAGTGGGGATACTTGCTCCTTTACCTTCCGCATTTACAACCATCTGTTGGGCGACAAGAACAAGGTTAACGACAAAGACGTCAACGCGACGCTGAGCGTGAGGGCGACGGGCACGACGGGTACTTGGAGCATTAGCGGTACGCCCACGCTGGCGGCGGACGACACGGTCAGCCTTTCCTTCCCTGCCAACAAGGCAACCATGTATGCCTATAAGGTTACGTTTTCCAAGGCGGACCTCAACAAAGCATCCTTCACCGTTAAGGCCCAGGTCGGCTCCAATAGCCCTGGCACCAACCTTAAATGGCTCGCCGCCAAGATTGCGCCTTCCGAACGTGCAGAGGTGACGGCTTCGGGCGTTTCGGGTGAGTGGGTCGACAAGAATTCGGATACCGATAAGAACTTGGGCATCAACGCTTTTGATGCCTACAACTATCGTGTGACGGTTACGGGCGTTACGACTAAGGTAAAGCTCACGTGGGGAAACGGGGTCGAGCTCGATCCGTTCTTTGAGGCGAATCACAAGAACGGTAATGGGCAAGCAGCCGTCAGCGGCAACTCGATCACATACGATGCATCTCCTGGCTCGGAAATCATCACCTTTTACCGGAAGGGTGATTCGAAGCCGACCAGCTGGGAAGCCATTGGCGTTTCGTGTTCGGCCGCGTAGGGCTAGCCGAAGCAATCCGCAAGCATAGATTTTGAGACCCCGTACGGGGCATGAGATAGGACGAGGTAGGACCAGATGAGAACGGCAAAGCGCATAACAACCGCATGCCTGACTGCGATCATGATTTTCCAGGCGCTCGCGCCCTCCACAGAGGTGTTCGCGCAAGAGCTCGACGCCGTTATGGAGGCATCCGTCTCCGCCGCGCGCGCCGCGGGCAACACGGCGCGCTCCGTACAGGATGGCGTGGTCAGTGCGTTGCAAGATGCCGATCAGGCTGCATCTGATGATGCCGCAACGACTCCGGGCGCCGATGCGGGAGCCACCGAGGGCGGCGACGGTTCTACCAACGCTGGCGAGTCGCAGGACTCCACGACCGATGGAACCACCAGCGGCGATGCTCCAGCGGAGGGCGACGCGTCCCAAGACGATGCGGCTGCCGATGAGGGCGCTGCTGACGAAGAACAAGCGGATGACGCGGACGCGGATGCTGCTGATCAGGCAAACACCGACCCCACCATCACTACTGTCGAGGCTCTCAGGCACGAGTTGGGTGACGGCGATGTCATCACTGACGACTCGGGCGCCGTCACGGCCATTACCTTTGAGTCCAACGCCGACCTTATCGCCATCTCCAACACCGATCCCGCCATCTACCAGAACGCGAACATCTCCAAAGGTGGCTCGACCGGCATCGACTTCGACGTGTGCGGCGCGGAGATCGTGGGCGGCCTGGGTAGCCTCACGTTCCAGGGCTTCGGCAGCGATGCCTACCCTTTCAAAGGCGCGCTCAACCTCGGCGACAGGACCCTGACCGTCAACAAGACGCTCTTCAACAACATCGAGCTCAGCGACGCCAACAGCACCGTAAAGCTCACCTGGAAGGGTACCGATGCCCAGCCCATCGTGGCCGCAAAGGTCACGGGCGCGGACAAGACGCTTGCTGCCACCGTTACCGTGGGCACGCCCAAGAGCGATACCGAAAAGGACATCTGCAAGCTCACCTCGCCGCTTGTGGGCGAGGTCACGGGCGCGCTCACGCTTAACGCCACCTACACGACAAGCGCGAACAGCCCCCTGGCAGTCGATATGCAATCGAGCGCAGGCAACATGGGCTTGCTTGCGAACACCCTTGCCGAAAAAGCATCGTTTACGCTTGCGGGCCTCGCCCTGCCGGACAACCTCGACGGTACGCCCACCATCAACGCGACAGCCGATGGCGCCAACGCAGGAGGCCTTATCGGCGAGGCGCAGGAGGGTGTCACCGTCGCCCTACCAACTGGCATCGATGTCTCGGCGCTGAGCGTCGCAGGTAAAAACGCGGCGGGCGGTCTTATCGGTAAGGCGACTAAGCTCACGCTCACCGTGGGCAAGGATAACAGCGGAAAAGACGCCTCGGGCAAGGCCATTGCCATCAAGCCCGCGTATGCGGTTGGATCGTCATCTGCCGGGACGTATGCAGGTGGCCTTATCGGCGACGCCTCGTTTGCCGACGCATTCACCATCAACAGCGGCATCTTCGACTTTGGCAAGGGGGTGGCGCTCAGTGTGTCCAACACGAGCGCTGCCCCTTCCGCCGGCGGACTGTTCGGCGTACTCGACATATCGAACGGCGATGTGGCCGTCAACGGCGGTTCGTATACAAGCACGCTGCAAAATGGCAAGGACGACAACAAGCACGGCAACTACGGCGGCTTGGTGGGCAAGCTGTGGGGGAAGAAGAACGGCGACGCGCTGCATGCCTTTACGGTGCAGGATGATACTGCGGTGTCGTTCGGCGTGGGCTCCAACGGCAAACTCACCTACGCGGGCGGCCTAGTAGGCTACCTTGGCGAAGGCGGCGGGAGTGCCAACGTGTCCGCCGTGGTCATCAGTGATGCAACAGTGACATGCTCAACCTCGGGCTACGCCAGTACAAATGGCAAATACGGCGGCGCCGTGGGCGTCGTGGACACAAACAACGTTCTAGAAGTGCGCGGCCTGAAAGTCAAAACCGCCAGCGGCGCTACCATCGGCGGCACAAACGGCGGCTTTGCCGGAGTCGTTGGGTCGTCGTGGCTCGGCATCGTCAAGTTCAGCGGTATCACCGACCTGTCGGATGCCTCCTTCGTAGAAAATGATCACACTGCGCAGCTGATTTATGAGAACTTCAACTCGCTGATTTTTGCCGCCGGTAGCGGAAGCGATAGTGGCGCCGCCGCAGGCGATATCACGAAATGGCAATATAAGCGCCCCTCTACGCCCGTCAAGATCGATGACGTGTACAGCTACGGCCAGGTCATTCGCTTGGGCAACCCGTTGAGCGAGGACCTCATCTCCATCAACGAAGCGCACCGGTGGAACTTTAGCTCTAAGCTCGTAAAAACTGGCGATGCATTTGCGCTGGCAAGTATCGACGATTTCGCAAAGCTGGCGATTACCTGGCAAACCAACGGCTACTACTCCATGGTCGAGGGCGTTTCTGAAAACAACCCGAACATCTTGCAGTCCTCGACCATTACGGTGAACGGCACTATTGATCTCAAGGGCACGGGCCTGACGGGTTTCACGCAGGATCGTGCAGACGGCTCGCAAGTTTTCTCGGGAACGTTGAACGGCGGCGGCACAAATGGCAACGGCACAATCAACCTTGCCGTCGGCGAGCCGTACGGCAAGCGTGGTGAAGCTGTGCTTGACGGCAATGACACGAGCAACGGCAACGGCAAAATCTACCGCCACGGCCGCTTAGGCTTGTTCGCGGCCGTCAACGGCGCAACCATCTCCAACGTCACAATCGCTGGCTCCATGAAGTTCGATAACGGTTCGGCTATCGATGCCGGGTCGCTGGCGGGTGCCATCGTCGGCAACCTGTCATTGTCTAGCGTAACGTGCAAAACGAATAACGCGTGCGATGATACGTTTGCCAATGACGTGAACATTGGTGGTATTGCGGGCAGCGTGTCGGCGGCTGCCACGGTTACGTTTAAGGGTAACAGCAAGGCGCAAACGACTATCACTGCAGCCGGATCGCTTAACGGCAATAGCCGTATTGGCGGTGCCATCGGCTATGTGAGCGATTGCGCTTCGACATTCAATGTTACGGGCCTCGAAGTCGGCGGCAAAATCAAAACCGGCGATTGCGCCGGCGGCAAGATTGCCCAAGTCGGTGGCTTTATCGGCTGCATTGTGCAGGGATCGAACGAGAAGAACGTTACCATTACCGGTCTTAGCTTTAGTGAATTCGCTATGACCGTGGGCAAGAACGGCGATAAGCTCAACAGCGCCGGTGGTCTTCTGGGCTACAGCTGGGGCAATGCCATCGTCACCATTGGCGATGCTGCGAATACCAGCGACAGCACCTACGCCCTCAAAACTACCAACAACACGACCGTGACCGCAAATAGCTCTACCGAGGTCGGCGGCCTCGTATACGCCGCTAGTGGACACTGGATCGTCAACGACTACGCCATCGATCTTTCGAACGCAACCATTAATGCCGATAAGGCAGCGGTGCTTGGCCTGCTCATCGGCCGAGGTGGCAGGACGGAGAATTCTTCAACATATGGAGTAGAAACTTATAGCGGCTTGTACTTGGAGAACAGGGCAAGTTGGGATACTGCATATAAGGTCAATGCTGCTGCAGGCAATGGCGTGAAAATCAACAACACGGCAATCAAAAGCGACGACAGTGATACTTCGTTTGATGAATGGGTTGGCAATGGCACTAAGCCTGCCTATGGCAACGAAGCCGGCAGCAAGCTTATTGATGGCGAATGGAACGCTGTCGTTTCGCTGCATACCAATGACGGTGCCAATGGCGGCAAGCTCAACATGAGTGGAGAGCCGGGAAGTGACAACAGCTATCACAATCGGTCGGCTTTCGGCAATAACCACAAAACGAATGCCTGGACGAGGTATTACTACAATCTTGACAAAGCATATGCGGAGGTGGGCAACAACGAAAAAAATAGCAGCGCAAGCAGTTGGATGGATTCCGCAGAGTACCTACTGCTTTGGTGCGCGTACCTGTATGCTCCTAGCGCGATTCAGGACTATATCATTCCGGGAAATCAGGCTATTTTCCAAGGAAACAATATTGGCACGAGCGACAGCGCGGGTGTGGAAATCAATTTAGATGGATACAGTTTCTATCCTACTGACCCCGCGAAGGGCTCAACGGTTACTGTGAATAATGCAACGATTACGTTCCATTATTCCGACATTAAAGCTGAGCAAGAAGGTAACAAAAAGAATAGCGAAGCCACGCAGCACGAAAATATGCACTGCGCTCTCATCGGAACCCATACGGGCAGCCTCAAGGTTAAAAATGTCACGCTTGCAGGCACCGTGGGCTCTGTTGTGAACGATGCGGGAAGTTCGTCCGGTGCACTTGTGTGCCGCTGTATTTATGGGCCCATCAATGAGACTAATGTGGCGCAGCTCGAGATAGATGGGCTGACACTCGACGGCTTGACGGTCGACGGTGTGAATGACAATACCAGTTACGCTCCTCTGCTTATCAGCGAGATGCAGACATGCGTGAGCCTGAGCGCTAAGAATATTTCAACCCGTAACTACGCGAATGGGGCCACGGCGGCAACCTCGCTCTTCGGCAGACTCGGCGTGGGAAAAAATTCCGATCAGGTGACGGCGAAGTTTGAGCAAATCAGCTTGCCCAGCCAAAGGAACAAAACGATCTTCACCCATGCGAGCCTGCTGGAGAGTTTTGGCTACGGAAGCACGAGCACGGGCTCTGCGGACTATACCTTTACTAAGGACGATGCCGATGCGGGCAAGGTGACATATGGAAGCGAAATCGATGCCAAGGACAAGGAATACTCTGGCAAGCAGCTTTGGTATTACGATAAAGAAACCTATGCCACCCCTAATGGCTTGGTGACGGTTGATAAAAAGCCGGCAGATGCCAAGAATCCTCGGTTTGGTGACTATCTTCCTTATGTTTACAAGGGAAAAGCCACCGAGGATGGCGTCCAGTATCACGAAATCAAGGTTAACCAGCGCATCCCTAACCTGATGACGGGATGCGGTACGTATAGCGATCCGTACGCCGTTACGGACGCGACGGAAATGAACGCCATCGCTAACTACATCAACAACAGCGTGGCGTTGGATGGCTGGGAAGTCACTATTGCCGCCGATCAGTCCAGACTGTGCGAGCGGCGTAACAAAACGAAGATCGACAGCGCGAGGACCGACAACGAGGTCGTGTACGTCTATAAGCAGGCGAACGGTGCTGATAACAAATGGGAGAAGAAGAACGGCGATGCAACGACCGATCCCTCGCAGACGTTGAGCGACGAAACCATGCACCGCTATGTGCAGAGTGCGTATTACAGCATTGAGCCTCCTGAGGGCAATAAGATTACCGTCGATGCGGCCTCGTTTGGCGGATTTGGCAACAAGGCCAATCCGTTCCGTGGCGTAATTGTTGGCGACCTAGGCAAGTCAACTGCGTCAATTGAGATTGAAAATAACAAGGGCGAGCTTCGCGGTCTCATTCCCTATAGCTATGGCAGCGTGGTGCGCAATCTCAACATCAACTATGTGAATGCGCAGGCGACTATTACTTATTCTGAGAAGGATGCGGACGGCGTACCGACGGCGTTTTTCGGCGGCGTTATCGGCTGCATCCTTGGTGGCGATAACATTATCGATGGCGTGGTCGTAAACAACCCAAATAACGGCTCGTCGACGTACGGCTTTACGGTTGCTGGTGACGGGGATAAGCGTCATCTTGTCCCTATCGGCGGTTACGTCGGTGCCATTGCGGGCGGTGGCGTGATTTTCCGCAAAACGGGCGAATCGTGGCGCGGCGGCACAAAGAACAAAAAGTACAAGTCCTCTAAGGAAGATGCCGCAAAGTATGACCAGTACGACAACCCCTACGTTGGTCGTGTGATCGATGGTTATGCCTTTAGAGAGGGCTGCAATGTCGACAACGGTGACGCTAACTACAAGATCAACGAACTCACAGATAAGGGGACGCCCTGCGTCACCACTACGGGCACCGACTTGAAATACCTCGGCACTAACGCCGAGGCGCCCGTGACCACGGTCGAAAACGCCCAGGGCCTTTTGGTGCTCTCGGCCATCATCAGCTCGGGTGCGGGTGCTGGCGCGGCACATACCAACTACTCCAATAATGGCGTGTTCCGCGGTTCCAAGGCTTACTGGGGCAGCGATTCGCAAGACCCGGCGATATGCGGCTACCTGTTTGGCAACAAGGAATATGGCAAGGTACGGAATGCTAGCTACGCAAATGTGGGCAAGCCTGAGAGTGCTGCCGGCGATTTCGAAATCGCCAAAAACGACGACCAGAAGGCCCCCGGCAAGCAGGGGTGGCACGGCCCGCTTGACCATGATGACGATGTAAATTCGCCCTACCTGGTGCCAAGATATATATGTGGTCTGCCAAAGTCACTACAGGATTACCAGATGATGATA
>OGZB01000459.1_pt1 | contig 25255 bp, 13 predicted proteins | sample 1576691 | NCBI WGS metagenome assembly OGZB01 (sample SAMEA3541479, study PRJEB24748) | human gut metagenome | biome: human gut; feature: human-associated habitat; material: faeces | place: China | collected 2012
GGAGGGGTCAAGACCCCTCCCTACAAAGCAAACCGTAAAAGGGGCGGCAGCTTTGCCTTCCCCCAAGTGGGGGAAGGTGGCCCCGCAGGGCCGGATGAGGGATGAGCTTGCGAAAAGCAGAGCGCGAACGGGAAATCACCGCAGGGCTGCCCCTCATCCGCCCTCGGGCGGGCCTCGGGCACCTTCCCCCAAGGGGGAAGGCTGACAACGTGAACCTGCGAGTCAGTAAAAAAGAAGGGGTATCTGTCGCATGAACGGCAGATACCCCTTTTTTATTTTGCTTACAGGTAATTTTTCAGGTCGCTCTTGTTCGTGGCGCAGCGCTCGGCGGCCTCGCGGGTGATGCGGCCTGTGCTGACAAGGCGGGCCAGGTCGGCGTTCAGGCTGTGCATACCAAGGGCCGCGCCGGATTGCAGGATGCTCGGGATCTGGTAGCACTTTCCCTCGCGAATCAGGTTTGCGACGGCGTCGGTGCCCACCAGAATCTCCGTGGCGGCGCAGCGGCCCTTGCCGACGGCCAACGGCAGCAGCTGCTGGGTGATGACGCCGCGCAGCACGGCGGCCAGCTGGCCGCGGATCTGGTTCTGCGCACCGGCAGGGCAGACGTCGATGATGCGGTCAATCGTCTGCGCCGCGCCGATGGTGTGCAGCGTGCTCATGACAAGGTGTCCGGTCTCGGCAGCCGTGACGGCAGCGGAAATCGTCTCATAGTCGCGCATCTCGCCGACGAGGATGACGTCGGGGTCCTCACGCAGGGCGCTGCGCAGCGCCGAAGCAAAGCTGCGCACATCGGCGCCGACCTCGCGCTGGTGGATCAGCGAGCGGCGGCCCTGATAGACGTACTCGATGGGGTCCTCAATCGTGATGATGTGGTCGCTGCGCGTCTTATTGATGTGGTCGATCATGGCGGCCAGCGTGGTGGATTTGCCGCTGCCCGTGGGGCCTGTGACCAGGATCAGGCCGCGCGGCTCGTCGGCCAGCTTTGTCAGAACGGGCGGCATGGCCAGCTCCTCCAGGGTCGGGATGGAGTCGTTCAGCAGGCGCAGTGTGGCCGCGGCCCTGCCCTGCTGGTAAAAGACGTTCACACGGCTGCGGGTACCGTCGGGCGCGACAAGCGCAAAGTCTGCGTCGATGCGCTCCGATGTGATGGCCTCGCGGTGGGCCTCGTCCATCAGGCTCAAAATCAGCGAGCGCGTCTCTGCCGCCGAAAGCTGGACCGGTGCCTCCGCCAGATGCCCGTCGATGCGGAACATCAGCGGCAGCCCCTCGGAGATATGAATATCGCTGGCCTTGCTGTTCCGCGCCAGCGCGGTGAGCTCATGGATCTGCATGGCAGTTACTCCTCCCGTCACTCCTCATAGAACGTGATCTTCAGCAGCTCCTCGGGGGTGGTTTCGCCCTCGCGGACGAGCTGCAGGGCGGCCTCGCGCAGGCTCGTCATGCCCTGGCTGCGGCGGGCGGCCTCGGTCAGCTGCGCCTGCGTTGCCCCGGCAGAAATCAGTTCGCGCAGCTCACGGTTGATGATGACCAGCTCGTGGATGGCGATACGCCCGCGGTAGCCCGTGCCGTTGCACTGGGTACAGCCCGTGCCGCGGCGCACAAACGGGATGTCAGGCCCTAAATAGGTGCGCTCCTCCGCCGTGACCGGCATCTGCTTGGCGCAGTGCGGGCAGACGCGGCGCATCAGACGCTGAGCCACGAGGCCCGCGACGGAGTTTGCGACCATGTACCGCTCGACACCCATATCCTCCAAACGGACAATGGACGACAGTGCGTCGTTTGTGTGCAGCGTTGAGAAAACCATGTGGCCCGTGATGGCCGCACGCACCGAGATGGACGCTGTCTCGGCGTCGCGCGTCTCGCCGACCATGATGACGTCGGGGTCCTGGCGCAGCAGGGCGCGCAGACCGCTCTCAAACGTCAGGCCGGCAATGTTGTTGACCTGCGTCTGGTTGATGCGGGCCAGGTTGCGCTCCACGGGGTCCTCGATCGTCGAGACGTTGACCTGCCGCTCGGCAATCGTCTGCAGGACCATGTACAGCGTCGTCGTTTTGCCGGAGCCTGTCGGTCCGGTCAGGTAGACGATGCCGTTCGGGCGGTTCAGCAGCGGCAGAAAGCGCTTGTAGGTCTCGTCATTCATGCCGAAATGGCTGGCATTTTTGATGTAAGTGTTGCTGGACAGAATACGCAGAACGGCCTTCTCGCCAAAGACCGTCGGCAGGATCGAAACACGGACGTTGACGTCGGGGCCGGTCTCGAGGCGCGCGCGGAAGTGGCCGTCCTGCGGGATGCGGTGCTCGGCAATGTCAAGGTTCGACATGATTTTGATACGCGCGATCAGCGGCTGGTGCAAAGCACGCTGCAGCGTCACATAGTCGATAATGACGCCGTCGATGCGCATACGGACCTTCGTCTCGCCCTCGAACGGCTCGATGTGAATATCCGACGCCGTCGTCGTGACGGCACGCTGCACAAGGCTGTTCAGCAGACGGATGATGGGCGCGTCGAGGTCGCCGCCCTCGGCAGTCATGTCGATGGCCAGATCCTCGGTCTGGGCGGCGGCCATGTCGCTGTCGTTGGCGGTGCGGGCCGCCTTGCGGGCGCTGACCTCGGCGTAATAGTAGCGGATGGCGCGGCGCAGCGGCTCCAGCTCGGCCAGCACGATCTCCGGTTCGAGGCCGGTCAGTTGGCGGATGTCCTCAAGGGCGTAGTAGTTCAGCGGGTCGTTGGCGGCAATCGTCAGCGCGCGCGGACTCTGCGCAATCGGTAGCATATCGTACTTCTGCGCAAGCTCCTGCGGGACCTTCTCAACGGCGGTCACATCGACGTTGGTGTGCTCGATGTCGATCATTTTAAGCTGGAGGCGCTGGGCCAGTGCCTCCAGGACCTGACGCTCATTGACGTAGCCAAGCTCCTGCAAAGCCTGGCCGACGCGCAGGTCGCGGTGCTCTTTCTGGTAGGCAAGGGCGGTGTTCAGCTGGTCGGGCGTGATATAGCCGAACTCGATCAGAACGTCGCCGAGGCGGATGTTTTTCACGGCTGTACGCCTCCTTTGTCACAGAGGATCACGTTCAGGGATACATTGAACGCCGTGGCCGTCACGGCGCTGCCGTCGGTGTCGGCGAAGCTGCGGGTATCAATGGAGAAGGATACAAGCTGTACGGACGGGTAGTTCGCGGCCATGTCGTCCAGCATCGAAAGAAAATCACTGTCCTCGCCCGTGCAGCAGAAGCTGACCGCCACGCTGCGGTAATAGCCCGGCTGGTCATAGTCCGGGATGAGGTCGGAGGCTAAGATCTGCTGCAAAATGGCGTTGCCCTGGGCCGTCGTGTCGGCGGTGTCAGCGGTGATGCTGTCGTCGTCACCGGCAAAGACGGACGCGGCTGCGCTGGGGGCAGCGCTCTGTCCGGCGTTCTCACTGGCGGTATAATAGGTAAGGCTCTGGGTCACGGGCTCGCCGATGGTCAGCGAGTCGGGCTGTAAATTGTGGTTCAGCTCCAGGCTTGTCACCAGCGTGTCCAGCTCGTCACTGCTCAGCAGGCTGTAGTAGCTGGCGTTGGCGGTCTGCAGTTCGCCCCAGTTGCTGTTTTTCTCGGCGGCGTAGGTGCCGGCCAGCATGATCGCATCCTGCATGGAGGTCTGGGCGTCCTGCGCCTCGCGCAGATCGGCGTCGGCCTGCTGGTGGTTCTCAATGCCCGGAATCAGCAGGAACCGGACAAAAAGCACAACGAACGCCAGCATCAGAACGACGTACAGCAGAATTTTATCGCGCTTTGTCATTGGTGCAATTTCCATAGCGCCCTCCTTTACTGCTGCGGCGCTGCCAGCACACAGCGCAGATCGATGGAATAGCCGTCGTCATCGGCCTTGTAGCCGGTGTAGCTGACGGTGGAAAACACCCCGCAGTTCTGCAGGGAACGGATGTAGGCCGGAATGTCGATGACCTGGGAGGAGTTCGCGTTAAAGAGCAGTTCGCCCGTCGATGCGTTGTAGTCGGTGAACTGGATCGTGATGCCGGACCCGCCGGCAGCCTCGACCCGGTGCAGCAGACTGCTGGTCACGTCGGGGTAGCTGTTCAGCAGCGCGGTCATCCCGTCGGAATAGTCTGTCAGCGAGCGGAACTGCGCCGCAGACTCGGAATCCTGCGTTGCGGCGCGGTATGGCTCGGTATTGTCGCTGCACCAGTTCAGGATGTCCTCCCGCTGGCTTTTCAGCATCGAGGTGTGCAGCGTCAGCACACCCCAGCCCAGCATGGAGACAGCCACGACAGCAAGGCCGGGCACCAGCGTCCGCAGGCCCTGGCTGCGGGACTCCGACTTGGCCGCACCGGCGGCCTTCTGCCAGCGCAGATAAAAGTTGTTCTGTTTCATAGCCATAATGATAAGCCCCCGGGGCAAGTATTTGCAGGTAAAAATCAGCGTGCGATCAGGTTGCCCGCCGCGTAAAGCACATCGGCCAGCGCGGTGCCGGACGGCAGCCTGACGGTGGGTGAATCCGGGAAGCGGGCCACCTGCAGGCCCAGCGCCTCACAGCCCGGGCGGCAGACCGCAAGGTCGTCCGCCGTGGAGCCGGCAAAGCAGACCGTCTCAATGCGGTGCTCGCTCTTGCTGGTCGTGTGGAACTGGATCAGGCCCGAGAGCTTCTGCGCGATCTCGGTGCCGGACTCCGCCGAGCCGCGCGGGTTGAACAGGCGGCTGCGGGTCGAGTAGGTGTACTGCCCCTGCACAAACAGGCAGGCAGAGATCGTGTCATCGTCAAATTGCAGCAGCACGAAGGTTTTCTGCTGCAAATCGGGGATCGTACGCACGGCCTTGATCGGCGCGGCCAGCCCTAAGTCGATGCTGTACAGCTTGAAGCCGACGGCCTTGGCCAGCGCGTCGTACCCGGCAATGACGCTCTGCTCCACGCGGGTGGCCAGCACGGTATCCACGCGGGTCCTGGCATCGCGGGAGAGCAGCATGTAGTCGTCCAGCGGAGCCCTGACCTCGGCGCCGCCGCTGGCAAGCTCATGGGAGAGCACGGCCATCCGCTTTTTCTCGCTCATGGCGGGCAGCGTCAGGATGCGGTGCATGAACTGGCTGCCGCCTGCAATCAGCGCCACGCGGTTCATCGGCAGCTTGTTGGCGGTGAAAAACTCTTTGAGCGCGGCGGTCAGGTCCGCCTCGTTTGTGATGACGCCGTTGATCAGGCAGCCCTCGGGCAGCTCGGTCTGGGCGGCGGCGACAACACGCGCCCCGCTGCCCGTGGGCGTGCCGACGGCGGCATACACCGTGCGGCTGCACAGATATAAAGAGGTAAGAAGTGCCATGGTGGGCCTCCCGGAATAGAATTTAAATCGCGCCGCTCGACGCGCCGATGGTGCCGTAGGACTGGTAGATGGGCACGATGACCGCGGCCACGACGCCGCCGACCACGAGACCCATAACAACGATCATAACGGGCTCCAGCAGCGTGACAAGGCGCTTGGTCGCCATCTCGGCCTCATAGTCGAGCGTCTCGCTGATGGTCGCCAGCAGGCTGTCCAGCTTGCCGGTCTCCTCGCCGACAGCGACGGAGGAGGAGAGCTTCACTTCAAAACCGTCGATGCCCGCAATCGCCTCCGACAGGCTGTGGCCTGCGCGGATGCTGTCCAGCGCGTCACCGAACTGGCTCTCGATCCAGCGGTTGCCGATGGCGTCGCGTGCCGCGGCCAGGGTCGTGATGATGGGCACGCCGCTGCCGTACAGGTTGGACAGCGTGCTGGCAAAGCGCGCCGTGCAGATCTTGCGGTTCAGCACGCCGACCACCGGCGCGTGCAGGATGAAGCGGTCCCACTGGCGGCGGACCTTCGGCTGTGCCAGCAGGAGCTTGCCGCCAAAGACGATGAGCGCCGCCGCGACGAGCAGCACCGGCCAGTTGGCACCGACAAAGTCGCTGACGTCAAACAGCAGCTGGGTCAGGAACGGCAGGGTCTCCATCTGGTCAAACATCGGTTTGAACTGCGGCAGAACAAAGGTCATCAAAATCGCAATAACGCCGACGATGAGCACGGACAGGATAATGGGGTACATCATGCTGTTGCCGACCTGCTGGTTCATCTTGTGCTCGCGCTCATAGTAGGTCGCCATGCGGGCGCAGGCGTGGTCGATGCTGCCGGTGCCCTCGGCGCTGCGGATCATGGCCAGCAGCAGGGTGGGGAACGCGGGTGCGCAGGACTCCATCGCATCGGACAGCGGCACGCCCTTGCGCAGCTCGCTCAGGATGGCCTCGTACAGGGCCTTCTGGCGGACGTCGATGGTGCGCTCGTCCGCCATGATGCGGAACGCACGCACCAGCGGCACACCGGCGGTCAGCAGGGTGCCCAGGTTGCGGCAGAAATCCGCCAGCACGGCGGTTTTCAGCGGGCGGAACGTCGCGTGGGCCTTCTGGGCCTCCTGCGCGTCGGTCATGTACAGGCCGTCATTGCGCAGCTTGGCGTAGAGCGCCTCCTCGCTGGGGGCCTCAAGCAGTCCGCGGACGGTCTTGCCCTTCTCATTGGTGGCAGTATAACGAAAACGTGGCATGAGGGAGATTCCTCCGAAAACAGGTTAAAAACTTTCAGATTGTCGAAAAACTCTTGTAGGGGCGAGCATTGCTCGCCCGCGCCCGTTTGCTTTGTAAGACAACTGTCCCGGAAAAAGCGTTGCTGCGGTAAGTTGACGGGCGACCAATGGTCGCCCCTACACACGCAATAAGGCAAGAATGCAATTTTTTGACGGTCTGAACTTCACAAAAACGCGCAGTACCATTCCAAAACAGGCCCGCCAAACAGCATCGCGATCACGATGCCCGCACACAGAAACGGGCCGAAGGCGAAGTGGTCCTTCTTCCCTGCCTTTTTGGCGGCCAGCAGGTATATGCCGTACATACCGCCAAAAACAATGCCGAAAAACATCGCCAGCAGCGTATTCTGCCAGCCCAGGAACAGCCCGGCGGCTGCCATCAGCTTGATGTCGCCGCCGCCGAACGCGCCGTCGATGACAAGGCAGAGCAGAAACATCGGCACACTGACGCAGAGCGCACCGATGATGTGCGGCAGCCAGTCGGCAGGGGAGAGCAGCACGCTCACCGCGCCGCAGACCGCCAGCGCCAGATTCAGCCGGTCCGGGATGGTCTGCGTCTCGGCATCAATGAGTGAAACGCTCAGCAAGATCCCGCAGACCGCCAGCGCCAGCAGTGCGGCCCAGCTCATGCCGAACAGCCCGCCCGGCAGGGCGTAGGCAGCGCCGTACCGCCAAGTGCAGCCCAGCGCCAGCACGCCGCCCAGAAGCTCCACCAGCAGGTACCGCGCCGGAATGTGCGCACCGCAGTGGCGGCACCGCCCGCGCAAGAATAACCAGCTGAACACAGGCACTAAGTCCGGCGCACCCAGCGTGTGGCCGCACTGCGGGCATACGCTGCGGCCCTTCAGCGGGTCCATGCCCCGCGGCAGCCGCCACGCGACGACGTTCATAAAGCTGAACAGCGCCGCGCCCAGCAGAAAACGAATGAGTCCCAGCAGAAGCTCAAGCAGCAGCATGGCCCACCCCCGCGCCGTATTGCAGCCGGTCCTCCGCGCGGAAAACGCGGTAACCGCCGTCGGCATCATAGATGGCGTACATGCCGTTCTCCTGATACAGGAGCCGCTGCACGGTGTAGCCGTTCGGGTCGATCTGCAAAAGCGTCACGGTGCCGGGCAGTGAGCCCAGCGTGCGGATTTCCTCGGCGATGCCGTCCGCAAAGCCGTCCGTGCTTGTCTGGTCGGCGAACGTCTGCCCGGCGGAGTAGCACTGGGCAGACACGGCACTGGCCGCCAGCCGCGCAGCCTTGACCTGAGCCAGGGCCTCCCGCGCACGGGCCTGATAGCGTAGCTCCGCCGCGCCGGTCACAATAGTATACAGGACAGCGCCCAGCGCCAGCAGTACGGCGAGCTTTTCCGCAAACGCAGCCTTGGCCCAGCGTTCCCCGGTATGACGCAGCCATGCGCCCAGTCGTGCTGCCAGCATTGTTACACATCCTCTACCATATAATAACACGCTATTTAGTATAGCGTGCCGGGCCTGTATTTGCAAGAAATTTCACGAAAAAAACTCTGTTTTTTGTTCAAAGCTAACGGAAATTATGGCGAAATCGTGCACAGCTTGCCGCTGACCCACTATATTTGGTGTAAATTTGCTGAAATCTCGCGGAATTTGTTGCGAAAACGTCACATTCCGAGTATAATGCCAATATATATAATCTGATATTGTGTCTAATTGTAACCTTTCACCGGAGAAACGACGGGAGCATCTATGGTGCAGTACAATAAAATTATAAAAAACAAAAAGAAAGGCTTTACGCTGGTGGAGCTGATGGTCGTTCTGGCTATCACGGCCATTCTGGCGGTGCTGGTCGGCGGCGGGCTGATCGCCTACACGCGGCTGGCCCGGTTCGAAAAGAACGAGGCCAACGCCCGCACGCTGTTCCAGACGGCGCAGATCTCCCTGACCCGGATGGAGACGGCGGGGGAGCTGGATGCGTTCCGACGGCAGGTCATGGAGGAGGGCGACACGGGCGACCACTTCCAGAACGACGTCACCGTGACCGACGCGGGCGGCAATACCCTTGTGAGCCGCACCAAGACCGAACTGAACCAGAACGTGGCCGCGCTCTACTATGACCGCACGGGCGCTGCCGCGGGCAACCATAACGCGCTGGTGGAGCGGCTGCTGGGCGATTACATCTACGACGCCTCGCTGCTGAATGCCTCGATCTGCGTCGAGATCGACGTGCAGAGCGGGCAGGTCTACTCGGTCTTTTACGATACCAAATCCGATAAGCTCCGCTTCAAGCAGGACGGTGCTACGAATATTTATGACCGCAGCTATGACCACCGCCGCAATGACACCCTTGTCGGCTACTACTCTGCCGAGGACCGCGTCAACGTTGTGCAGCTGGTGCAGACGAAGCTGAAGGTCAAGAATCCCCGCCTGACGAACGGCGAGACGCTGACCCTGAGCTGGAGCGGCAACTCCAGCCTCGGCGATCTGGACACCTCCTACACGGCCACGGCCTACGATGCCAAGGATACCGGCAAGACGAAGCCGCTGTTTACCATCACGATCAAGCGCGACACCGCGGGTGCGGCGGATGATAACAAGCAGGTCATCACAGAGATGCCTGTCACGATTTATACGTATGATAATGCGGGCCAACAGACGAAAACCGAGAAAGAACTCTACTTCCCGCTAAGCTACAACAAGGGCAGCTTTGTGCTGACGCTGGACGCCATGGCGGACGCGGCGCTGCTGCGTGCGTGTGAGAACGACGAGGTTGCCGCCACGAGCCTGTACAGCATCACCCGTCTGCTGAACGACCCGAAGGACATCTACATTGCCATGCGCGCCGAGCCGCGGGAGAACTACAGCGATACCTACACAGCCAGCAAAGAGGAAACGACGAACGAGGAAAACACCCTGCTGGCCAAGGGCGGCACGGCGGATAAAGCAGAACTGAAATATTTCCGCCATCTGTACAACCTGCGCTGGTCTGCCGATTGGAAGATTGCCGGCGAGGGCACCTACACGCTGACCCCCCAGGCCAGCAACAGCACCGGCCTGAACTGGACGGGCGGCGGCGTTACGGTCTACTGCGCGTCGGGTGAGCGGTACCCGGCGGCCAAGGTGCCGTCCCTCAATGACCCTGTCGCCTGGCCGACGATCCCGGAGCTGGGCGAAAAAATCGAACTTACGAGCAAAACAGCGGGTGTTACAACCCAAACGACCCGTGTGCCCATCCTCAATCTGCAATTGAGCAGCAAGTCCGTTGCAAAAACCGGCAAGGCAGAGAAGGACGAGCTGGCCGACCACTATGTCGGCCTTATCGGCGAGAACAATGGCAAAATTTCTTACATCACACTGCGCGACCCGGACATTCAGGTCAACGTCAAGACCGAGACTGTCGACGCCGGTACGCTGCCGAAGGCAGACCAGCTCAAGCTGACCGCAACCAAATTCGTTACGGCGCTGGCGAAGGACGACGAGAACTGGCGCGATGTGCGTGCTGTCGGCGCACTCTGCGGCGTCAACACCGGCACGCTGAAAAACTGCGCCCTGACCCGCGGCACGAACTCCTCGGCCAGTGCGCTGGTGGCCGCGGCGCTGGCGTTTGACAACACTACCACCGCAACGCAGCGCATAGAGCAGACGCTGGACGCTGGCAGCAACAGCTGTACCTATTATACAGACGAGCCGCGCGGCATTGGCGGTCTCGTCGGCGTTGCCATACCCAAAGCCGAGTCCGTCATGCAGGACCTGACCGTTGCGTCGGACGTGACGGTGGCGGGTCTGCTTGTGGACGAGGACACGAAAACCGTTACAGACATAGCGGCAGACCAGCAGGCCGAGAAGGCCCGCTACGCTGCCCCGGCAGCCGGGCCGGATGAAAAGAACTCCCTCTGGCGCAGCGTCGGCGTGGGCGGCGTGTTCGGCACGGTGGACGCTGCCCAGATGAAAGCGAACGTCGATACGAACATCGTCAACAACGGCCTTGTCACCGGCAACGGCTTTACGGGTGGCATCGTCGGCAACCTGTTTACGACGGACACCAGCGTGTCCCCGAGCCTGACGGGCCTGAGGAACAACGGCACGGTCAGCGCGGGCGCCAACTATAAAGGCGATACCGCGGGCGATGCGCGCAGCCTGGTGCTGGGGCAGTTCTTCGGCGGCATTGCGGGCTACGGCAGGGGCGTGACCCTGCAAGGTTGCGAAAGCGTGACCCGCAGCGACCTGACCGAGACCCAGTTCAAGGAGCAGGTCAAGGCGGGCTTCGACAAAAAAAACGGCGCGTTGACCGACGCCAGCCCCCTCAAGGGCGATTTCGTCGGCGGCCTTATCGGCTACGGCAAGGATATTACGCTGGACAACTGCAAGACCGGCAAGGGCTACGTGCTCGGCAGCCGGTTTGTGGGCGGTCTGGCCGGTGGCTTTACCGGCAGCGGCGTAAAACAGAACGATACGAACAGCAGTGACGTCTTTGGCAACCGCTACGTCGGCGGCATCGTGTCGGTCAACGGCAGCAACAGCAAAATCAGCGGCATGACCAATACGGGTCTGGTCGCGGCCTTTGGAAAGAACGCGGCCTACGTCGGCGGCATCGTCGGCGTCAATGATGCCGACTGGGGCGGCAGTCAAGACCCGAAAGCCACAGCCACCGTGCAGAACTGCGCCAACCGCATGTCCGGCGACAACGCCACCGACACCCGCCGCATCAACCTGCTAAAGGAGCTGAACGGCTACGCCGACTACGTCGGCGGCATCGCGGGCTGCAACGGCAAAAAAGGCGTTGTGACGTGGGATAAGAACGGCACCCCGACGCTGGGTGCCATTCTGTACGGCAACAACTACGTGGGCGGCGTGGCCGGTTATAACGATGAAAAGGCCGAGATTTCCAACACCTCCGGCCAGAACCTGACCATCAGCGGCCAGATCGTGGCGGCGGGCAAGGCTGTCGGCGGCATGATCGGCCTGAACTGCGCCTCCACGCTGCCCTCTGCCACTGTGAAGGTCAGCCGCGTGGCGGGTCAGCAGCTTGTCGGCGGCGTCGTCGGCGCCAACCTGCCGGTGGGCGGCTTCACTGTGACGGGCGGCGCGTTTAACACAGATGTGGCCTCGGGCCGCGTCGAGGCCGACGCCGTCGCGGGCGGCATCATCGGCTACAACCGTTTGCTGGCGGCCAAGCCCGCAAAGGTCACGCTGGAGGCGCTGCTGCCGAAGATTGACAAGAGCACCGGCGTGCTGACCGACAGCACCGACGTGAAAACGGCGGACTACGAGGTCATCCTTGCCAACTTCCAGAACATGCTCAACCTGCAGGCCGACATCTACGTCGGCGGCATCGTCGGCGCAAACGACGCCAATACGAAGCTGACGATTCAAAAGGCAACCAACGGCGCAATGCAGAATGCCCTGTCCGTCGGCGGCCTGAACCCGTCCAACAACGGCGCGTTTAAAGGCGGCGTATCGCTGAACGCGCTGGCCGGTGACCGCTATGACTTTGGCCCCGTGCACGGCGCACTGGCGGGCGGTATCATCGGCTATGCCACGCCCAACACGAAGCTGGAAAACTGCATAAACTACGGCACAGTGGCTCACAAGTGCGCCGCGGGCGGCTTTGCGGGCTGGAACGAGGGCACGATCACCGGCGGCAGCATGGCGGCGTCCCTCGGCAACCGTGAAACCGGGTATACCTATCTGGGCGGCGTTGCGGGCGTCAACGGCGGTCTTATTCAGTCTGCCTACCCGGCTGAAGACTGCGCCGTGCGCGGCGACAGCTATGTCGGCGGCATTGCGGGCGTCAACCTGGGCGTTGACGCTGCGGCAAGCAAGGGCCTCATCATCTGCACGGGGGACAACAGCAGCACTGGCACGGTGGAGGCCAACCAGTACGCGGGCGGCGTGGCCGGTGCCAACGTCGGCAGCATTTCGCTGTCCGGCAAGCTGCAAAGCAGTGTCACCGCCACCGGCTATGCGGGCGGCGTGGCCGGTATCAATACGAAGAACGGCATATATACAGGCCGCATTTGCGGCGCTGAAAACGCCACCGGCGCGGTCAGTGGCAGCGTCACTGCCGCCAACTACGCGGGCGGCGTGGCCGGTACGAACCGTGCCGAAATCACCCGTGTGGATAACCGTGCCTCGGTGCGCGCCAGCACAAAATATGCGGGCGGTATTGCGGGCGTGAACGACGCGGGCGGCAAAATCAGCGCCTGCGTCCATGCCCAGAATCAGGTCTACGCCACCAACGGCGAGGCGGGCGGCATCGCGGGCAATAATAATAAAGACGCGCTGATTGAGAATGTGCAGGTCCGCGCCGACGTCACCGCAGCCAACGGCACGGCGGGCGGCGTCACGGCCACGAACTTCGGCACCATCGGCCAGGAGACCGGACTGGAAAACAACAGCAGCGTAAGCGGCTGCATGATCACCGGCACGTCGGAGAGCATCGGCGCTGTTGCGGCGTACAACAGCGTGGACGCGACCATCCGCAACGTGAAGCTGGCGGAGAACGCCAACGTGCGGTTCAGCACCCCGGCGGTCACCATCGGCGGCCTTGCGGGCATGAACGATGGTGCCGTCACCGGCTGCCGCGTTGAGAACGGCGCGCTGGCGCTGGACGACGGCCTGCGCGCGGGCACCAACACCGTCACGCTGGGCGGCGCGGTGGGCCGCACCACGGCGGACGGCAAGGTCAGCAGCACCAACGTTCTGCTGGACCTTACACAAAATCTTGATAAATATACAAATTTGGGCGGCGTCGCAGGCCGGAACGACGGTACCCTGGAGCAGTGTACCTATTCCGGCACGATGGGCGGCAACGCGGGCGCGGACGGCCTTGTCTCCGTCGGTGCACGCAGCACCGGCAGCACGGTGGGCGGCATTGCCGGTCTGAACAACAGCACAATCACCGGCTGTGAGGTCAAATACATCAAACTGCAGGTCAGCGGTATCAGCAACATCACCACGACCCAGACCGCAGACGAAAAGCTCGCCAGTGCCAGCCATGTGGGCGGCATTGCGGGCCGCAACAATGTCGAAATCGTCAACAGCTATGTCGCCACCGAGCGCAGCGGCAGCGCGGGCAGCATCATCACGGCGCGTTACGGCTTTGTGGGCGGCGTTGCGGGCTCCAACAACGGCACTATCAAGGGCAGCGGCAGCAAAACTGTGCAGACCGATTTGATGCCCGAGTTGAAAAAGTGGATCGCTGACGGAGACACCAATGCAATTGTCGCTGCGCTGCGCGGCAACCCGGTAAATGGGACGGGCGCTACAGTTAGCTATGTGTCCAACTTTGTGGATCTCAAGGGCGTTGACACTGTGACGAATAAGGGCTACACGAACGTTTACAGCGACACGGGTCTGGCCGCTAACGATCTGCTTGTCGGCTTGCGCGGCAGCAATAAGGATATGAACAACCTTGCCAGCGGTCACTTGGGCGGAATTACCGGATTCAACGGCCTGAACGGCAGCATCAGCAGCACGGCCAGCGGTAAGTGGTTCGTCTATGCGGATAACGCAGCCCGCGATGATACCACCGTTGGCGGCATCGTAGGACAGAACGAATCCAATGTGACCGGCACAAGTGCGCTGGATACTGTGGTAAACTGCGCTGCCGTGCGTCGATTCAGCCGCCGGACGTTCTGGAAAACGGGCAATAACGCGACCCAAAGGGGTGATATTTCCCAAAGCGATGCCAATGACCGCGATGATGTTAATTACTATGATTCCACAAACCGCTTCAATGTGCAGGTTGGCGGCATCATCTGCAACCAGAACAACCGCAGTGGTGACCGGTGGACGCTGACAAACTGTATTAACTTCGGCTCTGTCTATAACAGTCGTTCCGGCAATGCGGGCGGCGTCATTTCGCTTTGGACGAACTACGGCGGCACGCTTCAAAACTGCTACAACTTCGGCGACCTGAAGACGAACTTCAACGACGGCGGCAGTGACTGCGGTACAATGGGCGGTATTGTGGCTTACTATGATGCGCCTGTCTCCAACACGTCGGTCAACGTCCTGTCCTGTCAGAACCATGGCTCGATGAAGTCGTCTATTGATGGCTGGAGCAGCGCAAACGACATCGGCGGCATCTTTGGCAAAGTGCAGATGAAGAACGCCACCGACATTATGACAATCGATCTGTATGACTGTGTCAACGGCAGCACTGTAAGCATTCAAGCCAGATCGATGGCTGTCGGCATTTTTGCTTACTTGGGCCCGTGGGATGGCGTGGACAATCCGAATGTCAGCAGCGTAAAAAAAGGTAACGGCTACAATGGGAATGCCCAGTTTAAAACCATCCCGTATGTTACCATCAATATTGACCGGTGCCGCAACTTTACCACCAATATGACGACCCAAACCGGAAAAGGCGATAATGACAGCACTAATAATGGTAAATATTACTGGATTGCCGGTATTGTCGGCAGCCGGTCCATGGGCGGCTACAGTGTAGCCCCCACAACAATCACAAACTGCTTCTCTGTCGTTAAGGACGATTGGCACCCTGTTGCCTATGACAAGCGTTCGTCCACAGAATTGACAATGAAAGACGGTACGGTTGTTTATGGCGAACACATCGAGGGTCATAACAACTACTATATCGATTCCGGCGCGGCCTTTGCCAATAGCTACAAGAAAATACAAGATCAATCCCAAACCGCTACGGGCGTAATCGACAGAACCCTGAAGCGCATCACAACCGGCTTGTCCACAAGCATCAACTGGGGCACGCAGAACAGTAACTTTACCGAGCGGCAGGAAAACACCAAGTCCGGCAGCCGCAGACTCTTCATCGGTAAGGATACAGGTGGTGGAACGGACGATGCCTATTTTGCTATGCTGCCCACAAGCAGAGACGGCAAACAAATCAGCTACGACATTACAAAACTAACAGGCAGCACGGGCTATATTGGTGTCAAGACCGGGCAGTCTTTTGGTGAAAAATCGACGCGGCGTTATATCTACGATGCCAACGGCCGTGAGCGCGGGCAGCTGCTACTGGTCTACGGTGAAAACGCACAGACGACCAAGGACAACCGCAAGGGCGAACCGGACAATGAGGACATCACGGACGAGGTCATCCAGAACTACTATAAGTACGTGCTGGACAGCACCAAGCCCGCCCAGCCGGGAGAAATCGACGTCAAGGCCAGCCAGGTGCAGGACGCGGACAACAACGTCTATGGCCGTTATGAAGTGACGTGGGGCGAGCCGAACGAGACAGCCAGCCCCGCCGCTTACTACCGTGTTGAAATTCTGCCCTGCGACGCTGCGGGTACTGTCGCACCGGATGCAGTTCCCTATCTGAAAGCGGACGTCTACCAGCGCAGCTATACCTTTGTGGCAGATAAAGCGTGGACGGGTTACTTCGTCGTGCGTGTAACGCCCTACAACACCAACGACGACCCGAATCAGCCTGATAACCCCAACACCAGCGGCGTGCAGACCTTTATGCACGCCCTGCCGAAACCGGAACTGGAAGTCCGCCTTGTAAAGCGCTCGGAATTTAACTGGAACGAATGCACGAAGGTCGATGGTAACGAAGAATTTAAATATGAGCAAATTCTTGTGTTGAAAAACTATGAGGACTACCCCAAGGATGAAAACTGGACAGTAACCGTAACAAGAAACGGTGTAACGAACCCTTATACGTTCAGCAGGCAGAATGGGAAGAAGTATATCCGCATAGCGTGGAGTATTGGGGTGACCAAGACCTTTACAGCGCTGGCAACTCCGGCAGCGGGCAGCACCAGCTATTTACGCTCGGCGGAGTACAAGGTCGAAACCTACGTCCCATCCCAATGGCGTGATGTTAACAAAGAAGATGCCAAGAAGAATGAAGACGGTCTGCCTGCGGGCACGCTGACCAAAGCAGAAAACGCGACAGAGTACGTGACCTGCACCGGCCAATCGGCGGAAAACTTTACCGCAACGGTGACTTTCGGCTTCACGCCAACGTTGGCAGACCCGACCCACGGCAGCCCGACCTACCGCGTCATGCTGCTGGCAAAATATCTGGGCAATGACACGGTCAACGGGCAGTCCCTGAACGGCCAGTACATCACGCTGGCCGCGCGGGAGGGCATCGTCACCGAGACACCCGTCACCTTCAATCTGAACAGCCTGCCGTCGGATGCTATGACGAACTACACCGACTTCCTCGTTGTCGCGGTGCCCGTCACCAGCGGCAAGGGCGATATGAAGTATCGCTGGGATGCCACGGCGGACGAAGTGTCCGCAGCCATCGCCAGCCATGCGAACGAGACAAACGACACTAACAAAGAAATCTGGTGGAAGAACGGCTATGAGATCGTCCGCACGGGCGAGCACAGCTATACCTATGCCCATCTGACGCCGCTCTGCTTCTCCGATGTGAGCCGCACCGATGACCAGGGTTGGGCTATACAGGCCACGCAGACGACCCCGCAGATCATCTTCAAGCAGCTGAACCTGAATGTTCTGAAAGCCCCGACGCTGGACAAAAACACCGAAGGAAAAGTTGACGAGAAAACCAACGAGTTGACCTATACGTTCAACTGGACGCAAGAGGACATGGACGCGAAAACGCCGACCTACAGCATCAAGCTCTACGGCCTGTTGACGGACGAGAACGACAATGTGACCGGTCAGGAGCAAATTGCGCTGAAGGACGGCGTAAATCTGGCCGATAAGGTTCAGCACAGCGGCAGCAGCAGCTTTACCCTGCCTGTCAACGTGGATACCATGCTGGCCAACGGCAGCGACAGCTGGCGCTATGACAAGGTCCGGCTCGAGGTCACCCGTGTGGCGGCAGCCGACACCACCGAAATCGGCGCGTCCGCTGTGGCGGATTACAGCGTTAAGCAGCGCCTGCCCGGCATCAGCGCGCCGAGCTCCATCACCCGCGTCAACGGCGAGACCGACAACGCGGATGCCCTGCTCTACACGGTCAGCTGGTCGCCGTCCGACGACGCGCGCATTGGCCACTATGACCTGTGCGTCGTCGATGCCAACGGCAATACTGTGCTGACGCTGCCCACCACGGGCAACGTCGGCAGCCTGACGCTGGATCTGGAGCAGTATCAGGACGCCGAGATGCGCTTCCGCGTCATTGCCCGCCGCAAGGCTGATAACAATACCTGCTTTGACGGCCCGGACGGCGCGTTGAGCCAGTCCGAGACCATCGTCCGCCGCGCCGCTGCGCCCAAGGTTACGGCCAGCAGCTTTGCGCCCGACAGCCCGAATCAGGAGACGTTCCTGAACGACCTCAAGCTCAACATGACGCTGAACGCAGCCGCACAGGGCAATGTCTACTTTACCGGCTATATCTTCAGCAGTGTGGACAATTACAATACAATTGCCGATCTGGCCAAGGCTTGGCAGAATACCCCCACCGGGCAGGCCAAGTACGAGGCCCAGCAGAACTTGACCCAAGCACTGGACGAGATGCTGAAAAGTCGCGACGCCGAGCTGGTCATCCCGAAGGACAGCCGCACGGTGGGCGGGAGCGCCAGCGTCAACGACAAAACCGCCAGCTATACCTTTGTGCCCGACGGCAACGGCTTTACGCTGACGCCCGACCATGCAAAACAATACCTGCTGCCCGCTGTGCGTGTTATGCCCACCGACGGCAGGACAGCGTCGAACTGGTTCTACTACATCCTGCAGGATGCCGCAAAGGCGCAGCTGCCGGCCATCACGCTGGACGCCCCCGTGGACGCTGCCGAACCGGAACGCGCACTTGGCAATGCCGTTTACACGCAGGAGGTCAACCTGTACAGCGAACCCGAGTGTAAGAGCAATCGCGGTACGGCCCCGCTGGAGCTGCGCCGCTTTACGGTGGAGTGGACCGCGGTGAACAAGTACACCCAGGCCGACGGCACGGTGCGCAACCTGACCGACAGCTACAGCTTTACGGTCACGCCGCTGGACAAGGACAAAAAGCCCTACATCATTACGGTGACGACCTACGACAGGGACAAGACGGACGAAGACGGCACGATTCACCCGCGCGGGGAAATCAAAACCGTCACCAAGACCTATGACGGCAAAACGACGGAGCTTGACAAGCAGACCACCGTTGTGGACGCGGAGACCAAAGTCACCCGCATCTGGTACGACCTGAGCGTTGAGCCTGTGACCGACGAGAACGGCAACGTGACATGGAAATCGCAACCCTATGACGTCACCGGCACGGTGGAAAAGGACGGCGGTACGCTGTACTACAAGGCACAGACGGTTCCCATGCTGGAACTGGTGCAGGAGGACGGTGCCGAGCCTGTTTACCGCATCACCCTGCCCGAGCTGCAGGAAAAGGTGCAGGACGACTCGCTCGCTCTGCAAAAGTTCACCGCAAGTGTGACGCTGCAGACGCTGGCGCACTCGATTGGCGACGATAAGACCGTTGCGTCCGATTCGGTCAAGGTCACCGTCAACGAGACGAACACCGCCGATGCGGCGGAGGATGCCCAGAGTATGGACTCCGCGGAGAGCGTCGAGCCTGCCGAGACTGCAGAAAGCACGGCGGCGGAAAGCGCCCCCGCAAGCGTGCCCCCGGTCCTGATGCGGGCCCGTGCGGCACTGCCCATGGCGACCCCGGAGACCGCCGCTGCCCCGGATGAGACGGACGCGGCGGAAACCACGCCCCCGGAACGGATGGAAACAAGCGACGCATCGTAATTTTATTTTAGGAAAGAAGGTGGCATTATGCACCGCAGGGCACGCAGCATTCTGCGCGGGGAGCAGGGACTTTCGATGATACTGGTCCTCTGCATCGGCGCACTGTTTGTGGCGCTGTCGGCAGCGCTGGTCTATGCGGCCTCCGTGCTGACGGCCAATGCCAACCGCCAGCTGCTGGAACAGGAAGCCTACCAGCTGGCAACCAGCTTTTCCGACGTGCTGGAAGGGGAGCTGAACAATAAGGACAGCAGCTTTGCCAAGTTCGTCAATGAGCAGTTCATGTTCTCCCAAAGCTACGGCAAGGACATCTATGATTTGGAATCCCAGCCCAAGGAGTTCGCCTGGAAACCGAAAGGCAGCCAGCCTGATGGCGGGGCCGAGGCCATCACGGTAACACTGCGCCGCCGCTCGGGCGACGGTGCCGACAAGCTGAACCAGACGGCGAACAGTACCAATGCCACAGACCTGCGCAACCTGCTCGACACACTGGAGGGCGAAGACCGCAAGGGTATGGCAATCGTCGATTTACAGCTGGATATTACAGTGACAGTCACGAAAAACGGCGAGAGCTTTGCCTTCACGCGGACCTATGACCGCACAGTGAAGTACGACAGCGACGGCAGCCAGGCAAAAAGCAAAAAATTACCAAAGGTGTACTACACAATAAACGACGGTCCAACAAAGTATTACCGCATTAAAGCCCTGACGTTCTACGCCCCCGGCAGTGGTGACCTGACCATTACTGACGGCAACATTGACAGCAACCGTCTGACGTTCCATTGCGACACCAGCCAGCAGCCCGATTCCATCACCTACACCCGCGGTGCCAAACAGAGCACCGGCACAACACAGGAGTGACCCGCTATGAAACATACTTTACAAAATCAGCGCGGCGAGACCATTGTGGAAGTGCTTGTGTCGTTCTTGCTGCTGATGATTTTTACGTCGATGTTCGTCGTTTCGCTGCGGTACGCCCGCGCCATGTCCCAAAAGGCCGAAACGCTGCGGGAGACAGCCTATGCCTTCTGCGCCGGGCTGTACCCGGCCAATAACGCGGCCCCCAGCTGGGTGAATGAGCGGGAAGGGCTGGAGTTCTCCTTTGGCGATTATGGTGAATTTACGGTGAACGGCGTCGAGCTGGACAGCGTGGAGACAAGCGCGGAAGTTACGGAAAACGGCCAAAAAACGACGGAACAGCACAAGTTTTACCGCTACAGCAAGAGCACGGCAGAAGGGACGACCAACCCATGAAGCAGCGTTTGAAAAACCAGAACGGCACAACGCTGGTGGAGCTGATCGTCTGCATGGTGCTGCTGGCGATCTTTACGCTGGCGGCGGTCACGCTGATACAGCCCAGCGCACAGGCGTACATGGACATCCAGCAGCAGACCCGCGCCCAGAACCTGGCCGACGCGCTCATTGAGACGATCCGCGGCGAGGTGCTCGAGGCGAACGGCTATATCCGCTTCACCGACGGCGCGACGGACCCTAATAATTTGGACAGCGTTTTTTTGTCCAAGGGTAACGACTACAGCAAGGGCACGGCATTGGAATTCAGCGTCTACCCCAACCACATTGAGCTGATCGACAAGGACTGTGTGCCGCCGCTGACAAAGACAGACGGCACAGAACTGCTGACAGCGGAACAGGCCAATGCGCTGAACGGCTACCTGCACATGCGCTTTTACCGCGATGAACTGAATGACGCCGGGCACTACGGCAACCCGCAGCACACAAAAAAGGACAAGGCCGAGGAAAGTACCGTGACGACGGTCAAACTGCCCTACGTTGCCTACGGCTACACAACGGCCTATCCCCGGGATGCCTATATGGGGCTGTTCATCAGCGATCTGCATTTCTACGCCCGCAGCTGGACGCAGGACGGCGACGAAACCAAGACCCCGCGCATTACGGCTATGACGGTGGTGCTGACTGTGGCCAAGCGGGACGCCGACAACCAGATCGTGCCGCTGTGCACCCAAAAAGCCATTGTGCAGTTGCCCGGTGAGCCGGTCATCCTGTATAAACCCGGCACCTGGGACGGCAAGGCATCGTCGGAGTCGTGAGCGGTGCCCTCCGGGACGATTTTTGAAAAGTATATTACAATCCCGGCGGATGTACTGGACAAATTCAAATGGACTTGTTATACTTTAAAACATGAATACCTGTGTGCCGGACAAAATGCAGGAACGTCATGGACATCAGAGCAGAGAGGATGACTAGGATGGCAACAATTGAAATCAAAATGCTGGGCGGCTTTGAGATCCGTGTGAACGGCAAGCCCGTGCTGGCACAGCTGGCGCAGTCCCGCAAGGCAACGGCGCTGGTGCAGTATCTCGTTTTGCGGCGCGGGGAACGCGTCTCCCACAAGGTACTGACCGATACCCTGTGGGCAGGGGAGCGGTCCACCAACCCGGACATGGCCCTGCGCGCCATCTTGCATCGCTTCCGCCTTATGATCGACGCGGAGGGTCTGGATGAGATGAAGGGCTGCATCGTGACCAGCCGCGGCTACTACCAGTGGAACCCCCATCTGGACTGTAGCGTGGATGTGTTTGAGGTCAACGACCTGTCGGAGCTGGCCCGCAAGGAGAGCGACGCCGAGAAGCGCAGCCGCATTTATGAACAGATCGTCAACCTGTACGACGGGCGGCTGCTGCCGCAGTCTGCGTCCGAGCCGTGGGTCGAAAGCGTCAGCGTGCGTCTGCACGGGCAGTACCGCACAGCCATTTTAAACCTGCTGGAGCTCTGCAAAAAATGGGGCGAGAGCACCCGCATCGTTACGCTGTGTACCCGTGCGCTGGAGCTGGACCCCTACGAGGAGCGCCTTTATCTGGAAAAGATCGTCGCGCTGGAGACGCTGGGCCGCCACGAGGAGGCAGAGGATCTGGCACGCCGCGGCAGCGCCATGGGCTGCCTGCATCATGCCATTGAGCCGGGCCGCGCAGGCTCTGCCTACCGCCAGATGCGCCAGGCAGACCGCAATATGGAGAGTGAGGTCTCCAAGCTGATCTCTGCCCTGCCGGATACCGACAACACGGGGGCCTGTATCTGCGACTTTGAGACGTTCAAGGAAATTTACCGCGTACAGCGCGGCGTGCAGGTCCGCTACGGTCTGCAGGTATTCCTGGCGATCCTGACCGTGGCTCCCAGCCAGAACACCGATGCTGCCGAGACCGCTCTGATGGTGGAGCAGCTGGGCGATCTGATCCGCACGAATCTGCGCCAGTGCGATGTGGGCGCCCGCTACACCGATATGCAGTATGTTGTTATGCTGAGCGGCAGCACCGCCGAGAGCGGCACCAGCCCGCTGGAGCGCATCAAGGCCGCATTCTACCGCATCCCTGCCCATGGCCGCTACCTGTTGAGCTATAGCCTCTATGTTCCCGAGGCCAAGGCCGACAGCGGGCGCGCCCGCCGCCGCAAAAAGACGGCGAAGAAGGAAAAATAAGCGAGCCGTTAAGCCGTACAGTGAAAGCTGTGCGGCTTTTTTTGCTGCACGGACCGGCAAAGAAACGATTGGTAGGGGCGGGCATTGCCCGCCCGTGCCCGTTTGCCCTGTGATATATTTTCCCGAAAAGACGATGCTGCGCCAAGTTGGCGGGCGAGCAATGCTCGCCCCCTACACTCGCTGTATGTCGAGGAACGATTTTTTACACTTTCCACAATCTTTTGCCTAAAAATTTTTACAAAAAATCCGAAAAAACTGTTTAAATTTCCACAACAATGTGGTAAAGTAGTATCAAACAGGCGGGAGTGTTCAATAATCACTGCGCCGCAATGAAATTCTACGCCGCAGGGCTGCCGGAAGCAGCCCCGGCGCGAAAAGAGGTTTGACGATCCATGGGCTACGCAAGCAAAGACATCCGCAACATTCTGGTGGCCGGCCACGCCGGCTGCGGCAAAACGACGCTGACCGAGGCACTGCTGTACATGAGCGGCGCTTCCGAGCGTATGGGCCGTGTCGAGGACGGCACCACCGCCAGCGACTTTGACCCCGAGGAGATCCGCCGCAAGGCATCGCTCAACTCGAGCGTTGTCCCCGTCGAGTACGAGGGCATCAAGTACAACCTGATCGACGCACCGGGTCTGTTTGATTTTGAGACCGGCGCTGCCGAGGGCATCATGGCCGCCGAGAGCGTGCTGATCTGTGTGTCCGGGCGTTCCGGCGTGACCGTCGGTGCCGAGAAGGCGTACCAGCTGGCGCTGAAAAACAACAAGGCGCGGATGATCTTTGTCACCAAGGCTGATTTGGAAAACGCCGACTACTTTAAGATCCTGGAGCAGATGAAGATCAAGTTCGGCCCCAGTGTCTGCCCCTGCGTCGTGCCCGTCCGTCTGGACGACGGCACCGTCGCCTACATCAACCTGTTCAGCCAGAAGGCCTTCAAATACGAAGGCGGCAAGCAGGTCCAGATCGACCTGCCCGACATCGGCCACCGCTTTGAGGGCCTGATCCAGGCCATGAGCGAGGCCATCGCCGAGACCGACGAGGCTTTGATGGAGAAGTTCTTCGAGGGCGAGGCTTTCACCACAGAGGAGATCGTCCAGGGCATGGCCTCCGGCGTGCGCAGCGGCCAGATCACGCCCGTGTTCTGCGGCTCTGCCGTCAACGCGCAGGCGCTGGATATGCTGCTCTACAACATGAACGTGCTGCTGCCCGGCGCGGACACCGCGTCCGCCGTGGGCGAGTCTGGCGGCGAGCCGGTGGAGATCACCGCCGACCCCGCCGCCCCGCTGTGCGCCTACGTCTTTAAGACTGTGGCCGACCCGTTTGTCGGCAAGCTGAGCTTTATTAAGGTGCTGTCCGGCAGGCTGACCGCGACGAGCAACGCCGTCAACGCCCGCACCGGCCAGCCGGAGCGCTTGGGCAAGACGCTGACCGTCTGCGGCAAAAAGCAGACCGACACGCCCGAAATCGCCGCCGGTGACATCGGCGCAGTTGCCAAGCTGGCCACCGCCAAGACCGGCGATACCCTGTGTGACCCCGCCCGCGTCGTGGCGCTGCCCGCACCTGTGTACCCCATCAGCAGCTACCGTATGGCTGTCAAGGTCGCCAAGAAGGGTGACGAGGGTAAGGTCGGCAGTGCGCTGGCCCGCCTGATCGAGGAGGACCCCGCCATCCGGTTCGTGGTCGACCCCGAGACGAAGCAGCAGATCATCAGCGGTCTGGGCACCCAGCATCTGGAGGTCGCGCTGGCCAAGCTGAAGAATAAGTTCGGCGTCGAGATCACGCTCGAGAATCCGCGCGTGCCGTACCGTGAGTCCATCCGCAAGAGCTGCAAGGCGCAGGGCCGCCACAAGAAGCAGACCGGCGGCCACGGCCAGTTCGGCGACGTCTGGATCCAGTTCGAGCCCATCGAGGGCGAGGGCATCGAGTTTGCCGAGAACGTGTTCGGCGGCAGCGTGCCGAAGAACTTCTTCCCGGCAGTCGAAAAGGGCGTCCGTCAGGCCGCCGAGCACGGCGTGCTGGCCGGTTACCCGATGGTCGGCATGAAGGCCACGCTGCTGGACGGCAGCTACCACCCTGTTGATTCCAGCGAAATGGCGTTCATTATGGCCGCCAAACTCGCGTATAAGGCCGCCATCCCCGAGGCCGGCCCCGTCCTGCTTGAGCCCATCGGCGCATTGAAAGCCCACGTCCCCGCCGACAATACCGGCGATATTATGGGCGAGGTCACGAAGCGCCGCGGCCGCGTGCTGGGCATGAACCCCGATGACGACGGCCTGCAGGTCGTCGAGGCCGAGGTCCCCGTGGCCGAGATGCAGGACTTCACCACCTTCCTGCGCCAGCTGACCCAGGGCCGCGGCTACTTCACGTTCGAGTTCGTCCGGTATGAGACCCTGCCGCAGATGCTCGAGAACAAGGTCATCGAGCAGGCAAAGGCATTGGGCAACTTTGCGGATGAGGATTAAATCGTAAATAAAAGCACCTGCTGACCGGTATGCGTGTGACCGGTCAGCAGGTGCTTTTTGGTTGAGATATTGAAAGCTTCTTTGCTTACTTTCTTCTCGAAGAAAGTAAATCAGCCGGGCTGCTTGCCGATGTAAGCCAG
>OGZB01000467.1_pt1 | contig 24863 bp, 20 predicted proteins | sample 1576691 | NCBI WGS metagenome assembly OGZB01 (sample SAMEA3541479, study PRJEB24748) | human gut metagenome | biome: human gut; feature: human-associated habitat; material: faeces | place: China | collected 2012
GACTTCCAGTTAGATTTACATTTGATAATAATTATTTTAATGCACTTTATCAGGGGATTCCTGTAGGTGGATATACCAAGATGGTTGAAAATATGCTTGAGGGCATTGATGTAAAACTTGGAGTTGATTATTTTGATAACAAGAGTGAATATGATGCAATGGCTTCCAAGGTAGTTTACACAGGGGCTATTGATGCATATTTTGACTACAAGCTTGGAACTTTAGAGTATCGTTCAGTAAGATTTGAAAATGAAATCCTTGATATTCCTAATTTTCAGGGAAATGCAGCAGTTAATTATACTGATTCTGAAACACCTTGGACTCGTATTATTGAACATAAGTGGTTCGAGTTCGGAAAGGATGAAGAAGGTAATGACTTGCCTAAGACTGTTATTTCAAGAGAGTACAGTGCTGAATGGAAGCCGGGAGATGAACCTTACTATCCTGTGAACGACGAAAAGAATGGCGCTCTGTATGAGCAGTATAAAGAGTTAGCACAGAAGGAAGATAATATTATTTTTGGTGGCCGACTTGGTGAATATAAGTATTATGATATGGATGCAGTTATTGCGTCCGCACTTGAAATGAGTGAGAAGGAATTAGCTTAGGAAAATCCTAAAGAGGTTAAATTTTTTTGAATTGTAATATTTTTTGAAGTACAATATTTTGGAATGAAAATATCTTTGAATTAAAGCATCTTTGAACTGACGTTGTGGGTTTGAAGATGTTTTTTTGTTGGAAAAAACAGAAATAATGTATAAATAATTTATTATTGTAAATTTTTTTAACTCTGTGCTATAATATCTTTATATTTATAAGGTGAAAACTTTATAAAATTAAAATATGCTGAAAAATATTATATTGAAAGGAGTACTACTTATGAGACATGAATTAGACCATATAGATGAACAGATTATTAAGTTGCTTCATGAGAACGCTCGTATTCCCCTTAAAACTATTGCGAGCCAGGTCTTTTTATCATCACCGGCGGTATCTGCCAGAATTGAAAGATTAGAACAGGCAGGAATTATTACAGGTTATACTGCAAAGGTTAACCCGGCAGAATTGGGTTATCATATTAAGGCATTTATAAACCTTGAGGTTAATCCGGGACAGAAGAAGGATTTCTATCCTTATATTAAGAGTTGTAACAATGTTATTGAATGTAACTGTGTTACAGGAGACTATGCAATGCTTGTTGAGGTAATGTTTAAGAGCACTGAGGAGCTTGATCACTTCATTGGAGAGCTTCAGACATTCGGAAGTACGAAGACACAGATAGTATTCTCAACATCTGTAGAACATAGAGGAATTCCACTTTCTACAGAAGAAGAATAGAATTTAGTATATTTTTATAAATTAATTTGTTTTTATAATAGAAGTTGTAAAAAAGGAGCTGTGTGCTAATGATTTTAGCAATCGTTAGAACAACAGCTCCTTTTTAGTGTGCCATTACGAAGCAATTATAAGTATATAGAAGCAAGAATATGTGACATTAGAAGGAAAGATACCACAACAATAGTGGAATACATAAAATGTTGTGGTGCATTTGAGAAGAAATGCAATTTAAAAAAGCAAATTTGATCTACACAACCTTTATTTATCGCATGTTTTTGAACATTTCACTATATTGAGTGAAAAAAATGTTGTGGGAATAGAAATAAAATTTGTTGAAAAGTTTTCTCAAACGTGGTAAGGTATTGAATACGTAACTGCTTGTTATTTATTTAACAATTAAGAAGATGATTAATATTGAAAGCATTTGCTATAAAATAATTTGAACGCTTAAGGGGAATTCAATTAAATGAAAAGATTTGGTTGTTTAGAATGTATTCAAGTATTGATACTATCTTAATTGTTTGGAAGTACTCAAGTTTGATAATAATCAACAATTGAGAATCGAGAAAGAAAGGGAATGAATAAATATGAACAGTTTTATTTATTTAGCTCCGGTTGCAGGTGTTATAGCATTGATTTTTGCTTTTTATAAGGCAATGACTATTAACAAGAGCGAAGCCGGAAATGACAGAATGAAAGAAATCGCTTCAGCTATCGCTGAAGGTGCCAGAGCTTTCTTATTTGCAGAATATAAAGTTTTGGTTATTTTTGTAGCAGTATTATTTGTAATTTTAGGATTTGGAATTAGCTGGCTTACAGCAGTTTGCTTCTTAGTTGGAGCATTATTCTCAACTTTGGCAGGTTATTTTGGTATGACAGTAGCTACAAAGGCTAACGTTCGTACAGCTAATGCAGCTAAAGAAAGCGGAATGAACAAAGCTTTATCAATCGCTTTTTCAGGCGGTGCTGTTATGGGGCTTAGCGTTGTAGGTCTTGGTATTATTGGAATAAGTGTTATCTTCATTATTCTTAATGCCACAGGCGAAGTTACAACAGACGCAGTAAGTATTCTTACAGGATTTAGCCTTGGTGCTTCATCAATCGCTCTTTTTGCAAGAGTTGGAGGTGGTATCTATACTAAGGCAGCAGACGTTGGAGCTGACCTTGTAGGTAAAGTAGAAGCAGGTATTCCTGAAGATGATCCAAGAAATCCTGCTGTTATCGCAGATAATGTAGGTGACAATGTAGGTGATGTTGCAGGCATGGGTGCTGACTTATTTGAAAGTTATGTTGGAGCTTTAGTTTCAGCTATTACACTTGGTCTTGTAGCAACAAATATTGGTAGTGCATCTCATTTTATGGCAGCTTTATTCCCACTTGTAATTGCAGGTGTTGGTATTATTGCATCAGTTATCGCTACTTTCTTTGTTAGAGGAAAAGACGGTTCTGATCCACAGAAAGCACTTAATGCAGGTGAATATACAGCAACAGCATTAGTTATTATTGCTTCAGCTATTTTAAGTAATACATTCTTTGGTAACTTTAATGCATTTATCGCAATTATTGCAGGTCTTGTAGTTGGTACTATTATTGGTAAAGTTACAGAAATGTATACATCAGAAAAATATAAGAGCGTTCAGGAAATCGCTGAAAGCTCACAGACAGGTTCAGCAACTAACATTATTAGCGGTCTTTCAGTTGGTATGAAATCAACATGTATCCCTATTGTTGTTATTGCAATCGGAATCTTAGTTGCATTCCACTTCTGCGGAATGTATGGTATTGCTCTTGCAGCAGTTGGTATGCTTTCAACAACAGGTATGACAGTAGCAGTTGATGCTTACGGCCCAATCGCTGATAATGCCGGCGGTATTGCTGAAATGTCAGAACTTGACGAAAGTGTTAGAGATATTACAGACAAATTAGATGCAGTAGGAAATACTACAGCAGCTATTGGTAAGGGATTTGCTATTGGTTCAGCAGCTCTTACAGCTTTATCACTTTTTGTTTCTTTTGCGGAAACAGCAGGAATCACAAAGAATGGTATCAATATTTTAGATGCAAGCGTTGTAGTTGGTCTTTTCATTGGTGGTATGCTTCCATTTATGTTCTCAGCTTTGACAATGTCTTCAGTTGGTAAGGCTGCAAACAAGATGATTGAAGAAGTTCGTCGCCAGTTCAAAGAAAAACCAGGTATACTTAAGGGAACAGAAAAGCCTGACTATACATCATGTGTAGGTATTTCAACACAAGCAGCATTACATGAAATGATTGTTCCTGGTATCATGGCAGTTCTTGTGCCACTTGTTATTGGATTTTTACTTGGAGCAGAAGCTTTAGGTGGTATGCTTGCAGGTTCACTTGTAAGTGGTGTTATGATGGCAGTATTTATGGCAAATGCCGGTGGTGCTTGGGATAATGCTAAGAAGTTTATCGAAGGTGGTTTTGCCGGAGGTAAAGGAAGCGAAGCACACAAGGCAGCCGTAGTTGGTGATACAGTAGGTGATCCATTCAAGGATACATCAGGACCATCAATCAACATTCTTATTAAGTTAATGACAATTGTTTCACTTGTTTTTGCAACAGTAATTGCACAGTATGGTGGAATCTTATTCTAGATTAAAATGAAATTGATTGCTACGTATTGGTAATTAAGAAATTTGTTATAAATAGTACGTCTATCTTAAAACTGTATATTGGAAGCCATCACTTTATGAGAGAAAACATAAAGTGGTGGCTTCTCTTTTTTTTTGCTTACAGTGTACAAGTCCAGTCATCCACCTGTGCTTGCACAAAGGTGGATGACTGGACTTAGGACACGCCCCAAGAATGAGCATAAAGTGAAGCGAAAGCTTCACGATATGCGAATGCTTGGGAAGGATTGCGGGAGTGCGAAGCACGTAGCAATCCGATAAGCAAAAATGTAGTGAGAATAGACTTGAGAAATTATTGCGGGAGTGAAGTTTGACAATAATGGGCAAACTGGTTTACATAAAACAAGAAAACAATATTATTATCGGATAGCGTACCCCAAATTTTTAAAAATAGTGAATTTTTGTGGTACGTTTATTGCCATTAAGCAAGTATAAGTAACATAGTGGTTTACATAATAATTAAAATAAAAGTCAATATGTGATGAATTGAATAATGAAGCAAGAATATGTGATGTGATTAGTTTACATAACTTGAAAACGTACCACAAAATTTGGGAAAATTCGTTTTTTGTGGTACGCTTGCAAAAATTACGATAAGTTATGTTGAGTTTTGCCATCAACCCTTCTACTTAAGTGACACATTTTTGTTTTTATGCTATAATACTTTGCTAACAGACAAATTAAATGTGAGGGTTGTTATGAGTTTTGATTTTTATTATGTAGCACTTTTATTTTTTATTTATAGCTTCCTGGGCTGGTGCGTTGAGGTGGCGTTCGTTGCCATTACAGCAAGAAGAGTTGAGAACAGAGGATTCTTGAATGGGCCGGTTTGTCCTATTTATGGATGTGGAATGTTGGGAGTTCTTGCAGCGCTTACTCCATACAGGGACAATTTTATTTTGCTTTTCATTGGTGGGTTTATTATTTGTACAGCTGTTGAACTTTTTGGCGGCTGGGTTTTGGACAAAATTTTCCATATGAGATGGTGGGATTACACAAAGAACAAGTTTAATATTGGCGGCTATGTTTGCTTAAGATTCAGTATTATGTGGGGACTTGGTGTTGTGGCAGTGATGAAGCTTGTTCATCCACCGATTTTTGCTTTGGTTAGAAGGCTTCCAAAGATTGCAGGAATTATTATAATAAGTATTCTTGTTACTATTTTTGCAATAGATATGGTTGTTACTCTTAAGAATCTTATTGGTATCCGTAAGAGTTTGGGACAGCTTGACAAGGTGGCTGAGGACCTTAATAATCTTGGAAATCAGATTAAGGATGTTGTTGGAAATTCTGCAATTAATATGGCAGACAGAGCTGAGGAAAGTCTTGAAAAGCTTGACGAGAGAACTGAAGAAAGCAGAGAAAAGTGGGCCAATGCCAGCGAAGCTGCAAAAGAAAAATTTGCAGAAGCAGTTGAACCGGCAAGAGAAAAATTTGCAGAGGCAGTTGAGCCGGCTAAAGAAAAACTTGCAGGTGCAGGAAATGCAACTAGGGACATAATTTCAAATGCCGGAAATGCAACAAAAGAAATTATCACAAATGCCGGAAGTGCCACAAAAGATATGATTTCCAGTGCCGGTAATGCAGCTAAGGATAAGCTTACTGCCGGTGCAGCTTCAAAGAATAAAAATCAGAATTCTGCAATGAAAGAGAAAAGGGCTATTCAGAGAGCTGAATTGGAAGCCAAGATGGATTCTTACATTGCTAAGATAAATATTTACAACAAGCATTCACTTAATTCTCTTCCAAAGTTGAATAAATCCGGAAAGAGTATTAATATAAAAGAGTACATTGAAATGCTTAAAAATAAAAAGGACGAATAAGAAGGTAGGTACAGTTATGAATTTTGAAGGAAAATCATTTTTGAAATTATTGGATTTTACACCGGAAGAGATTAGTGGCCTTATTGATTTGGCAGCCAATCTTAAGGCAAAGAAGAAAGCAGGAGAACTTGTAGATGTTCTTAAAGGAAAGAATATTGCTATTATTTTTGAAAAGACAAGTACTCGTACAAGATGTTCTTTTGAAGTAGCAGCTCACGATCTTGGAATGGGAGTTACTTATTTGGATCCAACAGGTTCACAGATTGGAAAGAAGGAAAGTATTCCTGACACAGCAAGAGTTTTGGGCCGTATGTTTGACGGTATTGAATATAGGGGATTTGAACAGACTATTGTAGAACAGTTGGCAGAATACGCAGGAGTTCCTGTTTGGAATGGACTTACAAATGAATTTCATCCAACACAGATTCTTGCAGATTTCTTAACTTTAAGAGAGAAGTTCGGACGTCTTAAGGGACTTAAGTTTGTATATATGGGCGATGCCCGTTACAATATGGGAAATTCACTTATGGTTGGTTGTGCAAAGATGGGTATGCATTTCGTAGCTTGTGCACCAAAGAAGTATTGGCCTGACGAGAAACTTATTGAAGAATGTAGAGAAGTAGCTAATGAAACAGGGGCAAAAATCGAATTCGAAGAAGATCCTATGGTTGCAACAAAGAATGCAAATGCTATTTACACTGATGTTTGGGTTTCAATGGGCGAACCTGATGAAGTTTGGGAAGAGCGTATTAATGACCTTCTTCCATATAGAGTAACAATGGATTTAATTAAGAATTCAGCAGAAAATGTTGTATTTATGCATTGTCTTCCTGCATTCCATGACCTTAATACTAAGATTGGAAAACAGATTCACGAGAAGTTTGGACTTACAGAAATGGAAGTTACAGACGAAGTATTTGAATCAAAGAATTCAGTAGTTTTTGATGAAGCAGAAAACAGAATGCACACAATTAAGGCAGTTATGGCAGCAACACTTGGTGCAAAGTTTTAATGAGATAATTAATCAAAAGTTGGGTATTTTGATATCCAAATTTTAAAATAAAAAAGATGTTGTGTAGTTTGCACAGCATCTTTTTTATGTATTAAAATCAAAATATAGTAATTTTTATTTTATTTTCGCTAACATTTTATTTGCAGTTTCATATATTTTCTCAGGTTCTTCACCTATATTAAATTCACCTTTTTCGTATAGAATATTTCCATTAACCATTGTGAGAACAACGTTTTGCTTTGAACCGCTGTAAACAAGGTTTTTGGTAATATTGTTAATTGGCTGCATATTAGGCTGGTTTAAGTCAATGAGTATTAAATCGGCAAGTTTTCCACGGGATAAAGTGTCACAATTTCTAAGTCCCATAGCTCTGGCACCGCCAAGTGTAGCCATTTTAAGCACTTCATTGGCATCAACTGCTGATGCGTCTTTTTCTTTAAGCTTGGCAAGGGAAGTTGTAAGGAACATTTCCCTAAACATATCAAGGCAATTATTGCTGGCAGGTCCGTCGGTGCCAATTGCAATGTTAATTCCTTTTTTCATAAATTTTGAAATAGGAGCCACGCCGCTTGCTAACTTGGCATTAGAGCCGGGATTAGTTACAACGGATAAACCGTGTTTTTCAAAAACAGAAATATCATCCTTAGTCATATGGACGCAGTGATAGCCACCACCACCGTAGTTAAACATTCCAAGTCTGTCAAGAAAAACTGTCGGAGTTGTTCCATAACGGTCCAAACATTCTTTGACTTCTTTTTTTGTTTCTGAATTATGACAAAAAACAGGTGCCTGATGTTTCTTGGCAATGCTTGCCATACCTTCTAAAAGTTCCCGGGAGCACGTGTATTCAGCGTGAAAGCCAAGTTCGTAGCTTATAAGTGGATTGTAACCATTGTATTTCTTGTAGCATTCATCAATTTCTTCAACAGTCTGGGTAAAATTATTTAGCCCACCTGTCATTACAGTTCTAAATCCACAATCAATAGATGCCTGAATAACCGGATTAGGGCTAATGTACATATCAAAGTTTGAGGTGATTCCTGAAGTAAGGTATTCCATTATGGCGATTTTTGAAAAAGCATATATAAGATCGTCATTTAGCTTGGCTTCCATTGGAAAAACCTTCTCGTTAAGCCATCTGTCAAGTGGCAGATCATCAGCAAAAGAACGTAAAAAAGTCATTGCTGAATGTGTGTGGGCATCTTTAAAACCGGGCATAATTAGATTACCGTTAAGGTTAATTTCCCTGTCCCATTTAATATTATTGTCTTGAGGCTTTCCAACGTATCCGATTAAATGATCAAAAACCCAAACCTCACCACTTGAAAGTTCAGTTCCATTTTCAAGTGTTAAAATTGTTCCGTTAAAAAATCTCATATTTTTATAAGGCTTTTGCCGTCCTTTCTATTGAATTTGCATTTGATTATTTATGATATTTAGTAATTTATATTATAATAAAAATAATCTGAAATTTTAATAGGTTATGTATTATTTTCCATAACTAAATTAAATAAGTATTTTAGACATAAATTACTAATTAAAAAAAGAAAATAGTGCAATAAAAAACAAAAAATAAGTTATGGATGTTTTACAGGATTTTTTGAAAATTATACTTGCTTTGTGAAAAGTGATATGCTAATATTTATACAAACAAATGTTCGAATAAATGAAAGGGAGGGATTAAGTTTTGAGATTTTTACATTTAGCAGACCTTCATATAGGAAAGAGAGTTAATGAGTTTTCTATGATTGAAGATCAAAGGTATATATTGAATCAGATACTTGATATTGTTAAAGAACAGGAAGTTCAATGTGTTCTTATAGCAGGAGATATTTATGATAAGGCAGTTCCGTCAGCGGAAGCGGTGTTACTGTTAGATCAGTTTATTAGCAGGCTTGCAGAGATGAATGTTAAAGTTGTGGCAATTAGCGGAAACCATGACAGTCCTGAGAGAATAGGCTTTGGTGCTGAGATTATGAGTACCAGTGGAGTGTATATGAGTCATCCTTTTAATGGTAATGTTGAAAAGGTTACTTTGGAGGATAAATGTGGACCAATTAATATTTATATGCTTCCTTTTATTAAGCCGGCCGTAGTACGCCCTTTTTTCCAGGAAGAGGATGTTTCAAGCTATGATAGGGCTATGGAGATTGTTATTAATAGTATTTCAATTAATAAGGATGAGAGGAATGTTCTTTTGGCCCATCAGTTTGTTAAAGGTGGAAGTATTTGTGAGTCAGAAGAAGTGTCAATAGGAGGCGTTGATCAGGTGTCAGCGGATTATTTTGAGAACTTTGATTATGTTGGATTAGGACATTTGCACGGTCCACAGACGATTGGCAGGGAAACTGTACGATATGCAGGAACCCCTCTTAAGTATTCTTTTTCTGAGGTTAATCATAAGAAATCAGCACTTATTTTTGATCTTAAGGAGAAGGGCAACATTGAAATAACTAAGATTCCTTTTAAACCTATTAGAGATATGAAGGAGATTAAGGGAACTTACGACCAGATTACGGCAAGAGATTTCTATAAGGATATGAATACTCAGGATTATTATCATATAACATTAACTGATGAAGAAGATGTTCCGGAGGCAATAGGCAAGCTTAGAACTATATATCCTAATATTATGCGACTTGATTATGATAATACAAGAACCAGAACCAATAATGCTGTAACAGAGATAGAGAATATTGAGTTAAAATCACCGCTAGAGTTGTTTAAGGAGTTTTATGTAATCAGAAACAATCAGGACATGTCACCGGAACAGGAGAAGTTGGCAATGGACCTTATTGAGAAGATATGGGAGGATGCATAATGAGACCAATTAAGTTAATAATATCGGCATTCGGACCTTATGCAGAATGCGAAACTATAGATTTTGAAAAATTAGGAAATAAAGGTCTTTATTTGATTACGGGAGATACCGGAGCAGGAAAGACTACTATTTTTGACGCAATTACATATGTTTTATATGGAAAGTCCAGTGGAAAGACCAGGTCTTCGTCTATGCTTAGAAGCAAGTATGCAAAGCCTGATGTTCCAACTTTTGTAAAGATGGAATTTGAGTATAGGAACAAAAAGTATGTTATTGAGCGTAATCCTGAATACGAGCGACCTAAGATTCATGGAGAGGGAACCACAACTCAGAGTGCTAATGCTACGTTAATTTATCCAGACAAAGATACTCCTGTTACCGGAAGTAGTAATGTTACTGTTGCCATTAATGAGTTAATAGGATTAGATTATGAACAGTTTACTCAGATAGCCATGATAGCACAGAATGATTTTCTTAAGTTGTTATTGGCAGATACTGATGAGAGAAGAAAGATTTTTAGCAAAATTTTTAATACATATCCATATGAGAAACTTCAGCTTAAGCTGGGAGATGAGGCAAAAAGACTTAGAAGATTGGTAGATGATCAGAATAAGAGTATAAGTCAGTACATAGATGGGATTAGATGTGGCGATAGTTTTGTAGCAAGGCAACAGCTTGAAGCTATAAAGAATAACAAGACAGAGAATGGTATTGAGAATACAATTGATTTCATCGAGGAACTTATTAACAATGATCAGGATTTGTTAAAAGTTATTAACGAAAGGGTAATAAAAACCGAAAAAGCTCTTTCAGATGTTGATAAAAAGTTAGTTGAGGTTAATAGGGACAATTCTGCAAAGAAACAGAAGTTGAACGCGGAACAATTTATTGAGTCGAATAAGTCTAACTTGGAAGTACTGGAGAAGAGAGTAGAATTATGCAAAGAAGAAGAGCCTGTTCGTAAGGAATTAGAGTACAAAATTAAAGAACAGGAACAGCTTATGCCAAGGTATGACAAGCTTTTTGACACTGAAAAAGAGTATGTCAATGAACTTAAGTTAATTAAGACTAAAGAAAGTGAATTTGAGTCTTTATGTAAAGATATTGAGAATTTAAATAAGGTGTTGGCTACTAACAAAGAGAATCTTCAGAAGTTAAAAGATGCAGATGCCGTATTGGTAAAAATCGAAAATGCAAAAACAGGTTATGATAATGTAAAAAAGAACTTATCAAACATTGTAAATCAGTGTAATGATTATGAAGGGAAGAATCATGAGCTAGAGCTACTTCAACAGAGAGCCATAAAAGCCAATGATAGTTGGGAAACTAAGAGCAATGAATGTGCAGCTGTAGAGAAGACATTCTTAAATCAGCAGGCAGGAATCCTTGCAGGTAACCTTAGAGATGGAGAACCGTGTATAGTTTGTGGCTCAACTGTTCACCCTAATCCGTTTAAGCTAATGGATAAGCAGATAACAGAAAAGATGGTTGAAGATACAAAGAATAAGGTTAATGAACTTAAAGCTATTGCAACGAATGACAGTAACAAAGCAGGAATGCAGAAGGGTATTGTTGATACATTATACGAGAGTATAGTAGAGAATTTCAGAAATCTAAAAGAGATATTTAAAGAAGTTTTAGAAGAAAGAGCAATTAATACTGTTTCAGATATAAAAGCCTGGTCAGATGAAAAATTGGTTAAAGTAGAGGAGGCTATTTCTAAAAACAATAGATATTATGAAATTGCTAAAAATAATGTTCGGGTTAAGGAACAGATTGAAAAGCAGATTCCGGAAACAGAAGAACAAATAAACAACAACAATAATAAAAAAGATATTTTAAATAGTGATATTTCTAATTTGAAAATTAAAAATCGCGAAAATGCAATATTATTGGAACAGTTTAGGGAGAAACTTGAATTTCAAAGTAGAAAAGATGCGGAAAGCAATTTAAATCAGTTAAAGATTAACTTATCTGAATTAGAGAATAAAGCTACACAAGCTTTGAATAGTTATGATAAATGTAAGAAGTCTATTGATGATGCTAATGCAACAATAAAGACTATTGAAGAGCAGTTAAAGGATTCAAAAAACTATGATTTGGAACAGCTTATTTCTGAAAGCAACAAGTTGCAGGAAGAAAAGAAAGCTGTAAACAATCAGAGAAATGATGTATCCATAAGAATAGAAATTAACACAGGAGCACTTGAAAATATTAAGGCGAACTTGAATAAATTAGTTACTACGGAAGAAAAATATAAGTGGGTTAATGCCCTAGCTCAAACAGCCAATGGTAATATAAACGGAAAGAGCAAAATAGCATTAGAAACTTATGTTCAGATTAGTTATTTTGAAAGAATAATTAACAGAGCTAATTTAAGATTTATGAAAATGACTAACGGCCAGTATGAACTAAAAAGAAGCACCGAATCTGATGATCAAAGAAGTAAGACAGGTTTAGAGCTTAATGTTATAGATCACTATAATGGTACAGAACGTGATGTTAGAACATTATCAGGTGGTGAATCTTTTAAAGCGTCATTGTCTTTAGCATTAGGATTATCCGATGAAATTCATTACGCAGCAGGTGGAATAAAAATAGACACACTTTTTGTTGATGAAGGCTTTGGAACATTAGATGAAGATTCACTAAACAGTGCAATCGAAGCCCTTAATACTTTAACAGAAGGAGACAGATTAGTAGGAATTATCTCTCATGTTCAAGAATTAAAAACAAGAATCGATAGAAAAATAATCGTTTCCAAAAACAAGGTTAAAGGCAGCAAAGTTGCAGTGGAGATTTAGTGACAAGAATATTTTCTTTAAATTTCCACATACTAACTCCAAAGCTAAAATTTGCAATGGAGGAAATTAGTATGAAGGCAACAGGTATTGTGCGCAGAATAGATGACTTAGGTCGCGTGGTTGTACCTAAAGAGATTAGAAGAACTTTAAGAATCCGAGAAGGAGATCCAATGGAGATTTTTACTAATCACGATGGGGAAATTATACTTAAGAAATATTCACCTATTGGAGAGATTGAAATGTTTGCAAAACAATATGCAGATGTTATGGCACAGGTTTCAGGACAGAGAGTTCTCATAAGTGACAGAGATCAGATTATTGCTGTTGCAGGGGGAGTAAAAAAAGACAAAATAGGAATGGCTGTAAGTTCCCAGTTAGAAGAGTTAATGTCGAACAGAGATGTGAAAAACGGAGATGAACAACAGAAACTTTTTGAGATAATAAAGGGAGAAGAGCCTGAACAATGTGGTCAGATTATTTATCCAATCATATGTGAAGGTGATGTTATTGGAAGCGTTATTGTTTTGGCTAAAGATAAAAATAATAAGGTAAGCGTAACAGAACAAAAACTGGCAGGAGTAGCCGCAGCTTTCCTAGGAAGACAGATGGAATCATAGTAGCAGGCAATAAATTTGTGAAAATAGCTCAAAGAAAAATCTAAAAAGTTGAAAAAAGATACTTTTTAACCAAAAAATTCCCTGCAGAAAGCTCTTTAAATGGAGTAATTATCTTGACAAAGCCTATTAAATGGGGTATAAACTGTATAGTATGATACGAAATCAGTATCGGATATATTTTCAAGGAGGAATTAAAATGAACAAGACAGAATTTATCGCAGCTATTGCTGAAGAAGCTGGACTTTCAAAGACAGATGCTGCAAAGGCTGTTAAGGCTTTTACAGATGTAGTAGTAGAAGAAATGAAGAAAGGTGAAAAGATTCAGTTAGTAGGATTCGGAACATTCGAAGTTTCAAAGAGACCTGAACGTCAGGGAATCAATCCTGCAACAAAGGAAAAAATCACTATCGCAGCAGCTAACGTACCTAAGTTCAAAGCTGGTGCAGCTTTAAAGAATGCACTTAATTAATAAATAAAAGTTCATTAGAAGATATAAGGACTGTTACAAAGTAACGGTCCTTTTTGTTATACACGACGAGCCAAATATACGCATACAGCTTTTTATGCTTGCATAAAAAAAGCTGTATGCGTATATTTGGCGACCGTATAATCACTGAGAAGAAGCGAAGCGGATTCGAAGTGTTATACGGGAAGCGAAGCTTCGTCGTGTATAACAAAACAAAGTAATGGAGGAAAAAATGAGAATTGACAAATTTTTAAAGGTTTCAAGAATTATAAAAAGAAGAACTGTTGCCAACGAAGCATGTGATGCAGGCAGGGTTCTTGTAAACGACAGAGTTGTAAAGGCATCTTATGATGTAAAAGTTAACGACATTATACAGATTCAGTTTGGTCAGAGAACAGTTAAGGTTCAGGTTCTAAACCTTAATGAAACAGTTAAGAAAGAAAATGCCACAGAAATGTACAAAGATTTAAGCTGATATAGAATATTTTTACATAATTCTGCAACTTTAAGAATATACTGTCCTATAAAAGGATAAGGTAGGATTGTATGGAACAAAGTTTAGGCTCAAAACAGAATTTAGGTTCAAAGCAAAATCAAATAACTAAACCACATAAGCTGGTTTTGGACAACAGAAAGAGAACAAACTTAACAGGAATAGAGGACGTTGTTGAATTTGATACCACACAGATAGTGCTGGAATCATCTATGGGAATGTTGGTTATTAAAGGAGCGGACTTGAAAATTACCAGACTTAGCATCGAAAAAGGAGAGGCTGATATTGATGGTAGTGTGGATAGCGTTATTTATTCTCAGATAAAGAACTATGGTGAAAAAGGCAAGTCGGTTTTGAAGAGGATGTTTAGTTAATGAGTCCTGCAATAAATGAGGAACTTCTTGTTCTTGCGATGTGTGCATATGGCGGACTTGTTCTTATGGTTTGCTATGATGCCATAAGAATATTTAGGAGAGTTTTTAGAGCCTCCATAATTAGGGTTATTGTAGAAGATGTTATCTTTTGGACAGTGGCGGCACTTTTTATATTTCAAATATTTTTTAAGTACAACTACGGAAGACCAAGATATTATGGAGTGATAGCCGTTCTTGGAACAATGGCATTGTTTGAGTGGCTTGTGGGAAAGAGAGTTGTTGAAAAATGTGCAGTGATTTTGACAAAAATTATGAAGACATTGTTAAAACCGTTGAAAAAACTAAAAAAAGTGATTACTATAAAAAGTAAGAGTATTCTGACAAAACATAAAAGCAGAAAAAACAGTCATACAAATAAAAATACAAAAAATAAAAAGACGGATAAACGTCAGAAAGAATCAACATATAAAAAGAGCAAAAGTCAGAAGAAAACAGGATAAAGATTGAAAGTTTAAGCAAAAAAATAGATAGAAATAGGGTGAAGTAATGGAAGAAAACAAAAGAGCGGCAGGAAGGTTAAATGAGATTCGTCAGCGAAGAATAAGAAACAGACGAATGATAGTTGGAATATCTTTTGTTGTTTTTGCCTTTTGTATTGTTATGGGAATACAGATGGTACAAAAAAATAGTAGCTTAAAGAAGCTTAAAGAGCAGGAAAGTAAGCTTGCACAACAGTATCAGCAGGAATTGCAAATATCTGAGAACCTTAAGGATAAGGAACAGTACGTACATACAGACGAATATTTGGAAGAAATGGCAAGAAAGCTAGGATTGTTATATCCTGACGAAGTAATCTTTAAGCCGGAAGACTAAAAAATCCAATTCAAATTAAAAATTAAATTCGAAAATCTAATCTGAAAATTAAAAAATGTTAGAAGAAAAAAATTAAAACAGAACAAGAGATTAAACTTAAAAGTTAAATTCCTCTAAAATTAATGGCACCATACTAGAAATAGTATAGGTGCTTTTTTGTCGAAATTTCTAAGGTTTTTCATACATTGTTTTGACAAAAAAATCAGGAAAGGGTGTTTATACTAGTCGGGAAACTAAATTTTTGCAAGGAGGGATTATGAAACAAAAAGTAGCAAAACCGATAGTGCTACTAATGATTGCAGTTGGAGTCTGTATGATTCCAATGCTTGGATACTATCCGTTAGTCCAAAGTTGGTATGGCGCAATGTGTAACGTAAAAGGGCTTGCGGTGTTAGGATGGCCGGTAATGATTTATGTGATTTTACAAAACGAGGGGGTATTGTGTGCAGTAAAATACGGCTGGATGCTTGGTGCCACAGGACTTTTTCTTGTGCAATATAAAAGAGTTAGCGAAAAATACAATCCGTTTACGGTAGCCTTTATAACAACACTAATAGGAGGAATAATGGAAGCCATGGACTGGTTTATGAATGGAATGATAAAAGAAGAGCTGTATGCCCTGATTCCCATTGTTCTGCTAACATGGTCTACCACAGTAATTTTTTCAGTACTAATCAAAAACTTTATGTGGCATATACAGGGCAGAAAAAATTACTATTCAAGACTTAGGCATCAGCAAATTATAAGGAATGAAAAAATGATGCAAACATCTAAAGCTTTTAAGGATTTGGCAATAAAAATCCAAAATATGTCAGGCATTGAGGAGGACGACCAGGGACTTATGGATGCAGCGGTGGAATTTGATATCAATGAAAATATGTGCAAGGGCTGTGCAAATGGGCAGATTCAATATTTGGAAAGGGCGAAGCTTAACTACCTTTGGTACAATAAAATGCTGGAAACAAGGGAGGCAATGGCAATTCAGCTTAATGAAATGGCAGACATTATTGAATACTATACCAAGCCTGTTTCACAGGAAAAAAGAAATCTATTTGGTATGGAAAATTATTTGAAAAGGAGGTTAAGGGACGAAAAAATTATTGCAAGAAGAGTTTCTATTTCGGAGAACAGTAAGGGAAAATTGGAAATTCACATTGTGGCAAGAAAAAAGAAAAGGGCAAAAGTTACAACAGATGCAATGTGCAAAATAATTTCTAATGTAATAGGCCAGCCAATGAGATTTTCCGTAAAGGAAAATAGTCAGCTAATGAATTATTTTAATGAATATCTTTTTTTGGAACAAGTTAATTTCTCTACGGCAAGTGGAAGTGTAAAGAAGGTGAAGCAGAATCAGGAAATGTCAGGTGACAATTATACGTATATGGAGCTGGACAGCGGTGCAACTTTTATGAGCATATGCGATGGAATGGGCTCAGGTCCAAGGGCGGAGGGCTACAGCGAAGTTGTAATTGATTTACTGGAGCAACTTTTGGAAAGTGGTTTTACGGAGCAGACAGCATTAAAGCTAATTAACTCAGTTTTGCTTACGGGAAATCAGTGGCAGGAGCCGGCGGCAGTCGATATGGCATTGTTTGACAGATATTCCGGCACGTGCCAGTTCCTGAAAATGGGAGCTGCATGCACATATATAAAAAGAGGTGGCTGGGTGGAATGCATTAAGTCAACATCCCTGCCAATGGGAATTTTTGAACAGGTTGATATGGAAACCATTACGAAAAAACTTTATGCCGGGGATTTTATTATAATGATTTCCGATGGAATAGTAGATTCCCTTGAGTGTACCGACAGAGAGGAGGCAATGGGAAGGATAATTATGGATATTAAAACCGCCAGTCCAAGGGAAATGGCACTGGAGATTATGAATAGAGCTTTGCAAATGTCAAAAGGAATTCCAAAAGATGATATGGGAAAATTAGTACAAATATGATAAAATAACAAAAAACACGTATGGTCGTTAAAGGTGTAAGAAAAATATGAAAAATAAGGTATTGAATTTTATAAATAAAAATAAAATATTACAATATGGAGACAGCGTCATACTGGGGGTTTCCGGAGGCGCTGATTCCATTTGTATGCTTTATCTTCTAAAAGACATTAGCAGTGAAATGAATCTGACTCTTTATGTGGTGCATATTAATCATCACATTAGAGGAAAACAGGCTCAGAACGATGCTGATTACGTAAAAGATGTGTGTAGAAAGCTGAATGTGGATTTTAAGCAGATTGATGCAGATGTTCCACTTATGGTTAAGCAAACAGGTATGACGGAGGAAGAGGCAGGTCGTCAGGCAAGATATAAGGCTTTTTTTGAACGAGCCATAGAAGTAAAAATTAAAGAAAAAAAACAAGCTAAGAATCAGACTAAAAAACCAGATGAAAGCCGGAAACTAAGCTTAAAAGAGAATCAGGAAAACTCAGCAAAAGAAGATGGCATTAAGAAAAATGATCCAAAAGAAAGAAAAAACAGTTATAACAATATCAAAATTGCCGTTGCCCACAACTTAAATGATAACAGCGAAACCGTGCTGTTTAATCTTTTTAGGGGAACAGGCATAAAGGGACTTACGGGAATCCCGGTTAGAAGAGACATGATTGTGCGTCCTCTTTTGTGTTGTACAAGACAGGAGATTGAGCATTATTTGAAATCTAAAAATATTTCATATTGCAGTGATGCAACCAACAAAGAAACAGAATACAGCCGTAATAAGATACGTTTGGAGCTTTTGCCTTATATAAAAAATAATATAAATAAAAAAGCTGAGTATAATATTGTAAACGCTGCAGAAAATTTAAATGAAATTTGGGATTATTTAAATAGGCAGGCAGCTGAGGAATATAACAGATATGTTAAGGATGAAGTTTTGGATGAGAAGGCATTTAACCTTCACCCGGCAGTTTTGAATCAGGTTGTAAGAAAGATGATTGAGAATGGAGCGGGAAAGCTAAAGGATATTACAAGGAAACACGTGCTTTTGGTTGTGGGGTTGAAAGATATGAATGTGTCCAAAACAGTTGATTTGCCATACAATCTTGTGGCAACAAGACTTTATCACGGAATATCAATAAAAAAGAAAAGTGATGAATTGAATCAGGAAAAAACAATGGAGCAGTGTTTGTTAAAGAATGGTAAGATTCATAATACTGAAAATGTAACAATAACCATTGAAAATAATAGTTTTTCTTCTGAAAATATTCAGGAATTATTGTATACGAAATGGTTTGATTATGATAAAATAAGAGAATTGACTGTTAGAACTCGCAGACCAGGTGATTTTATAACAGTTGATGAAAACGGAGGCAGAAAGAAGCTGAAGGATTATTTTATTAATGAGAAAATTCCAAAGGCGCAAAGGGATGAGATTCTTTTGCTGGCTGATGGAAGTCATGTGGTTTGGGTAATCGGATACAGAATAAGTGTTTATTACAAGGTTACTGAAACTACAAAGAATATTTTAAGAGCAGATTATATTGAAGAAGATTAGGAATTAAAAACCTAAAATAACATATGATAAGGAGTTTATTATGAATACAAAGATTAATGTTATGATTAGCGAAGAAGAAATTAATAAAAGAGTATGTGAAATTGCAGAACAGATTAGTAAGGATTATGAGGGAAAAGAAGTACGTTTGATTTGTATTCTTAAAGGCAGTGTTTTTTATACATGTGAATTGGCAAAGAGAATTACTATTCCTGTAACACTTGATTTTATGAGTGTTTCAAGCTATGGAAGCGGAACAGTTAGTTCAGGAACAATAAAGATTAAGAAAGATTTGGATGATGACATTGAAGGACTTGATGTTATTGTTGTTGAGGATATTATTGACTCAGGAAATACTTTAAGCCGTCTTATTCCAATGCTTAAGGAAAGAAAACCGGCAAGTCTTAAGATTACAACACTTCTTGACAAGCCGGACAGAAGAGAGGTTGACGATGTTACAGTTGACTATGTAGGTTTTGAAATTGAAGACAAGTTCGTTGTAGGTTATGGCTTAGATTATGACCAGAGCTACAGGGATTTACCATATATTGGAGTTATTGAGTAATATAGCTTAAATTTTATAAAAAATGACATTAAAGATAAGTGACAGAACTTAAAAAATTCCAGATAGGAGGAATGAATTGAACAATAAAAGAAGTAATTTTACAAGAATTTATTTTATAGGGATGGCAATTATTATTATAGTTATGCTTTATTATGCAGGTTCAGGACTTAAATCAAATAACTATAAATATAATGATTTGTTAAACGATTTGCAGAATGGAAAAGTTACACAGCTTAATATTAGCCAGAATAAGGAAGTGCCTACAGGAAAGGTTACTGTAAAACTTCAGGATGGCTCAACTAAGTATGTATACATTACAGATGTTAATCAGGTAATTAGTGATATTAAAGATATTAATGACAAGACTAATCAGAATATACAGCCAAGCATTGCAGATGTAAGCAGAGACAGTGTTTTCCTTACAAATATTTTGCCTATGCTTCTTATGGGTGTGGTTATAGTAGTTGTTATTATGATGATGAATGCCAATGCGGCAGGCGGAAATTCCAAGATGGCTAATTTTGGAAAAAGCAGAGCCAAAATGGTTGTAGAAGTTAAGAATATGGACTTTAGCAAGGTTGCAGGTCTTAAGGAAGAAAAAGAAGAACTTGAGGAAATTGTTGATTTCTTAAAAAATCCTAATAAGTATATTATGCTTGGGGCAAGAATCCCAAAGGGAATACTTTTAGAGGGACCTCCGGGAACAGGTAAAACTCTTCTTGCCAAGGCTACAGCAGGCGAAGCAGGAGTTCCGTTTTTTACTATTTCAGGTTCAGATTTCGTTGAAATGTTTGTTGGTGTAGGTGCATCAAGAGTTAGAGACCTTTTTGCGGAAGCAAAGAAGAACGCACCATGTATTATTTTCATTGACGAAATTGATGCAGTTGCAAGACGAAGAGGAACAGGTATGGGAGGTGGTCACGATGAACGTGAGCAGACTCTTAACCAGATGCTTGTAGAAATGGATGGTTTTGGTGTTAACGAGGGGATTATCGTTATGGCAGCAACTAACCGTGTAGATATTTTGGATCCGGCTATTTTAAGACCGGGACGTTTTGATAGAAAGGTTCTTGTTGGAAGACCTGATGTTAAGGGCAGAAAAGAGATTCTTGAAGTGCATGCTAAGAATAAGCCTATCGGTGATGATGTTGATCTTGAACAGATTGCAAGAATTACGTCAGGTTTCACAGGTGCAGACCTTGAAAACTTACTTAATGAGGCTTCTATTCTTGCAGCAAAAGCAGGAAAGCATTTTCTTACACAGGCCGAAATTAATCAGGCAATGATTAAGGTTGGCATCGGTAAAGAGAAGAAGAGCAGAATTATTTCGGAAAAAGAAAAGCGTATTACAGCATATCACGAATCAGGTCATGCGATTTTATTCCATGTTCTTCCTGATGTTGGACCGGTTCACACTGTTTCAGTTATTCCAACAGGAGCAGGTGCAGCAGGTTATACTATGCCTTTGCCTGGTAAGGATGAAATGTTCCTTACAAAAGGCAAAATGTTACAGGAGATTATGGTTGACCTTGGTGGACGTATAGCCGAAGAACTTATTCTTGACGACATTACAACAGGTGCGTCACAGGATATTAAGCAGGCAACAGCTACAGCTAAGGCAATGGTTACAAAATACGGATTTTCAGATAAGCTTGGTCTTATTAATTATGATGATGAGTCAGACGATGTATTTATTGGAAGAGATTTAGCTCATTCAAAGGGATACGGAGAGAATACTGCTTCAGCTATTGATGAGGAAGTTAGGGAGATTGTTGATTCATGTTATAAAAAGGCTAAGAAGATTATTGAAGACCATATGGAACAGTTGCATGCCAGTGCAGCATTGTTAATGGAAAAAGAAAAGATTGGCCGTGAAGAATTTGAAAGTCTATTTGACGCTGATAATAATCAGGCCGACTCTTTAACAAACGAGGAAACAGTATAAAATTTTAATGTTAAATAGTTGCAACAGAACTTTATTATTATTTTGTTGCAACTATTTTGTACAATGGGAAATCTGTTGTATGAAAACCGGAAATTTTAGAAGAAGGGATTATAAAAATGAAACAGCAAAAGGAAGCACTTTTTCACGATGGCTCAAGTCAGTTTTGCAAATATAATGAAAAGTCGGATACATATACATTTATTCTCAGAACTACAATAGGGGCAGTAAATCAGGCTTTTATGGCAATAGATGGTTATGAGATGAAAATGTCACACGTGGATACAAAGGGCAGATTCGATTATTATGCAATTAATCTGGCTCTTGGAACTAAAATGATAAAGTACCATTTCAGAACGGTTGGTCAATACCGGTTATACTATAATGTTTTCGGTGCAAGTGAACATTTTTCTGAAGAATGGGAGTTTGAGTTTACACCGGGATTTAAAACACCTGATTGGGCTAAGGGCGCTGTAATGTATCAGATTATGGTGGACAGATTTAATAATGGCGATAAGTCTAATGATGTAATGACTAATGAATATGCCTATATTGGTCGTGGAGTTTCAAAGGTTGAGAATTGGATGGAGCCTCCTGCTGTTGATGGAACAAGACAGTTTTATGGCGGAGATTTGCAGGGGGTTATTGATAAGCTTGAATATCTTGAAAAATTAGGTGTTGAAGTTATTTATTTTAACCCTATTTTTGTTTCTCCATCTAACCATAAATATGATACACAGGATTATGATTATATTGATCCTCATTTTGGAAAGATTGTTAATGATAACGGTAAGTTATTAGAGGACGGTGACAATAATAATGAGCACGCTCAGCGCTATAAGGTTAGAACAACTGACCTTGCAAATCTTGAAGCAAGTAATAAGTTGTTTGTTGAATTGGTTGAAAAGGCTCACGCCCATGGGATTAAAATAATTATTGATGGTGTTTTTAATCATTGTGGCTCTTTTAATAAGTGGATGGATAAAGAGAAGTTTTATACAAAGAATAAAAATTATAAATCCGGTGCTTATATTTCAAAGGATAGTCCGTACAATTTATATTTTAAGTTTCTTGAAGACAGATGGCCTGACAATAACTGTTTTGAAGGCTGGTGGGGCTTTGATACTTTGCCAAAACTAAATTATGAAGGTAGTAAAGAGCTTTGCGATTATATTATTGAAGTTGGTAAGAAGTGGGTTAGTCCACCTTACAATGTAGATGGTTGGAGACTTGATGTGGCGGCAGATTTAGGTCACAGTCAGGAGTTTAACCATGAGTTTTGGAAGAAATTTCGTAAGGCAGTTAAGGAAGCCAATCCGGAAGCTATTATTTTGGCAGAGCATTATGGAGATGCTAATTCATGGCTTCAGGGCGACCAGTGGGATACTATTATGAACTATGATGGCTTTATGGATCCGGTAACATGGTTTTTGACAGGTGTTGATAAGCATTCCGACAATTCTAATCCGGGAATGCGTGGCGATGCGGGAACTTTTAAGCTTACAATGCAGTATCAGATGTCAAGAATGCAGAATCAGTCATTGTTGGTGGCAATGAATGAGTTGTCAAATCACGACCATTCAAGATTTCTTACAAGAACTAACCGTATGGTTGGTCGTGTGGGGACAGCAGGAACAGCGGCCTGCCTGTCCAGCCTTGAAAAACAACAGGTATTTGTCCGGCCCGGTTTTATAGAACGCATAGTCTACATTCCATTTCCGGGCCACACGGTCAAAGGACTTGGCATCCCCGGATAGCTCGATGCTGTTTGTGGATGTACCGTGTGCCATGAGCTTTCGCACACTTTGCTTGCCGTGTGGTGTTTGCCGCCCACGGTATGCCTTGCGGATCTTCCGCCCCACCATACCCAGCACATACGCCAGTCCCCGCGCCGTCAGCTTGGTTGTTTTTACGGATATGGCTATCGTGCGCCGGGAAATATCTTCATCAATCAGTTACACCGCCTCCTTCCTTGGGACAATTTGTCTCGAAGTGCCATCACCGATCCCCACGGTCTTTTTTCTGCATTTGACGGTAGCCCTCCAAAGAAGAACCGTCTATGATTTCCTGATAAGCGGCCATTTGCTCCCGGATAGAGAGCTTCGGGAAAGAGAACACCTTATGCTCCTTGGGAATATCCTGCAAGCCGTGATACACTTCCACGAAATGATCGCTTTCTTTGACAACATAGCCGCCCGGGGCAAAATGGCCGTTTTCGTGGATGCAGGCATCCCGGCCATACGCCTCATAATCGTAATACGGTTTTACCTGATCCGGCACATCCAACATTTCCAGATCGTCCACATAAATACGCCCCAGCGTTTCCTCATCGGATACGCCGGGGTAAAAGCCGTAACAGTCCAGATTTTGTGTCAGATTGATGATGTCCCGCACCGAAGAACAGTGATCGCCACTGTCGAGGACGGCCTCCAGTGTTTCCAGCTCCGATGAGGTAAGATCGGAAAGCAGGCAGGCCAGATGATTAAGCTCGTCCAAATTTTCATACTCGCTCAAATGGTCATAGAGCCCCAGCACATCCCCATCGAAAGAGGTAATAAAAATTTCCTGATAGCGGACGCCATCCACGCCGATCCGTTTCAAGAGAGCCTCCACCTCCTGGGCGGTTGTTGGAAATTTCAGTGTTTCACCCACAAGCTGGCCCTCGCTGTACTTTCCGGCGTTGGTAACGTAGGCTTCAAACAGGGTCGCCATCAGCGACGGCCCTGCCCCTTGACGGTCAGGATACCCTCAAGGGTTGTTGCCGTAATTCCCAGCCGCTGGGCCACGGCAATATCATTTTTCATGGATTCGGTCATACTGTGCCCGCAGACAACCAGCACATGAGAACGGCGGAGCAGGTCACGGCTCATGTCGATGCCGCTTTTATGCTCCTCGGGAACAGCATCGTTGAGAAACAGGGGCAAGTACAAAGGCGGACAAATAGGAGAAAAGCCTGCCTCATACACGGTGCGGCAATACTGCGCCGCCAGTTCTGCGTTTTCGCTATCGCCGCCGAGCCATGCAGCGGTGATATAAGCAAGGGGTCGTTTCATCGTTCATACCTCCGATATTTTAATAAGAAAGTTCAACCCAAACCCCACGCCCTTTCCCAGTCTTGGGAAAGGGGGCGGCTCTGAAGGATATACCCCCGCCGCTTGCCGGAGAAATAGCACAGCCGGGGCAGACCGTCAAGGGCGAGCCGCCGAAAACGGCGGTGCGCTGCACCCTTGACGGCCCACTCCCGGCTGTACTAAAAAACAGGCGGCGACGGGGGATATATACCACCAGAGCTTCTGCGCGAGGGCGGGGCCCTCGGGACAAAGTGTCTCGAAGTTGTTACTTGTCAAGTTCCTGCTTTTTCGGGGCTTTTGCCAGCTCCGGCGGCTGTTTTTCTTTCCAGTCATCCAGCAGGGACATAATCTGTTCTTTCATTTTGGCGGGAGTTACCTCCTTGCCAAAATACTTTTCCAGTTCCGCAGTAGAAATAATCACGCCTCGATCCTCCTTTTTCTGTTCTGATAAGATGCCGTCAATGACATCGCCGTTGAGCTTGCCTTCCTTATCCAGCTCCCGGAGCCGTT
>OGZB01000474.1_pt1 | contig 24664 bp, 15 predicted proteins | sample 1576691 | NCBI WGS metagenome assembly OGZB01 (sample SAMEA3541479, study PRJEB24748) | human gut metagenome | biome: human gut; feature: human-associated habitat; material: faeces | place: China | collected 2012
GTCAATTCCTTTGAGTTTCACCGTTGCCGGCGTACTCCCCAGGTGGAATACTTAACGCTTTCGCTTGGCCGCTTACTGTATATCGCAAACAGCGAGTATTCATCGTTTACTGTGTGGACTACCAGGGTATCTAATCCTGTTTGATACCCACACTTTCGAGCATCAGCGTCAGTTACAGTCCAGCAAGCTGCCTTCGCAATCGGAGTTCTTCGTGATATCTAAGCATTTCACCGCTACACCACGAATTCCGCCTGCCTCTACTGTACTCAAGACACCCAGTATCAACTGCAATTTTACGGTTGAGCCGCAAACTTTCACAACTGACTTAAGCGTCCGCCTACGCTCCCTTTAAACCCAATAAATCCGGATAACGCTCGGATCCTCCGTATTACCGCGGCTGCTGGCACGGAGTTAGCCGATCCTTATTCATACGGTACATACAAAAAGCCACACGTGGCTCACTTTATTCCCGTATAAAAGAAGTTTACAACCCATAGGGCAGTCATCCTTCACGCTACTTGGCTGGTTCAGGCTCTCGCCCATTGACCAATATTCCTCACTGCTGCCTCCCGTAGGAGTTTGGACCGTGTCTCAGTTCCAATGTGGGGGACCTTCCTCTCAGAACCCCTATCCATCGAAGGCTTGGTGGGCCGTTACCCCGCCAACAACCTAATGGAACGCATCCCCATCGATGACCGAAATTCTTTAATAGTTCTACCATGCGGAAGAACTATGCCATCGGGTATTAATCTTTCTTTCGAAAGGCTATCCCCGAGTCATCGGCAGGTTGGATACGTGTTACTCACCCGTGCGCCGGTCGCCATCAAACTTAGCAAGCTAAGTTCATGCTGCCCCTCGACTTGCATGTGTTAAGCCTGTAGCTAGCGTTCATCCTGAGCCAGGATCAAACTCTTCATTGTAAAAGTATCGTGACTGCGCAAATTAAAAATTAAAGTGCGACAGCTTAATTATCTGTTCAGGACGCTCGAATTCAAAAAGTTTATCTTTACCTAATCTATATAGAATAAGTATTGACGGTTCTTTTGTTTTACCCAGGTACGACGCGCCTTAATCATTAGTTTCCAATTATTAATTTGCGAAGCACCTGCTCTTGTACTACTTGTATTGTTTATGTAAATCTGTTCAAAGATCGCTCGTTTCACGATTGCTATTCTTTTCAGAAAGCGGATGCAAAGGTAAGAACTTTAAAGCATATCTTCCAAATATTTTCGGAAGTTTTTTTTATTTTTCTTTTTTCTCTTTCCTCGTCGTCTCTCTTGTCGAAAGGGAGGCAAAAAGAAAAAGGAAGAAAAACCCGGTCACCGTTTCTTGAAAGAAGAATGTCAACTCGCGCTGCTTTCGTTTTCAAAAGCGGGTGCAAAGGTAAGAACTTTAAAGCATAACTTCCAAATGTTTCCGGAAGTTTTTTTTCATTTTTCTTTTCCAAGACCGAAGTTCCGAAAGAAACCTATGGCAAAGAAGAGAAAAATGGAAGCTTACCGCTCCGTTTTACTGTCAGAATGTCAAAACATCGCCGCCTTCGTTCCCGAAAGCGGATGCAAAAGTAGCGCTTTTACGGACATCTGCAAAATATATACAAGCTTTTTTTGAGGGTTTACGTGAACTTTTTCATAACTAGCTGATTGATAGATATGTTTTAAAGCATGTTTTTTAAAGGGAAAGAAAGGCAGGAAGGAAGGGGACACATTATATATATACGCGCGCGCATCGGAATATACTAAGTTCACCCCTTGACATAGACCACTGAACGGCCGGCACCACGCTTGAGGAGCCCAAAGAGAACTGACAATAAACCTGCGAAAGGCTACATCCGGAAAGCCCGGATACTAAACGAGAACTACTGAACAACTTTTCTCACTACAGATATGTTTCTTTCTTACCACACCCGCGTTTCTTTCTTTCCACAGCTGTGGTAAGAAAAGAACATTGCTGTGGAAAGATTAGTTTTTAGAGAAAAACAAGGTAGTACATCGCAGTTTTTTTCCTAACTCTTAGGTGTCATCTACGCACCATACTGCGACAATCAGTAGAAGCCTTTATCAAATCCACTTCTGTGCCCTACCCAAAGAACGCACAACGGCAGCAAACTCTTCCCGAGGAATGATAGCCTTATTACGTGTTTTCAAACGATTATTATAAACGGTCTGAGGTGAATAATGCAAGAATTCGGCAATCTTCACACTATCAGTGATACCTAAACGCACCAAAGCATAAATGCGCAATTCCGTATTCAGTAACTCACCATCTTTTAGCACAATCTGCTCGTCAGGATGGAGCAAGGCATTGAAGTCACTTACAAAATCCGGATAAATGTGCAAGAAGATAGCATCAAAGTTATGATAGAACTCTTTCAACTCATTCTGTGCCATAGAATGAGTATCGGTTAATGCTTTCACATCCTCCAACTGGTTTGCCTTAAGCTTACGATTGATATTTTTCCGATACTCATCCAGCTTACTGATATAATTGGAACAAATGGAAAAGACATAACCTATGTATTCCTCCTTCACATAGTTGGATTCACGAAGCTGATTATTGGTATCCCTCAACTGTTCATTCAAAGAAGTAAGCTGTACATTCGTTTCTGCCACTTGTCCGTGCATTTTCGAAAGCTCTTCCACATGCTTATTCAAGCGGTTGTTTGCCTCATTCAGCTGTTGGCGCGACTGCTTCAACCGCTTCATCTGCTTGTATATATATAGGAAGGCAAACAAGGATATCAAAGACAAGACACTGACCAGTACCAAATACATACGTAACCGCGCTTCTTGCCTCTGATTACGTTCCTGATAGATCTGATGAATGGTGTCCTGCACCGCAGAGATGCCCACTACCCTCACCCGGTTCCGATATGCCAAGGCATTCTGCAAGCAGTAACTCATGTAGACATAAGCATGGTCAATATCACCCAAACTAAAAAGTACCCCCGCCAGCTCTTCCAACGAAGCAATATCTTTATTGGAGATACGTACATCGGCCATAGCAGAATATATCAGGTAAGTCAGATAATTTTCCTGCTCATCGGACTCGCGATAAAAGCAGGCCAGCACGTAAGCATTCATGGCATCGCGCCGAGTGTCGAATGCAGAATTAAGAATTCCCTTCTGCAAACGTTCTTTAAAAACATACATACTGTCCGTACCTTGTACTACCTGCCCTTTATACCACAAGAACAAGGGGTCTTCAGGGGTAAGAACCATATTCAAAGAGTCCTTGTAAACACGCTCCAACTGTGCATAATGTTCATGCAAAGTACCCATTTCACTACCGGTATACTGATTGAAATGCGAATACAGATACAACATTTGTCCGTAATAGTCCACTAACAATTCTTTGGGGAGCGAACCGCCCGAGACTCCGTCCAACTCATCCTGGGCTTCTTTCAACAGACCGGTGGCAGCCAACAGAAAAGACTTTTTTATCTTCCACTCCATCTGCCGGTATTTATCATTCTGCTTATAAACTATGTCCAAATTGCCTGCCACATAATTCATTGCAGAATCGGCATTATAGACACAATACTCATCATAAAGATTTTTATTCAGCCAATATCTCTCCTCCAAAGTACGCACATCCTTTCGCAACTTGTGCAACTGGGCAATCTTCGCCTCTTTAAGCATAGCAAACGTGTTTTTTTGCGCAATCAGAGAATCAAGACGCACCAGCAGTTCTTTTATCTTTTCACTGTAAGGTGCCGCATTCAGAAAGGTACACCCCATCAGCAAAAATAGTAAAGCTATGATTTTTCTTTTCATTTCTATTATCTATATAAGGCTGAGAGCACAAAGATAAATTAATCTATCTAAACATAAACTACCTCCACCCTAAAAAGTACATGAAATTTAAGAGATATTTCGACCGCTCAAAGCGACAAAACAGTATATACAGACCTCCTTCCATAGTGGCCGACCTTTACTTTACACAGTAATCAGCAAGAATACAACTTATTATATATCTGATATTTACATTTCACACAGACTTACTTCTCCATATTACCTGCCTATCGGACGAATAGGGTTGTCCGCTATCTTTGCAGCACAGAAAGAAAAGTGTACTATGGAAAACCACCAATCTCTATTAGGACATACTTTTCTAATAATAAATTAAATCTTTCAATTAAAGTACTATGAGAATGATTACAAGAAATCTTCTTACGCGGAGTTACAAGCTCCTTTTGACATTACTCGTACTGCTAATGTCAACAAATGCATTTGCCCAACGATTGACAGCTACGGGTAAAGTAACAGATGCTGCAGGCCTGGAGGTCATTGGCGCATCCGTATTGGAAAAGGGTACCGCCAACGGTGTTGTTACCAATCTGGACGGGGAGTTTTCCCTGAGTGTAGGACAGAATGCCACACTGGTAATATCCTTCATCGGCTACAAAACGATAGAGGTAAAAGCAACCACCAACATGAATATCACATTGCAGGAAGATAACGAACTGCTGGACGAAGTGGTAGTTATCGGTTATGGAAGTGTGAAGCGTAAAGACGTAACCACAGCCGTATCCACGGTTTCTACAAAGGATTTGGACCAACGCCCCATTGTATCGGCAGCCCAAGCCCTGCAAGGCAAAGCAGCCGGCGTGTCGGTTATGCAACCCAGCGGTGAACCGGGCGGAGGCATGAGCATCCGCGTACGTGGTACCACCTCATTCAACGGCAGCAACGACCCGCTCTACGTAGTGGACGGTGTGCCCGTGGACAACATCAACTTTCTCTCTCCCAACGACATTGAAAGTCTCTCTATCCTAAAGGATGCCTCATCGGCAGCCATCTATGGTTCGCGTGCAGCCAACGGTGTGGTACTGATTACGACCAAAGCCGGAGCAGAAGGCAATGCCAAAGTGGCACTGAACGTACAATATGGTATGACGAAAGTAGCCAAGAGCATGGATGCCCTGAATACAGAACAATACCGTGAGTTACAGGAAGAAATCGGGGCTGTCAACCCCGCTGCCCTTGAAGGTCTAACAGACCAGACAGACTGGTTTGATGAAGTTTACAAAACCGGACAGACCCAAAACTACCAGGTGTCCGTATCTAACGGAAACGAAAAGATGAAATACTTCCTCTCTGCCGGTTATCTGAATGAAAAAGGCATTTTGGAAGGCACGTACTTCAAACGATATAGCTTCCGTGCCAACATTGACAACCAGATACGCAGTTGGCTGAACGTAAGTGCCAATATCTCCTACTCCGACAATATCGGAAACACCGGCATCATTTCCGGTACGGGTGCCAACCGTGGCGGTGTAGTCCTCTCGGTTATCAACACACCGACCTATGCTCCTATTTGGGACCCTGAAAAGCCGAATCAATACAATAAGAACTTCTACGGGGTAAATATCATGAACCCGATGGAAAACCTGGCCCGCCAGAAAAACAACAAGAACAAGGAGAACCGCCTCATCGCATCCGGAGCCGCTACCATCAGCTTTCTGCCCAACCTGAAGTTGAAATCATCCGTAGCCCTGGACCGCCGTAACGGTGTAAGCACCACATTCCTCGATCCAATATCGACCACCGACGGACGCAACAGCTTCGGTACAGCTTCCGACAACCGAAACATGAATACCGTATTGGTTTTCGACAATATATTGACTTACAACACCAACATCAAGAAACATGGTATCGACGTCATGGCAGGTTCTTCCTATACCAAATCGGACTATACCAACAGCTGGATAAACGGCTCACACTTCCGGGACGATAAGATACAGACTCTGAATGCCGCCAATAAAATTTCATGGGACGGTACCGGAACAGGAGCTTCACAGTGGGCTATCTCTTCCTATTTCGCCCGCGTGTCCTACAATTATGACAGCAAGTACATGCTTACCATGAACATGCGTGCCGACGGTTCGTCCAAACTGCATCCCGACCATCGTTGGGGCATTTTCCCGTCCTTCTCGGCTGCCTGGCGCATTTCATCGGAAAAATTCATGAAAGACATCACTTGGATTGATGACCTGAAACTCCGTGGCGGCTGGGGACAGACCGGTAACCAAAGCGGCATAGGCGATTACTCGTATCTGCAACGCTACAACATCAACCGCATACCGTGGTTCGAAGAGGGCAACGACCATGCTGTTCCCGGCATCAGCCAGGCCAACCTGAGAACAAGTGACCTGAAATGGGAAACCACCAGCCAGACCAACATCGGCCTTGACCTGACCGTACTGAACAACAGACTGACCTTCAGCATGGACTACTATTACAAGAAAACCACAGACATGTTGATGAACGTAAGTCTGCCTGCGGGTGCGGCAGCAACCACCAGCATCACCCGTAACGAAGGCGAGATGACCAACAAGGGATTCGAGTTCGCCATCAACTCCCACAACCTGACCGGCGAGTTTTCCTGGGATACAGACTTCAACATTTCTTTCAATAAGAACAAGCTGACCAAGCTGTCATTGCAGAAAATCTATACCGCAGCAAGCAGTGCCGAGGTGGTGAAAGAGAATATCGTACGCAATGAGCCCGGACGTCCTTTGGGTGGTTTCTACGGTTACATCAGCGACGGCGTAGACCCTGAAACCGGTAACCTGATCTATCGCGACCTTAACGAAGACGGCAAGATTTCCACTTCCGACCGTACCTATATCGGCGACCCGAACCCCGACTTCATCTACGGATTGACAAACACCTTTACATGGAAAGACCTCAGCCTGAGCATCTTCATCCAGGGAAGCTACGGAAACGACATCTTCAATGTGTCCCGTATGGAAACCGAAGGCATGTACGACGGCAAAAACCAGTCAACGGAAGTATTGAAACGCTGGAGAATCCCCGGACAGATTACGAATGTCCCGAAAGCCAACTTCAACATCAAGAACTCCACTTATTTTGTAGAAGACGGCAGCTACCTGCGTGTCAAAGACATTTCACTCTCTTACAACATCCGTTGCCGCCAGTTCAAGAAATGGGGTATCAGCCGCGTACAGCCTTACTTTACCGCCAGCAACTTGCTGACCTGGACCAGCTATTCAGGTATGGACCCCGAAGTGAACCAATATGGCAACAGCGGTTCTGTACAGGGCATCGACTATGGAACTTACCCGCAGAGCAAATCATTCGTTTTCGGTATCAATGTTGAATTCTAAAAAAGGAAGAAATAACTTATGAAACTAAACCATATATATAAAAGTATAGCTTGCGGTGTATTGTTGGCAATGACCGCAACCTCATGTGACTTGGACTATAATCCGGTAGACACCTACTCGGATGTAACGGAAGGAGTGAACAAAACTGATGAAAAGCCTATTTTCAACAGTGTGCAAGACGTGGAAACTTCAATGGTAACCCTTCACAAAAAATTTCGTGACCGGCAGGAGCACTGGTATGTCGACAAACTGCTTATCGGTGACGCTCATTCCGATAATGCCTACGCCGGAACAACGGGGGCCGAAGTGGTGCCTTACGAAACCAACTCCATTGAAGGCTCTAATTCTGTACTAAAACGTGACTGGGACCGTTTCTTAGGCGACATTGCCGTTGCCAACCGCATCATCGTGGGCTGTGACCAGCTCAAGGCACTCAGTGAAAGTGAACGCGGCAAGTATCAGTCACAAGCCAAGATATTCCGTGCCATGGTCATGTTCGATATGGTACGCTTATGGGGTAACTTCCCGGTCATCACTACCGTGGGCGGTGACATTACCGAAGACAACGTAGAAGAAATGTACCCGACCTATTTTCCTCCACAGAATACGGCTGAAGAGGCTTACGCCCAAATAGAGAAAGACCTGACTGAAGCAGTGGAAAACCCCAACACACCGACAAACGACACATCAGACAAGAGCATACTTACCAAATCGGTGGCACGTGCCATGCTTGCCAAGGTCTATGCAGAAAAACCTCTGCGCGATTATGCAAAGGTTATCAAATATGCCGATGAACTTGCTGCCGACGGCTTCGACCTCGTGGAAGACTTCAGCGACCTTTGGGCGTATGATACGGAAAAAAAAGACTGCCGGGTACGCAATACCAAGGAGGCAATTCTCGAAGCCCACTTTCCTCCCGGCTCCGGCAACTGGTGTACTTGGATGTTCGGCCGTAACTTGAGCAACTGGGATGAAAGTTTCACCTGGGCCAAATGGATTACCCCTTCCCGTGACCTTATCCGCCTCTATGAAGAGCAAGGAGACACGAAACGTTACAATGAATCTGTTGTATGGTATGACTGCGGATGGAGCAACTATTATCCGGCAGACCATTATGCCTTCATGTACAAATGCCGCTCTGCGTTCAACAGCATTATCTATCTGCGATATGCCGATATCCTGCTCCTCAAAGCCGAAGCAAAAATTATGGGAGAGGCTCCCGACCTGAACGGTGCAGCCGACATCATCGACCGCATCCGCAACCGCGCCGGACTGGGCAAACTTCCACAAAGCACCCGCAGCAGTAAAGAAGCATTGCTCCAAGCTTATATGGACGAACGCCGCATGGAGCTTGCCTTTGAAGGACAGCGCTGGTACGACCTTTGCCGCCTCAATAAGGTAGAAGAAGTGATGAACGCCGTTTACGCCAAAGACAGCGGCCGCCATGCACAAGAAAATCTGTTCAATGAGAACTCCTATCTGCTGGCTATTCCCCAAGGAGCCATCGACCAGAACGAAAATCTGATACAGAACCCGGGCTATTAATACTAATGAGTAATATAAAAATCAATTGAATATGAATTTAAGAAATATATTCACTACCGCATTAGGCTGCTTCACCATACTGGCAGCCTGCGGCAATGACAATGACAGTAACATCACCCCTACACCGGAACCCAAGCCAGACCAACCCACGGAAGAGGCAAAGGATGTTACCCTCTATGTAACGAACACCAGTCGTACTTATGATTTGACAAAGTCCGGGCTGACCTTCGGCACCGGAAGCAACATGTCACCTTCTACCGTGACACTTGACCCTGCCACCCGCTATCAGGAAATGGACGGTTTCGGTGCAGCCATCACCGGCTCTACCGGTTACAACCTGATGCAGATGACACAAGAGAACCGCACGAAGTTTCTGACTGAAACATTCTCGGACAAAGAAGGCTATGGCTTCAGCTATGTACGTATTGCCATCGGTTGTTCCGACTTCTCATTCAGTGAATTCACTTGCTGTGACGAAAAGGGGCTTGAGCACTTTGCCCTTCCGATGGAAGACACCAAATATGTGATTCCTATATTGAAGGAAATTCTGGCAATCAATCCTGCCGTCAAAATAATTGCCGCTCCCTGGACATGTCCGAAGTGGATGAAAGTGAAAAGCCTGGAGGAACGTGTACCCTTTGACTCATGGACCAGCGGACACTTGAACCCCGAATATTACAGAACGTATGGCGACTATTTCGTAAAATGGATACAAGCTTTCGAAAAGGAAGGCATCAAAATCCACGCTGTGACTCCGCAGAACGAACCGCTGAACCACGGTAACTCAGCATCCTTGTTCATGGGATGGGAAGAAGCCCGTGACTTCATCAAGACCGGCCTGGGCCCTGCCTTCAAAGAAGCCGGAGTTACTACAAAGATTTATGTTTTCGACCATAACTACAACTACGACAATCTGGCCGACCAAAAAAGTTACCCTACCAAGATTTATGATGATGCGGAAGCCTCACAATACATTGCGGGCGCTGCCTACCATAATTATGGCGGTAACCGTTCTGAGTTGCTGAATATCCACAAACTCTATCCCAACAAGGAACTGCTTTTTACGGAAACCTCCATCGGTACTTGGAACTCCGGTCGCGATTTGGAAGCACGCCTGCTTAACGATATGGAAGAAATAGCATTGGGAACAGCCAACAACTGGTGCCGCGGCACCATTGTGTGGAATCTGATGTTAGACAGTGACCTGGGACCGGTAAGCCCCTCAGATGGTTCTTGCAAGACCTGCTACGGTGCAGTGGATATTGACAATACAAACTATTCTAAAATTGTCCGTAATTCCCATTATTACCTTATCGGGCACATGTCTTCAGTCGTGAAACCGGGAGCTGTACGTATCGGAACGACCGGTTACACAGCCAACGGAATCACCTACTCCGCCTTCGAGAATACGGACGGTACCTATGCATTCGTATTGGCAAACAACAATGCAGATGCCAAGCGAATCACCGTAAGCGACGGCACACACTACTTTTCCTACGAAGTTCCGGCCAAAGCAGTCGTTTCTTACCGTTGGAAAAAATAAAACTAATAATTTAAACAGAAGATTATAATGAAAAGCTTAAAATACTATCTAATGGCATTGGCAGGCATAGCCATGCTGAATGCTTGCAGCGATGACGATCCGGTTCCCGGCAACCCGACAATGGACTTTCAGGCAGAACCTTCTTCAGCCTTGTTCGGAGACAGTCTGCCTTTTACAATCAAGGCATCGGACGCAGATGTACCCCTTTCCACGTTAAAAGCGCGGTTATACTTCAGCGACGAAATGGTGTCAGAGACTATAATCCGTACAAAAGTAAACGGTCAAGACTATACCGGGAAAATATATGTTCCCTATCTGGCAAATATTCCCAACGGAACAGCTACATTGAAGTTCATTCTGCAGAACATCAATTTCACAATTACAGAAAAAAGCTATGACGTGGCGCTGAGTCGTCCGGACTTCCCCTACCTAACTCTGATTTCCGGAGACCAAGAATACCGCATGGAAAAAGTCGCAGCCAATCAGTATAGCGTGACCGGTGAATTTGCACAAAAAGTGAAAGGTTACATCAAAGCTCCTAAAGTAGGCGCCAACGGGAATGAAATCAACTTCGGATGGAGCAACGGTGCCATTACACAAGGTACCTCCAGTGAAATTACCTTCTCCAATCTGTCAGCTGGAGAATATTCCATCTCCTTCAATACGTTGACTTATGCAGCCGCTCCTTTCGTGAAACTACTGCTGAACGGTTCTGAAATGGAGATGGTGGATGATGACCATTACAGCATCGACCTCAATCTGAAGCAAGGGGACAACATCACTGCAGACATTCCCAACTTCGACCAATATTGGATAGACCCCGACTTCTTCGAAAAGAATGAAGACGGTTCGCTGAAGTTCCTGCCCATCGATGGAACTTATCGCGTCATTGCCAACCTGGCCCTGAATTATCTGGAAGTATTGAAAATGAACGGAACAAGCACCGCCACTCTGAACGATGACGGAACCGGCGCCCTTTGGATTATCGGTGACGGTATCGGTAAACCTTCCGTAGCGACCAATGCCGTAGGTTGGACCACAGAGAAAGGACTCTGTATGTCACAGATTGAAGCGAAGAAGTATCAGGTAACAGTAGTAGCGGGAGAGCAAATCAAATCTGATGACATCAACTTCAAGTTCTTCCACCAGCAAGGTTGGGGAGGTGAATATAAAAACGATGCCTTGTCTACCACCAGTGACTTAGTATTTATAGGTGACGGTACCAACGGACGTGATGCCGGCAACTTGGGCCTCGTAGAAGGCAAAAGCCTGGAAAACGGTGTCGCTTACCGGTTCACAGTTGACGTAACGGCAGGTGTCTCTTCGGCAGTTCTGACAGTAGAAAAGGTAGAAAGATAGACGGATAACGCAGAAGATTAACTAAATGAGAAAGGGGCTGGCTCTATAAAAGAGTTCAGCCCCTCTTGTTTATGCAGAATATATGTTCCGGATTTAGCTTAAACCTTCTTTCGCCTCTTCTTGTGGAATACGTATCGAAGTGTAAAGCTCAAGAATGGCGGCTATCGTCAGAGACACAATCCATTCATTGCCCCTTGTAAAGAGCATGAATGCCCCCGTAAGCACCAGCAAAAGCGCACCGAATATTTGCTGTCGGCGCAGGCGTTTGACAGTGGGACTTTTACATTTGGACGGAGAATTAATTTGGGCCAAAGCAACCATCGTAGCGCCGATAGTATATATATAAGGTGAAAGAGGCCAGCCCGTGATATAAACGGCAGCTCCTGCCAAGAGCATCACGGCCCCTACTGCGAAAAGGGCAGGTATCAGTTGTTTCATTCTTCTATATCTTCTTCAAATACATAAATATCCTCATTGGGCTTTTTCATCAGATACTTCTCACGGGCAATCCGTTCGATGGCACCGGAGTCGACGGCAAGCTCATTGAGCCGTTCGGTATTCTCCTCGTATTCCTTGCGGTACTTTTCTATTTCATCGCGCAGACGGCTTTCTTCCCGGGCGTAACCCAAACGGCGTACAACACTGTTCTCATCCAGGAACCCGATAATTACAGCAAACAACGCAAGCGTAATCAAATATTTATGCTTGCGGACAAAAGACCAAAGAGAAGCAAGTTTATCCATCTCGTTATCTACTATTTAGCAATTTATCATTCATGATGGAGCTTGTCCATCATATAACTTCTAGAAACAAAGTTACTACAAAAAAGTGAAATGCGGAAAGATATAGTGATAGAATTGAGTTACAGGGGTTTCAGTTGTACTTCCGATTATTCGTGAAGCCATCGCAATCACCGCTGAAGCCAAATCAGGACGCCGCTACGTTACTTGTCCGTAACCATACCCAAAAGGGCGACAAACGGACACGGATGGCGAAACAAGACGTTAAGGATTAGTGAGTTACTGACAACCCACGCAACAAATCCGGTTACGGAAAAAGATTGCGCCGTTCCTCCCCGTTTTGCGTACCGACACCGGACTCTTCACCAACTAATTTTGAACCTAAAAAAATTAAGGACGATGAAGAGTACATTTTCAGTAATCTACTACCTCAAGCGTCAGGTAGTGAAAAAGGACGGGACAGTACCCGTCATGGGACGCATCACGGTGGACGGCAGCCAGACGCAGTTCAGCTGCAAGCTGACCGTCGATCCCAAGCTGTGGGACACCAAAGGGGGACGTGTCACGGGCAGAAGCTCGGCGGCACTCGAAACGAACCGCATGCTCGACAAGATGCGTGTGCGTATCAACAAACACTATCAGGAAATCATGGAGCGTGACAACTTTGTCACGGCGGAGAAGGTCAAGAACGCCTTTCTCGGACTGGAACACCGCTACCACACGCTGATGCAGGTGTTCCGCCAGCACAACGAGGACTACGAGAAACAGGTGGAGGCCGGCATGAAAGCCAAAGGCACGCTCTTGAAGTACAGGACCGTTTACAAGCACCTGCAAGAGTTCCTCACCATCCGCTACCGCGTGAAGGATATTGCACTGAAAGAGCTTACGCCCGCCTTCATCTCCGACTTTGAGATGTTCCTGCGCACGGACAAGCACTGCTGCACCAATACCGTGTGGCTGTATGTCTGCCCCTTGCGGACGATGGTGTTCATCGCCATCAACAACGAGTGGCTCACACGCGACCCGTTCCGGGAGTACGAAATCAAGAAGGAGGAAACCACACGCAGTTTCCTGACGAAAGAGGAAATCCGGCTGCTGATGGAGGGCAGGCTGAAAAACGCCAAGCAGGAGCTTTACCGCGACCTCTACCTGTTCTGCGCCTTCACGGGCTTGTCGTTCGCCGACATGCGCAACCTGACGGAAGAGAACATCCATACCTACTTCGACGAACACGAGTGGATAAACATCAACCGCCAGAAGACGGGCGTGGTGTCCAATATCCGCCTGCTCGACATCGCAAAGCGCATCATCGACAAATACCGGGGACTGTGCGGGAACGGCAGGATTTTCCCCGTTCCCCACTACAACACGTGCCTTGCCGGAATCCGTTCCGTTGCCAAGCGTTGCGGCATCACCAAGCATATCACGTGGCATCAGAGCCGCCACACGGCAGCTACGACGGTGTTCCTCTCCAACGGCGTACCCATTGAAACGGTGAGTTCCATGCTGGGACACAAGAGCATAAAAACGACGCAGATATACGCAAAAATCACCAAAGAGAAGCTCAACCAAGACATGGAGAACCTTGCCGCAAGGTTGAACGGCATCGAGGAATTTGCAGGTTGCACCATCTAAAAACAGAGAAGCCATGACACGAGGAACCATCATCATAGAGGACAACAGGGTCAGCGTAACCGGTAACGGGGTATGGATGACCGCCACAGAAATCGCCGGGCTGTTCCACACGGGCGTCCCGGCAGTGAACGCCGCCATCAGAGCCGTCCGCAAGCCGGACGTGCTGAACGACTACGAGGTGTGCCGCTACATGCGGCTTGAAAACGGGCTGCACGCGGATGTTTACTCGCTTGAAATCATCATCCCCGTCGCCTTCCGGCTGAACACCTACCATGCGCACGTGTTCCGCACGTGGCTGGTAGGCAAGGCACTCACGAAGGAAAAGCGGCAGGCATACGTGATGTTCATACAGAACGGAAAAGCCGGGTATTGCTAAACACACATACATATAATTATAAAGGAAACGGACAGCCCGTATGGAGTTGCCCGTTCCCTTTTTTCATGCAGCCGCCTTATTCCATCGGCTTGCTGTAGTTCGCCTCCAGCAGCTCACGCAACCCCGATTCGGGGTAAAGCACCTTTCCTCCCAAAAGGATAAAGGGCAGCACCCTGTTGTTGCGGTACTCCTGCAAGGTGCGGCGGCTGACACGGAGCAGTTCCGCCACCTCCCTGTCCGTCAGGTAACGCTCCCCATCCAGCGGCGGACGGTAACTTTCCAGAAAGGCGGAAAGCCATTTCGAGCCTTTGCGCATGTTCTGCACGACGGAGGCAAGCGGCTCGTCCTCCATCGTAAACACTTCATTGTTCTCGTTCATCATCATTTCGGATTCAGTGGGTTGTGAATAATAAAAAATCAAATCATTTTCCGCCGGGATAGAGCGTGCCGACAAGCGGAATGAGCCTTTTGACCTCCTCCGGCTTGTAATAGAACCTGCGGTTAATCTGCGAGTAGCCGATAAGCCGCCTGTCACGCAAGGTCTGCAACGTGCGCGGGCTGATCCTCAACTGCCCACAGACCTCCTCGCCCGTGAGCCACCTTTCCATCCGCCCGCCGTCGCTCCTGCGCCTCAGGGCGGCTACCTTCTCCGCGAGGGCGTTGAAGGACGCCACCATCATCTCGAAGGTCTTTTTCTCGATAGATACTATTTCCATAAGCAAAACATTTCAGAGTTTGCCGCAAAGGTAACGAAGCCGCCTTGCACACGTGCCGTTTCCCGCTAAAAGGCAGCTTGTTGCGCCGTCTGTCCGGTTTACGGAGCCATTATCCGTAAAAATCTTACGTGAGCCACGTAGTGAGCTGTTAAAGCCCCTTTGGTTTATTGCCGAATTTTGCCGCAGAAACCAAAAGAAAGGACTGAATATGAAAGTGATAACGATGGAAAGTTCCGCCTTCACCGCATTGACGGAACAGATAGCCGAGATAGCGGCACACGTGCGTGCCGTTTCCGGCGGGAGAAAGGAAGAAGCTCCCGACAGGCTGCTCACCACCCGCGAGGCGGCGCACCTGCTGAACGTGAGTTGCCGCACCCTCCAGCGCATGCGCAGCGAACAGCGCATCGCCTATGTCGTGCTGCGCGGCAAGTGCCGCTATCGGCAGTCGGAAATCGACCGCCTGCTCGAAGACAGCACCGTCACGGGAGATGCCGCGACACCGGAACAGATGAAACGCAACCACACGCTGCGCACGGGCGGCAGACCCAAAGGAAGGAGGACGTAGGACATGGAACTGCTTACCCGCAACAATTTCGAGAACTGGATGCAGAAGGTGATGGAACGGCTCGACCGTCAGGACGAGATGCTGCTATCCATGCAGCCGTCCGGCAAAGCCCCGAACCCGATGGAAGGGATCAGGCTTTTCGACAACCAAGACCTGTGCATGCTGCTCCAGATCAGCAAGCGCACCCTGCAACGCTACCGCAGCATCGGCGCATTGCCCTACAAGACGCTCGGCAAAAAGACCTATTACAGCGAGGCGGACGTGCTGACGTTCCTCTCCGAACATGTAAAGGATTTCCGCAAGGAAGACATAGCCTTCTACAAGGCTCGTATCCATAATTTCTTTCAAAAATAACCATTAAAACATTTTTCAGATGGCAAAGAAAAAAGACGAAAAGGACGTGCTGGTTGTCCGTGACGAGAAGACGGGCGAAATCAGCGTGGTAGCCGGGCTGAACGCCGACGGCTTCCCCAAGCGCATCCCCGCGAAAGCGGAGAACTCGCAGAGTTTCCTGCAATTCGACCGGCACGGCGACGTGCTGGACAACTTCTTCAAGAACTTCTTCCGGCAGTGCAAGGAACCCAGCCGCTTCGGTTTCTACCGTGTCGCGGCGGATCAAGCCGACAAACTGCTGGAGGTTATCAAGGACTTGCTGAAAGACCCCGACGGCAACAAGGAACTGCTTGCGCCCCACAAGGTGGACACCTCCGGCTACGAAAAGAAAGTACAGGAGGAGCAGTCCGCCGAAAAGCAGGAACAACCGGAACAGAAACAAGATGACGAACCTAAAAAACAGGAAGAACTGGAACAGAAAAACGAACAGAATCAGGAAAGCCCGCAGCAGACGCAGGGCAACCGGGGCTACCGGCCCATCGACGAGAGCAAGATCAACTGGCAGGAGTTGGAGGAGAAATGGGGCGTGAAGCGCGACGACCTTGAAAAGTCGGGCGACCTTGACAGGATGCTCAACTACGGCAAGTCCGACTTGGTGAGGGTGTCGCCCAATTTCGGCGGAGAGGCTTTCGAGCTGGACGCCCGCCTCTCCTTCAAGAAGGACGGCGAGGGCAATGTCAGCCTTGTGCCGCACTTCATCCGCAAGGAGCAGAAGCTCGACGAGTACAAGGAACACAAGTTCTCCGACGAAGACCGTAAGAACCTGCGCGAAACGGGCAACCTCGGCAGGGTCGTGGACCTCGTGGACAGGGAAACGGGCGAGATCATCCCCTCGTTCGTCAGCATCGACCGCAAGACGAACGAAATCACGGATGTCCCGGCCAGCAAGGTGCGCATACCGGAGCGCATCGGCAAGACGGAAATCACCAAGCAGGAGCAGGGCATGCTGCGTGCCGGGCTACCCGTGCGCGACAAGCTCATCGAGCGCAAGGACGGCAGGAAGTTCGTCACCACCCTGCAAGTGAATGTGGAACAGCGCGGCGTGGAGTTCGTGCCGGGAACCGGCAGGTCGCCCCGTACCGCCCAAACGCAGGAAACGAAGAACAACCCCGCACAAGGACAGGCGCAGGGTACGGAGAATGCCGGGGGCACGAACAAGGAGCAACGCCGCAACACGTGGACGAACGCCGACGGCAGCATCCGCCCCATCAGCAAATGGAGCGGCGTGGACTTCACCGAACAGCAGAAAGCCGACTACGTGGCGGGCAAAGCCGTGAAACTGGAGAACGTGACCGACAAGCAGGGCTTCCACGCCACGATGTACATCAAGTTCAACCCGGAAAAGGGACGCCCGTACCGCTACGACACCAATCCAGACAACGCGCAGAAGGTCGCGTCTTCCAACGAGAGCCGCACGCAGGTGGCGGTGAACAGCGAGGGCAAGACCAACGAGGCTACCAAGAACCTGAAGGAGCCGTTGCGAAAGGGACAGACCGCCCCGAAGGACACCGCACAGCAACAGCAGCAGGAGAAGCCGCAGAAGAAAACGGGCAAGGGCATGAAGATGTAATCCAGTGTCCGCCACTAAATCCGAAGTAACATTTGTAAAATTCAAAACGACAGAAAAATATGAAGACAATCATTGCAGAAAAGCCGTCTGTGGCACGTGAGATCGCCCGCATCGTGGGCGCGACAAAGAGAGAGGAAGGATATTTCGAGGGAGGCGGCTATGCCGTGACATGGGCGTTCGGACACCTCGTCCAGCTTGCCATGCCCGACGGCTACGGCATACGCGGCTTCGTCCGTGACAACCTGCCCGTCATCCCCGACACCTTCACGCTCGTCCCCCGTCAGGTAAAGACGGAGAAGGGCTACAAGCCCGACAGCGGCGTGGTGACGCAGATCAAGACCGTAGCCCGACTATTCAAGGAAAGCGAACAGATTATCGTGGCGACCGATGCAGGACGCGAGGGTGAGCTTATCTTCCGCTACCTCTACCATTATACCGGATGCACCACCCCGTTCGTCCGCCTCTGGATAAGCTCGCTTACAGATAAGGCTATCCGCGAGGGACTGCGCAACCTCGAAGCGGGCGGCAAATACGACAACCTCTATCTTGCCGCCAAAGCAAGGAGCGAATCAGACTGGCTTGTGGGCATCAACGGCACGCAGGCACTTTCCATCGCCGCCGGACACGGCACATATTCCGTCGGACGGGTGCAGACACCTACATTGGCGATGGTGTGCGCACGCTATTGGGAGAACCGCCGCTTTAGCCCCGAAGCCTTCTGGCAGCTCCATATCGCGACGGACGGCTGCGATGAAGGAACGGTGAAGTTTTCATCTTCCGAAAAATGGAAAGAGAAAGAGCCCGCGACGGAACTGTATAATAAGGTGAAGTCGGCAGGCACAGCCACTGTCACGAAAGCCGAACGCAAGGAGAAGACGGAGGAAACACCGCTCCTGTACGACTTGACCACGCTCCAGAAGGAAGCCAACGCCAAGCACGGCTTCACGGCGGAACAGACGCTTGAAATCGCGCAGAAGCTCTACGAGAAGAAGCTCATCACCTATCCGAGAACCGGAAGCCGCTACATTCCCGAAGACGTGTTCGCCGAAATCCCCAAGCTGCTCGCCTTCATCGGGGCTTTGCCCGAATGGAAAGGCAAGGTGCAGCCGAAAGCCGTACCGACACGCAGAAGCGTGGACGGTAGCAAGGTGACAGACCACCACGCCCTGCTCGTCACGGGCGAGAAGCCGCTGTTCCTCTCCAAAGAGGACAGCACCGTCTATCAGATGGTTGCCGGACGCATGATCGAGGCGTTTTCCGAGAAATGCGTCAAGGATACCGCCACCGTCACGGCAGAGTGTGCCGGAGTGGAGTTCACGGTGAAAGGTAGCGTCATCAGGCAAGCCGGATGGCGTGCCGTCTATGGCGAGGAGGACAAGGAGGAAACCGCCATCCCCGGTTGGGAGGAAGGCGACACGCTGACGCTGAAAGGCTGCTCCATCACGGAAGGCAAGACCAAACCCAAGCCGCTGCATACCGAAGCGACATTGTTGTCCGCTATGGAAACGGCGGGCAAGGACATAGAGGACGACGCACTCCGTCAGGCGTTGAAGGACTGCGGCATCGGCACGCCCGCCACCCGTGCGGCGATTATCGAAACGCTCTTCAAGCGCGGATACATGGAACGCTGCAAGAAGTCGCTTGTGCCGACTGAAAAAGGGCTTGCCCTCTACTCGGTCGTGAAGACGATGCGCATCGCCGACGTAGCCATGACGGGCGAATGGGAGAAGAATCTGGCACGCATCGAGCGCGGGGAGCTGCCAGCCGACACCTTCCGCAGGGAGATAGAGGCGTACACACGCGAAATCACCTCCGAACTGCTCTCGTGCGACAAACTGTTCTCCCGCAGGGATTCCGGCTGCAAGTGTCCCAAGTGTGGGACGGGCAACATGCAGTTCTACGGCAAGGTGGTACGCTGCGACAACGCGGAGTGTGGGCTGCCCGTGTTCCGCCTAAAAGCGAACCGCACCCTTTCCGACGACGAGATCAAAGAACTGCTCACCGACGGGCATACGAAGCTGCTCAAAGGCTTCAAGAGCAAGCAGGGCAAGAGCTTCGACGCCATAGTCGCCTTTGACGGGGACTATAACACGACTTTCGTGTTCCCCGAAAGGAAAACGAGCAGGAAATTTTCAGGACGGAAGAAATAGTATTAACTTTGCCACTGGTTCAGAGTAATGAATTGTTCTTCGATATCGGATTACACTCATACTTTGGATTTAGTGGTGGCACTCGGAGGGATACCGAGTGCCTTTTTCTTCCTTTTTCCAACCGATTATCCCGTTAATTATCAATCCGCTAAATCCAAAGTAATGAACAACAAGAAGAAAAACGAGGGTCAGACCGACTTTTCCTATTACGGTCTGTACCTGCTGGACTACCTCCGCACAAACAAGTTTGAACAGGCTTCCGACGATGCCTTCATCCGGGAGCGTGCCGACCGTGCCGCCGAAACGTATGAGCGTTCGCGGCTCGAAGGCTATCCGCCCGAAGGGGCGCAGGAGTTGGCGATGGACACGCTCCTGCGGGGGCTTCGCTATTCCAAGTACGCCATCCTCCGCGAAGTCGTGGAAAACGAGTTTGCCGGTGAAGTGCCGGAAAAGAAACGCGAAGCCTTCATCCGAAAACTGCTGCCGCCTGTCGGTAATGTATTCTCCGTCTATGACCTTTCGGACGACAACTTCGCCCTGTCGCCCGAATACGACCTGCTCTATACGGAGCTGACGGGAGCCGTCGTCCTTTATATCGACGAGTATGGCGTTTAACCGCAAACAACGGCTGCGGGACAACATCGAGGCGATACGGACGGCATTCATCCTTGAGAGGGAACGGAGGACGGCAACCGCCGAGGAACAAGCCATACTTCGGAAGTATTGCGGTTTCGGCGGGTTGAAGTGCATACTGAACCCGGCAAAGGAACTGACGGATGCCGTGCATTGGGCGAAATCTGACCTCGAACTGTTCGCCCCGACGGTGGAGCTGTACAGGCTGGTGCGTGAACACAGCAAGGACGAAACGGAGTACAAGCGGTACGTGGATGCCATGAAGCAGTCCGTGCTGACCGCTTTCTACACCCCGCCGGAGATAACCGGCACTATCGCGGATGTACTGCATGAACACGGCATACGTCCCGACCGTGTGCTGGAGCCGTCGGCGGGTGTGGGCGCATTCGTGGATGCCGTGCTGGAAAACAAGCCGGACGCGGACATCATGGCTTTCGAGAAAGACCTGATGACGGGCAAGATATTGGGACACCTGCATCCCGACCAAAAGGTAAGGGTGCAGGGATTCGAGAAGATAGAGAAGCCCTTCACGGACTATTTCGATCTGGCAATATCGAACATCCCGTTCGGTGACGTGGCTGTGTTCGACCCGGAGTTTACGGGAAGCCAAGACCCCGCAAGGCGTTCCGCACCGAAGGCAATACACAACTATTTCTTCCTGAAAAGCCTTGACGCGGTGCGTGAGGGCGGCATCGTGGCGTTCATCACCTCGCAGGGGGTGCTGGACGCACCGTCCAACGCACCCATACGCGAGTATATGATGCGTAATGCCAATCTGGTGGGTGTCGCACGCCTGCCGAACAACCTTTTCACGGACAACGCGGGTACGGAAGTGGGCAGCGACCTTATTATCCTTCAAAAGAACAGCGGCAAGAATGGGGAGCTGTATTATAACGAGAAACTTTTCATGCAGACCGAACAGACCCCTATCGGCACTTCTGTAAACGGGTATGTATGGAGCATCAGTTCTCTTTCCAATACAGATTTAATCAGAGGCACAGACCCTTATGGCAAACCTGCCTATCAACTTATACACCGGGGCGGCATCGGACAAATGGCGGATGACTTGCGGGAACATCTGAATATTGAGTTACCCCAGTTAGACATAGAACTATATGAAATGCACAACCTGCATCCGGCACAGGTAAAAAACACAGTGACGGAACCCATTTTCACACCGGTTGTCACTCCTGAAATACAGCCTCTTACAGAAATGGCAGTGAAGCCCGAAGCGGTAACACCGCAGCCGGAGGAAGAAAAGCCGGAGATAGAGCCGCGCCGCCCCGATTATTCAGCAGGCGTGCAGCTCTCCCTGCTCGACCTTTGGGGCATGACCGAGGAAGTCCGCAAGCAGGAAGCACCCGCCAAGAAGAAAAAGACAGCGAGAAAGGAAAGCACGGCAAGGCGTATGTCCCCCAAACCGCAGGCGCAGGTTACGCCGAAGGTTACGACCGCACCGCCGCCGTCTGCCGCACTGCTGACGGAGAACAGGGACAGCCATGAAACAAAGTCGGTGAGTGTCGCAGCCAAAGCCGATCCGGATGATATTTACGCCACTTTGGATTGGGATACCAACCCGCCCATCAACGGCTTCTATGAAATGATGATGGACCTCACGCCGGAGCGACGCAAGGAGCTTCGCAGGCTGGCGGCACAGCATCAGGAGAAACGGCAGCATGTCACGGGCGTGAAAGCCGCACCGGAGCAGGAAACACGGCGACCCAAAACACAGCCGGAAATTGCCGCCAATCCTGCCGCTCCCGCAACGGAAACGGCTGCAACCTCCCTTTTCCCCGAAATGGAAGCGGAAAAACCGAAGGAGGAACCTCTCTACCTTTCTCCCCGTCCGTTCAACGGTCTGCTGGAGCCGCACTACCGTGACGGCTCTATGGTACTGGATGCGTCACGCAATCTCGGCTATTTGAAAGACCTCACGCTTTACGGCGCGACATTCCAACCGCTTGACCTGACCGGCTACCAGAAGGAGAAAGCGATGTTGTATGTGTCACTCCGTGATTCATACGAGCGGCTTTACCGCTACGAGGCGGAGTACCACGATGAAGGGTCTGCGCAACGCGGAGCGTTGAACACCTGCTACGATGAGTTTGTCATGCGCTACGGCAACCTCAACGCCAAGCAGAACGTGAAACTGGTGATGATGGATGCAGGAGGACGCGACATCCTTTCGCTGGAACGGGCGGAGGACGGCAGGTTCGTCAAGGCGGATATTTTCGAGCGTCCCGTTTCTTTCTCGGTGGAGAGCCATGCCAACGTCAGCTCTCCCGAAGAGGCGTTATCCGCATCGCTCAACAAGTTCGGCACGGTCAATCTTGATTATATGCGGGAGATAACCGACAGCACGGAGGAGGGATTGCTTGACGCCCTCAAAGGACGCATCTTCTACAACCCGCTCGTAACCGGTTACGAGATAAAGGACAGGTTCATCGCCGGGAACGTGATAGAGAAGGCGGAGCGCATCAAGGCATGGATGGGCGACAACCCTGAAAACGGACGTATGCCGGAAGTGAAGCAGGCGTTGGAGGCTCTGAAAGAAGCCGAGCCGCAACGCATCTCCTTTGAGGACCTTGACTTCAACTTCGGGGAACGCTGGATTCCGACGGGCGTGTACGCTGCTTATATGAGCCACCTTTTCGACACGGACGTGAAAATCGCCTACTCCGCAAGCATGGACGAGTTTTCGGTGGCGTGCGGCTACCGCACCATGAAAATCACGGACGAGTTTTTAGTGAAGGGCTATTACCGGAACTATGACGGCATGCACCTTCTGAAACACGCCCTGCACAACACCTGTCCCGACATGATGAAGTCCATCGGCAGGGACGAGCATGGCAACGACATCAAGGTGCGCGACAGCGAGGGAATACAGCTCGCCAACGCCAAGATTGACGAGATACGAAACGGCTTCTCCGAATGGCTCGAAGAGCAGTCGCCACAGTTCAAGGAGCGGCTGACGACGATGTATAACCGCAAGTTCAACTGTTTCGTGCGCCCGAAGTATGACGGCTCGCATCAGACTTTTCCCGACCTCAATCTGAAAGGGCTGGCAAGCCGGGGCATCAGGAGCGTCTATCCCTCGCAGATGGATTGCGTCTGGATGCTGAAACAGAACGGCGGCGGAATTTGTGACCACGAGGTTGGAACCGGCAAGACGCTGATAATGTGCATCGCCGCGCATGAAATGAAGCGTCTGAACTTGGCGCACAAGCCGATGATTATCGGGCTGAAAGCCAATGTTGCGGAGATTGCCGCCACCTATCAAGCGGCATATCCCAACGCGAGGATTCTGTACGCTTCGGAGAAAGACTTTTCGACCGCCAACCGCGTGCGTTTCTTCAACAACATCAAGAACAACGACTACGATTGTGTCATTATGTCGCACGACCAGTTCGGCAAGATACCGCAGTCGCCGGAGTTGCAGCAGCGCATCCTGCAAGCGGAGCTTGACACGGTGGAGGAAAACCTCGAAGTGCTGCGCCAGCAGGGAAAGAACGTATCGCGGGCGATGCTGAAAGGTCTGGAGAAGCGCAAGCATAACCTTGAAGCGAAATTGGAGAAGGTGGAACACGCCATAAAGTCACGCACGGACGACGTGGTGGACTTCAAGCAGATGGGCATCGACCACATTTTCATTGATGAATCGCACCAGTTCAAGAATCTGACTTTCAACACGCGCCACGACCGTGTGGCGGGATTGGGGAACAGCGAGGGAAGCCAGAAGGCACTGAACATGCTCTTTGCTATCCGCACCATACAGGAGCGCACGGGCAAGGACTTGGGGGCGACCTTCCTCTCCGGCACGACTATCAGCAACTCGCTGACTGAGCTGTACCTGCTGTTCAAGTACCTGCGCCCGAAGGAGCTGGAACGGCAGGACATTCGATGTTTTGATGCGTGGTCGGCGATATTTGCCAAGAAGACAACGGATTTTGAGTTCAACGTGACGAACAACGTGGTGCAGAAGGAGCGTTTCCGCTACTTCATCAAAGTGCCGGAGCTTGCCGCCTTCTATAATGAAATCACGGACTACCGCACGGCGGAGGATGTGGGCGTGGACCGTCCCAACAAAAACGAGATACTGCACCACATACCGCCCACGCCGGAGCAGGAGGACTTCATACAGAAGCTGATGCAATTCGCCAAGACGGGCGACGCCACCCTGTTGGGCAGACTGCCGCTTTCGGAAACGGAGGAAAAGGCGAAGATGCTTATCGCCACGGACTATGCCCGGAAGATGGCACTCGACATGCGCATGATAGACCCGCATTACGAAGACCACCCCGACAACA